>ERZ1673752.954-NODE-954-length-44591-cov-8.256399_pt1 | contig 44591 bp, 37 predicted proteins | sample MGYA00580195_ERZ1673752 | MGnify/ENA primary metagenome ERZ1673752 (study PRJEB41218, sample SAMN15661744) | gut metagenome | host: Homo sapiens | place: Canada: London | collected 2015-08-20/2019-03-30 | study: EMG produced TPA metagenomics assembly of...
CGGGGACACAAGGATTTTCAGTCCTTTGCTCTACCAACTGAGCTATGGCACCCTCTCGCCTTTCGCTTTTTAAGCACTTTTGCGGCTGCAAAGGTACGCTATTTCTACGGAACCACCAAATCTTTTTGCGAAGTGGGTGGAAAAATTTCCTTTCCGCCATGCGAAACGCCCTGATTCCCTTCCGTATTTCTCTGGGGAAAAATAGCATTGCGCCGTGCGATCGCAATCAACCGCACGGCGCAACCCCACCCGCAGAAACTACTCTGCCTTTATAACAATCGATAGCCCCATGCCGCCGCCAACGCATAGCGTAGCGAGCCCAAGCTCCTTCTTTTTATCCTGCAGCAGGTGCAGCAGGGTCGTCACGATGCGCGCCCCAGAGGCCCCTATCGGATGCCCCAGCGCAATGGCGCCGCCGCGCATGTTCACTCGCGCCATGTCAAAACCCAGCTCTCGCACCACGCACGCCGCCTGCGCTGCGAACGCCTCGTTGGCCTCCACAATGTCAAAATCACTCACCGACATGTGCAAGCGCTGCATCACCTTCTTGGTAGAGGCAATGGGGCCTACCCCCATAATCTCTGGCTCCACCCCCTCAGCCGCAAATCCTACTATAGATGCCAATGGCTTCACCCCGAGCTCCTCCGCCTTCTCGCGGGATGCAATGACCAGTGCCGCGGCCCCATCGTTAATCCCCGATGCGTTGCCGGCGGTCACCGTGCCGTTCTTCTTAAAGGCCGGCTTCAGCTTCGCCAACGACTCCATGGTCACCCCCTCCTTCGGATACTCATCGGTGTCCACCAGCGTCACGTTGCCCTTGCGATCCTGCACCTCCACCGGAACAATCTCCCGCTTGAACTCGCCGTTCTTGCGCGCCGCGCAGGCCTTGCGCTGGCTCTCGCACGCAAGCGCATCCTGCATGTCGCGCGTGATGCCGAATCGCTCCGACACGTTCTCGGCAGTCATCCCCATGTGCATATCATTAAAGGCATCCCACAGCCCATCCTTAATCATGACGTCCACCAGCTTCGTGTCGCCCATGCGCGCCCCCCAACGGGCATTCGGCACAATGTATGGCGCGTTTGACATGCTCTCCGCACCGCCTACCAGCATCACATCGGTATCATCGCACATGATCGACATTGCGCCCAAAATGATACTCTTCATCCCTGACCCGCACACCTGGTTAACGGTCATAGCGGGTGAGGTAATGGCTAGCCCGCTGTACTTGCCGATCTGGCGGGCCACGTTCTGCCCCACGCCGGCCTGCAGCACGCAGCCGAATATCAACTGGTCAATCTGCGAGGGCTGCAGCCCCGAATCGGCTATGGCAGCCTTCGCAGCCACTACGCCTAGCTCCGCCGCGGTTTTGCTCTTGAGCGCACCACCGAACGATCCTATCGGCGTTCGTTTTGCTGATAGAATCACAACATCTTTCTTCATCATAATGGTAAACGGATTAGTATAACACCATTAAACTTCACTCCCTGCGCCACCAAACCCCTTACGGCAGCTCCGTAATTTGAATTCTAGACGCAATGCGCGAATTTACAACTTCCAATGTGAATTGCAAATGAGATTTACAGCTTATACCAATATGAATTATACCTCCCAGCATTGCACGCGCCGCGCTAGCACGATAAATTGATGTGGAAAGCCCCAACACGCTCCGCAAGATAGCGTATCTCCACTGCAGCACGGCAGGACGGATGGCGGCTAGCAACGCCCAGTATCAGTATTACCTCTTAAATTCATCTGCACGCCCCTGCTAGCTCCCTTGCATACGTAAGGAGCAAAGGAGCAATCCCGCCATCGCCATGGGCAACGGTTAGAACAGCAGCGCCGGGGTCGCCACTATACAAATCGATCACGGAGAGGCCGAGGGGCTCGCGGCCTCTTGCAGTGGACATGGGAACGCACGACCATGGTAATAGGGCACCGTGACAATAGCTGCCATCTGCCCCCTCACAATCTTACCACATGGCTCGCACCCCCTTCGCATCAAATTCGGATTTCTCCAGAGAAATCCGAATTTGATGCGAACTTGATGGGAATAGGGTGCAGGGTTGGGATACTAGCTAAGCCTATAGGAAGCGACACCCTTAGCCAAGTGGCGCAAAGAAACTTGACCCAACCTCAACGAAACCGAAGGCCCACTGCGAGGGACATGGTGACCGCTGCAAAACCATTTCGGATATACGTTGCAAAAATCGCTTGCATTCTGTGACCTGGAACTATGGAAAAGCCAAAGGACACTACGCCCTTTTTTGCCATTGTGCAGGAGGTACAGCGAAGTAAGCTGACCTAAATCGCACAGATTTACAATGCCATAGGCTGGGTGCCAGAGATTACCGTGGCCAACGACTAAAAAAGCGGGACCAAACGTTCCAGCGAAGGATGAATGGCGGTTTTTTGCCACTAATCCGCAACACGTTTCCTACAAATCTTAATGAGATTTGCCGCTTCCCATTGGCAAAAAGAATATCAAAGAACCTTGAAACGGTCTCTTTTCCGCAGTAAGGATTTGCGTATTAACGAAAAAAGCACCGTATACACCCTAGCTTTTACTACCTTTGCGCCGGGTAAAGAGATAGATATACACAACGGATGAACGCAAAGGAGAAAACACCGAGGTCCCGCTATGTGAATTTCGGAATCGTAACGCTGATTTACATCGCGCTCGTCATTTGGACGGGCAAATATTGGTGGCTGCTAGGGCTGCCCATTATATTTGACTATTACATCACCCGAAAGGTACACTGGCTCTTCTGGCACAAGAAGGGGGTGAAGAAGCAAAGCTCGCTTGTGGAGTGGATCGATGCGCTGCTCTTCGCCACGGTGGTTGCCTCGCTCATTCGCATCCTATTCTTTGCCGCCTACACCATCCCCACGGGGTCCATGGAGAAGACGCTGCTTATCGGTGACTACCTCATCGTGAGCAAAACCGCCTACGGCCCCAAATTACCCATTACCCCCCTCACCGTACCCTTCACCCACAACACGCTCCCCTTCACCAAGAACACCCCATCCTACGTGCGATGGATAGAGCGGGGCTACAACCGAAGGGCCGGCTTCGGGAGCGTGCAACGGGGCGACGTGGTCGTCTTTAACTTCCCCATGGGCGACACGGTGGTCGCCGAGTTCCCCGAACGAAACTACTACGATCTCGTGCGGGAGGTGGGTCGCGAGGAGCTGCACCGGCGCTTCAAGATCCTGAGTCGCCCTGTCGACAAGTGCGAGAACTACATCAAGCGATGCGTAGCCATCGCGGGCGATACGCTCCAAATCGTTAATAACCAAGTGATAGTTAATGGCATCCCGCAGGGCAAGGACAAGGGGCGGCAGTACGCCTACACCGTGCAGACCAATGGTACGCCCATCAATGGGAAAATCCTTGATAACCTGAATATAAACCCCGACGATAGGCAGTACGAGCAAATCACGGGACGGTACGTCATGCCGCTCACCGAGGCCATGGTGGAGGAGGTAAAAAAGCTCCCAAACGTGGTAAGCGTAGAAAAAAGCGGTAGCCTACCGCTCGAGATAGCCTCTCGCTACATTTTCCCCCATAATGCCCGCTTTGCGTGGACGGAGGCAGATTTTGGCCCGTTATGGATTCCTAAAAAGGGCGCCACGGTGGAACTCACCAACGAGAACCTCCCGCTGTACGAGCGTATCATCGATGTGTACGAAGGACATGACCTTGAGGTGCGAGACAGTACCATTTACATTGATGGACAACCCGTTAACGAGTATACGTTCGCTATGGATTACTACTTCATGATGGGCGATAATCGCAATAACTCTTTGGACAGTCGCTTCTGGGGATTCGTACCGGAGGACCACGTGGAGGGGAAAGCCAAGTACGTTTGGTTATCGCTAGATAAAAATAAGAAATTTCCTAAGAACATTCGGTGGAGTCACATGTTCTCAAAAATAAGGTAGGGTGTCTGCGGTATGGCTAAAATGCAAGGAGGCAAAAATAGCAGGGGGGACAAGGCGCTGCAAGCGCATTACGACCAAATTATTGCTTGGTTCGAATCGGCCATGCCGACACCTAAGACCGAGCTGCACTACGACTCAACCTTTGGTCTCCTAGTGGCGGTAATGCTCTCCGCGCAATGCACAGATAAGCGTGTAAATCTCATTACGCCGCCGCTTCTGAAGGCATACCCCACCGCCGAACGCATGGCTGCCGCCACGCCGCTTGAGGTGTTTGAATACGTTGCCTCCTGCTCCTATCCCAACAGCAAGGCGAAGCACCTCGTAGCCATGGCGCAGCGGATTGTACAAGAATTCCACGGGGAGGTGCCGCAAACCCAAAAGGAGCTAACCTCCCTTCCTGGGGTGGGCGAAAAAACCGCCAACGTGATGCTCTCTGTAGGTTTCGGGAAGCCCGCGCTGGCTGTTGACACGCACGTACACCGCGTGGCGCGACGGCTCGGGCTAACGCGCAACGCTAAAACGCCGAAGGAGACGGAGCAACAGCTCAAGGCGCACATCCCCGAAGCGCTATGGGGCAAGTCGCACCATTGGCTCATCCTGCATGGTCGCTACATATGCAAAGCGCGCACGCCGCTGTGCGGCGAGTGCGGGTTAGCCCATTTATGCCCCAGTTCAAAGGAATTCATGTAGCGATTTTATGGTTGGTGTGGGATTTGTGGTACATATCAAGTAAAAGCGAAAACATGATGAAAAGGGTAATCGCATTTTGGGCAGCAATGCTGTATACCATTGGGGGTGCCGTGGCGCAGGTGGATCCAACGGATGTCATCGGCCTTTGGCTCTCGGAGGAGAAGGACGGCAAAGTGGAAATCTTTCAAAAAGAGGATGGCACCTTCGCGGGGCGAACACGATGGATGGTATACAATGGGGTCGAAAACCCGCGAGTTTACGATGTCCATAATCCCGACTCCACAAAGCGTAACCAACTGATCGTGGGGATGGAAATGATGTACGGCTTTGAATTCAAGGAGGGATCCTGGAGGAATGGAAAAATCTACGACCCTCGCTCTGGAAAAACCTACAGCGCCAGGATGAAGCTGAAGGAAAATGATAAAAACACGCTCCTCTTCAGGGGGTACCTAGGCATCCCCCTACTAGGGCAAACCACTACGTGGACCCGCGTGAAGGAATAGACAACTTTTATACGGAATGCTATCTCTAGATAATGTTTCAATAGCTTTTAATGGGGAGGAGCTCTTTAGCGGCCTCTCCTTTCGCATTGACTCCCACGAACGCATCGGCCTTGTTGGACGTAACGGCAGCGGGAAGTCCACATTGCTGCACATCATTGATGGCACGCTTGAACCCACGAGCGGCGTGGTAGCCCGCGACCGTGCGCTCCGTATTGGCCACCTCACCCAGCACATCCAACGGTCTGATACGCAGAGCGTTATGGCGGAGACGATGACCGCCTTCGCGGAACTCACCGCCATGGAGGAGGAGCTGCAGCAGCTCTCGCACGAAATAGAGCACGACAAAACGCTCTCCACCGAAGCCATTGAGCAGAAAGCGCACCGTTTAGCCGACCTCACTGAACGTTTCCACATGATGGGCGGCGAGAGCCGCGAAGCCCTCGCAGAAAGGGCCCTCACTGGCCTCGGCTTTGAGCGGGAGCAGTTCGCTACGCCCACCTCAAAGCTTAGCGGCGGATGGCGCATGCGCATTGAACTAGCCAAAATCCTCCTTCGCAAACCTGACCTTCTGCTCCTCGATGAGCCTACCAACCACCTTGACATTGAGTCCATCCAATGGCTTGAGGAGTACCTTCAAACCTTTAGCGGCGCGCTGCTGCTCATATCGCACGACCGCCGATTCCTTGACACCGCCACGCAGCGCACCATAGAGCTTTCTCTCGGTAAAGCCTTTGACTTTAACGTACCCTACAGCCGCTACGTGAACCTTCGCAAGGAGCAGCGCGAGCAGCAGCTAGCCGCCTACAAAAACCAGCAAAGGCAGATAGAGAAAACGCAGGAGTTTATCACCCGCTTCCGCTATAAACCCGAGAAGAGCAACCAGGTGCAATCGCGCATCAAGCAGCTCGAGAAGATGGAAATCATTACCGTGGAGCCTGAAGATAACTCTACACTTTCCATACGCTTTCCCGATGCACCGCGCGCGGGTGACAACGTGGTTATCGCGGAGGATGTCTCGCACGCTTTTGGCGAAAAGACTATATTTTCTAACGCTCGGCTCACCATCGCACGAGGGGAGAAGGTGGCGTTCGTGGGCCGCAACGGCGAGGGGAAAACCACCATGGCCCGCATCATCATCGGGGATCTTATCCCCACAAGCGGTAAGCTACGCATCGGGCATAACGTGGAAATAGGCTACTTCGCGCAGAATCAGGAAACGGTACTTGACCCTTCCCTCACCGTTTTTGATACCATCGACAGGGTCGCCACCGGCCCTATACGCACGAAGATTAGAGACCTTCTCGGCGCATTCCTCTTCAGGGGGGAGGATATCGACAAGCCGGTAAAGGTGCTCTCGGGCGGTGAACGCAACCGCCTCGCCATGGTGAAGCTCATGCTTCATCCCTACAACCTTCTCGTGCTCGATGAGCCTACCAACCATCTAGACATCAAGGCGAAAGACATTCTGAAACAGGCGTTGCTGCGCTACAATGGAACGCTCATCATCGTGTCGCACGATAGGGATTTCCTTAGCGGACTTGCTACGAAAGTCTATGAATTCGGCCATAAGAGGGTGCGAGAACACCTCGGCGGTATTGATGCCTTTCTGGCTACACGGAAGCTGGAGAACCTCGATCAGCTCAATAAGCAAACCACCCCCATCCCCTCAAAAGGGGAGCCAAATGTCGCAGACACCGCTCCCGCCGAAAGCAAAGAGGAGTGGAAGCGGCGCAAGGCACGGGATAATAAAATCCAACGCCACCAGCAGCAGATAGCAAAGACCGAGGAGGAGGTGGACGCACAGGATAAAATCATAAAGGACTTGGAAGAGAAGCTTGCGCATCCCCCATCGGGCGATGCGGCGAGTAAAATCATTGACGACTACGCGGCGGCAAAAAAGAGACAAGCTGCACTCATGAAGCGCTGGGAAGAGCTACAGTACGAGTTGGAAGTCATTGAACGAGAAATCTAAAACCACTTCACATTTATGGAGAGAGGAAAGGGAGGCTGGCAGCGCCGCTCGCGCGTGCAGCAGGAGATGGTCTACGGGCTGCGCCCAGTGATGGAGGCCATAGAGGCGGGGCGAGAAATTGAACGTATCATCCTTCGCGAAGGGATAGAACCGAGCGAGGAAATTTCTACGCTCAACCGCATAGCGCGGCAGCGCGGTATCCCCGTGCAGTACGTGCCGCCGATGTGGTTCGGGAGGCTGGGATCGCGTAACCATCAGGGCATGGTGGCCTACCTCTCCCCCATTGAGTACCAAAACCTATCGGAGATAGTAACGTCAACCTTTGAGCGGGGCGAAGACCCTCTGCTCGTACTCGCCGATGGAATAACCGATGTGCACAACATCGGGGCAATTGCCCGCACGGCGGAATGCGTTGGGGCGCATGCGTTGGTTGTTCCTATGCGTGGCTCGGCACAGCTGGGGGCCGATGCCATTAAGACCAGTGCAGGCGCACTGTCGCACATATCGGTGTGCCGTGTAGAGTCAATGGCACAAACGGTAAGCATGCTCCGAGCCAACGGCGTTAGGGTGTTCGCCGCCAGCGAAACAGGGGCATCGGTTCATACTCGTACCGTTCTCACTGGTCCCATAGCGTTGGTACTAGGCGATGAGTATGAGGGGGTGTCGAAAGAGGTGCTAAAGGCGGTCGATGGAACGGTGAAGGTACCCATCCATGGGAGCGTGGAATCGCTCAACGTCTCCGTGGCAGCGGGCGTAATCCTCTACGAGATAGAACGGCAAAGACATCAGTAGAAATGAAACCACGTATCATCGTTGATTGCAACATCCCGTACGTAGAGGGGCGATTAGATCCTTTTGCAGAGGTTCGATACCTCGATAGCAAGGAGATCACCCATGCGGCGTGCATGCAGGCCGATGCCTTGGTCATCCGCACACGTACCGTGTGTAATGCAACGCTTCTCCAGGATACCCCTGTCCGACTCATAGCGAGCGCCACGGTGGGTATTGACCACATCGACACAAGCTACTGCGATGCCCAGAGCATCAAGTATGTTAACGCCCCGGGATGCAGCGCGTGGGCCGTGGTGCAATGGGTGGTGTCGGCTTTAATGTTCATAGAGAAGCGTGCGCACAGATCAATATTTGAGAGCACGGTGGGCATTATCGGTGCAGGGGCTATTGGGCAACGGTTGGCCGACACCCTAGAGCTCTTCAACGTGCGATGCCTACGTAACGACCCTCCCCGCGCTGAGCGAGGCGAGAAGGGGCTTGTAGACCTAATGCATATAGCGCGGGAAGCCGACATAATCACCATCCACACCCCGCTCACAGCAACGGGACAGCACCCCACGACGCACCTCATCGGGAATAGGTTCCTTCACAGCCTGGGCAAACGCCCCATCATCCTCAACGCTGCGCGCGGGGGTGTAGTGGACGAGTACGAGTTGCTTGAAGCGCTAGAGTACAAACGCATACGCGGATACATTCTTGACACCTACGAAACGGAGCAGGACATCCCTGCAGAGGTCATAGAAAACGCCATGCTTTGCACCCCGCACATTGCGGGCTATAGCATTGAGGGTAAGCAGAATGCCGCTGCGCAAGCACTCCGTGCAGTAGCCAACTTCTTTGACTTTCCGCTCGCCATTGCCGATGGAGTGGAAGCGCAAAGCAAGGTTAAAACCATTGGCGGCTACTCGCTGAGCGACCTCGCCCAGCACTACGACATACACGCCGACTCAAAGGAGCTTCGCCTACAGCCTCAGCAGATAGATGCTATACGCAATTGCTACAGCTATAGGCACGATTGGCGCGGCTTTGAAATAGGGAACTCCAAGCTCCGCGCTATCGTAAAGTAGCGCAGGAACACGTAAAAAACGCTTCGTAAAGCTTTACGGGGAGGAATGTGACTCCCCTTAGTTAGCCATCTCGGATAGGAAGCGTATGCGCATTAGGCGCACCTCTTCTTCGGTTACGTCCTCTTTGGCGAAGGCTTTGATCGCCTCTTCAAGGGAATCGCTCTTGGCCTCGTGTTTAAAATAGTCGTAAAGCTCGTCTTGAATGTCCTTCTCCACGATTTGATCAACAAAGTATCCGATGTCAAGCTTTACTCCAGAAGAAACCAACGACTCCACCTCTGAGAGTAAATCCTCGTACTCTAGCTGTAGACTATCAGCAATGTCCTCAAGATCCATCTTCCGGTCAATGCACTGTATGATGGAAATTTTTTGCTGCGACCGGCTGGGGGCCACCTTCACCACCTGCGAAAGCGGTGGGTCGATCTCCTGCTCCTCTACGTACCGAGCTATCAAATCAACGAAGGGCTGCCCATAGCGTTTCGCCTTGCCCATGGTTACCCCTGAAATGTACTGCAGCTGCTCGAGGGTGCATGGGTATTGCACCGCCATCTCCTCCAGCGATGCATCCTGAAAAACCACGTACGGCGGCACCTCTTTAGCCTTCGCCACATCACGCCGCAGCCCTTTTAGCATTTTCAGTAACACGTTATCCGACTCAATAGACTCCACCTCCATGGCATCCCTTTGCGCCTGCGCATCGTAATCATGGTCGGTCACAAGCGTCACCTCGTAGGGATGCGCCAGAAAGTCTTTCCCCTTCTGAGTTATTTTTAACGATCCGTAGCGCTGTATGCTCTTCACGACAAAATCGTGGAGTATTGCCTGTCGCACTACGCACCACCAAAAATCTTCTCCCTTCTCCTTCCCCTTGCCGTACTGCTCCAGCTCATCGTGGCGGTACATCTTCGTGTCGGGGGTCTCATTGCCCATTAGCACATGCACAATGTACTCCGACTTGAATGCGCTTCCTAGCTTCTCGATTAAACCGAGAAGCAGCAGCAAATCATCAGTTCCATCGAAATGCGGCTGAGTAGAGACGCAATTGTCGCAGCAGCCGCAATTTTCCTCGTGGTACTCTTCTCCAAAGTAGTGCAGCAACATGCGCCTACGGCAGTCGCCACCCTGCGCATAGTCTATGGTATCAAGGAGTAGCTGCACTCCTACCTCCTGCTCGGGTACAGATTTTCCCTGTATAAACTTTTCTAATCTTTGCACATCGCGCTTGCTGTAAAAGGCGATGCAACGCCCCTCCCCCCCGTCTCGCCCTGCCCTACCGGTCTCCTGGTAGTACCCCTCAAGGCTCTTGGGCATATCGTAGTGAATCACGTAGCGCACGTCGGGCTTGTCAATCCCCATGCCAAAGGCAATGGTCGCCACTATCACGTCTACCTGCTCCTGCAAAAAGGCATCCTGGTTGTGCGAACGCGTTGCGGCATCCATCCCCGCATGGTACGGTAAGGCCTTGATACCGTTCACCTGCAGCACCTCCGCCATCTGCTCCACCTTCTTACGACTAAGGCAATATATTATACCCGATTTACCAGGGTTTGACTTTATGTAATGTATAATTTCTCGTGTAGCGTTACTTTTCGGACGTATCTGGTAGAATAGGTTTTCTCGATTGAATGATGCCTTAAAGATAGTCGCCTGCTCTATGCCTAGATTCTTCAGAATGTCCTCTTGCACTTTCGGCGTAGCCGTGGCCGTAAGCGCAATGATAGGGGCTTGCCCTATCCTATCAACCATCTCACGTATCCTCCGATACTCCGGCCGAAAGTCATGCCCCCACTCCGAAATGCAATGCGCCTCGTCTATAGCATAGAAGGAAATTTTAATCTGCTGGAAAAACTCCACGTTGTCCTCTTTCATCAACGACTCCGGCGCAACGTAAAGCATTTTCGTACGCCCCGATATCACATCTTCCTTCACCTGGGCAATCTGCTTACGATTAAGCGAAGAGTTTAAAAAATGGGCAATGCCATCGTGTTCACTGTACCCCCGCATGGCATCCACCTGATTCTTCATAAGCGCAATCAGTGGGGATACCACGATTGCCGTACCGTCCTCAATCAACGCAGGCAACTGAAAACACAGCGACTTACCCCCGCCCGTCGGCATGAGCACAAAAGTGTCCTTGCCCTGCAGAAGATTACGTATAATGGCCTCTTGATTACCCTTGAACGCTTGAAATCCGAACCACTTTTGCAGCTGCTCGCGCAGTGGTACCTCCTCACGATACTCCATCCTCGCCAACCTATAGTTTACCCATTTGTTTCTATACCTCAAAGGTAGCATTTTGTTGACAATTCACAAAATCGCCCCCTTTCCGCGCCGTCCATCTTCAGATCTAACGAACCCTCTCTCGCCTTTTTGCCAAGGATAAAAAAAAGAGACCTTCTAGGTGATAACTCTCTTCACCTAGAAGGTCTCTTCAAAATCAACTCTACCTGCGCAGAGCTACGTCACCAAGGGAATAATCCTCCCCCCGATGTTCCTACCTCTTCTTAAAGGCATCAAGCCCATCTTGTAGCCACGTCTTGAAAACGTCTACATTCAGCTCTCGCCCAATCCCTTCGGTTAGCACAGCTCCATCGTTCCCCACCACAAAAAAGAACGGTTGCCCGCTCGCCTTGAACTTAGTAGCCAGCAAGTCAAGATTCTGCTTCCCCATTGTTTTCTTCACCTTGCCGTCCAGCGTTGATTCGTACCATTCCGACTCGGGCAGCTCGTATCGATCGTCTACATACAGCGTCACGAGTATAAACTCATCCCGAATAAGCTGATTGACCGCGGGTTTTGAGAGAACCTTCGCCGCCATCTCCTTGCAATTCGCACAGGTATGCCCCGAGAACTCAACGAGTAAGGGTTTCCTCTGCTTCTTGGCACATTCCAGCGCCTGGTTATAGTCGAAGTAACCCACCAGCCCCGCCGGCGATGTCAAGAAGTCAGCGAACTTCGGTGTATCGCACAATTTTTCGTACGAAACCGCCGCGCTACCGGATGTAGACCCAGCCCCTATGGCTCCTACAAATGCGTGCTGCTCTCTATCCTCCGGGAGAAAACCAGATAAAGAGGTCAACGGCGCACCGAATAGCCCACGCAGCAGCAGCAAACCGCATACGAAAGCGGCACCCGCCAACAGCATCCTGAAAAAGCCAACCGTCTCCAACTTGGAGTCCATCTTAAATCTCAGCCACCCCATCAGATACGCACCCAGCAGGAAGCAGAACACCACCCATATACTAATGAAGAGTGGACGCGAAATCCACCCAAGGCCTAACGCAACGTCAACATTGAGAAGGAACTTCAAGCTGAACGCCAGCACGATATAGCCCAACACAATCTTCACTGAATTCATCCAGCCGCCGCTCTTGGGCAACTTGTTCAACATCTGCGGGAATATGGCGAAGAGCGTGAAGGGCAATGAAAAGCCTAATGCAAAGGCAAACATTCCCAGCACGGGTTTAGTCGTCACCCCTGACGCAGCCTCCACGAGCAATGCTCCGACGATTGGCCCTACGCACGACAAGCTCACGATAACCGTGGTGAGCGCAAAGAAGAAAGACCCCAAAAATCCCCCCTTATCGGCCTGCGCATCAGTCTTGGTGGTTACGCTACTCGGAAGTCGCATCTCAAACATCCCGAAGAATGAAGCAGCAAAAACAATGAAGAGCAGAAAGAAAATGGTATTGGTAATCCAATGCGAGGTCACATCGGTGACGAAATCTGCCCCAAGACTCGTCAACGACACGATTAACCCCAATAGGGTGTAAATCGCAACGATACTCAGGCCAAACACCATCGCATTGAGAAGAGCGTTCGTCCTATTCTTCTTCCCTAAAAAAAACGACACCGTCATAGGAATCATAGGGAACACACACGGCGTGAGAAGCCCCGCAAGACCTGCTAAAAAGCTAATCAAAAGGAATCCCCACATTCCGCCCTCCTCTGGCTTTTCTTCCTCAACCGGTGCGGGTTGTTGGGCGGCTACCACCACCTTTTTTTGTGGGACAGGCGTAACAACCTCTTCAACTGCTTCTGGTACATTTAACAAATCCGTAGGAATGGCAACCGTTAAGTCTGTATCAAAATAGTTGCACTGTCCCGTTCTACACGTTTGGTACTCCGCATGCACACGTACACTCCCAACGTTGCTCCCAACAATTTGCACCGGCATTTCAAAGTGTACCGAGTCGCCGAACATGGTGAGCTCCATGTTAAACGCCTCGTCATGCTTCTTCACTGCGCTACCCACCTCACGAACCTCACCTATCTGATGTACATTCGTCGTGTCAAGCAGGGTGAACGCCGTGGGCATTGGTCCCCCGTTGGGTATTTTGGTTGAGTAGATATGCCATCCCTCGTCAATCCTCGCAGTGAAAACGAGTTGCAAGACGCTGTCCCGTTGCTCTACAGAGGCACTCCAGCGCACGGGGTCGCCCCCCGCCATGACTCCTCCTACATTTATTGCCGCAGTGGCTCCTCCAAGCTGCAGCACCAGTAGCACCAAAAGTGCTAAACTCCTTTTTATTCTTTCCACACTGTAGCTCCTTTCTTAATTACCCCCTTCTATAATGCAATTTCATCCCCATTCTCATCAAAGAACCTGTACGTAAGCATCGGGTAAGACGACATGCCACGTACCTTCATTTTCAATCCATACTGCTGCACCAACTTTCTTCGGCGGCTAAAAAAGCCAATTGTGAAGTACGCCTCCACGAAGGGATGTACCCGTAGCTCCACCGATTTATATAGCTTCTTCTCTGCCAACAAACGGTATTGCGCCACAATATCGTCCTCAATGGTCACCGCAGAGTCTAGCTTTCCCGTACCGTTACAACTCGGGCACTTCTCCGAGACATCAACCCGTTGCTCTGGGCCGTGGCGCTGCCGTGTAATCTGCATCAGGCCAAAATCCGTGAGGGGCAATACCTTGTGCGTCACCTTATCTTTCGCCAGCAGTTCGCGCATCCGTTCGTATATCTTCCTGCGGTTCTCCGCCGTGCGCATATCAATAAAGTCAATTACGATTATCCCACCGATATCACGTAACCGAAGCTGACGAGCAATCTCTTCACACGCAGAGTAGTTAACTTCAAATGCAGACTCGTCAGAAGAATTCGCCAGCTTCGCACCGCTCCCGCTGTTTACATCAATGACGTGAAATGCCTCCGTATGTTCAATAATAAGATAACTCCCCTTGTAGAAGTCAACGGTACGCCCCAAAAGCTTTCGCACCTGCTTGGCCACATCGTACTGGTCAAAAATAGGCACGCGCTTCAATGAATAGAGCTTCACCAAGTCCGCTGCGCCCGGAGCAATTTGAGCCATGTAGCTCTGTATCTCGCCGAAAAGATCCTGATCGTTGACCTGTATTTCTGAGTATGATCCATTAAGGTTGTCCCTAATGAGTGCCGAAGAGGTACTCAACTCGCTAAGCAAACGCACCGGGAAACGCTGGGCAGCCTGTAAATGCTCTAACGCCAGCCGCCAGCGGCGCAGTAGCTCCTCCAGCTCGCTATTGAGCGACTCCACCGTTTTACCCTCCGCTGCCGTACGCACAATTGCACCAAACCCCAGAGGCAAAATACTTTGCATGAGCCGTTCCAACCGTTTCACCTCCTCTGGCACGCGCAACTTACTTGACACTTTCAGCGCACTGGTAAAGGGCATCAACACCATGTTGCGCCCCGCAATCGAGATGTCAGTGGTAAGGCTAGGACCCTTATTGGCGTACGCCTCACGCGCTATCTGCACCAGCACGAGCTGCCCCTGCCGCAGATAGTCGCTTATCTTCCCATCTTTAGGCATCTTAGCATCCTTCTCGTCCTTTATGCCTCCAGGCGGAGTAAAAAGGGAAAGGAGCTGCTCCCCATCCTTAACCTTGCTCTTTGAAACCCGCTTCACGCAGTTCAACATGTGCTCTGTCCGCGGGCCCACATCATTATAATGCAAAAACGCCTGATGCTTGTGTCCAATATCCACGAACGAAGCGTTCAGACTCGGCATTACCTTCGTAACAACCCCGACATAGATGTCGCCAAGCGCAAAACCCTTATTACTACTCTCTGTCCTATATTCTACTAACTGTGAATCCTCTAGCAACGCTATATTCGTCTTCCCTTTCTTAGGATCCACATCAATGATCAGTTGTGAATTCACCCTCTCTAAAATTTTCAACTGCGCCTACACCCTCTCTCTCACATAAATACTCTCTCCATACGCACCACAAACGTCTTGGCGCATCAACCCTCATCATGCATATAAAGAACCCGCCACTCGCTCAACACCGTCTGAGTCGTCCCTATCGGTCGCGAAGCTTCACCTGCTCATCGCTGGCAATCACAAGCTTTCACCCCACCGCCTAGCTACAAAAAAAGTAGAGGATACACACACTCCGCTTGCGCCTCCCTGTGTACATCCTCTACTTTTTAGTATCCCTTTATAGCACTTGCGTCCCCATCCTCACTCAAGACCTCTCTCTCCTCTCACAACGCTCCATGCTACACAGCCAACTCAACCATGCTGCCGTACGGCTCTCCGCCCACGCACCCCTCAGCGCATACGCGGGGTAAACTTACTTCTTTTTATGACGGTTGCGACGTAAACGCTTCTTACGCTTGTGCGTAGCCATTTTATGACGCTTCCGCTTCTTTCCACTCGGCATTTTTTCTCTCCTTACTTTTTATTCTTTCTTACTCCTACCATCGGTACGCGATGCCTCTCCGCCATCCTTAACACGCTCCACTAGCATCTTCGATGGCTTAAACGCTGGCGTTTTATGCGCAGGAATCACAATCTGCTTCGACTTCGATATATCACGAGCCACCTTCTCTGCACGCTCCTTCACCACGAAGCTTCCAAAGCCGCGAAGATATACATTCTCACCACTCTCTAAGGCCGAGCTAATCTTCTCCATGCACGCCTCGATAGTCTTCTGCACCACGGTCCTCTCTACTCCCAACTGACGGGAAATCTGATTTACCAAATCTGCCTTAGTCATCTCCTTGCAACTCTATACGATTGAATTTCAACGCAAAGGTACAATATTTCTCGTAAACCTCAATAGGTTGGTATCTTTTATCCCTATCTAAGTGCTGTTTCATTACACTTCTCAACCCGCAATTTGGCACGATAAGCCCACCAATTGCAGATTATTCGCGGCATTTCTAACTCCTCTACAATTTCTTTTCAAGGGGGTACTCTGCAAACAATCGGGAGGCATAAACGAAATATAGCTACTTTTTCCTACCTTCGCTACGAGTTTTGCCGCTTCGTTCGGCATTGTCACTTTGTATTCTTCATGCCGAACGGCATGTACAAAGCACGTAGAAGGACTTTAGCATAGACAATTAACGCATGGCACGTCTTACCAAAAAACTCCGCTCCCGCTTACTCATGCTTGCCCTCGCCGCATGCATTTCCCTCCTCATAGCCCCAGCCGCATGGCAGCAGCTCAACCGCTACTACTACTACACCAAGTGCGACAAACAGCTCCGCCGCGGCAGCTACACCAATGCCATCGCTACCATCAACGTGCTTTTGGAGTTCCTCCCGTCCGATGAAATCGGCCTCTATCTACGCGCCTTGGCGAAGTACAATCTAAAGGACTTCCGCGGCGCCATAATTGACCTTGACCATATCCTCGATATCAAACCCTTTGCCTTTCAACCACATATCCTTCGCGCAGCCTGCCGAAATGAAATCAACCAAGCGCACAAGGCTCTAGAGGACATCGCAATTGCCAAGGAAGTTCGACCTAACGATCGCGACCTAACCTTCCTCTCAGGCATTACGCACCTTATTCTAAAGGAATACCCCACAGCCATTACGGACTTCAGCGCCACCATTGACCACGCCCCCGAAAACACCCACGCCTGGATCAACCGAGGAATCGCACATCTACTAAGTAACGACACCTCGGCTGCCATCTCAGATTTCACCCAAGCGGCTCGTATCGACCCATACATGGAGAACCCTCGCCTAAACCTCGCTAGAATTCATTACATGCAGCATGACACCACCAAGGCCATTGAAAATTTACGCACCGCGCTATCTATTGCCCCGCAATCGCCCGACGCGCTCCTTATCAAAGCTCTCATTGAACACGACACCGGCAAACTCGATAGTGCCATTAACACCATTTCGCACGTTATCAACATCGCCAACAGGAGCTCGCTTGCGCTATATAATAGAGCCATCATGCGCCTTGAAAAGAACGAAACCCTTCTCGCCCTCCAGGATTACCGCAACGCGTTGGAAATATCTCCAAACAACGTTGTCCTCCTCTACAACATCAGCATGCTCTACATGCAGCTCAACCAGCCTAGCCGCGCACTGCCGCACATTGAACACGCAACGAGTCTCTTCCCCGAATTTGCCAAGGCACATGCCCTCAAGGGGCATGCCCTCCTTGCCCTCGGGAATAAACAGCTAGCCAAGCAGGCCTTTGACTCAGCCGATTCGTTATTCTCCAGATACCAGCGCGGTGAACTCGATAACTGGAGCGACACCTCTGCGCGATTCTCCCGCCTTCTCGCCTTTGAAAATGATTTTACCCCAAACGAAACCACCATCATCACAGCCTTTGAGAAAGTTACAGAACTCCTTCCCCTCGCCAACGTGCAGGTTGGTTACCGCCAGCCGTATAAGGAATGGCCACCTGTGCTACGTGCCGACAGCCTGTGCGGGGCCCCCTTCTTCGCCTTAGCAATACCCTCCGACGATTCTAGCAAGCATCTTGACATCTCATTGCTCCCCCCGCTCAGCAATGCCTACGCCATCACCCTCATTGAGGCTCGCACGTTGGCAGATCGGAACCTCTACAGCCAAGCCCTCAATAGGTTAAACGACATTCCTAAGGGGTCTCATCTGAGCCCATTGGCCAGCGTTATGAAGGCCAACGTGCTTATTGATAGCCTCCGCTACGCACCCAACAACCTCTTGACCTCTTCGCAAGTGGCTTCGCCCGCAAAGGAACTCCACGACACCACCTACAGCACCCCCATAAGGCTTCTAGAAAAGGCCATCAAGCAGAGCGACTCGCCCTACCTTCATTACTCCATCGCCACGGCACAGTACCTACAGCGTAATCTCAATGCCGCCGACTCCCAGCTAACTATAGCCATCCAACAAAATCCCGCCTTCGCAGAGGCTCTCTACAATAGGGGGCTAATCCGACTTCTACAGCAGCGGAAGAACGAAGCTTGCCTCGACCTAAGCAACGCAGGCCAACTCGGCATTGACCAAGCCTACAAAGCCATTGCTGACCACTGTAATCGGTAGGCAGAACGATACGCCTAACCCACTAGCTCCCGCAGCACTGAAAAACTCTTCAGTTTGAGCTGTACCCCGCTATGAATCTCTAAATATCGCAGCTCTTGCTGCAGCACTCGGTAGCGCTGCGCGCTATGCACACTACGCAGGTCTACCCGGTAACGTTCCGTAAGCAACCTACTCCATACGGTCGCATCCTCCCTCGCAATGCTGTCTATCGCATTCGCATCGTATTGGCTACAGAACTCCCCGCTGCCCAAATTAAAGTGGGGTGTGGTGGCCGTGGAGAGCCCTGCTGGTTCGTATCCTAGCACCTTTGATAGATCCAAGACGAACACCATCAGGAAGGGAATCTCGTCTATTACTCTTGCGTACAGAAGTTCAATGCGCCCCTCTAAAAATTCGTAGATCTCTTCATTCTGGGTCGGCTCTGTTAGAAGGCTCTGTAGCAACTCCCCGATGAAACATGCCACCGCCATGCGAGGAACATCCAACGCTGCTTGCGTCCCTCGCTTCCACCCTTCCACGCCCACTAGCTGCCGCATATTCCCTGCATGGCGTCCCTCACGAACGCTCACGCTCAAAATGGAGAGAACCCTAAAGAAAGATGTAGCGTTACTGCCATCCTTCGCTTTCCCTGCGTAGGATATCACGCCCATGCGCCCATACTCCCGCGTGTAGAGCTGCACCACAATCCCCCGCTCACCGTATGGCTGCACCCCCAGCACCACGCCGCAAACAACCTCCGCTGCCATCCCCCAAAAGCTACCTCACGATAACGATTTTTTCAACCGCTGTCACCTTCCCCTCCTTATCCGATAGGAAGAGCAAGTAGACACCGCTCCCCACCGATTCCCCCAGCCCATTCCGCCCATCCCAAATGGCTCTACCCCCATTGCTATAGAGCTCCCGCACGAGCGTCCCCCCCATATCCGCCACCTTAACCACTGTGCCTTCCAAAAGCCCATCAATCGTAATCCAACCATCAAATCCCGGGCGCACAGGGTTTGGGTAAACCCTTACCGAAGAGTAATCGCCTTGCGGCGCTTCGCTATCCGTCACCAGGCGCACTGCTCCCCTATCGCTCCCAATCCATAGCGTACCGTTAGACGTTAAGGCCAATGCATGGAGGAAACGACTCGGTATCGGGGAGTTATCAACATTATAGAGCCTTCTTATCGATTGCTGCGCCACCATAAGATGCGCCAGTCCGCCTCTAGCGGTAGCAATCCATGCATTGTTTCCGTAATCTATCAATAGAGTTTCCACCGCGGGTTCGCCAAGGGGAAAAGCTACGTACCCCGGCAGAGTGGGGTCTGAAGCTGAATACATGCCGAAAGACGCTTCATGCCCTTTCAACCCGCTAGCTCCCGTCGCGAAAACAACACCCTTATCCTCGTATCCCACCCACAATCTATCATCGTCTGATACCCTCACGCACCGAACCTTTACGTCTCTATCCTCCCCTTTTCGCTCCACGCCACGGAGCCCGCCACTCTGAATGAACTCAGCTGGCTCAACCCTTATCAAATAGTTTGACGCCGTATGCCCAATCCACAACGCACCGCTGCGATCTTCTGCAAACGATGGGGGCAGTGTGGGCCTAGCATCAGGCCATGGGAGCGCGTGCCACGTTCCATGCGCATCGCGCACCACCAAAGGATTGTCGCTACTCTCGTTGTAAAACCACCAGCTGCCATCAGAGAGCACTATACCGCTCCACACCCTAACCTTACCATCCTTCTCTGCAAGCGCAGAATTCGTATTATCGTAGTGCCCAACCAAATTCGTCCCACTAAACTCGTGTACTCCACCCCCATCCGAACAAACGAAATAGCGATCCTCTGCAGCATTCTGCACTACAACCTCTCTGGCATTCTTCGCCCCTTGCACTTCCAAATTAGTCCCTCGCCCATCCTTCCAAAAATAGGCCCTAAAGGGAATCTCTTTATCCTCATGCGGATGACCGCTCGTGAGCACCACGGAGCTACCCATAGCCGCCGCACCGTAAATTGAAAGAAAACGGGGCGTCTCATCCATCACCCTCCTCCACTTTCCTCCGCTAAACCGCTGCACGCTCTGCTCTCTGAACGCCACTATCGGACTCCCGTCGGCATCAACCGCACCGCCAATCGCTGCGTAGGGGAGTTCGCATAGCGCCTCTAAAAACTGCCCCTGCCCATAGCGCAGCAGATGGTTCTCCGTAACGCAGTACGCTCGGCCATCGCCCCCTACCGACACGCCTATCGGGGACTCCCCGCCGGATACCTGCACTTTCGTCCACGCCCCATTGAGCCATGAGTGGAGTTCCTTGCCCCCCGCATTTTCACAAAGCGCCAAAACCTCTCCCCCAGCCTGCGCCATCGCCACTACTGGAAGCGTCAAATTGCCCAACCGCTGATACCTCCGCTTTCCCCCGATAGGCAATGGAATCTCCACCACGCCTTTTGCTGTACCAACATACAGCCTACCATCAAATGCCAGAAGGCACGTCGGGGATACTACACCATTATCAACCCATACGTGAAGCTGATCCTCTACATCAAAAGCCCCGCCATCCTCTATCTCCAACACCCGCTCCCCCTGCAATGCGTAGAGATGGCCATCCACCGCCGCGAGGTCTCGTATCAACACTTCTGACTCCGACTTTAGCACATCGCGCAGCACGCCCACATGGAAAACACTTTCGCCACGCAGCACATCTATTGCCCCATCGGCATGTCCCACGTACAGCACTCCTCCACTCCCGCCCACAGCAATAGAGGTGGGATGCGCCGTGGTGAGGGAATTGCACGTAGAGATACGGCGCACCTCCCCGCTTGGGTAGTCTAGCAAACAGACCGCGCTCGGCATTAGCACCGCCGCCTGCGCTCCGCCAAACCGCACCGTTTGGCATAGCTCGTAGCTATAGGCATCCTGCCATGCCTCCGGCGGCACAGCCCCATGCGCTGTCGGAATCACAAGCCATAACGCTCCGCATAGCAGCAAGATAAAGATTCTCCGCTCCACACGCCTCACGCCGTCGCTCTCCTTACCGACTACTGCCCTGCGCCTCTAGAAACGCACGCATCGCCCTCACGGCGCACGCCCTATGGCTAAGGCCATTCTTCTCCGCGAGCGACATCTCCGCAAAGCTCTTGCTATAGCCATACGGACGGAATATAGGATCGTAACCAAAACCGCTCGCCCCTCTCCGCGATGTCAAAATCTCCCCATCCACACGCCCCTCAAACGTGTAGCGCTCCCCGCCAAACACCAGCGACACCACCGTACGAAAACGGGCCACCCGATGGCTTTGTCCCGCTAACACTCGCAGCAGCTTTTCAACATTATCATCCGCGTTGCAGGCAGGTCCAGCATAACGCGCCGAGAATGCCCCAGGAGCCCCTCCGAGAATTTCCACCTCTAGCCCCGTATCGTCAGAGAAGCAATCCCGTCCAATGGCCGCGTACACAAACTCGCACTTCTCCTGCGCATTCTCCTCCAAGGTATCAAAATCTTCGGGAATCTCCTGCGTCAGCCCGAAATCACGCGGCAAACGCAAGTGCGCCACCCCCTCTAGCAAGGGCTGTATCTCCTCCACCTTGTGCGCATTATGCGTAGCGAATACTAACTCCACCATGCCTCCTCTATCTCAGATATAAATGCAATTTACTTTTCTATTCAAAACCTACGCTGGGTTTACGGTCATTATCGGTATCTCAGCCGACTGCAGCACGAGCCGCCGCTGGTGTGGCTCTAGCATGAAACGCCCCTCCTGCCGCGGATCCGCCGATGTAATCACCACCACTAAATCCGCCTCCAGCTCTTGAGCCACCTGCAATATCTCCAGCGCATACTCCGTCTCGCCAGGCACTGTACGCACCGTGTACGGCACGCCCCGCTGCGACAGTAAGAGCATCACATTGGCTATATTCTCGTCAACTCGATCTTCAAGTTCCTGCTCATTCACATCCGGGCGAACCAAATGGAATGTCGGGGAAAAGTAGTGGCACAGCCTATCAAGCCAATCGTAATGCTTCTGGCTCTCATCGGTATAGTCTACCGGGAACACAATGCTCTCGTAGTTGCGTACGTCCGTGGGCTGCTGCACCGTAATGTACGGCACCCGCCCCGAACGTAGCAGCTTGAGCGATGTGGAACGCTTGTGCTGCATGGGTATTTTCACATCGTGCGACCCCAAAATAACGTACTCCGCGCCGATCTCGCTCGCCACCAGCGGCACCTGCTCGCTCACACCCCCTCTCACCACCCGCATTTGCACATCATCACTCCCCCTGCCGCACACCTCGTCCGCTTGCTCCTCCATGCGCTGCAGCGCGCTCGCCTCCGTCTCGTCCCCTTCCAAAACATGCATCAGCACCAGCGAAAGATCCATCGAACGCCCCATCCGCTGCGCATGTTTCAACGCATAATTCGCCTCCTCAGTAAAATCAGTAGGAACCAACAACACCGGTTCTCGATCCGCACTCTCGCCATTTTCTCCGGCAGACAGCAGTGCGCCAGACCTATCGCCCCCGCTTGGCGGAGGCTCCTCACCACGTTGCAACATCATACAAACTAACTTTAGTTCTGCGCAAAGATATAAAAACCGTATGACTTCACGTGTGCCTCCACAACAAAAAAATCTTCTTCCCGCGAATATTGCGCTAAAGAGGGATAGCTGGGTCTTAAGCAACTATACGCCCCACCATATACCCCTAAAGGCACACTACGTCCTACCATCCTTAAATAGATAGTTACTAATCAACGGCTTGTTTTCAACTACACTGCCCATCATTTGCATATAATCCAGGTGTAGACAGCGGTTACCTAACTTGAATTTCACCCAGCGAAGTTTGCTTGAATACCTCTCTTCCATTTTCAGGGTATCTCCTTTGGAAAAAACTCTCCCCCCCTCCAAATAGCCAAATGGCGAGCCCGAAGGCTCGCCTTTTAGCTACCGCGTTCAGCCGTTAGTCCCTTTTCACCACGCGCAGCGTCTTCGCCCCGTCGCGCGCCACCACACGCACCACGTACACCCCGCTCGCCCAGCCCCGCGCATCCACCTGCACGCGATCCTCCCCCTGCAGCGCCCCGGCATGCACCTGCACCCCGGCCACGCTGTACACCTCCACCCGCGCAGCATCCCCCATCCCCCGCAGCTCCAGCACATCCACCACCGGGTTGCTCACCGCCTGCACCCCTTCCAGCAGCGCGCTCTCCACCGCCGTGGAGTTCCCCCCGGCCTGCAGCACGAGGTCTCCCCGCACCGGCAGGTCAAAATCGTACGGTGCCCCATTCAAGAGCCATACCACGGCGTTCCCATTCTTATCCTGCATATCCAGCGCCCGCGCCTTGCCGTTCGGCTTCACCAGCTGCTCCCCGACAGGCTGCCCATCCGCGTCCCTAAACGTCACCACGTACCCCTCAACGATTTTGGAGAACCGCTTCGCCCACTCCTCAGCCTCCACCTTCTGCTTTTCGCCGGGCCGCACGTAGAGCGTAGCCTCTGGCGAAATGCCATAAAAAGCCTTACCCACACTAGATATATCTGCGCTGGCCAGCCAGTAAACCTCACTGAGGTTATCGCACATATAAAATGCATTACTCCATAACTCCTTGAGACTGCTCGGTATCATCAGCGAGGTCAAATTGTGGCAGGAAAAGAAGGATGCGTCTTCATCCAATTCAATCACGCCCTGGGGAATTTCGTACGCTCCCTTCCGCCCTTCAGGGTAGCATAAGAGAATTCGCCCATCCCTGCTGAGGAGCGCTCCCCCATTCGCACGGTAGTAGGGACTGGCAGCGTCCACCGCGAACTCCTCCAACCCGCTGCATCCGTCAAAAGAAAATCCAGAAACATCGCTAACGGTGGCGGGAAGTGTTATCTTGGTCAATCCGCTGCATCTAGCATAGGCCCAATCTCCAATAGCTCTAACTCCTGTCGGAATGGTAATGTCGGTCAGCTGGCTACACCCCGCAAATGCGCCCTCGCCAATAACCTCCACGCCGTAGGGGATTTCGTACGCACCGCGCTTTCCCAGGGGGCAGCGTACAAGGGCCCGTTCTTCTTTACCTTCCCTGTCATACCTACTGAAGAGCACCCCATCCTGCGTGTAGTACCTACCATTCGCATCGTACGGCTCCACTACAATCTCTTCCAGCGCGATGCAATCATCAAACAAATTGAAATTGCCCAATTCAATGCTCCCCGGAAAAGTCACCTTATTTAGCTTGCTGCATCCCGAAAAGGTCCTCCACTCTACCTTTTCCACATCGTCAGGGAGCTTGTACTCGCCAGCTCGCCCCATCGGGTACCAGATGAGCGCTTTCACCTCCTTTCCACTCTTGGAATCATGCTCAGTGCCAAAAAGGACTCCATCCTCATCATGGTAGCGTGCGTTCCCAGGCTCCACCTCAATCCTTTCAAGCCCGCTGCAACCCTCAAAGGCTCCCCATCCAATTTCGGTAACCCCTTCGGGGATTGTCACAGACGTCAGCCCGCTGCATCCCCAAAAAGCACGAGACCCTATCATCTCCACATCGTTGGGAATCTTGTACTCTCCGGCTCGCCCCGCGGGGAAGCATATAAGTGCCTTCACTTCCTTTCCACTCTTGGGATCTTTCGCAAATCCGAAAAGGACTCCGTCCTCATCATGGTAGCGTGGGTTTCCGGGCTCCACCTTGATCGTCTGAAGCTCGCTGCAACCCCAAAAGGCACCATCTCCAATTGTGGTTACGCTGCTGGGGATTGTTACCTTGGTCAGCCCGCTGCATCCCCAAAAAGCACCATAGTTAATCATTTCCACATCGTTGGGGATTTTGTATTCGCCAGCTCGACCATTTGGGTAGCGCATGAGTGCTTTCACTTTCACGCCCCGCTTGTAATCTTCCACAAGTTCAAAAATGACTCCCTCCTCTGAATAGTAGCTTGGGTTTCCAGACTCCACATTGATCCTTTGAAGCCCGCTGCAATCATCAAAGGCGTTACTTTCAATCTTGGCAACGCTGCTGAGGATCGTCACCGAGGTCAGCCCGCTGCACCCCCCAAAAGCACATAGCCCAATCGTGGTAACGCTGCTGGGGAGCGTCACCGAGGTCAGCCCGCTGCACCCCCAAAAAGCAGATAGCCCAATCGTAGTCAAGCTGCTGGGGAGCGATACCTCACTCAAGTTGACGCAAGATTCAAATGCACCGCGTCCTATCGTGGTAACCCCTTCGGGGATAACTACACTGGTTAGAGCCTTACAGTCATAAAATGCATAGCTCGCAACCTCCACCACCCTGACGCCCATCACCCTGCTTGGGATGGTCAGCGTTGGCGTGCCAAAACGGTAACTCGCCGGCTTTACGCGGCAGCTATTCCCATCAACCATTTGATACAGCCACGTTATCGTGCCATCAATATACTTTTTCCACTCTCTTTCTTCCCCCCTTGCGCTCCCCACGGCCGCTACCGCCGCCAGCATCACCGCTAGAATAAATCGTACATAGCCTTTCATCGCGTTGTCTCCCTTTAGTATCCTCAAATAATCAAAGAATTAACATGCGACAAAGGTATGCAAAGTTTTTTTTTATACAAGCCGCCGAAATATTTTCTCGCAGAATTCTCAACGGGAATCGCTATGGGCGGCAGCCTACGCGGCGCTGACAGCACAAAAAATATTTTTCCACTAGCTCGCGGGTGCGGCAATCAATGTAACGCATGTCTAGCCCTGCGGGCTAGAAAATCTAACTACCCATTTCGCTACCCCATAGTCACTTACTGCTACTTAGTGCAGCCGATCGGCCTGCTGTAGCCCCTTGGGACAGCTCTATCTCTACATGGTAAGGAGATAGCCTACAAAGCGTAGAGAACTTCATCTCCGCTTAACCCCGCAAAAAAAAAGCCCATGCGTTTTCCACGCACGGGCTTTCTCTGTCTCTTCAAAAACGATTACCTACGTGCCGGTAAGCTCAATATCTCCCTCGCCTCAGCGCTCGTTGCCACCTCACGCCCGAGCAGCTTAGCCATCTTGACTACCTTATCCACTAGCTCCCCATTGGACTTCGCCAGCACCCCTTTCTCCAAATACAAATTGTCCTCAAACCCCACGCGCACATTGCCGCCCATCGCAATGGCATGCGCCGCTAACGGGAATTGATGACGACCGATACCCGTCGCCGTCCATGTGCTTCCCTCGGGAATATTGCGCACCAGCCACGCCAAGTTCTCTCCCGTAGCCGGCGTGCAGCCCAGCACACCCAGCACAAAGTTGAACTGCATCGGCTCGCCCGGCACCTCTCCGCGCTTCGCCATGCGCAGAATCGTATCCAAATGCCCCATCTCGAAGCACTCGTACTCCGGCTTAATGTTATTATCCAGCATACGCTTGCCGAATTCACGCATCATCGGCATCGTGTTCTCAAACACCTCATCCCCAAAATTGCATGTACCGCAATCCAGCGTTGCCATCTCGGGCATGAGCTCCGTGGGCTGTAGACGCTCCTCCGCGGTCATCCCCACCGCGCCCCCCGTAGAGGGAATCAGAATGACATCGGGCACCTCTTTGTAAATGGCATCGATGCACTCCTTGAAGCGTTTCTTCGACTGCGTTGGCGTGCCGTCATCCTCACGCACATGCAGGTGCACGATTGCAGCACCCGCTTCATGGGCCAACTTTGCCTCCTTTACAATCTCCTTCACCGTGTAGGGTACCGCAGGATTCTGCTCCTTGGTTACCTCAGCGCCGCATATCGCGGCCGTAATGATCAGCTTATCCATTGCCACCCTCTCCTACTTCTTGCGCTGGCAATCCTTCGGCACCACGCACGTTCCCGATGCCTTGCACACGATTATCGGCTCGTCAAGCTCATCCGCAGCTGATGGGGATATGTCTGGGCGGCTCGTCACCACCTTCTTCGCCACGAACGTCATCTTCCTCGACGTATTGCCCACCTTGGTGATTTCCCCCTCGGCCTCAATGTAATCCCCGCCATGCACCGGGGCCAAGAACTCTACGCTATCGTACGCAACGAACAGCCCCTCATCCCCATCGTGCATAATCAGCAGCTCCGTGGCCACATCGCCGAACAGCTGTAGCATCTTCGCGCCATCCACCAAGTTCCCGCCGTAATGGGCATCCCCTGCGCTCATGCGCAGACGTATCTTCGTCTTCTCCATTTCTTTACCTATTTCTTTTACTTGACCGCTCTTCTAAACCCCCAATAAACGCACCGCGCCGCGCTACGCTACGATGTAATCCACAAAAATTGACGGCGTATGCACAGCCTCTGGCGGTATCTCTCCCACCTTCTTGAGGTCACCTATTTCTGCGATTACCACATCAGCAGCCATCGCCATCAGCGGGCAGAAGTTCTGCGATGTACCGCGGTAGATCAAATTACCATCGGTATCCCCAACGCTTCCGCGAATTATAGCCACATCGGCACGCAGCGGAAGCTCTAGTAGGTACTTCTTTCCCTCCACCTCTATCACTCGCTTACCCTTCTCAATTATGGTATCAAGCCCAGTCGTTGTCAACGCACCGCCAAGCCCACAGCCGCCGCAACGTATCCGCTCGGCAAGCGTCCCTTGGGGGGAGAACTCCACCTCCAGCGTCCCAGCGTTCATCTGGTTAGCAGTCTCCGGATTGGTGCCTATGTGCGACACAATTATCTTCTTAACCTGCTTATTCACAATTAACTTCCCAGCACCCCGATCCGGATACGCGGTATCATTCAGTATCAGCGTCAAATCCTTCACCCCGCTCTGCACCAACGCATCAACTATCGACTCTGGCGTCCCATTCCCCAGGAATCCACCGATCATCACCGTCATCCCGTCCTTGATCTTCGACGCAGCCACCGCTGCCGTTATCCGTTTATCCATCGCTTATGTGTTTAATTGTGTAAAACTCACAGTCGTTAATGCCAATTCCCTCCATCTCTACATCGCTTCAAAGTTACGGACATTTACAAATATTACCAAATTTCTCCTAGTACATGCTAATATAGCATAAAAATTCGTACGCCTCCATCCCTTTACCCCATAGATTAGTTAGACAAAATGAGGGTGTATAAAAAGCAACTGTATCCCTTTACGTAGTCTTTGCAATCGCAGCATAGCCGCGTTGCTCCCATCTTACTCTACCATCTGCTAATGGCAGCCGTAACGCCTCTCACGCCGTAAAATACTCATAGGCATTTTGAACCAAGAGGTTGACCATTGCCCCTACCCGCGAACCATTTTTATTTCAAACCTACATATCGCAGGCCTTAAGAACCTTGGTCAAAATAAAAAAGGGGCGGCACGCCAAAGCGCACCGCCCCTTCAATACTATATCCGTGCTTCTACACCACGCTAATCGTTCGATTTCCGCGCCGCGTATACAATCTTCAACGCCGACGACTTCCGCAGCTCCTGCTTCACCTCCGACACAATACCCATCCTCGTATACTCATCAATCTTCAGCGACGTGGTCATCTGATTCCGATCGGACTCCTTCATCGCGTCCCGCTCCGAAGAGATGAAGTCTCGTATGTCATCCAACGTCTTGAACGAATCGTTCAGCTGGATACGGGAATCATTTCCGTACAGCCCTTGGTACGACCGCAGCGGCGTGCCAATGTAAATGTAGGACACTAGCGACTTCTTCTCAAGCTTCTGCACCTCCGTGGCGCTAGGCAGCGCAACGCTCACCCGCAAATCGGTCTCTCGCATCGTCGTCGAGACCATGAAGAAGAACAGCAGCATGAACACCACGTCTGGCAATGAGGCCGTCGATATCGCCGGGACCTCCTTCTTTGATGTGCTCTGATTAAACCTTGCCATATCTATACTCTCCTCTTCTTAATCCTCGGCTTGCGCCCCTTTCACTCCTACCGGCTCCGCCTCCGAAATACGCTGGGGTATCGCCTTCTGAACCGCCTTTTGCTCTCCGTCAGATAGCCTATCCATCCGCTTGCCGAACTTCTGCATCGCTAGCTCATCGCGCAGCTCATTGTAAGCTGCTATAAGCTCATTCTGCACGGCAATGTAAGACTTGTATGTCGTCTGCCGCGAGTTCTGCAATGAAATGATCCCCTCCGATACGGGATACGCCCCTATGCCAGCTATCTCCTTCACCGACTTCTCTGGGAGGTTCGGGTCATCATTAGGATTCGCAATAAACTCCTTCGCTTTCTCGCGTAGCTGCGTAATATCTAGCGGCTTGCCCGCCACCAGCAGCTTGTCGCTCTGGTTAATACGTACCAAAAAGACATTACGCTCGTTTACATCCTCAGTTTTTTCCTGCTTTGTGTCTTGCGGCATTGGCGGAAGCATACGCGGCAAACCCGTATCGACGTTCATCGTCGTCGTCACCAGGAAAAATATTAAGAGCAGAAACGCTATGTCCGCCATCGAACTCGCGTTTATCTCCTGCATTTTTTTCTTGCTCATAGCTTACTCTCTCTCAGGGTTTGCGCTCTCGCCCACCCATCAAGCTGTACGCGCAGCCGTAGCAGCACCTCAGCTTGATGGATAGAACTCCGAGCAGTTACTACCTCCTTAAAATTCCACGCACTCCTGTCACCACCAACGCCAGCACCGCGATTCCTATCAAAATGTACGTGGTGATGATCCCAACGTCCGTGAGTACCACCTCGCGCATCTGCGTTGCCGCCACCTCAGGATCTGCATTCGCACCGTACAGCGTACCATTCGCCATCTGCAACGGCTCATTGCTTGAGAACGCATACGCTATTAGAAGAACCAGCACCAGCGCCCCAAGACCCAGCAGCGTCTTCAAGCCGCTCTTGGGATTCGTCACCAGCTTCACAATCAGGAAGCCCAGCAGCAGCACCACCGCAATCGCGGCCAGCACATACGTGTACACTATTGCGGGGTTAACAACCCGCATCAACTCCGCTCGATCATCAACGCCCGCTACCCCCACCACAAACATCACGGTGAGAATCACCGCAACGAGCATGAAGGCGAACAGCGGAATGCGCGCAATGAGCTTTAACGTTTTTTCCGACATCTTTTTGCCTTTCTTTCTCCCTAGCCTAGCGGTTGTGCTTTACTAGGATATCCACCAACGAAATCGAAGCATCCTCCATCGACATCACGATGCTGTCAATCTTGTTCAGGATGTAGTTGTAGAACACCTGCAGCACAGCCGCCACGATCAGACCGAACACCGTGGTGATAAGAGCAATCTTAATACCGCCAGCCACCAACGACGGGGCAATATCACCCGCAGCCTCAATAGCATCAAACGCCGAAATCATACCCAATACAGTACCCATAAATCCAAACATAGGCGCCAAGGCTATGAACAGCGATATCCACGTCAAACCGCTCTCCAGCTGCGACATCTGCACCGATCCGTAAGCCGTAACCGACTTCTCCACCGCCTCGATGCCCTCATCGGAACGCGACAAGCCCTGGTAGAAAATGCTCGCCACTGGCCCACGCGTATTGCGGCACACCTCTTTGGCACCCTCAATGCCCTGCTCATCAAGCGCCTTCTCAACGTTTGTCAACAGCTTCTTCGTGTTCGTTGACGCTAGATTTAAATAGATGATGCGCTCTATAACCACTGCCAAACCCAAGATCAGAAGCAAGAGGATTATACCCATAAACATAGGACCACCCTCTATAAACTTAATCTTCAGCTGCTCGTGTAGCGGCACGCCCTCGCTCACGTTCGTTGTCATCGGATTCGCCGCCTCAGCTACAGCCGCCGGAGCCGCAGCCACCGCCGAGTCAACCGCGCTAACCGAATCCTCCTGCGCCATCACGCTAGACGCAAATCCCAGCGTCAAGCCCATCAGTAGTAGTACCAAAAGTAACCTCTTCATAACTGCTCTTTGTAGTTAATTTACTTACCCTCTTCTCTTTACAAAAAAAAACATCGCGGAGAGAGTGGGATTCGAACCCACGATACCCTTTTGGGGTATACGCACTTTCCAGGCGCGCGCCTTCGACCACTCGGCCATCTCTCCTCACGCGCCGCAACCCCTCTCTTCCCACTGCACTACCACGTGAATTTGACCGCAATTTACTATTTTTATCTGACTCAACAATCAACGAAACCGAAAAAACACATAAAAAGACGGACTCAAATCAACCACTACAGACAACGTATTTTTTGTATACCGTTGTACTTCAAAACATTAAAGGTTAATTTCTGTGGAATTCGCCCCATACACCCCAAAAAGAAAAGCGGAATAAAATTGTTCTGTTTCTCCTTCTTCTACAGCATTAGTAGCCTTTCACAGCCGTGCAGATACCGCATAGCATCGTTATTCGCAACGGCTCAAACCATGAAATGGTAGCCATATGGGGACCATACAAACTATTAACTTACATCTCTATTGAAACGCTGCGGGGCAGCTTACGCTATGAAGACCCAACTCGGCAAACAAAGCCCCTCGCCTGCGCTAGGAGACTGCCTTGCTCCCGCCTACTCGGCCCCGCCTCCACATTCTTTTACTCCTCGTCCTCGGCCTTGCCCCACGGCACAACCCGCATACCGAATATCACCACGTCATCGAGACGCGGATTTGAGTCGCCCATCCACGTAAGAAAATTCTCGTACAACGCCTCACGCTGCTCCTCCATCGGCAGATTGCTAATCTTAGCCAAGAAAGCCCGAAGGTTCTTCGACATGTATTTCATCTTCTTCGGCCCGCCGAATTGATCCTGGTACCCATCCGAATACGCGTAAACCATGTCGCCCTCCTCAAGCTGAAATTTTTCACTCCCGAAGGAGGACGCCGTGCGCGTGTATATCCCAACGGGCATCTTGTCGGCTTTCAGCACCGTTGCCTCCCCATTGCGCACTATCACCAGCGGGTTGTGCGCCCCGGAGTACTGCAGCTCGTTGGTATCCTCATCGATAATGAAGAGTACCAGGTCCATTCCATCCTTATTGGACTTCTCCGACGTTGACTGATGCAGGCTGGAGATGAGCAACTCGCGCACCCGGTTCAGGATTTCAGCCGTATCGAGGTCGTTCTGTTTATCACGCGTCACCTGGTGCAAAAGCGAAGATCCGAGCATGCTCATGAAGCCCCCTGGCACGCCGTGCCCGGTGCAGTCGGCAATGCAGCACACCTTTTTACGCCCTATGTGCGTCATCCAGTAGAAATCGCCACTCACTACGTCACGCGGTAAGTAGAGCATAAAATGCTCGGGGAACAGCCTATCCATTAGCTCTGGCGCGGCAGCATCGCCTGCTGTATGCGGCTCGCATACTCAATACTTGACTCTATCTCCCCCTTCTGCTTCTCTATCTGCTCCTTCTGCGCCACCACCTCCTTCGTGCGCTCCTCTACTATCTTCGAAAGCCTACGCTGCTCCGCGATCAAGCGGCGTGAATTCCACCACAAACCGAGGTACAGCAGCAAGCCGGTGATAATCACGTAGCTTGCATAGGCCCACCACGTCCGGTAGAATGGCGGCGCAATCGAGAACCGATATTCAGTTACCGGTGAAACCCTGCCGTAAGCATCCCTCGTGCGCACCCGTAGCACGTAGTTCCCCTCGGAGAGGTTCATGTACTGCGCTTCGCCGTTGCGTACCCACTTTGACCATTCCTTGTCATTATGTTCCAAAAAGAACTGAAACTCTGCACCATCGTTGCCCACAAAGGCATCCGTGCCAAACGAAAAGACCAATCCATTAAGACTATACGGGAGCTTTGGCTCCATCTCCTTCGGCTGCTCCTGCAGCACCACGATGCGCCCATCGGCCCCTTGGCGGTAGTACGTTCCCCCGAAAAGGATTGAATCGCCCCGAAGCGTACGCACCCGGCTTACATACGCTCTAGCGCGTGCGGGCACTTGGGTCCACTTACGCATATCGCAGCTGTACAGCTCATTGCCGTAGGCAAACCAAAGCATGCTATCGCCTGTATACAGCCAATCGTCAATCCACCTATGCGGTAACCGGAGCAATGGGTTTCCCTTGGCGCTGTCCACCGCCGTCGGCGATGCAAGCGATGGGTAGTACTCCATATATACCGTATCCTCACGATGGCTGTACCGCTGGCATATCGCACCCGCCTCAACGGGCATAAGATTGGAAAAGCCCAGGCCCTTACGCAGGGGCAAAGCCGAACTGACTACGGTATCCTTCGCCTCATCGTATGTATACACGCCGTCCGACGTGCAGAGGTATGCCGTTCCGTCCACAACGCAGGCAAACGTTTGGTTAGGGTTCCCCAATCCTTGACGCTCCGCAATATGGCGCAAAATCATCTTGCCATCAGCATCCCGCCGAAGCATGTACACGCCCCCGGTGTACGCTGTAAGCCACATGCGACGTTTCGCATCTGTTGAAAATCCTCGGATTTCCGCACGTACATCGATCGGTATCGGCTCTTCCACCCAGCGTCCGTCCGGCATACGGCGAATGCCCATAACCCCTACGTTTGCACCAAGGTACACCACGGAGGAATCCCACGGCGACACCGCCAGCGAATACCCTCCACCGCGCACCCCTTCGCCCTCCAGAACCATCTTCAATCGCCCCGTTCTCTCGTCCCTTCTATATACTTCTAGGGGCCGCGCCCGATCACCCCGAACCTCATATATGGAGGTCTGACTCTGTGAAATCAAAAATCGTTCTCCGCTATAGGGGCACTGATACGTGATACTCTTCCATACCGCGCTGCTAATCCCTTCTACAGTATGCACAGTCGTGTACCCATCTCGCCCCGAAAGCCGCTGAAGCCCGCTCATCGTTCCAAAGTACATATCCCCCCGCGACTTGTACAGGCTGATGATTACATCGTTAACGCCATCATGAACCGTGTAATGGCGAAAGCTAGACTGCTGTTCCACCGACGAAATGCCCACATTGTGCGTTAGCCATAGCGAGCCATCGCGCGACTCCGTAAAATCCGTCACGAACGCATTGCCCAACCCTCGGCTCACCCGCAGCGACTCCACCTCCTTGCCCTCTAGCGTTATCTCGTAGTAGCCAGCATCCTCCGAAAATATCAAGCCCAGCCCAATATTTCCGTTCCGCAGCATATGCATGTTGTAAATCAGCGCACCCTGATCGATCAGCTCCATAACGTGCGGCGCAAACTCTCCCGGGAAATCCACAATGCTACTCGTCTGCGTGTCGTAGAAGAACAGCCCACCGGGGCTATAGGCCAAAAGAAGTAGATTGTCATCCACCTTCACCGCGCCGTACATGCTCAAGTTTCCCTTCGGGCGCTGCAAGAAAGCGGGGGAGGGATTTATTTTTACGCGTCGGAACTGGCCATTGCCATAGAAGAGCAACGAGTCGCGCCCCACGCCCATCACCAATTCGTCCCCCACCTGGCAAGCTAAAAAAGACTGCGCGCTCGGTATTTTTTGTACCACCGTCCGCCCCGTCACCTCATTGTAGATGAAAAACTCACGCTTATCGCAGAAGAAAACGAACTGCCCGTAGGTGTACACCCTATGTATATCCTGAAAATTGGGAACGGAATCCTGAATCGTCTCCACGAGCGACTCGTAGCGAAGCTCCCCATTCCGCAACGGCACTAAGCGGCCAAAGTCCCCCACGCTCCCAATGTACACTACCCCGCGCTCGCTAGCTACCATGCTCCGCACGAACTGGCTCGTTTTCAACGGAATGGTACGAAAGCGCACCCCATCGTACAGCAACACTCCGCGATCGGTAGTGCCAAACAGCATCGTCCCATTAACATCCTGCACGGCTGCCCAGTTCTGGTCGCTCGCATCGTACTCCTCGGGCGTATAGTAGCGCATTAGCGGCGCGCCACGGTACGCCACCGCCCTATGCTCCTGCGCCGCGCTAGCGAAGGGCAGCATGCAGAGCAACAGAAATCTAAACAAACGGTAGCGTTTCCTCAGCCAATACATGCGGCAAAATTACTATTCTTTTTTCAATTGTTCCTGCGGTCACATCTAAGAGCGCTACGTTCAATCCGTCAACGCGCTAATCCCCTGCGTTTTTCCGCGCTGCTCCCCTCTATGGGCGTACCCCAATGGCTATCAAATTACACCGCCGTGAGGAATCTACCTGCGAATACCCCTTCTACTCGCTCGCTGCGACTTCATCGCCGCTTTGCTAAAGCCATACCTACCAAATCAATACGATTAGTCACCGCACGATGCCTTAGCACCACGTTCGCATATGACCCCCAAAAGAGGGATTGTAGCACCCGTTCGACAATGGCCATCCTCCTCGCAGTGCTTCCCCATTTGAAGAGTCTACGTAACACTGCCGATCCTTGAGCTGCTCCCCATAGCACTTGATTGTCAAATAGATAGGAATAAAAGAAACGCAACTGGCAGCGTATTTCTACCGCGGGATATTGAAAATGATGCCGCTTTCGCAATTCGTTTATTAATAAGACCTTACAGGGACTTTCTTCGCATCAAATTCGGATTTCTCCGGAGAAATCCGAATTGGATGCGAAGGGGGTACACCCCAAAGGGTATCCATTTGCCAACGGAGCGGCACGAATATGCTACAGAAAACAATCTGAAATACAGCGTCCTATACTCTCTCCTACCATTAGAAAACAGACAGGCCCCGCGCAGCAGGCTGGGCAGTAAGCTTCCACCCCCTCCCTCCTCCCTTTTTTTAGTAACTTCGCGGGCAAATTTGGATGGTTGAAAATCACATAAACACAGGCGAACAATGGCGGCAAAGCGCAAATGGCAGATTGAAGACTCCACGGAGCTATACAATGTGGATGGCTGGGGGCTCGACTTTTTTTCCATCAACAGTGAGGGCAAGATGGTGGTGACCCCCAAGCCCGGCATGGCGTCAGTGGTGGTACGCGATGTAATCGATGAGCTGTCGCTGCGCGATGTCAGCGCGCCCATCCTTCTGCGCTTTCCCGACATTATCGATGCGCGCATTGAGGCGATGTCCAACTGCTTCGCCACCGCGGCGGAGGAGTACGGATACCACGGGCAGAGCTTCGTGGTTTTTCCTATAAAGGTGAACCAGATGCGCCCCGTGGTGGAGGAGATCGTTTCGCACGGTCAAAAGTTTAATATTGGGCTTGAAGCGGGTAGCAAGCCGGAGCTGCACGCGGTTATAGCTCAGCAAACCGATCAGGACTCTCTAATTGTATGCAACGGGTACAAGGATGAGGACTACATCGAGCTGGCCCTGCTCGCCCAGAAGATGGGTCGACGGGTCTACCTGGTGGTAGAAAAGCCAAATGAGCTACGACTCATTGCCAAAATTGCAGCGCACCTGAACATGCGCCCCAACATTGGGCTGCGCATAAAGCTAGCCACCTCTGGCAGCGGGAAATGGGAAGATTCGGGGGGAGAAGCCAGTAAGTTCGGACTGACGTGCAGCGAGCTACTTGACGCACTCGCCTTCCTGCGCGAAAATGGGTTAGCCGACTGCCTCAAGCTGCTGCACTTCCACATCGGCAGTCAGGTGACCAAGATACGCCGCATAAAGCTAGCGATACAGGAGGTGTCGCAATTCTACGTGCAGATACGGCAGCAGGGGTTCAACATTGACTTTGTGGATATCGGCGGAGGGCTGGGCGTCGATTACGATGGCACGCGGTCTGCCAATTCCGCGAGTAGCATGAACTACAGCATCCAGGAATACGTTAATGACGTAATCAGCTCCGTGGTAGATGCGAGTGATAAAGCGGGGCTCCCCCATCCCAACGTCATCACCGAGTCGGGGCGCGCCGTGGCGGCGCACCATGCCGTGCTAGTGTTTGAGGTGATGGAGTCTGCCTCCCTGCCGCAATGGACCGAGAGCGAAGAGCTACCGGAGAACGCCAATGACCTTGTGCGTGAACTCTACGACATCTACCGAGATATAAACATTTCTGGACTCCTAGAAAGCTGGCACGATGCGCAGCAAATCCGTGAAGAGGTACTGAGCGGCTTTCCCCATGGCCACGTGGACATGGGTACCCGCGCCATGGTGGAGCGGCTCTTTTGGAGCATCGCTTACAAGGTAATGGGTCTCGCGAATACGCTCAAGCATATTCCCGAGGAGCTGCGGGTTCTTGATAAAATGCTTATAGATAAGTATTTCTGCAACTTCTCACTCTTCCAGTCGCTCCCCGACTCGTGGGCCATTGACCAAATCTTCCCGATTATACCCATCCAGCGGCTCGACGAGAAGCCTACCCGCACGGCCACGCTGCAGGACATCACCTGCGATTCGGATGGGAAAATTGAAAACTTCATCTCCACCACGAATCGCGCCTACTCGCTCCCCGTGCATGAGCTGAAGAAGAATGAGCACTACTACATCGGCGTATTCCTCGTGGGGGCGTACCAGGAGATACTTGGCGACCTACACAACCTATTTGGAGACACCAATGCAGTGCACATCACGGTCAACGCCAAGGGGTATCACATTGACCAGGTGATTGACGGGGAAACGGTAGCCGAGGTGTTAGAATACGTGCAGTACAATAGCAAAAAGCTGGTGCGCACGGTAGAGTCGTGGGTGGGGGCCTCCGTAAAGCAGGGTCTGATTTCACTTTCCGAGGGGAAAGAGTTCCTATCGAACTACCGGTCTGGGCTGTACGGATACACGTACCTAGAACGGTAGAGGGTTTGATTGCTTGGTAAACGAACCGAACATATGCCGGGGTCGGATACGAACAGCGTGCATTGGTACAACTTCCATCGGCACATGCCGGCGGACGGAGGGACTTCGGACGACGCCGTGCTAAGCTTTTCGCTCTGTGATCCTACAGAGATACCAACCAACGTTTACTTCACAATCGCCCTTCACCCATGGGACTCCGCACGCCCCGATGCGGAACAGCTAATTGAAGAAAAACTACCAACGCTATTGACCCACCCCCGCTGCCTAGCATTGGGTGAGTGCGGGCTTGATAGGCTTCGGGGCGCCACCCTTCCGGTACAGGTGGAGCTACTAGCGCAACAGCTGTCAATGGCGAAGGCTGCCCAAAAACCGTTGGTAGTGCACTGCGTACGGGCCTGGAGCGAGCTGCTGACGCAGGTGCAGCGCTGCGGGTTCGCGGAGAAAAAGGCAGTACACGGATTTAATGGTAGCCTCGCCCTGCTCAAGCAGCTGCTCGCCCACGATTGGTACATTTCCGTTGGACTTGACTCCCACGGAGCGCTCCCGAGAGCGGCATGCGGAATTCCGCTGGACAGAATTCTTTTGGAAACGGATGCCTCCGACACCCCGATTAAAGCCGTTTATAAGGCACTCGCAAAGCTACATGGCCTCCCGCTTGAAACCACGCAAAAGGTAGTGCAACGGAACGTAAAAGCCTTTTTCGGCTGCAACGAGGGGTAGTAACATCCTGTACGCAGCTCAGCACTAACCTTCCTAACGTCCCAATAAACAGATAACAAACAGAAGAAACCTATGGAGTGGAACGCCCGCACAGAGCTACTAATTGGCCATGAGGGGGCGGAGCGGCTCGCCGCCGCCCACGTACTCGTGGTTGGGGTTGGCGGCGTAGGGGGCTACGCCGTAGAGATGCTGGCGCGTGCCGGCGTGGGGCAACTCACCATTGCTGACGGCGATACGTTTGAGGAGAGCAATCTCAATCGGCAGCTCTACTCGCTGCGCTCCACGCTTGGGCAGCCCAAAGTGGAGGTTGTTAAGGCCAGGCTGCTTGATATAAACCCTTTTCTCAAAATCAGTACTATCCATTCGCTACTGCACGACGAGGAGCTAGAAACGTTAGTAGCCCAACGTTTTGACCTGATTATCGATGCGATCGATACGCTATCGCCGAAGGTGTACCTCATACGTGGTGCCCTTGCCAAGGGAACCCCCATTGTGTCATCAATGGGCTGCGGCGCACGGCTTAGCGCGAGCGGGCCACGGGTGTCATCAATATGGAAAACTACAGGCGATCCACTCGCCTCAGCGGTACGCAAACGGCTGAGACGCATGGGGGTAGATGGCGATTTCCTCGCGGTGTGGACACCCGAGCCCCCCATAGCATCGGCACGCGTGGAAACCACTGGAGAATCGTACAAACGTAGCCGGGTAGGCGTAATTTCGTACATGCCAGCCCTATTCGGAACGCATGCAGCCGCCGCAGGGCTGGAGATCCTCCTACACAACGCCCCCCAATGCCAGTAGGGGGGCATAGAGGAAGGGGCTGAGACCAAGGGCAATGCTATCCAACGTTGTATTCATGAAAAAGTGTTACCTTTGTAGCCAATTCAGGGGCGTAAAAAGGGGGGTAAACGGCTGAAAGCGAGAGCGTTTTGCTATATAAACGCTCATAAAGAGAGAGTAAGTATGGCGGGAACACAATATCTAACCAAAGAGGGACTCGCGCAGCTATGCGCTAAGCTTGACCAGCTACGGAATGTGGAGCGACCGGCAATAGTGCAGGCTATAGCAGAAGCTCGCGACAAGGGCGACCTATCAGAAAACGCTGAATACCACGCAGCGAAAGAAGCGCAGGTGCATCTCGAGGAGAAAATCGCAGAGCTGGAGGCCACGGTGGCCAGCGTGCGTATCATCGATCCAAGCACCATCGACACGTCTACGGTAAAGATACACTGCACGGTGCAGATCATGAACCACACCACAAAAAAGGAGGAAGTGTACACCATCGTTTCGTCAAGTGAGGCCGACTTCCGTCAAAAAAAGATTTCCACGGAAACCCCTATAGCAAAGTCTCTTCTAGGCAAAAAGGTAGGGGATAAGGTTACGGTACGCGTGCCGAAGGGAGACCTCGTGATGGAAATCCTATCAATAACCGTTGGATAAATAGCAAGCAAGATGGCAACAATCTTTACGAAGATTATCTGTGGTGAAATCCCATGCTACTGGATCGCGGAGGACGAGCACTTTATTGCCTTTTTAGACATCAACCCGGTGCGCAAGGGGCATACCTTGGTGGTGCCAAAGGAGGAGGAGGACTACCTCTTCAACCTACCGCAAGATACGCTACAGCACATGCTTCCCTTCGCGCAGCGCGTGGCTAAAGCGATTGAGGCTGTGGTACCCTGCGAGCGCGTCGCGGTAGCGGTGCTAGGACTAGAGGTGCCGCACGCGCACATGCATTTGGTTCCTATCAACAAGGAGGGCGATTTGGATTTTCACGGTAAACACGTTAAGCTGTCAGACGATGAATTTGCCGCATTGGCCAAGAAGATTGCGGCTGCTGTGAAATAAACGGGCTAAGAGAGGCATCGTGCTGGGAGACAAAACACTACGTTCATGGTCTATATAATCGGGGGCAAGAGGGTAGCGAAGCGGTATAGAGCCACCCTGCTGTCGGTGTGTCTACTCAGCTTTGCACTCTGCATGCTACCAACCCCCTCACGCTGCGGGCAGCGGGGTCTAGAGCAGCAGATGCGTTCGTCGACCGATACGCTATTCAATCAAATCGACAGCAAGGGGCGCAAACAGGGCTTTTGGGAAAAGCATTACCGCAACGGCAAGGTAGCCTATCGGGCGCAGTTCCGTGACGGCCGCCCCGTTGGGCGTACCCAAAGGTACAATGAGAAGGGCATCCTTATCGCCGACCTTCGGCACGCCCCATCTGGTTCTCTATCAAGAGCTAAGATATACGATGACGAGGGCAATTTGATTGCCGTTGGGAATTACTACAATCAGGTTAAGGACAGCGTTTGGACGCTCTACTCCAACGGCTGCGTCGTGGCGCGTGAAGGGTATTCCCGCGGAGTGAAGGATGGGACATGGGAACGCTACTCCGATGGTGGCCGCTTAGCATCCCGCGAACAGTGGCGCAATGGGGTGCTGGAGGGACGGCAGGAGGAGTACTTTGCCAATGGCAAGCTCCAGTCCTTTTGGACCGCCCATAACGGCCTGGAGGATGGGCCATCGGCAACGCTCTACACGTCGGGGCGCCCGCGCCTCAAGGGGCAGTTTGTAGGAGGGCTACGGGAGGGAGTTTGGATCCTATACGGTCTGGATGGGGCGGCAGAGGACACCCTCGTGTTTCAAAAAGGGAACCTCATACGGCAAAGCGTAAAATCTGACGTGGATGGGGCCATACGCACAATGTACCAAAACATGGGAAAGCTGCACGAGCCAAGAGAGTCAGATGGGAATGTGCGTAGCGGAAGTCCCTACTAGTAGATTGCCTCGACCATCAGCGCAGGTGCGCAGGGAGGAACGATTAGTGAAAATTGGCGAGTCCTACTGCATGCAGCGCGCTTTAGCACATAGCGAAGAAAGGCGAAGCAGCGGAAGATGAATAGTATTGGAGTCGTTTTTCGTGTAAGCATCTGCGGGGAGTCGCATGGTCCCGCGCTGCTCGCTACCATTGACGGCGTGCCAGCCGGCATCCCTTTAACCCCAGAGAGCTTCCATGATGCCATGGTGCGCAGGCAGGGTGAGGGGCAATTCGTCACGGCGCGCCGAGAGCCCGATGGGGTGGAAATTATTGCAGGGGTGTACAAGGATTTCACTACGGGGGCCCCTATAGCGCTTATGATTGCGAACCGTGACGTACGCCCCAGCGATTACACCGCAATGCTCCAGCACCCCCGCCCGGGGCATGCCGACCTGGTGGCACGCATGCGGTACTGCGGGCGCAACGACCCTCGGGGCGGTGGCGTTTTCTCGGGGCGCCTCACCGCGGCGATGGTTGCCGCAGGCACGATAGCTAAAAAGGTGCTCACTCCCGCCGCGCTTCGCGGAGAGCTAGTGCAGGTTGGACCTTCAACGGTACGAGAAGAATGGGGCGCGCTGCTTGCAGAGGCCTCCTCGCAGGGAGACTCCCTGGGCGGAGTCGTGGAGCTGCGTGGCACCGGGTTGCCCTTAGGGGTTGGAGAGCCCCCATTTGATGGAGTGGAACCCCACCTTGCACGAGCCCTAATGGCTATACCGGGGGCGCGTGGCGTGGAGTTTGGCGATGGCTTCGCGGGAGCAGCCATGCGGGGGTCAGAACACAACGATTCGTACACCGATGCGGTGGGCCATACGGCAACGAACCACGCCGGCGGGGCAAATGGCGGTATGACCAACGGGAACGACCTTGTGGTTCGTGTAGCCTTTAAGCCGACTCCCTCCATTGCAAAGCCACAGGTTAGCTTCAATCTTGAGCACGGCCAAATGGAAACGCTACGTATCAAAGGGCGCCATGATGTATGCTTTGCACTCCGGACTCCCGTAATTGTGGAGAGCTATGCCGCCGTTGCTCTTGCCGATTTGCTTCTCCGACGCAAAGCCAATTAATGGGTGCCTCTCGCATCCTATCAGCAAGGTATTTCCTCCCATTCGTGCGGCAAAGAAAAAAAGTGTAACTTTGCAGCGGAGAAGAGTTTTATGATTGGGTTTAGAGATTAAAAACAAACAACAGGCAAAGAGATGGCAGTAGATCTTTCGAAATACGGGATAAAGGATCCCATAGAAATAATACACAATCCCTCCTACGACCTGCTCTACAAGCTGGAGCTGGACGACAAGCTGGTAGGGTTTGAGCGTGGCCAATTGACCGAGCTAGGCGCGATAAACGTTGACACGGGAATATTTACGGGTCGCTCCCCGAAGGATAAGTACATCGTCAAGAACGAGGAGACGTCGAAGCACGTTTGGTGGCACGAGGAGGGGAAGAAGAGTTCTGACAATAAGCCCATGACGCAGGAGACGTGGGAGTACCTGAAGCAGATAAGCGCGAAGCAGCTAAGCGGAAAGAAGCTCTTCGTGTCGGACTGCTTCTGCGGTGCAAACGAAAACACGCGTATCAAGGTGCGTTTCATCGCGGAGGTGGCATGGCAGGCACATTTTGTGAAGAACATGTTTATACGCCCCACGGAGGAGGAGCTGAAGAGCTTTGAGCCAGACTTCGTGGTGCTAGTGGCCTCAAAGACGCAGAACGACAAGTGGAAGGAGCAGGGGCTGAACAGCGAGGTGTTCGCGGCATTCCACATCACGGAGCGCATGGCTTGCATCGGCGGCACGTGGTACGGCGGCGAGATGAAGAAGGGTATCTTCTCCATGATGAACTATTTCCTACCGCTCCGCGGCATGGCCTCTATGCACTGCAGCGCGAACATGGGGAAAAAGGGCGATGTGGCGATATTCTTCGGCCTTTCAGGCACGGGAAAAACCACGCTGTCAGCAGACCCGAACCGTGAGCTGATAGGTGATGATGAGCACGGATGGGACGATAACGGCGTGTTTAACTTTGAGGGGGGCTGCTACGCGAAGTGCATTGACTTAGACCCGAAGAAGGAGCCCGATATTTACGGCGCAATACGCCGTGACGCGCTGCTCGAGAACCTCGATGTGGATGCGAATGGGAAGATTGACTTCTCCTCAAAGAAGAAGACGGAGAACACCCGGGTGTCGTATCCTATCTACCATATTGACAACATCGTGAAGCCGGTGTCAAAGGGAGGCCACGCGAAGAACGTGATTTTCCTTACCGCCGATGCTTTCGGCGTGCTGCCCCCGGTGTCCATGCTAACGCCAGACCAAATGCAGTACCACTTCTTGAGCGGGTTTACCGCAAAGCTTGCTGGTACAGAGCGCGGTATCACGGAGCCACAGCCAACCTTTAGCAGCTGCTTTGGGCAGGCGTTCCTTACGCTGCACCCAACGGAGTATGCACGCGAGCTGGTGAAGAAGGTGAATCAGCACGACTCAAGGGCCTACTTGGTTAACACGGGGTGGATTGGCGGTGCCTACGGCGTGGGCAAGCGTATCGACCTCCCGTCAACACGCGCCATTATTGATGCTATCCTACACGGCGATTTGATCGACGCGGAGTACGAGGTGCTTCCTATCTTTAACCTGCGCATACCTAAGAGCGTAGCGCGAGTTGACGCAAAGATGCTGAACCCACGCAACGCATGGTCTAACCCCGCGGATTGGGAGAAGGCGGCACGCGCGTTGGCAGAGAAGTTTATAGCGAACTTTAAGAACTTCACCGACAACGAGGCGGGTAAGCGTTTGGTGGCGGCAGGACCTCAGCTCTAAACGTTGAGAAGCCGAGGAGCTTGTAAAAACTCGTATTGAGTGAGGAGCTACGGCGGCGGGTAAGCCGCTGTAGCTCCTTTTTCAATACCTAGCGAACATCTAAATGAGATGAACCAAAAGAAGGAGTTTATATACAACACGTTTCGCATCGCAGCGTACGCCGATAGGTACGCTGCGATTGGCAATGCGGAGGATGCCAACCGTTGGGCAGAAGAGATCAAGAAGAACGACTACGCTTTTTACATCGTAGGCGGGGGGAGCAACGTGCTGTTTACAGAGGATTTTGCAGGAGTAATACTCCATCCATCCGACACGTCACTATCAATTACGGAAGAGTCTCCAACACAGGTAGTAATACGGGTAGGTGCAGGTAAAAACTGGGACGAACTCGTGGCATTCACCTGCGATAGAGGATGGTGGGGAATGGAGAATCTATCTGGTATTCCTGGGAATGTTGGAGCAAGCCCCGTGCAAAA
>ERZ1673752.955-NODE-955-length-44570-cov-15.732450_pt1 | contig 44570 bp, 29 predicted proteins | sample MGYA00580195_ERZ1673752 | MGnify/ENA primary metagenome ERZ1673752 (study PRJEB41218, sample SAMN15661744) | gut metagenome | host: Homo sapiens | place: Canada: London | collected 2015-08-20/2019-03-30 | study: EMG produced TPA metagenomics assembly of...
TGACCCAGCAGGTCGAGGCTGAAGGCGCTGCCCTGCTGATGAACAACAACAATGCGCTGCCTCTGGCTGCCGATGCCAAGGTCAGCACCTTCTCCAACAGCAGCGTCAACCTCGTGTACGGCGGCACCGGCTCCGGCAACATTGATGCCTCCACCGCCGACACCCTGCGCACCGCCCTCGAGAAGGTCGGTGTGACCGTCAACCCCACCCTGTGGGACTTCTACACCGTCGGCGCAGGCAAGGACTACGCCCGCTCCAAGAGCGGCACCGTTGCCACCGCCAGTGAGGTCACCGCTGAGGTGCCCTGGGATGTCTACACCGACGATGTGAAGAACAGCGTTGCCCAGTACGGCGATGCCGCCATCGTGACCCTGTCCCGCGTCGGCGGCGAGGGCGCTGACCTTGCCTACGGCGATGTCAACTATCTGGCCCTCGACGAGAACGAGAAGGCCATGCTGCAGAATGTGGCTGAGATGAAGAAGAACGGCATCGTCAAAAAGACCATCGTGCTGATCAACTCCGCCAACGCCCTGCAGGTCGATTTCCTCAAGAACAACGAGTACGACATCGATGCCGCTCTGTGGATCGGTGATGTGGGCATCTCCGGCATCAACGCTGTTGCCGAGATCCTGACCGGCAAGGTCAACCCCTCCGGCAGCCTGGTCGATACCTACTGCTACGACAACTACAGCGCCCCTGCTATGTGGAACTTCACCCCCAGCACCTATGAGGGTTATGTTGAGGGTGGCGATGTGCCCGCAAAGAGCAAGTCCTACATGATTTATCAGGAAGGCATCTATGTAGGCTACAAGTACTACGAGACCCGCTACGAGGACTTCGTCACCGGCAGCGGCAACGCAGGCGACTACGCCTACGGCGACACCGTGGCTTATCCCTTCGGCTACGGCCTGAGCTACACCAGCTATGACATCAGCGACATGAAGGTCAACTACAATGCCGCCGATGACACCTACACCGTCACCGTCAAGGTCACCAACACCGGTGCTATGGCCGGCAAAAAGACCGTGCAGGTCTATGTCCAGAGCCCCTACACCGACTACGACAAGCAGAACGGCGTTGAGAAGTCCGCTGTTTCTCTGGTCGGCTTCGGCAAGACCGGTATGATCGAGCCGGGCGCTTCCGAGACGCTGTCCATGACCGTCAACAAGCGCGACATCGCTTCCTACGACACCTACGGTGCCGGCACCTATATCCTTGACGCCGGTGACTACTACTTCACCGCCGCCACCGATGCCCACAACGCTGTCAACAACATTCTGGCTGCCAAGGGCTACACGGTCGAGAACACCAACGGCAAGATGACTGCCGATGGCAACGCCGACCTGACCTACACTTGGACCGAGGACGCCCTCAATACCACCACCTACGCCACCAGCGAGAACGGCACCAAGATCACCAACCAGCTGTCCTGCGCTGACCCCAACCTCTATGAGGGCGTTGATGAGACTGTCACCTGGCTGAGCCGCTCTGACTGGAACGGCACCCTGCCCACCGAGACCGTCAAGCTGACCCTGACCGAGCTGCTGAAGAAGGACCTGCAGGAGGTCCGCTACGACGCTGCCGACTACGAGAGCGTTGAGATGCCCACCCTCGGCGCCAAGAACGGCGTCAAGCTGTACGACATGATCGGCCTCGACTACAACGATCCCAAGTGGGACGAGCTGCTGGATCAGATGACCTTCGATGAGATGAACTCTCTGATCGGCGATGCTTTCCACTGGACCATGCCCGTTAAGAGCGTGGAGGCTCCCGGTACCCGTGACGAGAACGGCCCTCAGGGTCTGACCGCCAGCCTGCTGGGCAGCAACAAGACCCAGCTGACCGCCACCGCCTTCACCTCTGAGGATGTCATGGCTGCCACCTTCAACACCGACCTCATGACCGAGATCGGCAAGGTCATCGGCAACAACTGCCTGAACGCCAACATTGCCTGCCTGTACGGCCCCGGCAATAACATCCACCGCACCCCCTACGGCGGCCGTAACTTCGAGTACTACTCTGAGGATGGCTTCCTGTCCGGCATGATGAGCGCCTACGAGGTCGCTGCCATTCAGGACAAGGGCGTCCATGTTGTCATGAAGCACTTTGCGCTGAATGACTGCGAGCAGGACCGTATCGGTCTGGGCGTCTGGGTGAACGAGCAGGCTGCCCGTGAGGTCTATCTGAAGGCCTTCCAGGCTCCTGTTGAGGTCGGCAACGCCAACGGCGTTATGATCGCCTACACCCGCTGGGGTGCTGTCTGGTCCGGCGGCAACTACGGTCTGGTCACCGGCATCCTGCGCAACGAGTGGGGCTGCGATGGCATGGTCATCACCGATAACGTGCTGACCCAGTATGTCAACGGTCCCGATGGCGTCATGGCCGGCGTGTCCATCTACGATGCCATGATGTCCTTCGTCACCGACACCCTGCCCAAGTACAAGAACGACCCCGTCATCGTCACCGCCATGCGTGAGGCTTGCCACCACAACCTGTATGCCATTGCCAACTCCTGCGGTATGAACGGTGTTGGTGCCGACACCACCATCAAGGTGATCCGTCCCACCATCGTTGCAGCAGTTATCGCTGTCGCCAGGGTCTCCGGCATCCTCTTTGTGCTGGGCCTGATCCTCTGGATCCTCGGTGCCCGCAAGCTGCGCAAGACTGAGCAGTACAAGGCCTACAAGGATTTCAAGAAGGCCCAGAAGGCCGCCAAGAAAGCCCAGAAGGCAAACTGATCTGAAGCATAGTCAATGAATAATGGCCGGGCGCTCCCGTTTGAGAGCGCCCGGCTTTTTTTGCTATAACCGAAAGCCGGAAATCCCGCTGAAATGCGGTTGCAATAGGCGGGAGAAATGTCTATACTTGCACTATACAAACCGGCAAACGCGGTACAATACACCGCTGCGGGTCTTGCCGCCCACAGTCAGGTTCTGGAACTGGTTGTACCCCGCAAAATAGTCCGCCGTGTTGGCAGAAATCGTCCACACCCATTCGGAGTATTTGAGCCAGAGTGCATCGACAAGCTCCTGCGCGAACTCCGGCTGCAGTTGACAGCGATTTGCAAAAGCTCTGCCGCGCGGGCGTGACCTCGCCCACAGCCTGCCGATCCTCAGTGAATGAGTGATCTGCAGGGGGCGTGACTTTTTATACAATTATTGTTGCTGTGTATAAAGTACAAATTATGGGTCAACCGATGATTTATAATGGAAGTATCGAAGGAAAAGGCTCCCTTTCTCAAAAAAAGACGGAGGTAACCGCTATGCTGAAGGATATGGATTTCGGGATTTACGGCAAGGGGATTGACGGGTATGTACATTACTCTCTCGCAATGGACAATATCCGGGAAGAGGAGGAGCAACGCCAGACACTGATGGATGAGTTTGACAGCGGTACAGACGCATACGACATAAGCGATTCCGATGCGGGTGATTTCAGTGGTGACGATTTTTGAGAAGTCCAACCCAAAGGAACATTCTTTATAAAGGCATTTATCACAATCACCGATTCATGGTAAGGTCGCGCTCGTTTTCAACGACCGCTTCTACCGCAAGTGTAAGGCCGCGCGCGATTTGGTGCAGATCCATGCTGGGCGTTCCCAGCGGCTTGCCGACGGCCTGCAGCTTGACAGCCTCATAGGCCGGGTTGACGGACTCCCCGCCGAACGGATCAAAACCGGTGATAAGGATCTTCATGAGGGAAACCTCCGCGTATTATTTCCTGCGCACGGCAAAACCAAACACCGTGCCGCAGGCACCGCCGACGATGTGCATAAAGTTGGCTACATTGTCCTGCACGAACAAAATATCATATACCTGCTGGCTCAGGTAGAGCGCACCGACAAGGATCAGAGTGATCGGGATACCGCCGTTCCGGCTGCCGGCCAGACTGGACAGCATGATGAGCATAAACACGATGCCGGAGGCGCCAAGCAGAGCGGAGGAGGGGAACAGCACACACTGCAGGATTCCGGACACAAGCGCGGTCATGAGGATGCCGCTCAGCAGGGTGCGGCTGCCGTAGCGCTCCTCCAGCGGGGGCGCGATGACAAGGAAAAGCAGCATATTGCCTATAAAGTGGTCCCAGCCTGCATGCCCCAGCACATGACCAAACAGCCGGGCAAAAAACAACGGATCGGTCAGCGAAGAGCGGTAGACACTGAAAAGATGATAGGTTGTCCACCCGTTGGTCAGATGACCGAGCGCCAGCGAAGCAAGCGACAGAAAGAAAAAGGTCAGCGTGACAGGGGCGTTGTACTGCAGATGGATATTGCTGCGCTTCATGGCGGATGCGCCTCCTTTGTATAATAGTACCAGTATAGCATATAAGCGGCTGACCTGTCGAGAACTGAGGAAGCCTGCAAATAAAAAGAGCAGACCGTAAAAGGTCTGCCCGCAGTGTCATATAAAATCAAATACAATGTCCCGCTATGGCAGCAGAGAGAGCAGTCAAAACGGCTCAGCAGGGCTGGGTCTGCCGCTGCTTTAAAAAGTGGATCGTCATACCGGTGCAGTAGGCCAGCGCCAGCGCCCAGGCGGCGGGGTTTGCAAGGCAGATGCCCAGAAAGCTGCTGCTGGATACGGCAGCCCAGCCGCAAACAGCGCGGCCGATCAGCTCGCCCACGCCGCTGAGGACAGCGTGCAGGCTGTAGCCCATGCCCTGCAGGGTATTGCGCAGGATCATCAGGGCGCCGTGGAAGCAGAAAAGGCAACTGATGACGGTCAGGTACTCCACCGACAGCGCCGCGGCCTGATCGGAGGCTTCCCCCAGCACCATCTGGGTGAAGGCAGTCTTGCCGAAGAAAAGCACGACCCAGGCGGCTGCGCAATAGATCCACTGGATGATAAGGCCGTCCCGAATGCCCTGCCGGATACGGTCGTAGCGGCGGGCACCCTCGTTCTGGCCCACAAAGGTCGCCATGCCCATGCCAACGGATTCCATCGGCAGGGTGAACATCTGGCGGATCTTATCGCCCGCCGTCTGGCCTGCAATGGCGGCAGTGCCCAGCGCGTTGATGGCGCTCTGCAGCAAAACAGCGCCGATGGCCGACACCGAGTACTCAAACCCCATCGGCAGACCGACCCGGCAGAGCGCGGCGGCATGGCGGCGGGAGAATCCGCGCAGCCCGGCACAGCTCTGCAGCAAATCAGTTTTGCAGGCCAGCCAGTACAGGTTCAGCAATCCGCTGACGAGCTGGCTGGCCACGGTGGCAAGGGCAGCACCAACCACACCCAGCGGGAATACGGCCAGTAACAGATAGTCCAGCACGATATTTAAAAGGCTGGACACAAGCAAAAACAGCGTGGGGCGGCGGGAATCCCCGGCGGCCCGCAGTGCCCCGGCGCAGAAGTTGTACAAAATAGACGCCGGTATGCCTAAAAAGATGATGCGGATATAGCTTGCTGCCTGGGGCAGGATCTCTTCCGGGGTGTGGATGAGCCGCAGCATGGGCACAGCGAACGCATAGGTCAGTGCGGTAAAAGCGACGCCGAGCAGGCAGCACAGCCAGACACCGTTCCAGAAATAGCGCCGGAATTCATCGCGATCCTTTGCGCCCACAGCCTGTGCCAGCGGAATACCGAAGCCTGCACACGCGCCCAGCACAAAACCAAGGGTCAAAAAATGCAGCGAATAGGTCGTACCGACAGCGGCCAGCGCGGACTCGCCCAGAAAGCGGCCGACCATAACGGTATCGGCAAAGGAATAGAACTGCTGGAACAGGGTCCCGGCCACCAGCGGAAGCGAAAAAAACAGCAGTTGCTTCAGCGGATGACCGGTGGTCAGATCCATCGTGCTATTTCTTGACATGAAAATAAAACCTCATTTCGACAAAAATATGAATCAGTATACCATGGAAGGCAAAATAAAGCAACGACCGGCTTTCCACAACGCAAGAAAAGTGCTATAATAAGTAACAGAATATCTGCTTTGGGTATGCCGCAGAGACGGTGCGCCTTTTCTTGCAGGAACTACTACAGGAAGGAAATCTTCTATGGAAAAAGCAACCGTGTATTTTACCAATGAGCTTACCCCGGAGGCAGTCGTGAAGATGTACCGCCAGCTGGGCATTGATCTGCCCGGCAAGGTGGCCGTCAAGGTCCACAGCGGTGAGGACGGCAACCAGAACTACCTGCGCCCCGAGTTTATGAAGCCGGTCATTGATGCCGTGAATGGCACGGTGGTCGAGTGCAACACCGCCTACGGCGGCGCCCGCAACGAAACGCCCAAGCATATTGAGCTGATGAAAAAGCATCATTGGAGCGACCTGTTTGATGTCGATATTATGGATGCCGAGGGCCCCGATGTGCAGTGGCCGGTTGAGAACGGCAAGGTGCTCAAGGTCAACTATCTGGGCAAGAATATTGAAAACTACGACAGTATGCTGGTGCTGATCCACTTCAAGGGCCACCCGATGGGCGGCTACGGCGGCGCGCTGAAGCAGCTGTCCATCGGCTGCGCATCCAGCGCGGGCAAGGCCTATATCCACACCGGCGGCAAGGTCACTGACCAGAATATCCTGTGGGAGAACACGGCCGAGCAGGATACCTTCCTTGAGGCTATGGCCGATGCAGCCTCCACCGTGGCAAAGCATTTTGCAGGGAAGATCGCCTATGTGGCAGTTATGAAGAACCTTTCGGTCGACTGCGACTGCTGTGCCGTGGCGGAGGATCCCTGCATGAACGATGTGGGTATCCTGTCCAGTCTTGATCCGGTCGCGCTGGACCGCGCCTGCATTGATCTGGTACGCAACAGCAACGACCCCGGCCGCGAGCATTTTATGGAGCGCGTCAACAGCCGCCACGGCACCCACACGATCGATGTGGCCGAAGCCCTCGGCCTTGGCACGCAGGAATACGAGCTGGTGCGGGTATAAGCGGCGCTTATAAAAGACACCCGGCAAATTGGTGAGCGATTGGCCGGCAGCTGGGAGGTGCTGGGATGTACTTTGAATATGGCACGCAGGAAACCGAATATCTTGCCCGGAAGGACAAGCGGCTTGGTGCGGCGATCGAGCAGATCGGCCATATTGACCGCGCAGTGGACGGTGATCTGTTTTCATCGGTAGTGCATCAGATCGTCGGGCAGCAGATTTCCACCAAGGCGCAGGAAACGATCTGGCAGCGGATGCAGCAGGCCCTTGGCACCGTTGACGCTGGTCATATCCTTGCGGCGGGGGTGCCCGAGCTGCAAAAGCTGGGCATTACCTACCGCAAGGCGGAGTATATCACAGACTTCGCCCGGAAGGTGCAGACCGGGGAGTGCCGCATCGAGGAAATCTGGCAGATGCCGGACGAGGAGGTCATTCGGGGGCTGAGCAGCCTGAAGGGCATCGGTGTCTGGACGGCGGAGATGATCCTGCTGTTTTGTATGCAGCGGCCTGATGTTCTGAGCTACGATGACCTTGCGATACAGCGTGGGCTGCGGATGCTCTATCATCACCGCAAAATCGACCGCAGGCTGTTTGAAAAATACCGGCGCCGCTACAGCCCTTATGGCAGTGTGGCCAGCCTGTACCTGTGGGCCATTGCGGGCGGTGCGATTCCGGGTATGCGTGACTACGCACCCGCTAAGCCGGGCAGCAAAAAACCGAAAACCGTCTGAGCTGCATGGGGGAGCTGCTATGCTGTACACAGGCTATTATCATTCGCCGCTGGGCCGGTTGCTTTTGGCGGCTGACGAAATCGGGCTGACCGGACTTTGGTTTGAGAGGCAGCGCTACTTTGCGCAGGGACTTGCCCCGGTGCATACGGACGAAGAAACGCCGATTTTGGCGCAGACAAGACGCTGGCTGGATCTCTATTTCAGCGGCAGTGTGCCGGACTTTACGCCGCCGCTCCATCCGATCGGGTCGGACTTTCGGCAGGAAGTATGGGCGCTGCTGCTGCAGATCCCCTACGGCAAAACCACGACCTACGGCGCACTTGCCAACCAACTGGCCGAAAAGCACGGCCAACGCAGGATGTCCGCGCAGGCGGTAGGCGGCGCTGTCGGGCACAACGCGATCTCGATCATCATACCCTGCCACCGTGTTGTCGGGGCAGACGGCAGCCTGACCGGGTATGCGGGCGGGCTGGATACAAAGGCCCGCCTGCTTGCAGGGGAGGGCGTTCCAATCGCGGAAAACCCGCCGCGCATACGGTCTGATATGTGAACTATACATGTCTGATATATACAAAATACTTTTTACACACTGCCCTTTTCCGCGTATAATAGGCGATGCAGATGAGGTAGAGGAGTGGAAAAGTATGCAGTATACAGAACTGACCCGAAAGGAATTGCAGCGGGAATACACCCGCCTGACCCAGCGGTACAGCAGCTACATGCGTGAACCGATGGAGCTTGACATGCGTGCCGAGGATCCCCTACTGGGACGGTGTGAGAACCGGCGGGCTGCAAAGCATTTCGGCACGGTGCTGGGCAAGGAACTTAGCGATACAGGCGCGGCACGCCCCACGCCTGCGGAGGATGCCGTGGCCGCATTATGCACGATGCCGGGCTGCGCCAACCGCACGGTCGAGCTTTGCCGCAGGGCGGGCGTCCTTTTTGATGCTGTAGATCACAGCACGGTGCTGGCCCGCATCATTCCGTTTGATGCAAAGTCCGAGCAGCTGACCCATGCCGCGAGCCTGTTTGCCATCAGCGCGCGGCTTGCCGCACTGGAAAGCCTGCGCGGCACCCTGCTGCGCACCTGACGCACCGTAAGCCATAAAAATAACCGAGCAGAAGTCACCCGGAAGGGTGCGGATTCTGCTCGGTTTTCTTTTTATAGTGCGTCTGTTTTGGCGGTAAACGGCGAGGGCGGGGGAGCACTGCGCATAAAGCGCGATCGGCCGCTATTTATCGGCGGGGGGGGGGTAATGCGGAAACGCCGCACAACCTGCTCAAGCATGGCAATGTCCACAGGCTTCGAGAGATGCTCGTCCATGCCGGCCTCCTTGCTCTTTTGCATATCCTCCAAAAAGGCGTTGGCCGTCATGGCCAGAATGGGAATTGTTTTGCCAAGCGGATTTTCGCTGCTGCGGATGCGGCGGGTGGCCTCCAGACCATCCATGACGGGCATCTGCACATCCATCAGGATCATATCGTAGTCGCCCGGCTTTACCTTGGCAAAGGCATCTACGATCTGCTGACCATCGGGGTAGATCGTGCAGGTTGCGCCCTTGGATTCCAGCAGCATCTGCAGAATTTCCGAGTTGATCTCGTTATCCTCGGCGCAGAGAAACTTCATGCCGCACAGCAGGGAATTGTCCGCCGGTGCATCATCGATCTCCGGCTTCTGCACAAGGGCAGCCTCGGTATCAATGGGAAATTCCAGCACGACCTCAAAGTGGGAGCCTTGGCCGGGGGCGCTTTCCACGCTGATGACACCGCCCATCAGGTCCACAACGCTCTTGGTAATGGCCATACCCAGTCCCGTACCCTGCACATGGTTGGTGCCGGACTTTTCCTCCCGCGTGAAGGGGTCGAAAATGGTTTTCTGGTAGGCATCACTCATGCCGATGCCGTCATCCTGCACGATGAATTTGTACTTGGCGTAGTGCGCATCGCGGGGAAGCTCCTCGACCTCAAGCCGGATATGCCCGCCTGCGGGCGTGTACTTGACCGAGTTGGAGAGGATATTCATCAAGATCTGGTTCAGGCGGTTGGGGTCGGCCAGCACATGCTCATGCTGTACCGAGGTCGTGACCACGCGAAATTCCTGATTGCGCTGGTGGGCCTGCTCGCTGATAACGCTCTCGACCTGCTCGATCTGCTGCAGAAGGTCCATCTGCTCGATGTTCAGGGTGGTCTTGCCGCTCTCGATGCGGCTCATATCCAGAATGTCGTTGATGATGCCAAGCAGCAGACGCCCGGAGCTTTCCAGCTTTTCAAGATGCTCAGCCAGCTTGTCCGGCTCGTGCAGCTCGTTTTTCATCAGGGTGGTGATGCCGATGATGGCATTCATCGGGGTTCGGATATCGTGGCTCATGTTGGACAGGAAATCGGTCTTGGCCTTGCTGGCGCGCTCGGCACCCTGCAGGGCATCCACGGCAACCTCCTGCGCGCGCTTCAGCTCGGCATTGCGCGCGGTAAGCTGCTGGTTGTAGCTTTCCAAACGCAGATTCGTCTCCTGCTCAGCCTGCAGGGCATCGCGCTGCATATCCCTTTGCAGTCTCCAAAGAATCAGAATGGTGGAAAGTGAAAAGACAGTGGCAAAGCCTATAATGATGGCGGTCACCAAATCTACCAGCTTTTGCGTGTTGGTGGCGACATCATCTGCCGGAACCAGAAACGCCAGCGTCCATGCAGCGTTTTCCATCTGCTTGAGGGAGTAAAAATACTCGGTGCCGTCCAGAATGGCGTTGGAGTAGCAAACACCGTTCTCTTGCAGCTCTGCCTTTGCCTGCTGAAAGGACGAGCCGTGCAGGTAGGACATTTGAGAAAGCACAGTGTAGACATTCTGACCCTTCAGCAGCTCGGTGTTATTGCTGTTGAACAGCTTGAGGCCGTTGTTTTCCAGCACATACACGCTGTTGTGGTCATCGTAGGCATCACAGCGGAAGTATGTGTTCAGCTGCTCCATGCTCTGCGCAATGCCGTAGTAGCGCAGGCTGATTTGCGCTGTGCCGGCTTGCAGTGTGATGGGAGTATCCAACCGCTTTAAGAATACCATGCGGGAATCGCTTCCCGTCAGCGAGTTGGTAACATAGTTGACCCATTCAGGGTCGTCCTCAAGGTAGTGCATCTCCCGCAAAAGACCTCGGCTGCCCTGCTGGGTGTAATACCGCCCGGCGGAATCAACGACCAGCAGGGTGATCTGCTTTTCTTCCAGATTGGAAAGGGTGGATACCCGCTGCAGATACGCATACAGGTCGGTGTCGGTCTGCAGGTCGGTGCCAATCAGGTAATTGCACTGCACATTGACATCTGCCCAACGGTTGCCAATAACATCCTCCAGATTGCGGAACATCTGGTGGGTGATCTCCTCCATCTGGTTCAGGCGTTCTTTATAGACAAGATTTTTGATATAGGTCCGGCTCAGGACAAAGAAGCCCGCGACTGCCGCAAAACTGGCGAAGATGCAGGCCAGCAGGATGCGGCGGTATTTTTTATCCTTCCACATTTTGCGGCTCCGTTTCGTCCCATGCGGCGTTTGCACGGCTCAGCGTCTCAAAAGAGCCGAAAAACGACTTCGCAGCGTCCATGCCTACCACGCCGGAATCCACAATCTCAGCCTCGGCCGCCAGCTTGTCACTGACACCGCAGATGGCGACCTGATAGGTCTTGTCCTCCTGCACGGCGGCGGGGCTTACCAGCACATAGGGATAGCATTTTCCGTTGCCGTAGGCATCATAGCCCTCGGTGAGCAGGTCATTGATCTGGCTGCCGGTCAGCGTCACGGTCTGTATGGTGCGATTCCAGCCTGTGGGCAAAATGACCGACAAATCGTAGTCAGTCAGCCCCTTGGCGTACAGCTTGCCGCTGACGCCATAGTGGTTCTGTTCAGTGGGGTTGCCGGAAATCCATGTCCCCAGCGAGACAAGGGCCAGATCGCTGCCGGTGGCCTCGGCAAAGCAGCGCCCCACAAGCCGGGCGCAATCCTCCTGCGGGATGTCCTCAGCCGCGGTGGTGATAAGATCGGGCGTGTTGTTTACGACCTTATCCTGATCAGCGTCCAACTGGGCGATGACTTCGTCGATCGTGGCATCGCCGCGCATAAAGTCCAGCATCTTGTTGCCGGTGGTCACAATGGTGTTCTCCCACCCGGAGTAGATAAAGGGTGCTGTGCTGCCGAAATTCAGCGCATCGGCAATGTCGGTGTAATAGGTGTCGTTCGCTTTGGCGTTCTTAAAAGGCATCAGGCTGCTTTTGACTTTGGTTTCGGGGTATAGTGCAGTGGTGCCCTCCACGGTGGAAAGCACACGCATGACCTTTAAAGCATCCTCCAGCTTTTGGGGGTTCTGCTCCAGCCGCTTGTTCAGGCCGAAATAGCGGTTCACGCTCAGCACAAAGACATTCTGGCTGCCGTCCTCGGAAAGGTAGGGCATCAGGCCGAACTTGTCGCGGGTGCCGTCTGCCTCCACAATACCGTTGGTGCTGCCCAGCAAAAACAGGGCGTCGCCGTTGATCATCCGCTGGCGGGTCACCTCGTCGCTGGTGGGGTCGCCGTCACCGTTCAGCATACCGATGTCCCGCCATTTCTGGATATACGCCATCGCCTGCATCATACCCGGTGTGCCGCTGACATTGGCCTTGCCGGACAGGTAATCCTTCTGCCAGCGTTTGCCGTCCAGCGTACCGAGAAAACCTGTGTCCGCAATGTTGCACATATATTGGAACCCATAGCCGGGGTACTGGCTCTGCGGCAGGCAGAGCGCCACACCTGCAGCCTCAGCCTTTTCGGCAAGCTGCTCCAGCTCGGCAAAGCTGGTGGGTACTGTCCAGCCGTTTTGCTGCAGCAGGGTCTTGTTGTAGGTGATGCCGTAGCAGTTGTAGACCGAGGGTAGCAGATAAATGGCACCGTTGTCCGTGACCTCCTGCAGGCGGGATTCAATGTAATTGTCGGTGAAATCATAGCCCGCAAGGTCGATGAGCTGGTCGCTCATGTCATCGGTCATCGGGTTATAGACCGTGACGGTGCAGATGTCCGGCAGGTCATGGGCCTCGATCATATTTTGGATGCAGGAGGTCGTGTTGTCACCGCTGTAGGGAACGATCTCAATATTCACTTCCGGGTAGATGCTGTGGACCTTGTCGATAAAGGCCTCGACATTCAGGTATGGTGCCATAAAGGTGACAGCCTCATCTGCCGTGGACTCACTGGCGGCAGGTGCAGCGGCTTGACTGGCAGCACAGGCAGTAAGCAGGGCCGCTGCGGTGAAAAGGCTCAGCCCCCGAAGCGCCATGCACCGGAAATGGTTGTTCATCATCTGAATTTTCCCCTTCAGCTTTTTGTATCGCTTTCCCTCGATTATTATGAAAGAATGTTATAAGTTTATCACTTAGACACATTGATTGCAAGGATTTTTATGGCGCTTATACCAGTTTTTTACATGGGGTAAGGCGGAAAAGAAACATCCCGGCTGCTGGGCAGCCGGGATGCAGCCGGTTATTCGTTAAGTAAGCAGGTTTGTCATGCTCTTCAGGCTGACGCCCAAGGTGGAGGCATTGTGCAGCAGCGCGGAGGTCGCAGGCGGCAGAATGCCCATGGCGCCCAGCACGATCAGCATACTGTTGAAGCTCATGATAAAACGGTAGTTGGCGCGGGTGCGGTGCTGCAGACCGTTGGCGATGGCTTTCAGGGTCACCAGTTCCCGCAGGCTGTCGGCGGCAATCGTGATGTCCGCGATCTCGCGCGCAATGGCGGCGCCGTCACTGATCGCAATGCCGACATCAGCAGCAGACAGGGCCGGGGAGTCGTTGATGCCATCCCCCAGCATGATGACGGTGCGGCCGGCGGCCTTTTCGGCATCGACAAAGCGGGCCTTATCCTCAGGCAGGACCTCGGCATAGTAGGCATCCACACCGACCTGCTTTGCGATGACGGAGGCCGTGCGGTCGTTGTCGCCGGTCATCATGACCGCTTTTTGTATGCCAAGGCCGCGCAGCTGGCGAAGCACCTCGGCGGCCTCCGCGCGCAGGGGGTCGGCAATGCAGATGACGCCGGCCAGCACCCCGCCGATGGCAAGATACAGGTGGGAATACTCCGGCGGCAGGGCATCAAATTTGGCGGTCTCTGCCGTCGGGATATAGCAGCCCTCATCCTCAAAGACAAAGTGCTGGCTGCCGATGACGGCCTTCTCGCCGCCGATGGTGCTGGCAATGCCGTGCGCTACGACATACTGCACCTCGCTGTGCATCTCATCATGGCGGATGCCCTTTGCGGAAGCGGCCTGCACAACGGCGTTCGCCATCGAGTGGGGATAATGCTCCTCCAGGCAGGCGGCAATGCCAAGGACCTCGTCCTCTGTGCGGGTGCCGAACGGCACGATCTGCACAACGGTCGGGGTGGCATGGGTCAGCGTGCCGGTCTTGTCAAAAACAATGGTGTCGGCGTTGGCCAGTGCCTCAAGATACTTGCCGCCCTTGACCGTGATGTGGTAGCTGCCGCACTCCCGCATGGCGGACAGCACCGCCAGCGGCATCGAGAGCTTCAGCGCGCAGGAGAAGTCTACCATCAAAATCGAGATGGCGCGCGTTGCGTTGCGGGTAAGCGCATAGGTGACGGCAGTGCCCAGCAGGCTGTAGGGTACCAGCTTATCGGCCAGCGCTGCGGCGCGGGTCTCGCTGGCGGATTTCAGCTTTTCGGAGTTCTCAATCATCCGGACGATCTGGTCATAGCGGCCGCTGCCCGCCTGCTGCTCAACCGTCAGGGTGATCTGGCCCTCCTCCACAACGGTGCCTGCATAGACAACAGCACCGGCCGCCTTGCGCACCGGCTCGGCCTCGCCGGTCAGCGAGGCCTGGTTGACGCTGGCCTCACCGTCCAGTACCCTGCCGTCCAGCGGAATCACGCTGCCGGTATGCACGATAATAGCATCCCCGGTGCGGATCTGCGAAATCGGGACAAGGACCTCGCCCTCGGCGGTAAGCTGCCAGACGCGGTCCACATTCAGCGACATGCAATGTGCCAGATCGCCCAGCGACTTTTTGCGGGTCCATTCCTCCAGCAGCTCACCCAGCCGCAGCAGGAACATGACCGAGCCTGCGGTGGAAAAGTCACCCCGCAGCATAGATACCCCGATGGACAGTGCGTCCAGCACCTCGACCTCCAGTCTGCGGTGCAGCAGGCAGCGCAGACCGTGCCAAAGGTAGCGCACACTGCATACCGCCGTGTAGGCAAAGCGTATCGGTGCAGGCAGGAACAGCTTGCGCGCAAAGTGGAAAAGCGTCAGATTGACGAGCTTTTCCTGATACTCATGGTTTACGGCGCGCGGGCTGTTGGCGGATACCTCGGTCAGGGCCTGCACATCAAAGCGGAAGGCGGCTGCACCGTGCAGTACATCGGTGCGGGCACCCGTGTAGGTGATGACGGCGTCACAGGTGCGCTCATACACAACGGCAACGCGCACGCCGGGCAGATCGGCAAGGTAAGCCTGCAGCTGGTCGGCCTCGGCCATGGAAAGCCGCGGCTTGTTGAGGTGCAGGCGGATGCGCCCGCGGCTCTCATGCAGAATGTTCCATTTCATTATAATTATGCTCCCAACAATAAAAAGGCTTCTCCGCGAGTGGGAAAAGCCTTTGCAGTAACCGGCAAATCAAAGCCAGAGGTGTAACGGCTGCAGCCGACTTGCGGCCGAGTCGTCATAGCTTACTCGGCCTTCTCGTCAGCGGCGTCCTCGATCACGGCATCGTCATCGGCGTTGCGCTGCTCGTTGATCTCCTTGGCGTCGGCCAGAATGTCGCCGCAGTTCTCCTGCAGAGAGGTGGCGGTCTTCATGACCTGATCCTTCATGCGCAGCACGGCAGCGGTACACTGGGTGTACAGCTTCTTTGCATCCTTGCTGGTCAAAATCTCAATACCGGCGGAGCCGAACAGTGCGCCGCCTGCGAACAGACCGATCTTTGCCCAATTCATAACTCATTTCCCCTTTACTATCCTATATACGGTATACGGTCTGGATTTTACAAATAAACCCAGAAGGTTTACTAATTATTTTACAACGCTTGCCTATCCGAACGGTAGGTAAAAAAGACAGGGATTGTGCAATTTGGATTTTATTCAGCGCACGGGCAGGCAACGCGGCGCAGCTCTGTGGGGCGGCGGCCGGTATGGCGGCGGAAGGCAGCGGAAAAGCGGCTGGGGTCCTCATAGCCGACACGGTGCGCGATCTCCGCTACAGGCAGATCGCTCTCCTGCAGCAGCCGCGCGGCTGTGTCCATCCGCACAGTGCGAAGATAACCGGCCACCGGCACCCCATAGAGCGCCTTGAAGCAAAGCTTCAGGGAGCTTTGGGAGAGATGAAACTTAGCCGCCAGCTCTGCAAGGGTGATGCGGCTGTCCTGATGGGCAACCAGATAGTCGTGCGCCTGGCGGGTGCGCTCCAACATAAGCCGGTCAAAATAGGGGGTGCGGGGCGTATCGGCGGCATAGCGGCTGATCAGGGTATCCCAATGCGCCAGCGCGGCACTTGCCACGCGGGGATCGTACATGATGCCGCTGTTTTTTTCGATCTCGCAGCGGCATGCCGCGCCGGTCATCGCGGTGCGGTAGCTGCGGCTGCTCATCATGGCGTCGATCGAGTCCGCCACGGCGATAATGCGCGAGCCTAAAGGAATATCGGTCCCGGATAAGCCATCGGGGTAGCCGCGGCCGTCCCAACGCTCATGATGATGCAGGACCAGCACGGCAATATCCTGAAAATCCGCGACCCTGCGCAGTATATTATAGCCTGTGACGGGGTGGCGGCGCATCTCCTGCCATTCATCGGCGGTCAGCGGCCCAGTCTTGCGCAGCACGGCGTCCGGCACGGCGATTTTCCCAATGTCGTGCAGATGGGCGGCTATATGGATAAGCGCGGTCTCGTCCGGGTCCAGCCCCAGTGCGGCTGCAAGCACAAGGACCATATCTGCAACGCGGTTGGAATGGCTGGCGGTATAGGTATCGCGGGCATCCAGCGCGGAGACAATGCTCTCGATCAAATCGTGATACTGCAGCAGGTGCGCTGCAGCGTGCGGCGGGGCGGTCAACTGCTGGGGCTGGTCTGCCATGAATCCAAGCTCCTTTCACAAAGTTAGTAAGTGCTAACAGTTAGCATAGACTATATTAGTCTAAACAAACTAACTTGTCAATAGGAAATCGAAAAAAGCAATAAAAATAGACGGGCAGTTTATGCGCGCACATCCTGCCGGTGCAGCAGCAGCCATGCCAGCGCGAACATCACCGCCAGCCAGAACAGGCAGCTCAAGGCGAACGGTGCATAGCTTCCGGCTAAAGCATCCGCACTTTTGTTGGAGTTCATACCGAGTTGCATCAGAGAATAGGGCCACAGGAGTCCAAAGCCTTTGGAGCTGATAAAGATGCCGGTAATGCCGCCCAGCAGGCCCAGAAAGATGGGCACTGCAAAGCTGCGTATGACCATGGCCAGCACCAGCTGTGCAGCAATGACGGCCAGCGCGCCCAGCAGCCCGCGCAGCAGAAAGAGAGGCAAAACAACCGGCGGCAGGCCGGGCAGCTGGGCAAATACCTTACCGCAGAACACAAACAGTGCAAATACAAAGCTGTGGGTCAGCAATGCCAGCTTTGCCACCACCGCAAACTTTGCGGCAAACAGGTCCAGCGGCGGCACAGGGCTTGCCATGATGAGGTTCCAGTTGTGCCCCAGATGCTCCAGCCGCCACAAGTAGGCAGCATAGGTGGCTACCATGGCGGGGAAAAAGAGCATGGAATAAAACAGGGTGTGCTGGGTCCACAGGCTGTACCAGCCATCGGTGAGGATCTCAAGATTCTGCAGATAATTGAAGGTGCCGTAGGTGGCGGAAAGAATGGGAAGCGCAAAGAACATTACCCAGATGGGGGATGCGTGGAGTTTGCGGTTCTCCGCAAGAATACAGCGTTTCAGCATAGATTTATACCTCCTCATCCTGTACCTTGCGCCACGCAAGGGCAAACAGCACTGCGCCCAGCGCAAGGGTAAAGGCCAGCAGTCCCCAGTTGAAGGGGCGGGTGCCGTAGGTGACGGTGTGGGTGGCCTTGTCCCAGTTTGCCACTTCGTAGGCGCTCAGAGGAATGTAGTACCCAAAGGGCACAAAATAACTGGCAATGGGCGGCATAAAGGCAGAGAACAACCCGACCAGCGCCCCCACAATACCTGCGCAGAGCGCCGGAAGGGGATTGCCGACCCACAGCATCAGCAGAAACTCGCCGAAGAAAAGCATACAATCCACGGCCAGTGTGCAGACGAACAGATAGGCCAGCTGCCCCGCAGGAAAGACCTCGGTGTAGCCGTGGACGCGCCCCAGCACCGGTACACAGACCAGCTCCAGCACCGTGACCAGCAACACCTCCGACACGCCAAAGACTGCCTTGCCCGCAAACAGGCTGCGGCGGCTCTGCAAAGTGTAGAGCAGCTTGGGGGTATTGCCCTTTATCTCCATATCCCACAGCCGGGAGGCCAGTACCGCCATCATCACCGGCATCAGAATCGCCTCGATGACCGGCAGGCTGTAGAGCAGGGCACTGTAGCCGTTGGCCAGCTCATCCGGGGCTGCCGGAGCAAGGCCGCCCACCCACAGCACGACAATGCCGGGAATCAGGAGGCAGAGGGCAAGGTCGTGCCGGCGGCGGGCCTTTTGCAGTTCCGTAAAAAAGGCTGTCATGTTACGCCACCTCCCCGCTGCTTTGGGTCAGGCTGAGGAAGATGTCCTCAAGGCTCTTGGTCTGTGCAGTCAGCCCAACGACACCGGCACCGCTTTCGGCAAGGGTGCGGATCAGCGCGGCCAGTGCTTCATCTCGCAGCGGGGGAAGCTGCAGCGTGTCCGGCTGGTCGGTCAGCCTTGCGGCCGTCACCCCCTGCTGCTGCAACACAGCAAGGGCCTTGGGGACTGTCAGCACCCGCAGCAGCGTGCCGCCCCGGCTGTGCTTTTGCAGCTGCTGCAGCGAACCCTCGAACAGCAGCTTGCCGTGACTCAGGATGCCGACCTGATCCACCATCTGCTCGATCTCGCCCAGCAGATGGCTGGAGATCAAAACGGTGGCGCCGGTGGTCTGCGGCATTGAGGCAATAAGGCTGCGCATTTCCTGAATCCCGGCCGGATCCAGACCGTTTGTGGGTTCGTCCAGAATCAGCAGTTTGGGGCTGCCCAGCAGGGCCATAGCGATGCCGAGGCGCTGCTTCATGCCCAGGGAATACTGCCCCACCTTCCGGTCGGCGTCCTTAGTCAGGTGTACGATGTCCAGCACCCGGCGGGTATCCCTGCGGTCAACGCCCTTCAGATCGGCAACGATGGCCAGATTTTCCCGCGCGGTCAGGTGCAGGTAGCCGGAGGGCGATTCGATCAGGCTGCCGGTCTGCCGCAGCAGCGGAATACGGTTTTTCTCGTTCATGGGCTGCCCCAGCAGCGCCACGCTGCCGCCGGTGGGATGCACAAGCCCCAGCAGCATCTTCATTGTGGTGGATTTTCCCGCCCCGTTGGGGCCTAAAAAGCCATAGACGCAGCCCTCCGGGACGCACAGATCCAGATGATCCACTACAAGACGGCCGTGATAGCTTTTGCAAAGGGCATGGGTCTCAATCACAGGTTTCATACAAGGTTCTCCTTTCACATTCACGATCCTTTCGGAATGCTGCCAGAATACACCCGTCATCTTAATCCTGCTGGAAGGATAGCTTAATTTGCGCTTAAATTTACGGGCGTTCTCTTTTGCGGCGCAAAAATTGTGGTATAGTAGGGAGGGAAAAGGAGGAAACGCCTTGTGAACACCATTTATGATGCGAAAATCCTGATTGTGGATGACAACGCCGATCTGCTGGCACTGCTGTGTGAGCAGCTGCGCGGCGCAGGCTATGGGAAGATCCGAACAGCACAAAGCTGCGGAGGCGCACGCGCCGCCTTTGCGGCCGGGCAGCCGGAGCTGATGATCTTGGACATCAACCTGCCGGACGGGGACGGGTTTTCTTTATTCCGTGCGCTGCGGGCCAAAGCGGATGTGCCGGCGTTATTTCTATCAGCACGGGATGCGGATGCAGACCGGCTGTTCGGGCTGGGGCTGAGGGCGGACGATTACCTGACAAAGCCCTTTTTGATGCAGGAGCTGTTGCTGCGGGTGCAGCATATTCTGCAGCGGGCTTACCGGGCGGAATTGTCAGCGGCAAAACCAACGGTATTGCAGCTTGGGCCGCGCAGCGTAGACCTGAACGATGCCGTTGTCAGCCTGCCCGACGGAAAAACATTGGCGCTGACGGCTACCGAGCTGGCCCTGCTGCGCAAGCTGGCAGAAAACCGGGGGCATATCGTGACCTATGATGCCATCTGCGATGCTGTCTGGGGTGCGGATTATTATGGCTATGAGAACAGTCTGGGCGTACACATCCGGCATCTGCGGGAAAAGCTGGAAACCGAGCCCGGTGCGCCGCGGTTCCTGCGCACGGTGCGGGGCATCGGCTATAAGCTGACAAAGGAGGGAGAGCCTTGAAAACCTTTGCACGGCTGATCCGGCGGTATGTGCTGGCCGCTGTGGGCGTTGTGCTTTTGCTGCTGTTTTCCGGCGTTGCCCTGCTGGGGTGGCTGGGCTGGCAGGAGGGCCGCCGTCTGCCGCAGCGGGAATACGCCTCCAGCGAAATTGCAGATGCTATGTTGGAAACGGCAGACGGGCTGGCGCTGGGGGCAGCGCACACGCCGCAGGAATGGATGGACGGCTATGCATGGGCCATGGTGCTGGATGATGCCGGCGCTGTCCGGTGGAGCTACGAGCTGCCGAAGGAACTGAACCACACCTATACGGCCGGCGAAATTGCCCGGTTTGCCCGCTGGTATCTGGCGGATTACCCGGTGTTCTGCTGGGAAGAACCCTACGGTCTGTTTGTTATAGGTCTGCCCAGGGGGAGCCTTTGGCGGTACAGCGTGTACAGCTCGCCGGAGCTTGTGCTGAACATGGCCGGAATCCTCCCGGCGGCAGCGCTGGGATTGCTGCTGCTGGGGCTGGCGCTTTGCCTTTGGCTGAGCTGGCGGGGGGCAAAGCGGCTGGAGACCGTAGCAAACGGTCTGGATGCGCTGGCACAGGGGCAGAGCGTCCAGCTGCCTACCAATGGCTTTGCAGGGGAACTGGCGGAAAAGCTGAACCGGACCGGCGCCCAGCTGCAGGCCAAAAACGAGATGCTCGCCCGACGGGACAATGCCCGAACCCAATGGATCGCAGGGGTCAGCCACGATGTGCGTACCCCGCTGGCCCTGATCATGGGTTGGGCGGAGCAGCTGGAGCGGGACGCAGAAACGCCGGCGGCCTCCCGGCGGAAGGCGACCGGCATACGAACCCAGTGCGAAAAGCTCCGCACCCTCATAGATGATCTGAACCTGACCAGCAAGTTGGAATACGGCGCACAGCCGCTGCGCAGAAAGAGCCTCCGGGCGGGGCCGCTGTTCCGCGCGTTGGTGGCGCAATTTTGCGAGAACGCGCAGGAAAAAAAGTGTGAGATTGTGCTGGAGCAATCAGAGCAGAGCGAGCAGGCAATGCTTTGCGCAGACCGCGCCCTGCTGGAACGATTGCTTGAGAATCTATTGAACAACAGCATCCGCCACAATCCCGGCCGGGTGAGCATCACCGTGCGCACCGAAGTGGCGGGGGGCTGCTTTTGCCTGACAGTGGCCGATGACGGCTGCGGCTACCCACCTGCTGTGCTGGCGGCTATGAATGCCCCCGAGCCCTGCGAAAATGCTCCGCACATCCTTGGCCTGCATGTGGTAGAGCAGATCGCCATCGCGCACGGCGGAAAAGCAGAATTTGCGCAGAATATCCCGCAGGGCGCAAAGACGGTCATCAGCCTGCCGATGGAGTGAAAAGCTTGGATAGCGCTGCAAAATACAAACGCCTCCGGCAGCTTATGTTGAAGCACAAACATAAGCTGCCGGGGGCGTTGCTTTATGGGCTTCCGCTTATTCCTTTGCCACCGGAATGCGGAGCTGGGCGCGGTATTCGGTCGGGGTGATGCCGTAAAGAGCGCGGAAGCTCTTTACAAAGCTGCTGTAATTTGTAAAGCCGCTGGCGGAGCAGGCGTCCAGCACGCTCATGCCGGCGGCAAGGGCGTTGCGGCAGTGCTGCATCCGTAGGTTGGTCAGATAGCCGTGGACGCTCTCGAGGGTGTATTCCTTGAACACGCGGGAAAGATGCTCCCGGCTGGTGTAGGTGTAGCGCGCCAGCTGCGCAACATTCAGCTGGGGGTCTGTGTAGTTCGCCTGCAGGTAGGCAACCGCCTTGGCAACCAGCAGGCTTGTGGCGGAGGGCGGCGGCGCGGCGCGGCGGCCGTGGATCACATGGCAGAACAGCAAAATCAGCTCGGTCACCTCACAGCACTGGACCGCCGAACGGATCGGCTCATCCAGATAGACGGTCTGTGCCATCCGCTCCAGCAGACCGCGGAAATCCCACCGTATGACCGAGTCGGCGTCAAGTATGACAGGCTCGCCCTGCCATAAATGGTCGGTCAGCCCGCTCTGCACCCACGCGCGGTCCCAGATGTCGGGCGCGATCTGCACGACAAGCCGTTCAGAGGTGTCCGCCGTGATGTTGAACTTGCCGGAATGGAACATCTCCCCGGGAAAGAGGATCAGCTCCCCCAAGTGCAGGTCGTAGACGCTGCCGCCGATGGAATACCGCACACTGCTGCCCGATACCGGCAGGATCAGCTCATAGTAGGGGTGCGAGTGTACGACCGACTGGCTGTTGAGCTGGTTGGTGTACCATGCTACCAAGACATCGCCGCCCTGCAAGGCTGAGCTGGCCTTCTCCTGCGTGAGAAGAGAATCTACATAATGCGGTACTTTTTGTATGATCATGGCGCAGGCCTCCCCACGAATTTTGTCCTTAAGACGATTATATCACATTTTGCGATATTTGCGCTACAAAAAGCAGAGATATTTAGCCGTATATTTGATATTATAATGACGAAATAAGGCAACAGTAGCAATTATCACAAAAACAAGAGCACGAATTTGTGAGGGTTGCACAAATCATGCCGAAACAAACGCTTTTTCCACTTGACCAACGCAAAAGAAGAAAGGGGAAAATCTATGAAAGTGTGCTACACCGGCGGTGCTGTCAAGGACTGCGGCAGTTACTATTCCGTTGCAACCAACGCTGTGGAGCTGCGCATCTGGTTTTTGACCGATGACATCCTGCGCATCCGCGCCGGCTTTGACGGCGACTGGGACGAGGCCTCCTACAGCCTGACGATGACCGCATGGGAGTCCCGCACCGATGCCCTGATGCAGGGCTGCCGCAAGCGCGTAGAGCCTGCTGCCGCCGTTTTGACCGATGGCGAAAAGCAGGCTGTGATCCAGGGCGAGCGCCTGAAGGTCGTGATCGAGAAGGAACCCTTCCGCATCATGGTCTACGACAAGGACGGCAGCCTGCTGCACGCCGACATTCCTGACCTTGCCTACCGCGAGGACAGCAACCGCCGCCGCATCCATGCCAGCCAGATCGAGGCCGATGACTGCTTCTACGGCTTCGGTGAGAAGTCCGGCGAGATCAACAAGGCCGAGAAATACATGAATATGGCCCCCGGCGATGCGATGGGCTACAACGCCAAGGAGACCGACTCTCTCTACAAGCACATTCCTTTTTATATCCGGCTGAACCGCGGCACAAAACAGGCGGTCGGTTACTTCTACCACAACACGGCCGAGTGTGATTTCAACATGGGGCGCGAGAAGCGCAACTACTGGCATCGCTACTCGTCCTACCGCACCGATGCGGGCGATATTGATCTGTTTCTGATCGCAGGCCCGTCCATCCGCGAGATCATCGAGCGCTACACCGACCTGACCGGCAAGAGCGTCATGCTGCCGAAGGCTGCACTCGGCTACCTTGGCAGCTCGATGTATTACCCCGAACTGCCCGAAAACAGCGATGACGCGGTGCTGGATTTCATCGACACCACCCGCGAGGAGGGCATCCCCGCAGACGGGTTCCAGCTTTCCAGCGGTTATTGCGCTGTCGAGACGGCCGAGGGCATCAAGCGCTGCACCTTCACTTGGAACCACAAGCGGTTCAAGGACCCGGCAGACTGGTTCGCCCAGATGGAAAAACGCGGCATCGTCGTCTCGCCCAACATCAAGCCCGGTATGCTGCTGGTTCACCCGCTGCTGGACGAGATGAAGGAGAAGGGCATGTTCCTGCCTGCCTCCGATGACAACGCGGGCCTCGATGGTCTGGCTGTCGGCACATGGTGGGGCGGCCCCGGCCTCTTTGTAGATTACACGAAGGAATCCACCCGCCTGCACTGGAAGCAGTACATCAAGGACGCGCTGCTCAAGTACGGCTGCCGCTCCATCTGGAACGACAACTGCGAGTATGATTCCCTTGTTGATAAGGACGCCAAGGTCTATTTTGAGGGTAAGGGCAGCACGATCGGCACGATGAAGCCGGTCATGAGCAACCTGATGTGCCAGCTGTCCAACGAGGCCATCGAGGAATATGACCCCGACTGCCGCCCCTTCTCGGTCTGCCGTTCCGGTCACGCCGGTATCCAGCGGTATGCACAGGTCTGGGCCGGCGACAACCTGACCTGCTGGGATACCCTGAAATACAACATTGCCACGATCTTGGGCATGGCGCTCTGCGGCGTTTCCAACCACGGCTGCGACATCGGCGGCTTCTTCGGCCCCGCGCCGGAGGGTGAGCTGTTTGTGCGCTGGGTGCAGAACGGCATCTTCCAGCCGCGTTTCTCCATCCATTCGACCAACACCGACAACACCGTCACCGAGCCGTGGATGTACAGCGATAAAAAGCAGTACATCAGGGACGCCATCAACTTCCGCTACAAGCTCAGCCCGACGCTCTACTCGTTGATGGAGCGCGCGCATGAGAACGGTCTGCCCATCTGGCAGCCCACCTTCGCGGTGTTCCAGAATGACCCCGCAACCTACGATGAGGGTGTCGATTTCATGTTCGGCGATTCTTTGCTGGTGGCCAATGTTGTCGAGAAGGGCCAGACCGTCCGCCCGGTCTACCTGCCCAAGACCGAAAACGAAGCCGAGCGGTTCTACGACTTCTACACCCGCGAGGAATACGCCCCCGGCCAGACCGTTGAGGTGCCGGTCGACATTGCCAGCATTCCGCTGTTTGTGCGCAGCGGTGCCATCATCCCGATGAGCGGCAACGCCCTGCATAACCTGATGACCGAAAAGACCACGGCGCTGAACATCCTGATGGCCCCCGATGTAGATTCCGAGTTCACGCTGTATGAGGATGACGGCCGCACGAACGACTACCGCAACGGCGCTTACCTCAAGACGAAGATCGCTGTCAAGGCGGGCGTCAAAACGGTCGTGACCTTCACGAACGAGGGCAATTACGAAACGGCTGTCGAGAGCATGTACCTTGACATGATCCACCGCGAGAAGTCCCCGTTCTATGTGCAGGTCGACGGCAAGGAGCTGCCGCACTTCCTGCACCGCCGCAAGTTCGAGGAAGCCGAGAGCGGCTGGTACTACAGCCAGCGCCTCAAGAGTGTGCAGATCAAGTACCCCAACCCCAAGCAGGATCATGCGGTGCTCGTATCCTTCGAGCAATTTGATTTGATTGGAATGTAAGGGGGAGGCGGCGGTGAGGAATCCCTCCGCCCTCGCTTCGCTCGGCCACCTCCTTTTGACAAGGGAGGCTTTAAAGGCCCCCTTGTCAAAGGGGGCTGTCCGCGAAGCGGACTGGGGGATTCCCCGCCGCACCTGCCCGCAATGACCACATATATCAGAAGGAGAGATACCATGTTCAAGAAAATCGCAGCTTTGGGTGCTGCGGCTGTGCTGGGGATCGGTCTGCTGACCGGCTGCGGCGCATCCGCCTCCACGGCCGATGCAGGCTACAGCGCCGAGAACCCGCTGGTTCTTACGCTGGCCCACGGCCTGTCGGAGACCCACACTGTCCATATCGCCATGACCCAGTTTGCGGAGGAGGTCAACGAAAAGACCGATGGCCGCATTCAGGTCAAGATCTTCCCCAACGGCCAGCTTGGCAGCGAGAACGAGAACCTTGAGCAGCTGCAGGCGGGCGTTATCGCCATGACGAAGGTCTCCGCCCCCGGCCTTGCCACCTACAACGAGGCCTACAACGCCTTCGGCCTGCCCTACATTTTCAATGACACGGAGGATTTCTACCATGTCATGGACTCGCAGGAGATGCAGGACTTCTTCCTCTCGACCGGCGAGGACGGCTTTGTCACGCTGACCTACTACACCTCCGGCGCCCGCTCCTTCTACACGAAGGATAAGGCCATCCGCACCCCGGCAGACCTCAAGGGCCTGAAGATCCGCGTGCAGGATATGAAGAGCCAGACCGATATGATGAGCTACCTCGGCGGTATCCCCGTTGCGATGTCCTACGGCGATGTCTATACCTCGCTGCAGACCGGCATCATCGACGGCACCGAGAACAACGAGACCGCCCTGACCACCGGCAAGCACGGTGAGGTCTGCAAGGTCTACTCGGTCGATCAGCACGCCATGATCCCCGATGTACTGATCATGAGCGAAAAGGTCTGGAAGACCATCAGCCCGGAGGATCAGCAGATTCTTCTCGAGGCTGCCCACGACTCCACCGATGCCCACAAGGTCATGTGGGACACCGCAGTCGAGGAGGCCGTCAAGGAGGCACAGGAGACGATGGGCGTGGAGTTCGTCTACGATGTCGATAAGGAGGCCTTCCGCGAGGCCACCCAGCCGATGATCGAAGCCTACGAAGAAGAGTATCCCGGCGTCAAGACGCTGATGGACACCATTGAAAAGGCAAGAGGGGAGGAGTAAGCCATGAAAAACACCTTCGCAGCCATCAAATACTGGATGGATAAAATTCTGAGCATCGCCTGTGCGATTCTGCTTTCCTTCATGACCATTCTGGTGCTTATTCAGGTATTCTCCCGCTATGTGCTCAACAGCCCCGTAGCCTTTACCGAGGAGCTTGTCCGCTACAGCCTGATCTGGACCGGTTTCATCGGCGCGGCCTACGCCTTCTCCACCCGCGAGCATATGTCGCTGACCCTCGTCCGCGACAAGTTCACCGGCAAGGCCCACACCGCCCTGCTGGTGGCCATTGACGGCCTGATCCTGCTGATGGCGATCTTCGTTTTCACGATCGGCGGCTTCAAGCTGGCTGTTTCTGCCAGCCGCGAGTTCTCGGCGCTGCTGGGCATCCCCCGCAGTCTGGTTTACGCCATCGCCCCGATTTCCGGCGTGTTCATTGTGATTGCGCAGATCATCAACATCTATGAGGACATCACCGGCGAAAAAGTAGAATCCAAGGAGGGTGCAGACAAATGAGTATCACCATGACCACCGTTATCCTTTTCGCTGTGTTCGGCGTGCTGCTGTTCCTCGGCGTGCCCATCTCCATCAGCATTGTGGCATCCTCCATCGTGACGGCCATGTCTACCCTGTCCTGGGACCAGATCACCTTTATCACGATGCAGAAGATGAACTCCGGTGTTGAGTCGTTCTCCCTGCTGGCCGTGCCGCTGTTTATTCTGGCCGGCAACATCATGAACAACGGCGGTATCGCCAAGCGCCTTGTCAACTTTGCGCAGCTGTTTGTCGGCAAGATTCCCGGCTCGATGGCACAGGCCAACATCCTCGGCAACATGCTGTTCGGCGCACTGTCCGGCTCCTCTGTTGCCGCTGCGTCCGCCATGGGCGGCTGCATCAGCCCTATTGAGGAGGAAAACGGCTACGACCCCGCCTACTCCGCCGCTGCGAACATCGCCTCGGCCCCCACGGGTCTGCTGATTCCCCCGACCTCCGCCTTCATTGTTTACTCCACCGTCGCGGGTGGTGTGTCCATCTCCACCCTGTTCATGGCCGGCTACATCCCCGGCATCCTGATGGGCCTGTGCTGCATGATCGTTGCGTTCATCGGCGCAAAGAAGGCCGGCATGAAGGCCACCGGCTTTGACCGCAGCCAGAGCGTGCTGAAAACCGTCTGGGATGCAGTTCCGTCCCTGCTGCTCATCGTCATCGTCATCGGCGGCATCGTCTCCGGTGTCTTTACCGCCACCGAGGGCGCAGGCATCGCGGTTCTGTACTGCCTGATCCTCTCCATCATCTATAAGAGCATCGACTTCAAGGGCTTCCTTGGTATCCTGCTCAACTCCGCCAAGACGAGCGGCATCATCCTGTTCCTGATTTCCGCTTCCTCTGCCATGTCCTTCGTTATGGCGTACTCCGGCATCCCGGCCGCCATCTCCAACGGCCTGATGAGCCTGACCGACAACAAGTATATCATCTTCCTGCTGATGAATATTATTCTGCTGGTCATTGGCATGTTCATGGACATCACCCCGGCCATCCTGATCTTCACCCCGATTTTCCTGCCCATCGCCATCAGCTTCGGCATGACCGAGATTCAGTTCGGCGTTATGCTGATCTTCAACATGTGCCTGGGCAACATCACCCCGCCGGTCGGCTCCGTCCTGTTTGTCGGCTGCGGCATCGGCCATGTCTCCATCGAGCAGGTGACCTCCAAGCTGATCCCCTACTTTGTGGCACTGGTTGCTGCCCTGCTGGCAGTCACCTATATCCCGGCGCTCTCCCTTGGTCTGCCCAGCCTCATGGGTTTGATCTGAAGTAAATAAGCACCCGAGCCACCCCGCCCGCAGCACCACGCTGCCGGGCGGGGTGTTTTTTCTATGTATATATAATAGGGTAGAAGCCCATCACACCGTAGGGGCGCATTCCATATGCGCCCGCAGATGGGTAGCCGCCCCCGGGGCGTCGGGGACGCCGTCCCTGTGTTTTCACTTTTCCAACACGACCGAACAAATCTTGCCCCTTGCGGTTCGCAACATCTGCGCAAAAATATCGACATAATTCAACATATAGTGTGCAGATGTGCAAGAAATCGCGCTGTATCTTACAAAGCTGCACCGCACTAACCATCAGGATGCACAATATAATGCGGTTGAAACATAGCAAATTGCCGAAAATGAAACGATTCAACGCAGGTACTTGAAATTCTCATACCAAAGAACTATAATTTTTCCATAAAAAGGAATACAAATTAAATCAAATACAGCATGCTTTCCACGCCTGATACGCCAGCGATTGCGCGTGGACGCAGGGGAAAGCATAAGCCGAAAGGGTGTACACCCTTTGCTATTCCGCAGTAAGCTGCGGAATAAAGTGTATTGAACGCATACAAAAGGAGGCAAGGCAGATGACGAAGGCAAATTCCAACCTGCACCGTGCGGCGGCACTGCTGGCCGCCCTGTGCCTGCTGGCAAGCATGGCTCTGCCGGTATATGCAGCGGAGACGGAGACTGAATTTTCTGTTTCAAATTCGGAAACGATTCCGGATGATGACAATACGGGAAATGGTGCTGATGGAACCGGGTCGGATATTTCTGTGTCGAATTTGGAAACGATTCAAAAAGACGCCGACACGACAAACGAGGGCAGCAAAACAGAGCCTGAAATTTCTGTGCCGGAATCAGGAACGATTCCAAGCGGCGCCGACACAACAGACAAAGCCGCAGGCGCGCCCCCTGCCGAGGGCGTGACCGGTTCAGAGAATACCGCCCCGGCTGACAGTGCCGCTGCGGACAAGACCGCCCCGGACGAGGAAAAAACCAATCTCACCGAAGAAAATACCTCGGATGACGAAGAAGGTACTGCGGATGGCGGAGAAGACCCTGCAGACGAAGCTGGCGCGAAAGAGACCTTCTTCGCAGCGGATACCTACAGCGAGGACGAAACGGAGAGCGATGACAGGTCTGCACCAATGACCGCATCGAATGAGGGGGAAACGGCGAGTTTTATCCCCAAAACGGTAACCATTTATTTTGCGGTTGACAGCAGCTATCAGGATGGAAATTATGTTCACCTGTATGCTGACAGAGGTAATGAGAATGCATTACATAAGGATATGGTGGATACCGGGAAAGTAACTACCGGTGATGGTCGCAAAATATTCAGTGTTTCACTAAACAAAGCGGACTATCCGGAGGGCGGCTTTTATCGGCTTATTTTTCAGTATTATACTAAACCTAACGGGGGGAATGGCGGTTTTGTAAAAAATTTCTTTGCGTTTGGTGGAGAAGGATCTGATGGCGATGGTTTTAAGAAATGGACATCAATAGATAAAATCGCCGGACAAAGGTTTGACGGCACAAACAGCAACCAAGGAAAGGCGTTTGACAAGAACCAATGGACGCGCGTGGAATACTATTACGCGGGTATGCCACTTTACTTCAAAAATGCAAGCGCGACAACGCTGAACGGTGTTACCGCTACATTCTACAAAAAAGGTGAAAACAATACTTTTGAAAAAACTGGCAGCCAGACGATTGGCACGGTAGCGGCTAATACCATGGCCGACCAGAAAATCACAATTCCGAACAACGAATCGCAGTTTGTAAAGTTTACTTGGGAGGGCTATGAAAGCGAAAAATATTACAATTTCAGCAAAGATGGCTACGGTGATACGGAGTATTTTGACCTGACGGCGAACAACTGCTTTGTCTATAGCGAAAGCGGAAGTACTGGAAGCCCTTGGCAAAACGCAGGCGGCGATTTGTTTACAAAGGACAAACCCATTTATTTTGATGCAACGCTCTCCTCGTATGATTATGACGGTGAGCATTTACAGCAATCGCCAATGCCGTATAAGGACGGTGAGATGTACTGCTTCTTCGTAAGAAATGACGGTACTCATGAAGCGGTTAAGATGGCAAAAGAGGAAAACACCGCCACCAACCGCCAACTGTGGTCTTGCAGGGTTCCTTCTGAGGGTGGCCCTTTCACCGCGGTGCAATTCTCCGCGCGTCAGGACGCAGACGGAAAGTCTGCAGTAGATGATCTAACGAAGCAGTATAGCACAGCGGAAATCCCCCCGAACTTGAAAGAACCCTGCTTTTTTGCCGATGATGGCGACCCATCGGCCTACATGAGTGGCAGTGGTGTCTACCGTGACGGCTACTGGGGTGAGAAAGGCGCGATCCGCGATGCCGAAAGCGGCAAAGGCACGACCGTTGTGGACATTGCAAGCGACAAATTCACCCAAGAGGCGGGCACAAAGTACATCACCAGCACCCTCTATGACTACTACACCGACTACGAGCTGAACGGCAACAACCGCAATACATACAGTTCTACCGAGACGGGCACACACCGTAGTTATGTTCCATTCAGGCAGTTTGACCGTGCGCTAAGTAATTATTATAGCAGCTCTACAGATGCCTCAAAGATTCAAAATCCGATTTATACCGGCCACTTCCAGCCCAATTATGAAAATTGGGGAAACACATTCTCAAATATCGCAGCAAACCTGAATCTGTACGGCTGGGGCGAAATAACTGCGACTGATAATAGTGCCTACAGGCATTTTATGGCCGTCAACAACTCAACTATAAATGTAAATGGTGAAGGTCCATTTTACAATGCAACCTTCCAGGGCTTGGTTGGAAACCAAATGAAGGATGGTATGCCGGTTATGGCCGGTACTAACCTTGCAGAGCCGCACTTCAACGAAGCGTTTTTAACCGGCACAAACTCTGAAAAAGCCGTGCTGGGCAAGGTGTACAAGGATGTTTCCTTCCCATTTACCCAAGATGCTGTTTTTGCGAAAGATAAAAACGACTCGACTGACAAAGAGGCAGCTGCCAAGTACTGGTATTTTGACAGTAATGAGCGGTCGCTGTATCTGAAGCAAGATACTGCCAACAGCAGCAAGTACTATCTGGAAGCAACGAAGAAGACTAAAAAAGATAGCAGTGGAAACCCGATTTATACGGACGAAAGGTCAGAAAATGTAAATTCGAGCAGCGGGAAAAAGGGAACCTACGGTTTCTTCCCCTTCAATCAAAATACAACTGCCGCAACAGCCAACAAATACAACTACGGCTTTGGTGCGAAGCTGCAATTTGACTTTACATTGACGGATGACGGGCAGGTTGTTGTTGGCAAGAACAAGGACAACGAGGACATCAAGGTCCCCATTAAGTTCTTCTTCTCCGGTGACGATGATGTGTGGGTCTACATTGACAATCAGCTGGTGCTGGATGTCGGCGGCGCGCACGGTAAAGCGTCCGGCCTGCTGGAATTTGGGAGTAATGGAACAGACAACATCGTAACCCCCTATGTCAGCTCCAACAAAGCAGGCGGTGCGACTTACACCGATGATGCTGGTGACAAATCTGTCTACTTCAACGGCAAAGAAGTCAAATTCGAGAAGAAGGGCAAAATTCTTGATAAGGACAATAAGGACAAAGAATTCACCCTCGACAAAGGCACCACCCACACCCTGACCATGTTCTACATGGAGCGCGGCATGTGGGAGTCCAACATGGCGGTGGCGTTCAACTTCCCCGACAACAACGAACTGCAGGTCGAGAAAAAGGTCGATGTTACGGGAGTAAACGATTTGTTCAAGGACAGCTTCCAAAACCAGAAGATCTTCACCTTCAACATCAAGAATCTGGCCACCCACTACGGCGAAAGAAGTACTTCTTACGAAGAGGGTGAAATCAAAGCACTCCCAGAAGCAGCCTATACAGGCGCTCAAAAACCGTCTGACACCTCCGCCAGTCTGACCTATGCACCGGAACCACCAGTCAGCAAGACCGGAGACCTCGCTGTGCTGTGGTCAGCCACAAGGGATGACCCAACCAGTGCGCACCGAGAGCAGCGCCGCGGCACCCTGCCATTGAGTACAGCAATCGATATAAGCCAGTACAGCTACCTGACCTTTGATGTCTATGTGGAGGGCAAACAGACCGATACCTGCGCCTTGGGCAACCTGTATGTGGAGCTTTTGGATACAGAAAGCCACCAAAAAGGCTGTATCAACGGCAAGGGCCTGCAAAGCAGTGATGTCTACGGTGCGGCGACCGCGCTGCATCCGGGGCAGTGGTACACCATACGCCTGCTGCTGAAATCTCTGGAAACCGCCGGTACTTTCAACAACCAGCTCAAGCGTATCACAGTCGGCGATAACTTTGCGCGCAGCATTTACCTGCGAAACTTTACATTCCGCAGCGCGCCGAAGGAGCAGACAAAATCAGGCTTTACGACCGAGCAGTACGACATCCCAGACTATAACTCCGCCACAACCGGCAAGCTGGAAAACGCAAAATATGCCGTGTTTTCCTCCGACCGTGGCAATGGGGATGTTGTGGATGAAGACGGCCAGTTCCTGCTGCAGGACGGTGAAACGGTCACCTTTAAGGATCAGTTCCGCCGCGGCAGCTACATAGCCCTGCAGGAGCAGGTTGATCCGAATCTGTATGATACATTCTGGACGGTCTACGAAAATGATGCACCGGTGACAAAGGTAAGCGGTGCGAGTGAGTATGTGACGACAGACGCGAATATCACAAGTCTGAAGGATGTTAAAAACACCGCCCCGAACGATGGCCGGACGGAGAAGGTGATTCCTGGGAAACTTAATGGACACGACATTAAGAACAAGTATGGAACGGCAGAAAAACCGAAGGATAATACGTTTGTTTTCCGCTCCTACAGCGACAAGGCTGACAAAGACGAGTTGACCAAGCTAAAGGTGGTTTTCACCAACAAGGTCAAGACCGGCAAGCTGATCATACGCAAGTATGCGGCTGAGAATGAGTCACTGCTCAACGAAACATTTACATTTACCGTCAAGTTCAGCAATGTCGGCGGCCAAGGCCTCGGCGTGGATATTCCGGAACAAAAGTACGAATGTACAGTGAAGAAGCAAGCAGGTGGTCAAGAGTACGGCGAAGTCGAAATTAAAGGGATTCCGGTCGGTACACGGTTTGTTGTGTCGGAAGATGCGCACAAGGATACAAACCTGCAATCGGTGACCATCAGCGGCGGCAAAGACTGCGCCATTACCGAGGACGGCAAAAGGGTGCGCGGTTCTGTCGTGGAGGGCGATGCCAATGTAGCAACAGCAAAGTTTGTCAATACAAAGCGCCAGCTGACCGACCTAGTGGTTACGAAGCAGTGGGTAAAGCAGGACGGCACGGTAATTAAAGACGGCCTGCCCACCGCCATTTACCTGAAATTGCAGCGCACCAAAACACCGGGCGACGAAGGCAGTTGGGAAGATGTTGACGGCTATAAGAGCGTTATGCTGAAGCCGTGGTACGATGGCTGGGTCACAACGTTTACCGGCTTGGACAAATTTGATGCAAGCGATACGGGCGAAACGCATGAGTATTACACCTACCGCGTACTGGAAAGTGTAACGGCAGATGGAACATTCTACGGCGGATCTAAGGGCAATGTGATTAAGATTGGCGGCAAGAAATACACGATTCTCAATAACACAGTAAGCTGTGCAGACGACAGGACAACCTCCTTGAAGCTGATTTTGACCAACAAACTGCAAGATGCCACGTATAACCTGAACATCACAAAGCAAGATGCCGAGGATAAGACAAAGCTGGGCGGCGTGGAGTTCAAGCTGGAGAAGCTGTTGGATAATGGCTACTTGGATGCCACATTTGGTAAAAATGGTGTCGAGGCGGGTACAACCGTAGAAACAACAGGTTTGCTTACATTTAACAATCTGTCCCCCGGCAACTACCGGCTGACCGAAACCAAAACCGCCGAAGGCTACACCCTGCTGGCTGATGCCATCGAGTTTACGCTGACAACGGATGGAGAGTGCAAGCGCGATGCTACTGACTTTGGCGATGTGCAGTACGATTCCACCACGGGCGTGTACAACATTGCCCTGACGATCAACAACCGCAAAAGCTTTGAGTTGCCGCATACGGGCGCGGATGCACCCAGCCTGTGGCTTTTGATAGGCTTGCCCGCGCTGGTGGCTGTGCTGCTGGTGCTGGTGTTCCGCTACAATAAGAAAGGGGGCCGGCGTTAATAACGAGGTCCCCCTCTACACAAACAAATTTTAAGAGAAAGAGGTACGAAGCAAGATGAAACTGAAACGCTTACTCACCGCAGCCCTCAGCGCCGTCATGGCCCTAAGCGTCTGCGCCCTGCCCGCAATGGCAGCCGGGACAACGAGCACCAGTACATTTGACCCGAGCATTACAAAGGGCACATTGACGATTAACAAGTATGAACAGACAGAAGCGGACAAGACGGAAACGGATCCGAATAAGAAAAAAGGCAAACTGCTGGACGGCGTTGAATTCACTATTTATCAGTTGGCAACTGTTAAGCAAGTTGCGAACACAGAGGGTAGTATCGGGCTGGAATATATTCCGACAACAACTGCACTTCAATCGACAGACTTTGAAATGGCTGCCGACCCGGTAACGGGTAAAATTGATTCAAAGGCGCTGTACGATCAAATTAGCACCAAAATTAACACCGCTGTAAAGGATGAACTGAATACGGCGGGTAAAAAGAAATCTGCTACTACTGGAGAGGGTAGTGTACCTGGCCAGGCAAAATTTGAAAACCTGCCGCTTGGTATCTATATGGTCGAGGAGACGAAAGCTCCTTCCCAGATTTTGGCTCACACTGCTAACTTTATCGTTTCCATCCCCATGATGAATGATGATAATGAAACTTGGAATTACAATGTTGTTGCAGAGCCGAAGAATGTTCCCACCTATGGCGGTGTCAAGCTGGTTAAGACTGGCCGCGTTGCGGGTGCTCCTGACGATGGCACTGGTCTGGAAGGTGTGCTTTTCCGCTTGGATATTAAAGAAGCGGGTAATAGCTGGACACCGGTTGATTTGGACGCCAAGGAAGTTACATTTGGTGCTGGTGAAGGCACAAGCGCACAGGTAAGCGGCAACTCCGCGACGAATGGTTATATTAAAACGGGCACTAACGGTGTAATTAACATTACGGGTGGTCTCGCCCCTGCAGCCTACCGCTTTGTAGAGCTGGAAGCCGTGAACGGCTATATCGCAGATGCCGCAACTGCACATGAATTTGAAGTTTACTATGATAGCACTGACAAACAGCTGTGCATTAAGGAAAATAATGCAAAAGTAGATGCAGTTAAAGTCATCAACGAGCGTCCTGACCTTGAGAAGAACATCACCAAGCGCGATAATAAGACCAGTACGACTCATGATGCAGATTATGGCATTGGCGACAAAGTCCCCTACACCCTGACGATTAAGGTTCCCAACACCATCGAAAAGCTGAACACCTTTAAGGTTACAGATACGGTTCAGGCAGGACAACTGATTTATTCGGATGATTTTAAGGTTTCTGTGACAAAAAAGGACGGGACGGAAACACCGCTTGATGAGAAGTACTACAATAAGACGCTAACCAATAACGAGAGCAGCACTACGACTGGTGAGCGCAGCGTGGAATTTGACTTTAGGTCTACAGCTGAGGGCAAAACTGCTTTGGGTGCAGACTATGAAGATGCAGTCATCAAGATTGTGTACACAGCAAAACTTCTGGACGGCGCAGCTATTGGCAATACGGGCAACATCAACAATGCAAAGCTGACTTATTCCAATAAGACCAATGTGGATGCGGATGGCAAAACGACGACCCCGAAAGACAACGAAAGCAATGATGCGGGCGTTGTGTATACTTTCCAGACAGGTATCAAAAAGGTCGACCAGAATAATAAGCCGCTGAATGGCGTCAAATTTGATCTGTATAAAAAGGTCGACGCGAGAGATAAGGAAACAGAAGATCACAAGGGCATCACCTTTAACGGTGAGCCCAAAGTATATGCTGATCCTGCCACGGTGAAGGCGCTGAATCTGTCCAGTGATGATACCGAAAAATGGGTCAAGATTACCGAAGTTACTTCCGGCGGTAAAGATTCTGATACAGGCAATCCTAAGGGCGAAGCAATCGTTAAGGGGTTGCCGAACGGTACATATAAGTTTGTTGAGACAGAAACGCTTAACGGGTATAACCTGCTGAAAGACCCTGTTGATGCTACGCTGTCGATCGACTATGCTGCAAAATGGATAGAAAACAGTGAATATGATAAGGACGGTAAGCTCATTAAGCGCACATATAACACTAGTGCAAAGGCGTTTGACGATAATGACATGAAAATTTATACGGTTGTCAACCGCAAGGGCTTCAACCTGCCTGTCACCGGTGGCTTCGGCACGCTGCTGTTCAGCGGTATCGGTGTGCTGCTGGTGCTGGCTGGCGTGAGCGTGCTGTTCAGCCTGAAAAAGAAGAACAACCGTGCGTAAGCCGCACAATCCTAAAACCAAAAGCAAAATAGAGGGGTAATCCATAGGGGAAGGACCGGAAACGGTACTTCCCCTATGGGTGGTTGTGGACATTGCCGATACCCGCAAGGGGAGAGGCGGCTAAGAAGAGGACAGGGATTTTTCGGCAGTGCCCTGCGGGGCGTCGGGGACGCCGCCCCCTACAGCTAAAGGGGTGCCGAGGGCGCCGCCCCCCCTGCGGCTGAATGGGCGTCCGCTGCTAAAACCTGCGCTTTTACGCGGCAAATCACCCCCAAAACCATTACAGAAAGGCTCTTTCCTATGGATACCACTGTCAAATTAAAGCTTGGCTTTGCGGCGCTGATGATCGCTTCGGGCATCGGCGTGGCCATGTACCCCGTCATCAGCAATGCGGTGGCGCAGCGTCACGCAAGCTCGGTCATTGAAAGCTACAACGATACCGTGCAGACGATGGACACCGAGAAAATTGACGCCGCCAAGGAGGCCGCGCGCCGCTACAATGAACAGCTTAGCAACGCCATTGACCGCGATGCTGCGGGCGAGGCCGCCGACACCGGCACAAGCTATGTGGACATGTTGGATGTGGGCGAGAGTCTGGGCTACATTACGATCCCGAAAATTGATGTCAATCTGCCGATTTATGAGGGCACCAGTGATGATGTGCTGCTCAAGGGCGTTGGGCATCTGGAGGGGTCCAGCTATCCGCTGGGCGGCGCGGGCACACACAGCGTGCTGACCGGCCACCGCGGTTTGGCCGAGGCGGTGCTTTTTACCGATCTGGACAAGCTTGGCGAGGGTGACCACTTTTACCTGCACATTATGGACGAAGTGCTGGCCTATCAGGTCGATCAGGTCAAGGTCGTGGAGCCGGAACGCACCGAGGATCTGGAAATTATCCCCGGCGGGGACTACTGCACGCTGGTCACCTGCACGCCCTACGCCATCAACACCCACCGTATGCTTGTGCGCGGCACCCGCGTGCCGTATAATGGAGAGGACGAGGAGACCGCCACGCCGCAGACTGTGCAGTATCAGGAGCTGCACACCGGCAATGTTGTGAAGCGTATGGTGGACGCATGGCCGTGGATCAGCGTGACGGGCAGCCTTGTCATCGGCGGTGAGGCGCTGCTTTTGCTGCTGCTGTTGCACCGCTGCAAAAAGCGCGAGGAGGAAGACTGATGAAACGCCTGTTTTTGCAGATTTTTGCATGGCTGGCGATACTGCTGGGCGTTGGGCTTATGCTGCAGCCCACGGTCAGCCAGTATCTGGCGGCGCGGCAAAGTACAAAAACCGTACAAAAATTTGTGCAGGCTGCCGAAGCAGCCGCCCCCGCCGTGACCGAAACCACAGACAACGCCGAGCCTGCCCGCGCTTACCCCGAACTGTACGATGCCCTGCAAGCCTACAATGCGCAGATTTTTGCCGAGGGACAAAGCGGCTTGAAGGACCCCTTTGCCTACGAGACGCCCGCCTTTGACCTGACCGGCTACGGCCTGCCCGATGATATGATCGCCGCGCTGTGGATACCGCGCCTGAATCTGGATTTGCCTGTCTACTTGGGCGCCAGCACGGCCAACATGGCCCGCGGCGGTGCGCTGCTGGGGCAGACCTCGATGCCGCTGGGCGGTGCGAACACCAACACCGTGATCGCCGCCCACCGCGGCTACTACGGCGCGGAGATGCTGCGCAATGTGCAGCAGATACAGCTCGGTGATAAAATCACGCTGACAACACCGTGGAATACGCTGGTCTACCGCGTGTGCGAACTAAAAATTATACAGCCGGACGATATAAATGCGGTGCTGATACAGCCGGGGCGTGACCTGCTGACCCTGACGACCTGCCACCCCTACACCCAAAATACCCAACGGTATCTGGTTATTGCCGAGCATGACCCCGATGCCGCGCCCGCGACCCATGCGGAGGATCTGACCGAGTGTGACGAGACATGGGACGCTGCGCCGCGTCAGGTGACCGTGGAAACCGACGGCACGACCGCGCTGGAGGAGGTTGCGCCCGAAAGCATCAGCCCCTTGCCTAACGAGGGCGGCAGCGAGGATGCGGGCGGTGCGTACTCCAACTGGATGATTTGGCTGGAAAACAACGCCCTGTGGGCAGGAATTGTGCTGATTGCCGCCGTCATCGGCTGTATGCTGATCTGGCGCGGCCACAGAAAGGATTGACCCATGCAGAATTTCAACGAAAAAGCGCTGGCTGTGACAGCCGAGGTGAGCAAGGCCGTGCTGGGCAAGCCCGAGGTCGTGCTGAAAATAATGATGGCGATGCTGGCCCGCGGTCATGTGCTGATCGAGGACATCCCCGGCGTGGGCAAAACCACGCTGGCACAGGCGTTTGCCCGCGCCATGGACCTGACCCAGAACCGCGTGCAGTTTACACCGGATGTTCTGCCGTCCGATATTGTGGGGTTTTCGCTCTATCAAAAGGAAACCGGCAAGTTTGTCTACCACCCCGGCGCGGTCGTGTGCAACCTGTTTTTGGCTGATGAGATCAACCGTACCAGTGCCCGCACCCAGTCCGCCCTGCTGGAGGTCATGGAGGAGAGCGCCGTCACGGTGGATGGCGTAACGCGCCCGCTGCCCCAGCCGTTCACGGTCATGGCTACAGAAAACCCTGTCGGCTCGGTCGGCACGCAGATGCTGCCGGAGTCGCAGCTGGACCGTTTTATGGTCTGCGTGGTCATGGGCTACCCTGACGCCGAGGCGGAAATGGAAATTCTGGCCCGCCAGCCGCGCCATGCCCTGCTGGACCGTGTGCAGCCCGTGATGGACAAAAACGACCTGCTGACCATGCAGCAGCAGGTGGATGAAGTGTTTATGAGTGACGAAATTCGGCGGTATATCGTGGAGCTTTCCCGCGCAACGCGGCAGGACGGCCGATTGGCGCTGGGGCTGTCGCCCCGTGCATCGCTGGCCGTGGCCGGTATGGCCCGCGCCGCAGCCTACCTGAGCGGGCGCAATTATGTGGCCCCGCAGGATGTGACCGCGATTTTTGCCGATGTGACCCACCACCGTCTGCGCCTGACCGAGCAGGCGCGCACCGGCGGTGAGACGGTGGAGAACATTATTGCGGATGTTCTGCACACCACACCGCGTCCCCGCCCGGAGAAGCCGTCCCATGGCAGGTAAGGTCGGCTGCGGGCTGCTGCTGGCCGTGCTGTTTGCCGTGGCTGCAGTCAGCCGTGCGCCGTTTGCGGTGTTTCTGCTGGCATGGGCAGTGCTGGTGGTGGTGTTTCTGGCGTGGTATGCCCGCACACTGCGCCGGGATGTGACGGCAGTGCTGCAGCTGCCCGCTCGCCCCGTGCGCCCGGGCGAGGAATTTGCCGTGCTGGTGCAGCTGCACAACGCCGGGTGGCGGCCTGTGCCGGAGCTGCGTGTCGTTTTGCAGGCAGTGGACGCCGAGAGTGGTACGGCGATCGAATTGCCCTGCGGTGCAATGCTGGCCCCGGGTCAGCGTGCCGACCTGCGCGTAACGCTGCGCGCCGCCAAAAGCGGCCTGTGGCAGTTCCGCGTGCGGGAAATCACGGTGCGTGACCCGCTGGGCCTGTTTGTCGTGCCCTGCGCCGTGCCGGCCCAAAGCCGGGAACTGTGTGTACTGCCGCCCGCCGAGGGTGAGGACGATGGCGCGGGCACAAAGCCGCAAAATAAGGTGGAGAAGGTGACCGCCGCAGGCCACGACATGGCTGACGGCGTCTACGACCTACGGCCCTACCGTGCGGGGGATTCACTGAAGCAGATACACTGGAAGCTGACTGCCCGCGTGGGAGAGCTGACCGTGCGTGAGCCGCTGGGCGCGACCTGTTGCGCCGACCCGGCCGGGGCAATTATGGCAGAGGGAGCCGATGCGCCGCAGCAGGTGCTGCACTTTGGTCAGGCTGCCGTAAAACGGCTGCGCACCATGACCCGCCGCAGGACCGCCGACCCGGACACGGGGCTTGTGTTCATTGACCGTGTGCTGCTGCCCCGCACCGGGGCTGCGGCGCGCCCTGTGCTGGAAACGGCAGTGGATTTGCTGATTTTGGAATTGCTGGCGTTGGGTCTGCTGACGGCTTTGAACGGCGCGTTTGCGCTGGCGCTGCCCGTTTGGGTATGGCTGGGCACGGCGGCGCTGTGCCCGGTGTGGCTGGCACTGCACCGCGCCCCACTGCCCAACGCTGCCCGCCGTGGAATGATGCTGGCGCTGGCTGTGGGGTATCTGGTGCTTCTGTTTGTGTTGCAGCGGACATTTCTGGCCGGTGCGCAGCAGTGCGCGGATGCCGTAAGACTGTGCCTGAATACACGATTCGACGCAAATTTTGCGGTGGCGACTTCGCCGATCCCGGCGCAGAGGGGGCTGTTTGTGCTGCTGGCTGCGATCCCTGTCACGGCGTTTCTGGCCGCAGTAACCGCCTGGCACGCCGATGCACTGCTGCTGGGGCTGGCGCTGCTGCCGGTCGTGGTATTTACACTGCTGGCCGGGACAGGCAGCGCCGTTTTGGGATGGCTGCTGCTTTTGCCCGGCTGGTTGGGGGCCTGCGCGGCGGCACGGTCGGTGCAGCGAAAGCGGCTGTGGGGTGGCAAGGATTCCGCCGCCTATGCTGCCAACCTGCAGACCCACCGCACAAACCAAAAATTGGCCGCTTCCGGTATGGCAGTGGCCTGCACCGTATTGTTTTTGCCTGCACTGGCGCTGCGCCCGGTGCTTACGCTGCCGCTGAACGCGCTGCAGCCGGTGACCGACAAGGCTCAGGCAGCGGTGCTGAGTGTCGCAATCGAGTGGCTGCCGAAGATCAGCGGCGGCGCATTGAATTTCCATCTCAGCGCGGCGGCGGGTGGCGTTGAGGACGGCAGCCTGACCCAAGGTGACGGCCTTGCGCTGACCGGGCTGGAGGATCTGATGGTCACGGCCAGTGCCATGCCGGAGGAGACCGTCTATCTGCGCGGTTTTATTGGTGCGGACTATGACGGAACAAGCTGGCAGGCGGGCGATGCCGCAGCCTTTGACAGTGCGGCGTCCAACTGGAAGACCGATGGCAACGGTCGGCTGGCTATAGCCAACCTGCCGTTTTTGCGCGCGGCCTACAGTGGCACAGAACCCCGGCAAATGACTGTGCAGCGCCTGCATGCAAATGATGCTTACACTTTTGCACCGTATAATGCGTATTTTAACGATTACTACACGCCGGACGGTGATGGAGCCATTGCAGGGCAGACCACACAGGATGATACATTCTACTATTTTCCGCGCAAGCAGGCCAAAGAATTGCTGGCCGCCCGTGCTGACGGTGACGCCAGTGTGCTGGATCGCCTTGAAAGCGCCTATGCTGCCTATGCCGAGGCGCGTTATCTGGCTTTGCCCGCAGGCGCGGAGTACGATGCAATCAGGGAAGAGCTTGACGCACTGGTGAAGGAGCGCAAGCTGAAGGACAACGATACCGATGGCCGCCGCACGCTGGTGCGCAGTTGGCTGAATGAGCGCTGCCATTACAGCGCCGATGCCGCCGCGCCTGATGGGGCGGATCCGGTACTCTATTTTTTGAACGAGAGCCATGCCGGTAGCAGCACGCAGTTTGCCTCGGCAGCGGTGGTGCTGTGCCGAATGCTGGGACTGCCAGCCCGGTATGTAGTGGGCTATGCCGCGCCACAAAGCTTGTTTACTGCCCAAGGGGACGGCAGTTACCGTGCTGTTTTGCAGGATGACAACGCGCACGCATGGGCTGAGGTCTATCTTGCCGGGCAGGGCTGGACGCCGCTGGAAGTGACGCCCGGCATGGCAGCGGAGCTCACTGAAGGTGAACTGTCAGCTGATACACCGCTGGCCGGACAGAATGCTGCCAACGAAGATGACGCACCGCTGCCAACACAAAACGAAACGCAAACCCCTGACAGTACATCGCGGAATACGGCACTGCTGTGGGTGTTGCCGGTAATTTTGTTGCTGGCCGTGCTGGTGATAGTCGAGGTTCGCCGTGTGCGCCGCACACCGCTGCAGATCGTGCAGGCGGAGTTCCGCGCGCTCTACCGCAAAATGCGGCGCTGCGGGCTGGGGGAAAATGTCTCCTCCGATGAGGCGGCGTTTGCGGAATTTCTGCAGGCGCATTGCCCGCAAACAGACGGCGAGACAATTCAAAGCATGCTGGCTGCTGTGCAGACGGCACAGTTTGCACCCGGTCCGTGTACACAGGAAACAGCGCAAGGGGTGCGCACCATTTGCCGGAAACTGCGCAGAAAAATGCGCAAGGGTGTTGCGTAAAGATGTGAAATGTATAAAAAATGGTTGACAGTTCGTGAAAAAGTGATTGTTTTTAATAGCAAAATAGCTGCGGGAGATGAGGAATGATGGCGTGCTTGCCGATGAATGATAAAGTGGTCGATATTACGCAGAGTACGGAGACGGCGGATGCGCCAAAAACAAAGGTATACCGTTCGATGATCGGAAACGGACGCATCAGCCCCGCAACCCGTCAGCGCGTGCTGGACTATGTGAAGAAGCACAACTGTACCCTCGATGTACCCGCCTGCGAGGCGGATAATCGTTGCTCGTACAACATTTCACTGGTGATTTCAAAGCAGTTCTCCGACTTTGAGATGCCTTTTTTGCGCAAGATAATGCGCTCAGTCTACTATGTGGCGGGTGAGTACGATTATGATGTCCTGCTGACACTTGTGGACGAGAACGAGACCCGTCCTGTGGAGCGGCTGCTGGGCAACCGGAAAATTGACGGCTTGATTTTGACCCGCACGCTGGAGCGCGACCCGCTTATACCATTGCTGAAAGCGCGCAAGCTGCCGTTTGTCGCTATTGGTCAGCCAGAGGATGATGAAATCCTCTCGGTGGATCACGATCAGGTAGGCGGTTGCCGCGAGATGACGAGCCTGCTGTTGATGAAGGGCATGAAGCATATAGCGCTGCTGGGTGGCAGCATGCTGTACACAGTCAACCAGTCCCGGCTGGAAGGCTTTCGACAGGCCTATGACAAGATGGGACAGGTAATTGATGAAGGCTTGCTGTTTTTGGAGCTGGAAACAGATGATCTGCGGATGTGGGCTGTGCAGCAGGCAGTGGAGCGCGGTGCGGATTGCATCCTGTGCATGGACGAGCGTCTGGCTCAGCTGTCGCTGAATGTACTAAAGCAGCTGAACCTGCGTGTGCCGCAGGATATCCGACTGGCATCGCTGTATGACAGCGAGAATCTGGCCAATGCCGTGCCGCCCATCACAGCGGTACAATTTAATGCCGACATTCTGGGCCTCAAGGCTACCCAACAGCTGCTGTGCGCATTGCAGGGGGAGAAGGTGGAGACCAGAATAGAACTGGGCTACCAAGTAAGCTTGCGGGAGTCAACGCAGATATAATGTGCGGTTTTGCAAAGATTTCAGAACATGCTTGCAGATACGCTTGAGCAGTTTTAATGTATCCTGGACGATTGCGTACCTTTATATATAAGGGATAAGGGGCTGTGATACATTTCTACACCGCTAACCTTACACATACCACCAACTTAACCATCCACCACCCTGTAGGGGCCGGGCATGCCCGGCCCGCAACCTACCCGATACTACAACTTGTATCCATCGCGCAACAAATCCCCAACATGCACCTTGCCCAAAAATCCCTCTCGAAATTTGTTGAAAAAATCAAAAATAGCCCTTGACAATAGTCATACACATTGCTATAATAATCAAGCTGTCTTGCGGCGGTCACGCCGCGAAAAGCGCTTCATAACAGCTTGTATATGTTTTTTGAAGAAGAACTTCTTCAAAAAACTTTCAGAAAACCCCTTGACAATCAAGCGTTTCTGATATATAA
>ERZ1673752.959-NODE-959-length-44449-cov-30.977294_pt1 | contig 44449 bp, 32 predicted proteins | sample MGYA00580195_ERZ1673752 | MGnify/ENA primary metagenome ERZ1673752 (study PRJEB41218, sample SAMN15661744) | gut metagenome | host: Homo sapiens | place: Canada: London | collected 2015-08-20/2019-03-30 | study: EMG produced TPA metagenomics assembly of...
GATCAATGATTACCCCGCCTTCCTCATGACCTAAGCCTATGTATATCCTTATCACTTACGATGTCAGCACCACAGATACTGCGGGACGGAGGAGACTGCGTCAAGTGGCAAAGACCTGCCAAGACTATGGTCAGAGGGTGCAAAACTCAGTCTTTGAGTGTCTGGTAGACCCGGCTCAGAAGGTCCTCCTGATAGAGAGGTTAGTCAGTATCATCGATGAGACACGGGATAGCCTGCGGATCTATCATCTCGGAAAGGACTACAAGGCCCACATAGAGAGCTATGGGAGGAAGACAAGTTACGAGGCGGAGGGAGAGCTGATCATATGACCTAAGGGCTGATCGTAGCCTGCGAAGGTGAAGCGATCAACTATTAGCGAGACACTCGCAAGCGCTCATAGACATACGATTATAAGATTTTAGGTGCCAGAAGCACCGGACAGAAGGGATAATTTGAGTACCTTCGCAAAAGCAGGTCTGTAGAGGTAGCCCCACAGCCGCCTCCCCACTCCTGCAGTCGCACCCCTTGCGGGTGCGTGAATTGAAACACGAGGGCTAAGGTGCAGGCTGTGGAGGAGCGGAGTCGCACCCCTTGCGGGTGCGTGAATTGAAACCTAGCCGTGGGGGAGGAGAAGCGTCTTTGGCTGTGTCGCACCCCTTGCGGGTGCGTGAATTGAAACTGTTATCCGTAATCCCATAGGCACAAAACTTTTCCGTCGCACCCCTTGCGGGTGCGTGAATTGAAACAGAGCAGGTGGAGTGCAATCACCACTCAAAAGTAGTCGCACCCCTTGCGGGTGCGTGAATTGAAACATGACTGCCTACAAGAATAAGGCGATGGATCAGTTGGTCGCACCCCTTGCGGGTGCGTGAATTGAAACAGATTTACCGATACTTACCGATACTTACCGATACGTCGCACCCCTTGCGGGTGCGTGAATTGAAACTGGATAAGGCGATAGCGATACTTGAAAAATATAGGTCGCACCCCTTGCGGGTGCGTGAATTGAAACGATTATTGGCTACTAATTGGCAACAATGAGATAAGTCGCACCCCTTGCGGGTGCGTGAATTGAAACACGACCGAAGAAGGTAATTAACACGGCACAATTCGTCGCACCCCTTGCGGGTGCGTGAATTGAAACCCCCGGTGAGAGGATCCGGAAGCCGAGCCGGCTCGTCGCACCCCTTGCGGGTGCGTGAATTGAAACTTGACCATTTTGGCCTGAGCGAGCATCAGCACTCGTCGCACCCCTTGCGGGTGCGTGAATTGAAACAGATACAACTGGGTTACTCTGTTCATCTCCTTTTGTCGCACCCCTTGCGGGTGCGTGAATTGAAACCATACGTTGCTCGTGGGGTATTTGCCCTTGGTAGTCGCACCCCTTGCGGGTGCGTGAATTGAAACGAAGTCAGTCGGAGGAGGGTGAAAATTCGGGGGTGTCGCACCCCTTGCGGGTGCGTGAATTGAAACTCCGCCACGGTGCGCTCCTCCTCCGTGCCAAGCAGTCGCACCCCTTGCGGGTGCGTGAATTGAAACCACTGTGGTGACGGTGCGCCTGAGCGTGGTCGGCGTCGCACCCCTTGCGGGTGCGTGAATTGAAACTTGACAAGACCAACATAATCCAATCTATTTGTCCGTCGCACCCCTTGCGGGTGCGTGAATTGAAACATCATCATCAAAAGGGCAGGTCGCTGTCAAGGTTGTCGCACCCCTCGCGGGTGCGTGAATTGAAACCAGACCCTGCCACCTATCGCGCCGCCATACGTCGTCGCACCCCTCGCGGGTGCGTGAATTGAAACAGCGTTGCCCTATGCTCCGGTTTTTGGTGCTGGTGTCGCACCCCTCGCGGGTGCGTGAATTGAAACTCGATCATATAGTAGACCGGGCAGCGGTCCTGTAGTCGCACCCCTCGCGGGTGCGTGAATTGAAACCGTGCATCGATAAGAGAGCGCATCCCGGAGGCGGGTCGCACCCCTCGCGGGTGCGTGAATTGAAACGAGGGCGATCGCTACACCCTCTGCTACCCCTCGGAGGTCGCACCCCTCGCGGGTGCGTGAATTGAAACGAGTTCCGTGAGAGTGTGTGCGGGTGCCGTGGCGGTCGCACCCCTTGCGGGTGCGTGAATTGAAACCACACTCGGTCGAGTGCGCCATTCTGCATCAGCGGTCGCACCCCTCGCGGGTGCGTGAATTGAAACACGACCCCGCCGCTCTCCTCGCCACCATCCTCGCGTCGCACCCCTCGCGGGTGCGTGAATTGAAACAGCTTATTCCACTCCTCTGTGGTGCAGGGGTAGGTCGCACCCCTCGCGGGTGCGTGAATTGAAACCACTTACACCTCAAGAATAAGACCGACATGCCTTGTCACACCCCTCGCAGGTGCGTGAATTGAAACCTCGAGCTTGGAAAGGGTGAGCGGGGTGCGTGAATTGAAACATCTCGGAGAGCTGGTTGTAGAGGTTCTTGATCTGTCGCACCCCTTGCGGGTGCGTGAATTGAAACGTCACTCTGACGGCTCCGACAGTAGGGAAGGATGGTCGCACCCCTTGCGGGTGCGTGAATTGAAACTACACCACACCGCTGTATATCCAGGACGCGGATAAGTCGCACCCCTTGCGGGTGCGTGAATTGAAACGTCGTCCCCACCTGCAGCCTACCGGCGCGGAGCCGTCGCACCCCTCGCGGGTGCGTGAATTGAAACGTCGTCCCCACCTGCAGCCTGCCGGCGCGGAGCCGTCGCACCCCTCGTGGGTGCGTGAATTGAAACATCCCGTACGGGGATAAGCTGGAGTGCGTCCCGGGTCGCACCCCTCGCGGGTGCGTGAATTGAAACTTCTGGATAGGGTTAATCCTATGCGAGTACTCTAGTCGCACCCCTCGCAGGTGCGTGAATCAAAATAGGTCAACAGCCTTCTAAGCTGTGGGTCTTGGGTTTGTCTCACCCCTTTCGGGTCGTGAGATGAAACAGCCGTCGGTTTTGTCGCTCAGCCGACTCCTTTTGTCGCACTCCTTGAGGGTGTATGGATTGCAAGGCAAGCTTTGAAGGGCGGACAAAATGGGCAAGGAATTCGGTGGGGGCCTTGCCTCTTTTGGGAGGAAATTCACCTGCATTCCCCGAGATGAGTAACACCATTTCTCATATGAAATACTCAGTAAACTGTGTGCGCAAAACGGATTCTCCAGAGAGTCTCTGAGGGTTTGAAACCCTCTTCCTACCCCACTCTATGCATCTGTCATAAGAGGGAGCAGTGAAGGGTCATAAGGTCAGTGGTAGTCCCCTGCGTACTCAATCGGGGGTGGAAATCTGCTGACAATTGAAGGAGGGATTGGGTACCTTTGCTGCCACAATGCAAGGATCACAATATCTCATGACGACTGACGAACTACTGGAGTGGGACCGAACCCATCTCTGGCACCCCTACACCTCCACCATTCATCCCCAGCAGACCTACCCTGTCGCCTCAGCCAAGGGCTGTGTCATCACCCTTGAGGATGGCAGGGAGCTTATCGATGGGATGAGCTCTTGGTGGTGTGCGATCCATGGGTACAGCCACCCTATTCTCACGAGCGCCATCACGGAGCAGGCAGACCACTTAGCGCACATAATGTTTGGGGGACTAACACACCGCCCCGCTGTGGAGCTGGGGAAGTTGCTTGTCGATAGGATCCTTCCCGAGGGCTTGGACCGACTCTTCTACTCCGACAGTGGCTCCGTATCGGTCGAGGTGGCACTTAAAATGGCGATCCAGTACCAGCTGGCACGGGGGCGTCGGGGACACACCCGCTTCGCTACCATAAGCAGGGGCTACCATGGGGACACATGGCATGCGATGTCTGTCTGCGATCCTATCACCAGTATGCACAGTCTTTTTAGCGGTACCCTGCCGGCTCACTACTTTGCCCCTCAGCCGAGATGTGCCTTTGGAGCCGAGTGGGATCCGGATGACCTTAGCCCAATGAGGGAGCTGGTCGCAACACATAGGGACGAGCTAGCGGGGATCATCGTGGAGCCAATCGTGCAGGGAGCAGGCGGAATGTACTTCTACCACCCCAAGTACCTCGAGGGGCTGAGGGCACTCTGCGACGACTACGACCTGCTGCTGATCTTTGACGAGATAGCAACCGGATTTGGGAGGACCGGGAAGCTGCTGGCAACCTACTTCACCGATATCAAGCCCGATATCATTACGATCGGAAAGGCGATGACAGGCGGTTACATGACCCTCGCCTGCACGGTGACAACGCAAGAGATCGCAGATACCATATGTAGTGGAGAGGCGGGCTGCTTCATGCACGGTCCTACCTTTATGGCCAATCCTATGGCGTGTGCCGTGAGCAAGGCCTCCATTGAGATCCTCCTTAGCCAAGACTGGAGAGGTCGTGTGCGACATATTGAGCAGAAGCTGAGAGAGGGGCTCACCCCATTGCAGGAGCTGAGTGGAGTACGCGAGGTGCGCTGCCTTGGAGCCATCGGAGTGGTGGAGATGAAGGAGCCGGTGGATATGGAGCAGCTGATCCCTGACTTCGTGAGGGAGGGTATCTGGGTGAGACCTTTCGGAAGATTAGTTTACTTGGAGCCGCAGTTTATGGCGATCACAGACGACCAGCTTGATCGACTCATCGATGGCCTCTCACACGTACTCAGAGCGCATGACAGATGATCGAGTATAGAGAGAAACTACAGAGGCTCATCTCCGGTGGCACCTACAGGACACTTCCACACTTCGAGAGGGACGGCAAGTACCTCGTAGTGGACGGAGAGAGGCTGCTCAACTTATGCAGCAACGACTACCTCGGACTTCAGCAGATCTCCGACTTGATCGAGGAATACCGAGAGGCACCGGAGTACTCCCCACTGATGAGCAGCGCCTCCTCCCGTCTGCTGACAGGCAATGACCCATCCTTTGATGATCTGGAGCAGTACCTCTCGTCAGCGTATCAGGTCCCCTCAGCACTCGTGTGGACGAGCGGCTACGATGCCAATAGCGGTATTATCCCCACACTCGTTGATGGAGAGACGCTCTTCCTCGCCGACCGACAGATCCATGCCAGTATGGTAGAGGGGCTGAGACTATCCGGCTGCAGATTTTCCCGCTTTGATCACAATGACTTATCCCGACTGAGAAATCTATTAGAGAAAAACGAGGGGGAGTACCGCCACATCTGGGTCTTGGTGGAGAGCGTCTATAGTATGGACGGAGACGAAGCCCCACTTGAGGCGATCATAGCTCTAAAGAGAGACTTTCCCTCTATGTGTCTCTACATCGATGAGGCACACTCAGTAGGCGTCCGAGGAGGTGGTCTGGGGATCTGCCGGGAGAAGGGGCTCGTCAGTGAAGTCGATGTGTTGATCGGTACTCTTGGAAAGGCACTCGGCTCAGTGGGCGCTTTTTCCCTACAGTCTGAGAGCCTAAGGGAGCTCCTCATCTCACAGGCCCGCCCTCTGATCTACACCACAGCCTTACCCCCAATAATGATCGGGTGGACCCTTTTTCTCCTAAGGAAAGTAAGAGAAATGGAGGATCAGCGTCAGCACCTGCAAGAGATGATCCGACGACTGGGAGACCGGATCGGACGTACGCCTGAGAGTCAGATCATCAGTTTGGTCATCCCCGGCGAGGGGCGGGTGGTAGAGGCGGCCGAGGACTTTAGGCGGCATGGACTCTACGTACGGCCGATCAGGAAGCCCACCGTACCAGCCGGGACAGAGCGTCTCAGGATCTCGCTCACAAGTGCGATGAATGCCGACGAGATCGATCACATAGCTGAAGTGATGAGGCGATGGATGTAGCGATCAGGCATAGGGGAACTGCATCGGGGACTGCCCTCCTCTACTTCAGTGGCTGGGGTACTCCGCCGTCGCTCATTGATAGGATGGAGCTACCCGCTGAGTGGACACTGGTGTCGGTATCGGACTATGGCGGAGACAGCGGATGGTGGCCGAACCTGTCACACTATAGCCGGCTCTACCTCGTCGCCTGGAGTACGGGCGTGTGGGCTGCAGAGTACTACCGAGACTACTACCCTATCCCGGAGAGAGCCGTAGCTGTCTGTGGCACTCCTGCCCTGATCTCCGACCGCTATGGCATCAGGGAAGCAGACTACCGGCAGATGGCATCGTCATTGGATGAAGAGATGTATCACCACTTCGTCCGTCAGATGTGTCTCTCCCGCAAGGAGATGTCAGACTTCCTCGCCCTGCCGGGTCACCGAGGGACTATCGACTACCGGGAAGAATTACAACGGGTAGAGAAGCTCGGAGGGTCTATTACAAACTGCCGGGTACCATGGACTAAGGCCCTCATCGGCGAGAGGGACCTGGTGATACCTCCTGTCGGACAGCGGTTGTTCTGGGCAGAGAGAGGCGTTGCGGTCATCACTTTACCATCAGCACCACACTTGGTCTTCGGAAACCATTTCAAGTCATGGAGAGACCTACTCAATTGTTAACCGCTCGGAAGCAGAATATTGCCAACCACTTCTCCAGATGCATACCGACTTACGAGGTTGGCGGTGAGATACAGCGTGGCATAGCAGAGGAGCTGGTAGAGATGCTGGAGCCGATTGAGTGCGGGACAATACTGGAGATAGGCTGCGGGACGGGTCTGCTCTCGGGGCTACTTCGAGCAAGGCTACCGCACTGCCACTTGGTCTGCAACGATCTCTCGCCCGATATGGAGACTCCTCTGAGAGAGAAGGTGGGGGACAACGCCCTCTTTCTCCCCGGTGACGCTGAGATCATAGAGTGGCCGGGAGAGTGTGATGTGGTCGCATCCGCCTCCTGCATCCAGTGGTGGGAGGATCCGCTCGCTTTCTTCCCCAAGGCGTATGAGGCTTTAGCAGATGGTGGACAGCTAATATTCAGCACTTTCTTGCCCGGCAACCTACAGGAGCTCACCGCAGTCACCGGGGCCGGGCTTCGCTACCCATCTCGTTGTGAGATTGAGCGAGCCATGGAGGAAACAGGCTTCGTGGAGATCCGGCTTATTGAGCAGCGCCGGACGCTCCACTTCCCCACCCTTATCCGACTGCTGAGCCACCTACGCGACACCGGCACCAATAGCCTCTCCTCGGGTGGTCTCTGGACGCCACGGCGACTCGTAGAGCTGGAGCACTCCTATCGAAACAACTTACATCTGTCTCCCGAAGCCCCCTTACCCCTCACCTACGTGGGACTGAGAGGCTCCGGATGGCGAAAGAGAAAATAACAAATGAAAGAATTACTTCCCCTCCGCACCTACTTCATCTCCGGCATTGATACAGATGCCGGTAAGACAGTTGCCACCGGTTTTATCTCCAAAGCACTCCTTGATGATGGCGTCAGTGTGATTACTCAGAAGCTTATCCAGACAGGCAATCACGGCATCTCCGAGGACATCACAGTTCACCGTCAGATCGAGAGGAGGACTCTCCTGCCTGAGGATCTCGACGGGACTACCTGCTGCCTCATTTACTCCTATCCCTGCTCGCCTCATATGGCACTGGCGATAGACGGCAGGGAGCCGGAGTACGACAAGGCTACAGCTAATACTCACCGACTGGAGAGAGAGTATGACAAGGTGCTAATTGAGGGTGCCGGGGGGCTGATGGTACCCCTCACCGAGGACCTCCTAAATATTGACTATATCGCTCGAGAGGGACTCTCCTGTATCCTGGTCGGGACGGCTAAGCTGGGAAGCATCAATCACATCCTCCTGAGTATGGAAGCACTCGCCCATAGAGGCATCCCCACTCCCATGCTGGTATACAATAAGGGCGTCTCTACCGATGATCGCATCACTGCGGAGACAGAGCGGTACCTCAGGGACTACCTCCGAAAGCACTACCCCGAGACCACACTCATAGTGCTACCACCCCTTGACCTTTGACCGAGCGAGCTTACTGCATATACTTGCTCCTGAAGTCCTCATAGACCCGACACATTTCATCGGGCAGGTAGGTGAGTGCCTTCTCGACCAAGTCGTCCGGCACGCCATAGTAGGCCTCCGCCATCCCGCCGACAATTGCTGCCAACGTGTCGCTGTCACCCCCATAGTGTATAGCGGAGCGTATGGCATCCTCATAGTCAGTCGACCGAAGCAGTATCGTCAGTGCGAGAGGGACACACCCCTGGCACGTTTCATCAAAGACTCCAGCAGCCGGCAGATTACTCTCATAGTCGGCTCCATACGAAGTGATGAGGAGCTCCTGGATCTTGTCCCACTCACCGCACCTCAGACGGAAGATTGCCTCAGCGATCACCTGAGCCCCCTTGATCCCCTCAGGGTGATTGTGTGTAGGCTCAGCGCTACACTCAGCTTGGGCGCGTGTACTCTCTATGCTCTCAAAGGCCCACCCCACCGGCGATACTCTCATCGCAGAGCCATTGCCATAGCTCCCATAGGGCTTAGGGGCAGCCGAGAGGAGCCAGCCGAGGAAACGCCCTCCATATCCCCTCCCTGGGTATCGATGGCACCACTCCAGTAGCGAAGACTCATAGCTCTTTCCGTGTAAGATCGCATCAGCCACAGCAATTGTGCAGACCGTATCATCGGTAAAGGTCGTCCCCTCACGGAATAGATCAAGGTCGTAGTGCTCCATATCGTTGTCAAACTCATAGGATGAGCCTGCAATATCTCCAATAATCGCTCCTATCATAATATATGGTCTTCTTTTGTCCAAAAATACAATAATTATCCTAATTAAGAAAATCCGCAACTTCACGATCATAGCACTATTCAGTAAAGGGAAGATAGGTGAATGGGCTCGATCTTGTGGAGCCGAGCGGAAAGAGTTAGATTTGCTCTGTGAGCGACACAAGAGGTCGCCCCTTTAGTCATAAGTTAACTCATAGACCTACCTATCATGAAGTCCGATCAGCACTGCACTCTACGTGTCAGGGGACAAGTCCTGGATCTCACAGAGGAGCCTATCGTTATGGGCATCCTCAATCATACGCCAGACTCCTTCTATGCCGGGAGTCGCATCCAAGGGGAGGAAGCTGTCGAGGAGCGTATCGACAAGATCATCGCTGAGGGCGCCAAGATCATTGATGTGGGAGGCTACTCCTCCCGCCCCGATGCGGACGATGTCTCCCCTGAGGAGGAGTGGCGCCGACTGCGTGAGGTACTCACCGCCATCCGCCGTCACTACCCCGATGTGATCGTGAGCGTGGACACCTTCCGCGGAGAGGTGGCTCGCAGGTGTATCGAGGAGGGCGATGCCGATATCATCAACGACATATCCGGTGGCTTGATCGATCCTGAGATGCTCCCTACAGCAGCACAGCTCGACGTTCCCTATATCCTGATGCATATGAGGGGGACGCCCAAGACTATGCAGAAGCTCCTTCACTACGATGGTCGAGTCGCTGACGGGGCCATAGAGGAGCTCCTTGTGCAGCTGCAAAAAGCTCGGGAGCTGGGTATGAGAGACGAAAATATCATCCTGGACCCGGGCTTTGGCTTCTCAAAGAATACGGAGCAAAATTGGGAGATGATGGCTGATCTCGACAAGTGGATCGACCTTGGCTACCCGCTCCTTGTGGGCATCAGCCGTAAGAGTATGATCTATAAGCTCTTTGGCCACACCCCCTTCGAGGCACTCAATGGCACCACCTTCCTCAATACCTACTCCCTCCTCCATGGCGCACACATTCTGCGGGTGCATGATGTGCGGGAGTGCGTAGAGTGCGTCCGTATGTATCAGGAACTCCGTCGGCTCACCACCGAGGATGCCAAGCCGGTCGACTAAGTAGCATCCTAATATACTATGGAGTGGCTGTCCTTCAATATCGTCGACGTACTCGACATACTTCTCTTTAGCGTCCTACTTTACTACCTCTTCAGGGCGCTCCGCAAGGGGGGCAATAGCACGCTCCTCGTGGGCATCATCACCTTTGTGATGATGTGGGTACTCTTTTCCCGCATCCTAAGTATGCGCCTCATGGGCCGGATCATGGACTACATGATGGGGATGGGGCTGCTGGTGCTGGTGATCCTCTTCCAGGACGACATACGGCGCTTTCTCACCCTGCTGGGCTCGACGAATAAGTGGCTCTCCCCGGAGAAGATCTTCCGACAGCGTAAGCGTGACCAAGCCAAGCAACAGGAGGCCTCGTACATCGCCATGATGACCTTTGCCTGCCTCCGTATGGCAAAGAAAAAGGTGGGCGCACTGATCGTTATTGAGAATAACGTTGACCTGACACCGATTGCACACACCGGTGAGCTGCTGAATGCGGACGTTAATTCTCGACTGCTTGAAAATATATTCTATGAGGGCTCTCCACTCCACGATGGGGCGATGATCATCCGCGACAGGCGCATCCTCGCCGCAGCCTGCATCCTACCTGTCGCACACGGGAGCTCACTACCAAAGGAGATGGGACTCCGCCACCGCTCCGGGCTAGGAGTGAGTCAGCAGTCTGATGCCCGTGTCATCATCGTCAGCGAGGAGCGCGGGGAGATCACCATAGCCTACCGCGGAGAGATCGTTCGCCAGGTAGACTCTGATGGGCTACGCCGCTTCCTCTCCTCCGACTTCTCTGACCTCTCCACCATCGGGCCCATATTGGCCCCAACGGCGTGATGCTATCTTAGATGAATAACGTCTTGAAATAGTAATGAAAGGATTTATACAGAGCGAGGAGCCAATCCTCAAGAGACACTCTCAGTACGACCTCAATGGCACTCTACCGACCGGGATAGATAAGGTCGAGGAGCTGCTGGGGAGCATTCTCCTCACCACACCCTCAGCATTCAATTCCCAACCGGTTCGCATGGTTCTGCTCACCGGTCCGGCACACCATCGCCACTGGGACCTGATCAAGTCCCTCTTGATAGATAAAATCGGTGAGGAAAAGTATGCCGATGGCACAGCGGATAAGATCCAAGGGTTTCGTGATGCAGCAGGGACGATTCTATTCTTTGACGACGAGCAAGTGACCAAGTCGCTGCAGGAGCGCTTCCCCACCTATGCACACAACTTCCCCCTCTGGGCGGAGCAGGTGCAGGGCTCACATCAGTATGCTGCTTGGCTAGGACTGGTTGAGCTAGGCTTCGGAGCTAATCTCCAGCACTACAACGGCCTTGATGACGATCGAGTGCGAGAGGATGCGGGTGTACCCTCAGAGTATCGGTTCATCGCTGAGCTGGTCTTCGGTGGGATGAATAGTGACACCGGGGAAGAGAAGGAGAAAGAACCCCTCTCCAAGACCCTTCGGGTGGTCTCCAGATAGTCTCAGACCACCCGGTACATAGTCCATCATGCGGCGGGTGATAGTCATAGCCCTTTTAGTGACGCTTATCGTCACGCTTGTGCCGACACGGCTCTCTGCTGAGACAGTGGTGGCACACGGGGACTATCCCGCTCCGAGGGACAGTCTCCCCATCACAAAGCAGGACTCTGTGCCGCTCTCCTACACCATACCCAACATCACCATCGAGACCCCCAGGGGGAAGTACAGTAAGGAGGATAATCCGGCGATCACCCTCGTGCTGGACGCCATGGAGAGTGAGCGCAATAGGAGAGACAGCATCGATTACAGCTATCACCTCCGAGGAGCCGATCGGCTGACTCTCTCGCTTGCCAATTTTGACCTAAAAGCAAAGTGGCTCAATACCCTCTTCCCTTTTTTCCCAAAGTACGTTACTCGCTCCCGGCTTGATGGAAAGTGGGTACTCCCCCTCTCCATAAGGGATCGGATCTCAGACTACGGGTATAGTGCGGAGGACAAGAAGTGGCGAGAGGTGATCCGATACTCACGTCACACCGGGCTGGATCAGACCCTCGATGACGGGACGATGACCGTGGCGATAGAGGATCTCTTCCCTGAGGTGGACCTCTATGGCAGAGACGTCCGACTACTACAGACGCACTTCGCCAGCCCCCTTAGCTCCGATGGACTGAGCCAGTATAAGTACTACCTCACCGATACGCTCATTATGCGCGGGCAGGTGGCGCAGACGGTCACCTTCTTCCCCTTCGTGCCGAGCGACCCCACCTTCCGAGGGCATCTCTACTTCACCGTCACGGATCCACCACGCTTGCTGAGGAGCGAACTCGTCATCCCTCAGGCCACCAATCTCAATTTCGTCGATGCACTCTCCATCGCTCAGGAGTACGATCCCGCTCAGCCGGACAAGAGACAGGTGAGTGAGGAGACCCTCAGTCTCTCATTCAGGCTCTACTGGCGCCTGCTCTCCCTCTATGTGGAGCAGACGAGACACTACGGCGGGCGAGAGGTGGTCACCCCGGGGACGCCGATAGCCAGGTCAGACACCCTCCTCTTCACAGCCCCACAGGCGATCACTGACCTCTCCTCCGACACCACGGCAGTCCGATACCGACCTGAGACGGAGCGGATGCTAGCCTCTGACCAAGGGCTCAAGGACTTCCTCGCTGAGGTCAAGGCTATCCCTATCTACCGCTTCCTCTTAGACGCAGCAGATATGATATCCCTCGGGTACATCCGGACGCAGTACGATAGGGACAAGCTCTTCGGAGGGAGCTACTTCGACATCGGCCCGATCACTAAGATGGTAGGCTTCAATGAGGTGGAGGGCAATCGACTCCGACTCGGCGGGAGGACAACAGGCTTTATCTCCCCGCGCTTCTTCCTCGAGGGATACCTCGCTTATGGCTTCAGGGATCACGAGCTGAAGCACTCCCTATCTGTCATCTGGTCATTTCTCCCTAAGGGGTACTTTCGGGAGGAGTTTCCTCGGGACGAGTTGCAGTTCTCCTACAGCCATGACCTCTTTACACCCGGTCAGCTCTATGCCACCGATCCGCAGGATAATACCTACTACCACTTTGGCACCACCTATCTCACCAATCGGTCCTATCGGAATATCTGGCAGATACAGTACCTCCACGACTATGGCTCCACGCTGTCGCTCCGTGTCTACCTGCAGCATGTGACCGACACACCGGCGGAGCATGGTTTCCCGTACCTCAAGGTGCAGCGTGACGGGGACTTGCTACGCCAGTGGTCGATCACGGATGCCGCTGCCGGAGTGGAGGTTAGATGGGCACCGGGAGAGCGCATCCGCCCCGGCTCGATGGAGCGCCACTCGCCCTTCAAGGATCTGATCAAGCGGGAGTACCCGGTGCTCTTCCTCAAGCACGAGACTGCTGCGCGGGTCCTCGGAGGGGAGTACCTCAGGCACCGGACGGAGATCCGCCTGGAGCAGCGCCTGCCGATGGGCATCTGGGGTCGTATGGACTACCAAGTGACGGTGGGGAAGCTCTGGAATACAGTCCCCTTCCCCCTCCTCTACATACCTCCGACCAATCGTGGATTCACCCTGCACGACAATGCATTTAAGATCCTCTACCCGCTGGAGTATGTGGCAGACGAGTGGGCAACGCTCTTCGCACAGTGGCATATGAGGGGCCTGATCCTGAATAGGATCCCCCTGCTGAATAAGCTTAGCCTAAGGGGTGTCTGGAGTATCAATTACCTCTACGGCAACACGTCGAAACTCAATCAGCAAGCCCATGCAACAGACATTTTCATCCTCCCCACGATCGCCACAGAGATGCGCCACCAGAGCTATGTGGAGGTCGGCTTCGGGCTAGAGAATATCCTGAAGCTGGGTCGCATCGATGTCTACCGCCGTCTGACCGCTCCGGGGACCTACAGTCAGGGATCGCCCTGGGCGGTACGTGGTACACTCCGAGTTGACTTTTGACGAGACAAATAGTTAAAAAAATGGAGCACACTCTCTGCAGACTCATAGGCACTGTCCTCCTCTCCCTTGCACTACCCCTTGCCGCTACGGCACAGAAGGCGACTCGGCTCAGCCTGTCTGCATCGGGAGGCATCATCGCCCCTCGCCTGGAGCCTATGGGCGAGGTCAGGCTCCGAGGCAGCAGCCCCCTATTCACCCCAAGGCTCCAGGTGGACTACCACCTCTCGTATCAGGATGGTAAGCAGACCGGTGACGAGATGAGGGCAACCTGGGCGACTGGGTTGCCGGGGCGCTATATCGGGAACTATCAGCTGAGACAGACAGTCAGCCGTCGGATGGGACTTAGTGCCGGGAGTACACTCCGCTGGGTCATCTCAGAGCGGGATCGGATCAACCTCAGTGGCACACTCAAGCTACAGGACACTTGGGATCAGCGATACCACCTCGGGATCAATAACATAGTGCCTCTGGAGACTGAGGGGCATACCACTTTCTCAGGAGAATTGGAGCGACTAACCCGGGCCGGAGGAGCTCTGCCTAGCTGCTTCCCCGGCTGGAACGGCGGACGACTGAAGCAAAAAGTGACCGGTGCGCTGACTCTCTCCGGTGACCACCGACTGCCAAGCTCCTCAGCGCATCTCTCTTGGTCGATTGACCATCAGCGCCATGAGGAGGACTGCCCCAATGAGCGCGTGGTCGCTCATCACCTGCCGGATACAGAGATAAAGGCGGAGATCAGAGAGGGAGACCTGCCACACCTGTCGTATGACGAGGTAAGCGAGAGGTCGTACGGCTTCCGCAAGATCAGTGAGAAAAGTACACACCTCGGAGAGAGAAGCTATGGCGCTAAGGCTAAGCTCAATACCAAGGTGGCAGAGGGGCAGCTGACCCTACTCCTCTCGGGTAGACGGCTGGAGGCATCAGAGAGCGACACCTCGGATAAGGTCTATCCTCTGCTCGGCGCCCACTTCCCCACCTTTGCCTCTATGCCTAAGCGAGATCTCACCGAAGCCTCCTACCTCGGCGGTAGAGGGCTACTCTATAGTCTCGGTCCCCTGGTCGACCACCGATATGTACACAACTTAGATACGTGGGATGAGCGGGGCTTCTCACGCACCCCCAATATCCCCAGCTACCTCCCGGCCAGCTTTGACGTAGTGACGGAGCGCGCTGATGGTCTGGTCGAGTGGCAACGAGACCTGCTCCCCGATCGGCTCTCCCTGACACTCGGCAGCAGCATCAGGGGCTATCGACTTAGCTATCTCTGTCACATGGTGGTAGAGAATAGAGCCGGCGAGGATGTCTCCGGCACCAAGCACTACTTCGCCCTGCTACCCTACCTAACCCTTGACTACAAGTCCGAGAGCAGATGGCTCTCCTTTGTCTCCTTATCCACCGATCAAGTGCTACCTCCCTATAGGGGGATGATCCCTTACAACAAGCACTCAAGTACCGACCACACCGCAGAGATGGGGCGAAGTGAACTGCGACCCGAGTATCGGCTGTCTGCCGGTGCCGGGGTCCGCAGGGAGTGGGAGGGAAACCATCTCTCTGCCTCGCTTGACTGGATCGGATCGCGTGACTACCTCTACAGATATGTAGATCCCGACTTCACACAGGAAGACTTTAGTGAGGTGATTCCAAGGCAAAAGAGTGCTGTACCAACGGATGGACACTGGTCGCTGGAGACAATGGGTAATGCGCCCTTTGCGCAGACTCTCGGGCTGACCATAGAGGCGAGCTACCGACTCAGCCGCCTCTCCTCGCCTCTGCTAAGACCGATCGGCGTGAGGGTGAAGTACAGACTGACTGGGTGGGACACCTCGTCCGTGGAGACCCTGCAGCATGCCCGTAGAGAGCGGATCCCCCTACCCGGCATCGGGCATCATCGCCTCAGCAGCGCCATAGACTACTCCACCGAGCTATGGGGCGTGACGATCACCGGCGACTATGCCTCTGATAGGTGCGTCAGTGTGGGTGAGAGTGCTCTCGATGATCTCTATGAGAGCTCATCCCTACGTCTCTCCACGGAGGCGCACACCAAGCTGTCTGATCATTTCTCGCTCATTTTCCGTGGAGACAACCTGCTAAATACCCCTACAAGGCTCTACCAGGGGTCCGGAGACTTCCTCTACCAGCTCGCCTACGAGGGACCAAGGCTGACGTTAGGCTTTAGATATACACTTCCCGACTGATCTTATGACTTACCATACACTTAGACTGCTGACGGCAGCACTTATCCTCCTCACCGGTTGCAAGATGGATCCGGACTACACCCTACCTAAGGGTGAAAGTGGCGAGACGATCCTCATCGGCGACATCACAGAGGACTTTGTACTCAGCACCGGGAGGTACCACCTTGAGGGGACAGTTCGAGTCCGAAAGGGAGCGACACTGACAATAGAGCGGGGAACGGTGATCGCCTCAATGCCGGGCTTCGATAAGTACATCCTCGTGGAGCAGGGGGCCAAGATACGGATCCTCGGTACGGCTGAGGAGCCGGTAGTCCTCTGTGCGGACAAGGGATGCAATCTCCCCGGCTACTGGGGTGGGCTGATCATCAATGGGAGGGCACCCATCTGCGGTGCTGCTCATCGGGTGGCGGAGGTTGATGAAGCGGAGCGCGACCAATACTATGGCGGAGACGACCCTCGTGATAACTCGGGCGAGATACACTACCTGATCATTGATAGCCCCGGAGCAAGCCTGAGGGCAGATGTGGAGCACAATGGGCTCACGCTCAATGGTGTTGGCTCCGGCACAGAGATCGACCATGTGGCAATCCTCAGCTCAGGAGATGACGGACTGGAGTGCTTCGGCGGGACAGTATCCCCCCATACGATCCTTGTGAGAGGTGCTGAGGATGACCTGATCGATCTGACGGACGGCTACTGCGGCACCATCAGCCACCTCTATGGCATCTATAGCTCGGAGAGCAGGGAGAGAGGGGAGGAAAACCTCTGCCTCATAGAGACGGACGGCAATCTGGATGGGCGCTATCCCGATGCCAAAGGGATGACCTCAGCCACGATCTCTGACTGCACACTGGAGGTGAGGAGCAAGGGACCGGACTACGGTGTCTTGGCTCGTCGCGGGGCCTCCATAGACCTAAGCAAGTGTGAGTTCCGCGGGCCCGGCAGGGTGGGACAGCTCCTCCGCTGCGAGAGCGAGGAGGGGCAATCCTCAATCACCGGCTCCTACGCCAGCCGCCTAACTGTCTCCCGCCCCGGTTCGAGGGAGGGCATCACGGCTCAGGAGTCAGAGCAGATCACCGGCTGCGACCTCAGCTTATTTGACTGGGTAGAGCGTTACTATCAGCGTTCGGCAGCAGCGTATCAGAGGTAAGCGCCCCCTGTCGGCACTGGGATTTTTCTTTTACCGATATTAGACGACACTAATACCGGTAAAAGACTCACCTAATATCGGTATTAGTTTTGCCCCACGTTTTCACCTGCTCAGCACGATGAAGCAGGCGCCCGGTGGAAAGAGTGTCTGCCGAAAAATGGGTAACTTTAGCCCCGGAAATAAAGGCTTGTCATATGACCTCTAAGCACCCCATATATATCTACCTCGCCATCATCCTCGGCGTAGTCATCGCCCTACTCTCCGGCTGCCACCCGTTCGATACGATCGGGCCGCTGAAGAGCAACAAGACGGACTTCCAAAACATTGCCGCCGAGGGTGATACACTAAAGGTGATCATATCCTCTGACCGGAAGTTTGTCCCCGTAACGGAGACCGACTGGCTCTCGGCCAACCTACCCGCCGGCAGAAGTCGGAATAAGGTGACCATCAATGTACGCCCCAATCTCTCCGATAAGGAGCGGGTCGGTGAGATAGCCTTTGTCATAGCCGAGGACGAGGAGGGGGAGAAGGACAGAGTGAGCATCAAGGTCCATCAGCTGGGTCGCGATCAGAACTTTGCCATCGACAGCGTGATGTACGAGATCCCGCTGATCTTCCACGTCATCACCAACCCCGAGGATATTGCCAAGAAAGATGCTCAGAATAACGACAACGATCCTAATAACGACTACACTAAAGTAAACGGGGAATCCCTCCAGCGACTTGTCGAGCAGGTCAACCAGCTCTACTCCGGTAATCCGCCAAACCCCAAGAGGGTAATGATGGGGAAGGGATACAATAGGATCGAACTGACGAACTCCAGGATCCGCTTTGTCTTAGCCACAAAAGATCCGGATGGCAAGCGACTATCCCCATCAGGCATCACCTCACACGACATGACGGAGCGGGCTCTCGATCCGACTGCTGTGATGCAGGATAAGAAGGGCGGCATCTACCACTCGATGAGCTTCCCGATCAGCAGTTACATCAACGTCTATGTCTTCCCCTTCAAGCCAGGTAAGGATGTAGGGCAGATCACTCTGGGGATCTCCCATATGCCCTACCTCGTCACAGAGCATAAGATGGAGGGACTCGGCACCTTCGACAGAGTGATAAAGGGATTTGACAACTACAATCACTGCATTGTGCTGAATTACCAGCAGTTTGAGAACCGAGTCAAGGAGACTCAGTCGATCAGCAAGATCCATGGGGATCTCACACCGGCAGCTGTAACGCTTGCTCACGAGCTAGGGCACTACCTCGGGCTGGGGCATGTCTTTGCGGAGAAAAAGGCTGAGGGAGAGACGAGTGCCCTGCAGCTCACTGAGGAGTGCATCGACAGCGACTATGTTGATGACACGCCCTCCTACAATAGGGTCGCTTACAATAAGGTGATGAGCGAGCAGATCGCTGCTCTTGAGTCAAGCCAAGGCTCCACACTGCAGTCCGTCCTCTCCACCCTCCTGACGAGAGACCTCTGCGATGGGCGATTTAATCAGATTTCCTACAACCTAATGGACTACGAGGTCTCCTACAACGATCGCTTTACACCGGGTCAAATATCCCGAATGAGACAGGTACTCTACTACAGCCTCACCGTGCCGGGGGACAAGCTGGTCAGCCATACGAGATCGGCGCTCAGGTCGGATGAGGAGAGTGCCATCGGTCGTCCGGTGGCGGTAGAGTGCAAGATCCATATACATACTAAGCCGTAATGCCATGAGACGAAGAAGATCACGTGTGGTAGCACTCCTCCATGGGAGGAGAGACCTACTGCTGTACCTCTTAGTGATGGTCCTATTGGGACTCTTCAGCCTCTACGGGCTGGGAAGTACGACACCGAGGGAGGAGATAGTAGCCGGGCAGGTAGAGCAATTGTGTCGCTTGGACCGCAAGGGGGAGCTCACGACTGCCGATCTCCTCACACGGACAACTTCACCGATATACGAGGGCTCAGTACTCCTGATGCACAGAGTGATAGATAATGGTGGCGAGCAGGTATCGACAGCAGCACTTCGGATACCGACCCTGCTGGCAGCGATACTGCTCGGAGTATTTTTCTTCATCTTTGTCTGTAGAGACCGCAGCCGACCCATTGCTCGAGTGGCGCTCTTCTTCCTCATTGCCACTCCATTCTTTCACTACTTCATCATCACCGGAGGGCCGGCCATGCCGGGTGCTCTCTTTGGGACCCTTGCGCTGATGGTATGCCACGATATGATGACAAGTGAGAGGAGGCATCCGGTAGGCCCCATACTACTCTGTGGTGTATTCCTGGCTCTCACCGGTCTGTCGGTAGGGGCCGGAGGAGTAGTCATCCCGTCACTTGCCATGCTCCTATGGGGTCTCCTCGGGAGCCGGTCCGGGGTGAGAGGTCGGCTGTGGATACCGATTGCATCAGTTGTCCTCGGCGTATTGCTCGTAGCCCTTTCCGCAACCATTCCGGGCGAGTGCCACTGGCTAACGCCTGAGTCAGGACGATGGTCCGGCCGTGGTCTGTGGGGATGCCTCCTGACGCTGATACCCTGGGGCGTGGTGACCCTGATGGATGAGAAAAAGTCCTCGGGGATGAGGTACAGCCTAGGGCACTTGTCTACCGAGGGTCTCGCTCTACTGACGATCGTCTCAGCCCTTGTCTACAACCTCGCCTCCGGCACAAGCGATCCTGCGCCATCCCTTGTAGTAGCCCCCTTTGTCTGTCTCATTGCCGGTGAGGCCTTCCGCTCACTGTTGCGGTGCGAGCCCGGGCGGATCACCACATTCGCTTACGTGATCAACATCCTGGGGCTGGTGATGCTCGGGGTACTGGTCTTTGTCCTCGTGGGGCCGAGTGATCCGGTCAACGCCCTCATCTCTACCCTCAACGGATCCGATGGGGCTATTGCTGTCACTGCTATGCGTGGGGCAGTCAGGTCACATATGGCTCTCTGCCTGCTCCTGATGGTGGGATCGGTCGTTGCTGCCCTGACTATGGTCTATCAGCGTGTCAGGGGGAGCGAAACGAAGCAGGCATACAGCAGCATCCTAATGGTGATCCTTATCACCCTGGCGGTCGACCTGCCTCTCGTGGCTCTCGTGGGATCGCTTTAGGTCCATGATAAGATCAAGGGGTAAGTCACTCTTCTCTTCTCTCCTCTTAGGTGCGGTACTCATCGCCACAGGAGGAGGCTGTCAATCACACCGCCCGCCTCTCAGTGAGATAGTGATAGACACAGACCTGCCGGTGATCTCGGAGGAGCCTCTTCGTATGGGGATCACTCTGGACGTCGGGTGCGGTGGGAAAGACCTCCTTACCCCTAACCTCATCCCGAATGCAGGATTTGAGTTGGCTCCACCTCTTCAGCACTGCAGCTACAATACATCCACCTCAACACTCATCACCCCCAACGGGTACAAGACCTACTACCCCACTCCCACTTCGCTCTACGGATGGGGAGCTCAAAGCGGGGAGATAACCCTTAGCGAGGGCAGGACCTTTTACAAGGAGTCCTCTCACTACCTGACCTTTCGCCCCAAGGACACCGACTCTGTCCCATGCAGGATCATAAGCACACTCTTCCCACTGGAGGTAAAGGAGGGTGAGCGGTATAGTCTTAGCTGCTATGTCAGCAGCGACTTGGCGGAGGCAAGGGTCTCCTTAGTGAGGGACACACTGTCCCCCAAAAAAGTCTCCACCGAGGCCTCCATACGTGGTGACGTCTACTGGAGCCGTCAGGATGTGGAGCTGCAGATCACCACTGCGACGGACTCCGCCTACTTGATGATAGAGTCTCGACCCATCCGGCGCACGGATGAGGGGATGGGCTACACCCAGCCGAGGGGCTATGTCTCCCTTGATGAACTATGGCTCACGAGGAAAGAGCCACAGTCCGATCCGGAGGTCCCGCTGCCAAATGCGCTCATGAAGCTCCTGAGAGGGCTTGATCCCGACTTCGTGAGGTTTCCAGGTGGCAGAACTGCGAATGGCTATTACCCGGGGAGCTACCCCACTCCCCACTATGGTCATCAGGATACTCTCTCGATCTGGACCTTGGGAGGAACAGAGTACACCGGGGACTTTGGGATCTCTAAGCTCATCAAGGTATCAGAGCTACTCAGTGCCCGTCCTATGGTCATTGCTAATGCCGGGATCACTGATCCATCTGCCACACCGCGATACGAGGATGTCGCCGAGATAGGCGAGAGGACAAAGTATCTCTCGCGCTTGGCAATGAATCCTAAGCTCTTAGTTCAGATCGGCTATGGGCTCACTTCAGAGGAGTACAAGCGGCGCTTCAAGCTCTTTGCGGCGAGCATCGGCCAGGATAATTTAGTCTCCGCCGGACCACTCGTAGACTCTAACACCCACTATAGCGACTACGCATTTGACTTGACACTCACGGCGATCAAGGACCCACACTTGATCAATCTCATTCCCGAGGCGAATAGGAAGCTACAGACCAAGCGGCAACAGATGATGATCGGCGAAGCCACCTTCGCTGATCCGGAGTCGCTTGCCGTCTTTCTACCACCCCTGGCACAGCGAGCAGCTTTCCTGATAGACTCGGAGAGGCACACCCCTCTGCTTGAGGGAGTCGGTATCGCACCGCTGCTCTCAACCGATCCATCTGATCATCCTCTCATACTGGTACGAGGGGCACACTATCACCCGACCTTACTGTACGACTTTGTGTCGCAATTCCAGCGGACCAGAGGAGATGCGGTACACGAGATAGATGACCACGATGACATCTGTCTCTCCCTTACCTCTGACAAGGAGCGAAAGCACTACTACCTCCGCGGGGTCAATCTCACCCGCCACCCACTTACCTACAGGGTAAGGGTCACAGGGAAGCGGCAAAGTGTCAAGAGAGTGACCATGGTGCGCTTCACTCCGGAGCCCCCGACCACTACGGCCGACTTGTCACGCTACTACAGCTACGTACGCACGGAGGAGGAAATCAGCCTACCCCTTAAGAAAGCATTTGACCTGACTATAGAGCCTTATCAGGTCGTCCTACTTGACTTCTCAGAATAAGAGCCAGACTGTAGATTGGGCTAAATATTCGAGCCAGAGGATTGGCTATGTCAAAACTACTTTCTATATTTGTCCGAGTGTATTACTACTAGTTATAATCACCTTATATGAAAACTATCATTGTTTACGGTTCCTCTACCGGAACCACCAAAGACATCGCTGACCGCATCGCCGAGAAGTTTGGTGTCGCTGCTGATGACGTACGTGACGCTTCTGACTTCGATGCAGAGGACGTAGCCAACTACGACCTGCTGATCTTCGGAAGCAGCACCTGGGATGACGGTGAGCTGCAGGACGACTGGTCCGACCTCATCGGAGACATCGCTGACCAGGATCTCTCCGGCAAGAAGGTTGCCCTCTTCGGATGCGGCGACAGCGAGGGCTACGGAGATACCTTCTGCGATGCTGTGGGTATCCTCAAGGAAGAGCTCAGCAACAGCGGCTGCACCTTCGTAGGTGCTATCAGCAAGGATGGCTACGAGTATGAGGCCAGCCGTGCCGAGGAGGGTGGCAAGCTGGTAGGCTGCTGCCTCGACGAGGATAACCAAGATGACCTCACCGACGAGCGTATCGACCGCTGGGTAGAGGCTGTCAAGAGTGCCCTCTGATAGCTGATCCGTAGATCAATCCTCTATATTTAGCAAAGAGGCTGTGTGCTTATAGCACGCAGCCTCTTTTGCATTAGTCTGAGCAGAGAGCGAGATTACTTCTTCTTCAGCTCATCACGGATCTCACGGAGCAGCTGGATATCCTCCGGTGTAGGAGCCGGCTCAGCAGGCTTCTCAGCCTCCTTGCGCTTGAAGCTATTGACCGTCTTGACCATCAGGAAGATCGCCCAAGCGATGATCAAGAAGTCTACCACCGTCTGGATGAATTGTCCATACATAATAGCTGACTCCGGCTTCAGGATCTCACCGTCGGCACCCATAGTGGCGGGACTGAGGACAAGCTTGAGGTCAGAGAAATTCACCTTCCCGAGGAGCATCCCAAGGGGAGGCATCAGCACGTCATCCACAAAGGAGGAAACGATCTTACCGAAGGCTCCGCCGACGATGACACCGACAGCCATATCAAGGACGTTACCACGCATGGCAAACTCCTTGAATTCTTTCATCATACTCATATCGTAATCTATGTTTTCGATTAAAAAATCTTGAATATTAGTATTCTTACCCATTTCCAATCAGTCATTACATCGTAAACCCTCCATGATCATCGGGGAAACCACCTCCCGAGAGCGGGTCATCAACGGACGGACCATTGAGACTCGAGGAGAAGGTCGACTGGTAGTCGTCATTGATATTGCTATCCAGCGCGGAGGAGAAGCGGATGAGATCACCCTCAAAGCGTAGGTAGACATCCCCCACCCGGCCATTACGGTGCTTGGCGATAATGACCTGTGCCAAGCCTCTCATATCACGATTATTCTCATCAGTGAGTATGCCGTAGTACTCCGGGCGGTGGATGAAGATGACCATATCTGCATCCTGCTCGATGGCCCCCGACTCACGAAGGTCCGAGAGCTGCGGACGGCGGCCCTCCTTATTTCGCTTCTCCAGCTCACGATTGAGCTGCGAGAGGGCAATGATAGTGATCCCTAGCTCCTTGGCGAGTTGCTTTAGCGATCGGGAGATAGTACTCACCTCCTGCTCGCGATTGGCATTATTCTTCAGTCCACTGGCCGTCATCAGCTGCAGGTAGTCGATAAAGACCACCCGCACTTGATGCTTGCGCACTAAGCGACGAACTCGCGACCGCAGGTCAAAGATCGAAATACTTGCCGTATCATCGATAATGATAGGCGCCTCCTCCATTGGTCCCAGACCATAGAAGAGCGTATGCATCTGCTCATCCGTGAGGGTCCCTCTCTTGATGTCCTCATTGGGGATAGAGGTGTGCATCGAGATAAGGCGCTTCGTGAGCTGATCCTCTCCCATCTCAAGGGAGAAGAATGCGACAGGAACCTTGTAGTCCAAGGCCATATTGAGCGCCATCGAGAGGGCAAAAGCGGTCTTCCCCATCGCCGGACGGGCGGCAAGGATCACCAGGTCCGTAGGCTGCCAGCCAAAGGTGATCTCATCCAAGTCCCGGAAGCCGGTATTCACACCGCTCATACCATCCTTCCTCTCGGCAGCGTTACGGATCTCCTGCAGGGTATTGGGCAAAAGCTCCTTAATGGTCTTCATCTCGTTGCTATTGATACCCTGAGAAATATTGAAGAGCTCCTGCTCAGAGTCCTGCAAGAGGTCTCCTACCTCGATCTCCTCGTCAAAGGAGTTTTGGATCACTCGGTTACCGAAGGAGATAAGGTTGCGCTGCACCATCTTATCGTAAAGGATGCGCGCATGGTATGGTAGGTCGGCAGTGCTATTGACGATCGAGGCGAGCGTCGCGATATAGCCCATCCCCCCGACAGAGCGAAGCGTGCCATTGAGCTTCAGCTTCTCCACCACCGTCTGCGTGTCCACCGGGCTGTCCTCCAGAGTCAGCTGCTGGATAGCCTCGAAGATCATCGCATTCTTGGGGTCGTAGAAGCAGTCCTTTACCAAGACCTCATCGACCTGGGCAAAAGCCGACCGCTCAAGGATCAGTGCGCCAAGTACGGTACGCTCCAGCTCAAGGTTGTGCGGCGGCACACGACTGGCGAGGATGCGCGAGAGTCCCTCTCTCACGAAGGGCGAGTCATGCGGTGTCGTCTCCCCTTGGGGCGGGACCGGTGCCGATGGAGTGGCTGTTGTATCTTGATCTGACATAATTATATCTTCCGTTTCACTCAGTCCTCGTCCAGCTTAAGCACAGTAAGGAAGGCCTTCTGAGGCACCTCCACCTTACCGATGCGCTTCATCCGCTTCTTTCCCTCCTTCTGCTTCTCGAGGAGCTTACGCTTGCGGCTCACGTCACCACCGTAGCACTTGGCGGTCACGTCCTTGCGCAGCGCCTTGATCGTCTCTCGGGCGACCACCTTGGCTCCGATGGCAGCCTGCACGGCAATGTCAAATTGCTGCCGAGGGATCAGCGTCTTCAGTTTCTCACAAAACTTCCGCCCCATCGTCTGGGCGTTACCGCGGAAGGTCAGCATACTGAGGGCATCGACCGGCTCGCCATTAAGGAGAATGTCCACCCGCACGAGGTCTGAGGTGCGGAGGTCGGTGACGTGGTAGTCAAAGGAGGCATACCCGCTGGAGACGCTCTTGAGTCGGTCGTAGAAGTCGATCACGATCTCCCCGAGGGGCATATCAAAGAGCAGCTCCATTCGGTTACCATAGAGGTAGTTTTGCTTGATGAGGATGCCCCGTTTAGCGAGGCAGAGCTCGATGATCGGACCGATATAGTCCATCGTCGTGATGATTGACGCGCGGATGTATGGCTCCTCGATATGGTCGATCTCAGCAGCATCGGGGAGTCCGGAGGGGTTGTGCACCTCCATCACGTCCCCCTTACGGGTGTAGACCATATAGGAGACGTTGGGGACCGTGGTGATGACAGACATATTGTACTCCCGGTCGAGACGCTCCTGGACGATCTCCATATGGAGCAGGCCGAGGAAACCGCACCGGAAGCCAAAGCCGAGGGCTGCAGAGCTCTCGGGGGAGAAGGTCAGGGAGGCATCGTTGAGTCTCAGCTTATCGAGCGAGGTCCTGAGGTTTTCATAGTCCTCAGGGGCGACCGGATAGACACCGGCGAAGACCATCGGCTTCACCTCCTCGAAGCCCTTGATCGGAGCTTGAGCGGGACTCTCCACCGATGTGATGGTGTCGCCCACCTTTACCTCACCCGAGTCCTTGATTCCTGAGATGATGTAGCCAACGTCTCCACACGTCACCTCCTGCTTAGGCACCATATCCAGCTCCAGAGTCCCCACTTCATCGGCATCGTACTCGGTATTGGTCTGCATAAATTTCACCCGCTCACCGGCGTGGACCGATCCGTTCACCACCTTATAGTAAGCGATGATCCCGCGGTAGGCATTGAATACGGAGTCGAAGATGAGCGCCTGCAGCGGAGCGTCCGGATCGCCCACGGGAGCGGGGACCTTCTCCACAATTGTGTCAAGGATCTCCTTGACCCCTATACCCGAGCGCCCACTGGCAAGGAGGATATCCTCCCTGTCGCAGCCCAGGAGATCGATCACCTCGTCCCCGGCGAGGTCGACATTGGCACTATCGAGGTCAATCTTATTGAGCACCGGGATGATCGTCAGGTCATGCTCGATCGCCATATAGAGATTGGAGATCGTCTGTGCCTGCACCCCCTGCGAGGCATCAACCACGAGGAGCGCCCCCTCACAGGCAGCAATGGAGCGCGACACCTCGTACGAGAAGTCGACGTGTCCGGGAGTGTCGATGAGATTGAGTATATACTCCTCGCCCTGATACTCATACCGCATCTGTATGGCGTGGCTCTTGATCGTGATGCCACGCTCACGCTCCAGATCCATATTGTCCAGCACCTGATCCTCAGAGCGATTGGCGACCGTATTGGTGTAGTCCAGCAGACGATCGGCAAGCGTACTCTTACCGTGATCGATGTGAGCAATGATGCAGAAGTTTCGTATATGTTTCATGTAAGGGTCTAATGTATATCAGCTACAAAGTTACCTAATTTCCGACTGGCTTCAGATCGATTGAGGCCGGACCGGAGTCCCAGCCCTACGGGACTGCAGTGCCAACCTTACGGCACTGCAGTGCCAGCCCTACGGGACCGGAGTCTCCCTTACAAGAGACTGCCCCGGATGGCAGGCGTGCGGAGAGTAGCAGTACCCATTAGGAACAAATTAGCGAACTTTGTCTCTGAGTAAAAACCAATCCACAAACCAAGAAACGATGAGAAAGAGAATAACCGCTCTCCTGGCAGGACTACTGTCCCTAACAACCGCATATGGTCAGTATCCCGTGGAGAGCTATCAAGAGCTACCCAATCCCACACCGACAGACCGGTCCCTCTGGCAGTCGCTTAGCGTCCCGGTCATCGGCTGGGGAAGCATTGACATCCGGTACCCCAAGGAGCGCCCCGCCGAGGGGCTGACAAGTAAAGAGCTTCGGCTGAGCGGATGGCGAGGCGAGCGTGTTTACGCCCAGGCAGTAGTGAGCAGTTCCACCCCTCTCACCGCACTCACCTATGAGATCTCCGATCTAAGGAGCAGCGATGGCGCAGTCATCCCCTCATCTCAGGGCAAGTCGGGTACCGGATTTGTCCGCTACGTGCTGACCGATGAGCTCAATAAGGATGGTCTCGGGGGCTGTGGTGAGCGACCGGATCACTCCCTCTTCGACTCCACACTGGTAGCAGACGGGATTGACCACCTTGCCCGCTCACTGGATCTCACGCCCTGCACGACACGCCCTATCTGGTTCTCAATCGACATTCCGAGGGATGCGAGAGCGGGAAGCTACCGGGCGATGGTCACCATATGCGATGGTGATCGGGCACTGGCGACCCTGCCCCTGTCGGTGGTGGTGGACGAGAGAGCACTGCCCGAGAGGAGTGACTTCTTCCTCGATCTGTGGCAAAACCCCTACGCCATAGCAAGGTACTACGGGGTGACTCCTTGGTCTGAGGAGCACTTCAGCATCATGCGCCCCTATATGGAGATGTACCGGGACGCAGGGGGCAAGGCGATCACCGCCTCGATCATGTACAAGCCCTGGAATGGCCAGACGCACGACCCCTTTGACTCCATGATCGACTGGAGGCTCGGGAGGGACGGCAAGTGGCACTTCGACTACACGCACTTCGATGAATGGGTCAGCTTTATGCTTGATCTCGGGATAGACAAGGCGATCACCTGCTTCTCCATGGTCCCATGGGAGCTCTCCTTTCGCTACTTTGATGAAGCGAGCGGGGAGTACAAGTTCCTCAAGGCTGAGCCGGGAAGCGAGCCCTACACTGAGCTCTGGTCTGCCATGCTTCGCTCCTTTGCGCAGCACCTTAGGGCAAAGGGGTGGATCGACCGGACCTATATAGCTATGGATGAGCGGTCTCCCGAGGTGATGGAGGAGTGCTTTCGCCTGATCCAGGAGGCGGACCCGGAGCTGAAGGTGCATATGACCGGGGCGCTACACGAGGAACTGTCAGATCACCTCGACTACTACTGCGTGGGGCTCGCCGCCAAGTACTCTGAGGAGCTCAAGGCGAAGCGGGGCAGCGAGGGGAAGATTACCACGTTCTACACCTGCTGTGCTGAGCCACGACCCAATACCTTTACCTTCAGTGCCGCCGCTGACGGAGAGTGGTATGGATGGTATGCCGCACGTGAGGGGCTGGACGGCTACCTCCGCTGGGCGTACAATAGCTGGGTGGAGCAGCCTCTCCTCGACAGCCGGTACAGCAATTGGGCTGCCGGTGACACCTACTTAGTCTATCCGGGTGCACGCTCCTCGATCCGCTTTGAGCGACTGCGGAGGGGAGTCCAGTCTTTTGACAAGATCAGAGCCCTGAGGAGTCAGTATGCAGGAGACCGGCAGGCGCTCGCCAAGATCGATGAGGCGCTCTCGCCCTTCGATGAGAGTAAGCTCAGCCCCTCCTACACCTCCGACCGGATCATCAATGAGGCGAGAGAGATCATAGAGACACTCTGAGCAGCTCCTTTCTGAGCATAAAAAAACCTCCGAACCGTAAGGTTCGGAGGTTTTTGCTTATCAGCGATTAGAAGTTCGCATTCTTAGGCGTGCGGGGGAAGGGGATGACGTCCCTGATATTGGACATCCCCGTGACGAAGAGCACCAAGCGCTCAAAGCCCAAACCAAATCCACTATGAGGGCAGGCTCCGAAGCGGCGCGTATCGAGGTACCAATTCATCGCCTCCAGCGGGATCCCGACCTCCTCACAGCGCTTGGTCAGCTTAGCGAGGTCTGCCTCACGCTCGGATCCGCCCATAATCTCGCCGATGCGGGGGAAGAGCACATCCATACCACGGACGGTCTTGCCATCCTCATTTTGCTTCATATAGAAAGCCTTGATCTCCTTCGGGTAGTCGGTGACCATCACAGGCTTCTTGTAGTGCTTCTCTACGAGGTAGCGCTCGTGCTCGGCCGCCAAGTCACAGCCCCAGTAGACGGGGAACTCAAACTTCACCCCGTCCTTGATCGCCTGCTCCAGCACCTCCACACCCTCGGTGTAGGTGATGCGGGCAAAGCGCTGACTATCGACAAACTTTAGTCGATCGATGAGGGTGTCATCGTAGGTGTCGTTGAGGAACTGCACATCGTCTGCGCACTCCGTCAGAGCCCAGTGGATAAGGTACTTGACGAAGTCCTCCGCCAGGTCCATATTGTCGGTATTGTCGTAGAAGGCCATCTCCGGCTCAATCATCCAAAACTCTGCCAGGTGGCGAGGGGTATTCGAGTCCTCAGCTCGGAACGTCGGGCCAAAGGTGTAGATCTCTCCCAGTCCCATGGCGGCAAGCTCGCCCTCCAGCTGACCGGAGACGGTAAGATTGGTCTCCTGACCGAAGAAGTCCTGGCTGTAGTCTACTTCACCCTCCTCAGTACGGGGCGGATTGGCTACATCCAGCGTCGTCACCTGGAACATCTGCCCGGCTCCCTCAGCATCAGAGGCAGTGATCAGCGGAGTGTGGAAGTAGACAAACCCCTTGTCGTGGAAGTACTTGTGAATCGCATATGCCATATTGTGGCGGATGCGGAAGACTGCACCAAAGGTGTTGGTCCTCGGGCGGAGGTGAGCCACCTCTCGCAGGAACTCAAAGGTGTGCTCCTTCTTCTGCAAAGGATACGTATCGGGGTCTGCCGTGCCGTAGATCTCAATGGCATCAGCCTGTACCTCTACTGTCTGTCCCTTGCCCTGACTCTCTACCAGCTTGCCGTCTACAGAGAGACAGGCACCGGTGGTGATCTTCTTGAGCAGCTCCTCATCGATCTTGCTCTTGTCGGCAACGATCTGGAGGTTATACACTGAGGAGCCGTCATTCATCGCGATGAAGGCGACATACTTACTGCCTCTCTTGGTGCGGACCCACCCCTTGACATTGACCTCCTGATCGATGTACTTAGGATCCTTGACGAGGTCGACTATCTTTACTCTTTTCATAAGAATTTCTTATCTGCTTACTCAAATGCTCCCATCTTGAGGTTATCCACCTCTTCCTGTGTCAGGTAGCGCCATTTGCCACGACCAAGATTCTTCTTAGTCAGACCGGCGAAGTAAACCCGGTCAAGCTTCACCACTCGGTAGCCCAGCGCCTCGAAGAGTCGACGAACAATGCGGTTACGACCGGAGTGGATCTCTATACCCACCTGAGCGTGATCCTCATCGGTGACGTAGCTGATCGCATCGGCGTGCATCTCACCGTCCTCAAGCTCGATCCCATCTGCCAACTTCTGCATGTCCTCGGGAGAGACCTCCTTGTCGAGCCAGGCGTGGTAGATCTTCTTCTTCTCAAAGGATGGATGGACCAGCTTCGCAGCCAGCTCACCATCGTTGGTAAGCAGGAGGACTCCGGTCGTATTTCGGTCAAGTCGCCCCACCGGATAGATGCGCTCCTTGGCAGCGGAGCGAACAAGATTGACGACCGTCATCCGCTCCTGCGGATCATCTGATGTGGTGACGCAGTTGCGCGGCTTATTGAGCAGGACATAGACCTTGCTCTCCGGCTTCACCTCCTGACGATTGACCTCAACACAGTCATTGATCGTCACCTTGGTACCAAGAGTGGTAACGGGGGTGCCATTGACTAAGACGGCACCGGCAGCGATGAGATCATCCGCCTCACGACGAGAGCAGACGCCGGAGTTGGCGATAAACTTATTGAGCCGGATTGGCTCATCCGTACTTATCTCAGGCTGATCGTAGGTAGGACGGGCCGGCTTACGCTTGCCCATATTTCCTCCCTGACGCCCACCAAACTGACGGGGGGAGCTGCCGCCTCGAGAGCGATTATCCCTTGCTCCATTAGGGCGGCGCCCTCCACGATGCTCTCCATCCTGATCATTGTAAGATCGGCGAGGTCTCTGTCCGTATGCGGGCCTATCCCCCTGGTCACGACGATAGGGACGACTGCCCTGGGGGCGTCGCTGTCCCTGATCATCACCATAGGGCCGGTAGGGGGAGCGCCCTCTACTCGGGCGTCTCTCCTCTTGGTCATCAGTAGAGATGTGGAAGGAGCCCTCGTCTGACTCACGATCATCGGCATAGGACTGACCGTAGAGCCGGCGATTGCTCTCAAACCTCTGCTTGTACCTCGCTCTGTAGTCGGTATCAGGCTCGCTATCCCGGTGATCGGTACGATCAGGCATCCTATCCTGACGTGAGAAGTTGGTGCGGCGTCTGTAGGAGTCGTAGCTCTCGGAGACACCGACCCTCTCCCTTCTGTAGTCGGTGGTAGCGGTAGGTCCCTCATCGGGACGCATGTCACGGATGCGACGGCGGCGCCTTATGCCCACTGATTGGTCATCATCAGAGTCGGTTCGTCTGCTTCGGTACTGAGACCGTGGGCGACCGGTATAGTCGCTATCCGTTACCGAGGAGCGTCCCTCGGGACGATCGGCAGGGTCATCATCGTAGAAGGACCCCTTGTCCATGTAGTCGTCTTTATTCATTTTAGACTTATCTGTATCTCCCTCACGGGAGGGTGACGCAGCCTCACGGCTGCATGTATTGTAAATAGCTAATATTTAACGGTGTAAAGGTACGAAGAAATGGTCACTTACTATACACACCGGTGTAATTCCGCGGGGTGATCCTCTTCATCTCCTCCTTCACCTCCGGGCGCACCTCCAGGTGATCAATAAAGTCCTCAAGATGCTCTCGGGTAAGTTTCTCATTGGTACGGGTAAGCTTCTTCAGCGCCTCGTAGGGCTTGGGGTAGCCCTCTCTACGCAGGATCGTCTGCAGCGCCTCCGCCACGACCGGCAGGGCATCGTCTAAGTCTCCAAGTATGGTCTCCTCGTGGAGGATCAGCTTATCAAGCCCTTTAAGGATGGAGGAGAAAGCGATCATCATATGAGCCACAGGCATACCAATATTACGCATCACGGTGGAGTCGGTGAGATCCCTCTGCAGGCGGGAGATCGGGAGCTTGTGCGCCAGATGCTCCAGGTAGGCCACCGCTATACCGAGATTGCCCTCAGCATTCTCAAAGTCAATGGGATTGACCTTGTGGGGCATCGCGGAGGAGCCCACCTCACCCTCCTTGATCTTCTGCTTGAAGTACTCCATCGAGACATACATCCATATGTCTCGGCAAAAGTCTATGAGGATCGTCGAGATCCGCTTGAGGCCATCCAAGAGCGCCGCAAGGTTATCATAATTAGAGATCTGGGTCGTATACTCCTCCAGCCCCATACCGAGGTGGTGGGCAAAGTGATTGGCGAAGTTGCGCCAGTCGATCTCAGGGAAAGCGACATGATGAGCATTCATATTGCCCGTAGCGCCACCAAACTTTATCGTCTGCGGGACGAGGTCAAGTAGTGCCAGCTGTCTCTCGAGACGATAGCCGTAGACTCTCATCTCCTTACCGAGCGTGGTAGGCGATGCAGGCTGACCATGAGTGCGTGCCAGCATCGGGATGTCTGCCCACGCCTCAGCACGCTGATTAATCTCAGACAGCACCTTATCCAACCGAGGGCGCCACTGGTCATGGAGTGCCTCCTTCAGGGCCAGCGGCTGTGCACTATTATTGATATCCTGGGAGGTGAGACCAAAGTGGACAAACTCGAGCACAGGGCCAAACTCATCATCGCTTATCTGTTCCTTGATGAAATACTCTATGGCCTTCACGTCGTGGTTGGTCGTCCTCTCAATCTCCTTCACACGCTCAGCGTCCCGGAGCGAGAAGTCTTCGTAGAGAGCTCTTAGTCGACGACGGTCCTCGTCATTGCGGATCTTCTCAAGCTGGGGAAGCACCTCAGAGAGACATATCAGATACTCTACCTCTATGCGGATGCGATATCGGATGAGAGCGGCTTCAGAAAAGTAGTCACTCAGGTCCTCTACTTTGTTGCGATAGCGACCATCAATGGGTGAGATGGCTGTCAGTGGATTCAGCGTCATATGATTGTTATTGGTTTAGTTGTCCAAATGTACCCATTCTTGCGCATTTTTCCACCACTACTCGTGTGCTAAGCCATCCGAGGGAGCACCATCGGCCGACCGGAGATAGGATGAGCCGTGATCGTAACCGGCATCCTGTAGACCTCCCCTATATGCTCCTCTGTCAGCACCTCCTCTGGTCTCCCCTGAGCGTAGACCTGCCCATCCCTCATCAGGACGAGGTAGTCACAGTACTCTGAGGCCATGGTGAGGTCGTGGAGGACGGCGAGGATCGTCAAGGGATGCGTCTGGTCCTTCGCAAGCGAGCGGACCAGACTGAGCACCCGCACGGTATGTGTGATGTCAAGATGTGCCGTGGCCTCATCGAGGAGCAGCAGCCGAGGCTCCACACAGAGCGCTTGCGCAATGGCCCCCATCTGCTGCTCACCACCAGACAGCTCCGTCATATATATATGAGCCAATGGCTCCATGCCGACCATTCGGATAGATTGATCCACCACTTCTTGGTCGGCAGTGCTCTCAAAGTAGTAGAGTGGCGGATGATGCGGGAGGCGCCCCATAGCGACATAATCCCTCAGCGTGATCGCTATGGGATCGATCATCTGTGAGACGACCGAGATGGCGCAGGCGCGCTCCCGCCGGCTCAACAGTCTCAGATCCTTCTCTCCCAGGGAGATCCGACCACTCATCGGGGAGAGATCCCCCATGACTGTCGCAAGGAGGGTAGACTTTCCCGAGCCATTGGGACCGATGATGCCGACCACAGCACCCCTCTCCACCTCGAGAGATACATCTCTTATCGTGAAGCCTCGGGCGTATCCCGAGGACAAATGACGGATTGAGAGGAGACTCATAGCAGAGGCTTACGACTGCGGGGGCGTGTCAAGAGGAGGATGAAAAGCAACCCGCCGAGGATCCCGGTGATGACCCCGATGGGGAGCTCGTTGGGAGCAATGATCGTCCGCGCAACCAGGTCACAGAGCAGGAGGAAGAGACCGCCTAAGAGAAAGGAGGCAGGGATCACAACTCTATAGTCATTGCCTATCGTGAGTCGGACCACATGCGGGATCACAAGCCCGACGAAGCCTATCACGCCCGCTACAGCGATGGAGCACCCGGTGGCAAAGGAAGAGATGACAAAGAGCCATCGGACTGTCCGGCGAGTGTCCAAGCCCAAGTGTCCCGCACTCCTCAGCCCCAGTCGCATGGCATTCATCGGTGTGGCAAAGAGGCAGGAAGTCACCAAGAGCAGGAGAGAGAGAGCTGCCATCCCGATCACCATACCGGTGTCGGACTGCGTCAAGGAGCCCATCGACCAGAGGATGATTTTCTGAAGATCCTCGGGATGTGCCACAGCCTCAATAAAGAGGACCGCTGATGAGGTGACAAAGCTGATCATCACCCCGACAAGGAGCATCCGCTGCACCTCGACCGACCGCCGTCGCAGACTGAGAGTGTAGATGACGCCCATTACGGCAAGCGAACCGATAAACCCACTGAGCGGAAGCCATATATACTGCAGGGAAGAGACTCCGAAGACGATACAGATAGCCACTCCCAGGGATGCCCCTCCCGAGAGACCCATAGTGTACGGCTCTACGAGTGGATTTCGGAAGACACCCTGCAAGAGACACCCTGCAAGACTGAGGGATCCTCCCACAGAGAGGGCAAGGACCATACGGGGCAGTCTTATGTAGCGGAGGACACGATACTCGATGGAGTCCTCACGCATAATGGTAGGTAGGTCAGAGAGACGGATTGGCATCTCCCCCACGATGAGGGAGAAGACAGCAGTGATGAGAGACAGGACCAGAAGTCCGAGGAGCAGAGCAGCCCACTTGGTCCACCTATTCATCGTCATCTACTCCTTCAGACCTAGGTCGTGAGCCATCCTTCGCAGAGTAAGGACATAGGTAATCGGGGTAGGCTGCGAGGCCTCGTTAGCCTCCAGCTCATATAGATGCCCCTGCCGAGCTGCCTTAAGATCCGGGAAGGACTGCCACCCCTTGATCATCGGCTGTCGATCCTCCCCCATCCCTACGACGAAGATGTAGTCAGGATCACTCCGCAGCACATATTCCCTGCTGAGCGTCCCATGACTGAGGTCCTCACATATATTAATACACCCGAGACGGGTGATCATCTCTCCCATATAGTTTCCCCCCGTTACACCAAATAGGGGATCATCCCCGAGCTGCATCAGCACTGTCCGTCCGGTGAGTCCCTGAGCACTCATACGCCGCCCGAGATCCTCCGCCACTACGAGAGAGGCCTCAGCAAGCTTCTTCGCCTCAGCCTCCTTGCCAATCCTCTTGCCGAGGTCAACGAATTGATCGCAGATCTCAGCCAGTGTGGTCCCGGTGCGGTAGGTAACGACCTCGAGACCCAGTTTCCGCAGGGTCTCAATGTCACTCTGTCGTGTCAGCGAGGTAGCGAGGACAAGGTCCGGCCTCAGCGCCACGATGGCCTCAGGGCTGGTCTTGACCGCACTTGCGATCACGGTCACCCCCTTGCGACCCGCAGCCATACAGTAGCTGGTGCACCCAACGATCCTGTCTGCAGCATCGAGGTAGTAGAGGGACCGGGTGAGAGATGGAGCAAGGGAAACAATGCGCCTCGGTGTCGATGCCATCAGGGCATAGCACCCTACGAAGAGGCAGACTAAGAGGGAGAAAAATCGTCTCATGGCTAAAAACTATGCGGATCAGAAACGATATAGGAGGTACGTACGCACATCGATCACCTGCTCAGAGGAGGTCCCGAAGAGCGAGGTCCGACTATTGTCAAAGAGCTCCCCCAGATTATAGATATAGCCACCCCTCAGCCCGATCACAAAGCGACGCATATGGTACTCCGCACCGACGCCACCACCGACACCCCACCAGAAGTTGTGATCCAGCTCATGCCCATGATGCTCCCGATAGACACGGCGCATCGTGGTGGGGTCAAAGCCTTCCCCCACCTGCTCCTCCTCACGCTCTCCCAGCTTGTACCCGAAGTGGGAGCCCGCATCAATGGTAAGCTTAAAGGGACTATTGGCCCCACCGATCATAAAGTGGGTCATGATCGGCACATGCACAAAGGAAAGGTTACGCTTATAGGTATACTGCGGATAGTCCTCCGGAGCCTCCGTCCAGCCACGATGCCAGTAATTCAGTTCCACCAGCACACCGGCATAGCTCTCCACATCATATCTCAGTGCCACTCCGCCGCTGTAGCCGAGATAGGGTTTCTGCTGGATGATGGGACGAAAGGTGACCGTAGAGAAGCTGACACCACCGGTCGGACCGATGAGCAGCCTGCCCCATCTCTCCGCCCCAAGTCTTAGGGGAGACAGGGTCAGTAGAGCCAGCAGCAGGGAGAGTGCTAGGTTTTTCATCATCAGAAGCGCGACACGCTATTATCCTTATTATACCGGACGAGGAAGACCCCTTGATTACTCCGTGTCCCGCTCTTCACCGGTGCACTCTTGCCAAAGTCAAGGAGTGACTGCACACCCTTGTAGGCCGTGTCCGACGCCTCGTTTTTCCCCAGGAAATAGCTCCCCGTGTCGTAGCCGAGAGCCGAGTATCGAGGGAATGTGTTGCCGGTACCGTGACCAAACCACTTCATATAGTCCGCCGAGAAACGCTGGTAGGCACGATCTCTCGGATAGATGAAAAAGGTGGTAAAGAAGGTTGCCTCAGCTCGGTACATCTGTCTCCCAAGCGAGGAGGCATAGGTCTGCCACTCGGGGTAGCCAAAGGCCGTGACCACGGAGCTATCCCCGAGCCCCTCCTGTGCGCTGTCAATAGCACTCAGCACCTGTCGTGCTGCAGAGAGGGACGAGGAGGTCGGCACCACAACCACCCTAAGATGACCTAAGCTCTGCCGCGACACATCCTCACCGCTCACAAAGTCTGACGAGGCGCACTCCGAGTACGAGGTGCCGGCAAGGCGCAGTCTATTCTGGAGAGCTAACACGAAAGGACTCTCCTCCTCGCCCGATATAGGCCGGACAAAGAGTACATGGTACGAACCATAGGTCTGCATAAAGCGCTCCGCAGCCTGATCATACAGCAGGGCCGCCGGGGTATTGACCTGGTAGATACGACCAGAGAGCGACGAGGCTACGTCCTTGGAGGAGAAGGGGATCACATAAGCAGCCTGCTTGTAGCGAGCCAACTCGCTCAGCTGGCGGATCGAGGAGACCGAGACACCACCGATGATCAGGTCGACGTCGGGGAGGTTGCTGATCGCCACCTTGGTTGACGGCAACTCCACGTCATCGCAACTGTAGACATACAGGTTGATGTCCCGACCCTTCCGCTTGGCCTCCAGCACACTCATCAGGAACCCCTCGTAGTAGTCCGCAAAGCGCCTCTCCCTATCAAGCCTGAAAGGAAGAGCAAGCACTACATCCATCGTCCCTGATCCGGTGGTAGGACGAGTGGCAACGACACTCCTGGCAGCCAGATTATTCGGTATACTTCCATCCGGCAGGAAGACCGACTCCCCGGCTCTCAGCCCACGCTCCAGGACCTGAGGATTGTACTTGTAGAAGTCCTCCTCACTCCAGGCGGTACCCTTGACGAGCGAGTAGACGGTAGCCCCTCCGGAGACTGTCTCAAGTCGGATACCATTGAGACTATCCGCAGCCACCGGCTCGACACGCTTGGCATCAGGCGATGAAGGGGATGTCGCAGAGTAGGCAGGTAGCTTGATGATCATGCCTACCGCAATGTCGTCAGGAGACTTGAGGAACGTATTGAGAGCCATCAATTCCCTCACCGTGGTGCCTGCTCGGCGAGCTATGCTGTAGAGGGTATCCCCCTTCTTGATCGCATAGAATTCCTCATCCGATGAAGCTGCCGTGGATACGCCTGCGGGTAGCACCAGCCGCTCTCCGACACGAATGCCCTGACGAGCAGAGGGATTGAGCCTATAGAGATCAGCCACGGTGACGCCATACTGCTTACCTATCCGATATAGGGTCTCGCCGGACTGGACCACGTGGACACGAGTCGTCGTCTGCGCCGACCCACTGACAGAGACGAGCAGCACCAGGCACATCCACAGGATGGTCTGTCGCACTCGGCTTCCCTCAATACTTCGCTTCATCTTGGATACAATATATGAGATAGGTACACGGCGCACAGGCGCCACTCTTCGGTGATGGCACAAAGGTAATGAATTGCCCCCTTTCTGCCACAATTCTAATACCGGGATTGAGGGGTCACGCACTTGAGTAGTACAAAAGCTACTCAACTCATTCTGAAGAGTAGGAAACGAAGCACCCGCAGGGGGGGGCGCACCATCAAGCCTTCCCACCGAGTGCGGCACCCCTATCCTAAGCAGCCCACTTCTCAGGGAAATATCTAATACCGATATTAGTGACGCCTAATACCGATATTAGACTTCACTAATATCGGTATTAGATTGAGCCCCTATCCATCGGACATCGGACACCCCGCCCTTTTGGCTCCACTGCAAAGGCAATATATAGCAGATGAGGAAGTAACTAGAGCCTTTGGAAACTTTTCTCACCCCCCATCCCCAGTCCCACCCCCTCCCAGCACATCAAAATGCGAATCAACCGTAACCCCTCTACCGGGATCAGTCCGAAGCGAGAGGACACAGGCGAATATTGGTACCTTTGTATACAGATCCCATCGGGGTTCTTTTACTTTGACACCAAATTCAATAGATAAACCATGAGACGTTCTCCACGATTGATCTTAGCTACACTCGCCCTCATCCTGAGCCTTGCCTCTCAGGGTCAGACGGTCACACGATGCGAGCCGACAGGTCCATCCACGATCACTATAACGATGGATAATGGGCAGGCGAGGGTGCTGGACTTCTACAGCGAGCATATCGTCAGGATCTATCAGGACCCCAAGGGCAGACCGCTCCGCGATCCTCTCTCGGAGCCACCGGCGGCGATATTGGTTAGTCACCCGAGGAGCGCCACTCCCTTCCGGATCTCCATTGGCACAGACCGATCGGGCAATCCGGTGGTCTCCACCGATGCAATCTCCATCACCACGGGGCTGAGAACCGGTCTTATGAGCGTGACCGACTTGCGAAGTGGCAAGAGCGTTGTCAGAGAGTTGAGAGCGCCGATTTTCAAGGACGCGTCAAGCACACTCTTCCTCTCCATGGGAGAGCACGAATACTTCTATGGGGGAGGTGTGCAAAATGGTCGATTCTCTCACCGTGGACAGTCTATTGCCATTGAGAACACCAATAATTGGGTCGATGGAGGAGTGGCTTCCCCTACTCCTTTCTACTGGAGTACAGCCGGCTATGGGATCCTGGCGTACACCTTCCGCCCCGGGAGGTACGACTTTGGAGAGGAGACCAAGGATCAGGTTGCCCTACAGCACAGTCAGGACTACTTAGACTTCTTCCTCATGGTGAGCGACACGCCTGATAAGCTTATCTCAGACTACTACACCCTGACAGGAAGACCGGCATTGGTACCAAAGTTTGGCTACCTCGAGGGTCACCTCAATGCTTACAACCGCGACTACTGGCTGGAGACCTCACAGCAGGGTAAGGGGATCCTTATGGAGGATGGGAAGCGCTATATCGAGAACCAGAAGGATAATGGCGGCATCAAGGAGTCGCTCAATGGGGAGCGGGACAACTACCTCTTCTCCGCCCGTGCAGTGATCGACCGCTACGCCCGGCACGATATGCCGCTTGGCTGGGTGCTGCCCAATGATGGCTACGGAGCCGGCTATGGGCAGGAGGACTCACTGGACGGAAACATTGAGAACCTCAGACAGTATGGCGCATACGCTCACAAGCATGGTGTAGAGATCGGACTCTGGACTCAGAGCGACCTCCATCCGGTCGAGGGCATAGAGCCACTACTGCAGAGAGACCTCAATAAAGAGGTAGGGACAGCAGGTGTAAGGGTACTCAAGACTGACGTGGCATGGGTAGGAGCAGGCTACTCCTTTGGTCTCAATGGGATTGCCGATGCTGCCGAGATCATGACCCGTGAGGGCAGTGGAGCTCGCCCATTCATCATCACCTTGGACGGATGGGCAGGGACACAGCGCTACGGCACAGTCTGGTCGGGTGATCAGACCGGTGGCGACTGGGAGTACATACGCTTCCACATACCAACCTACATCGGCAGCGGTCTCTCGGGGATGCCCTTCATCAGCTCCGATATGGACGGGATCTTCGGCGGAGGCAACCTCCCGGTGAATGTCCGAGACTATCAGTGGAAGGCTTTCACGCCCATTCAGCTCAATATGGACGGCTGGGGGACCAACCCTAAGTACCCCATGGCACTGGGGGAGCCGGCCACCTCGATCAACCGATCTTACCTGAAGCTCAAGTCTGCCCTCCTGCCGTATATGTATAGCTGTGCGTATGAGACGTTGGATGGGACACCGCTGATGCGTCCGATGTTTTACGAGGAAGCGTCACCCTATACTCTGGGGAGTGCGACGAAGTACCAGTTCCTCCTCGGGCCGAGTCTACTCATCGCACCTATATATAAGGAGACGGCTCCTGACAAGGAGGGAAATGATCTCAGGCACGGCATCTATCTGCCGGTCGGTCTCTGGTATGACCTCTTCACAGGCGAGCCCTACGAGGGCGGACGGGTGATCAATTGCTTCGATGCCCCACTCTGGAAGCTCCCCGTCTTCGTCAAGGCCGGCGCCATACTCCCATACATCCGTCCATTCAATCAGATAAGCAAGGCCCAAAAGGACTTCCGGGGCTATGCGCTCTACGGAGGAGCGGATGGCTCTTTCACTGAATACGATGACGATGGTCGCACGGTAGCCTATACGGAGGGAGCCTCCATCCTTACGCCCCTGACTCTCGAGATGAGCGGGGATCGGCTCACCTTTGACATAGGCTGTACGAAGGGGAGTTACAAGGGCTTCGAGCCCCTCAAAACGACAGAGATCAGACTAAGTATCTCACAGAAACCCACTGCCGTATCTGTCTCTGTAAATGGTCGACCGATACTCTTGCGAGAGGTGACAAGTCGTGCAGATTACGAGGAAGCCAAGGGAGGGGTATTCCTCTACGACGAGTCACCGGAGCTCAATCGCTACAGCACCAAGGGATCCGAAGCATCTCAGATTAGCGTCAAGGGAAATCCTGTAGTGCTGATCAAGCTAGATAAGGTCGATACCACCACTGAGCCGATCCGGGTAGCAGTCGATGGCTATGCACTCAACCAGCCAAACCACTTTTATCGCCATACGGGTCGGCTTCAGGCGCCCAAGCTGTCACCCGAGGAGAGCTTGATGGATGCCTACACTTTAACTCCCCACTGGAGTGCAGTGAAGGGGGCAGACTTCTATGAGATAGAGCTCGGGTCGGTGCTTTACTCGACGATCCTTGGCGAGCACTTCACCCTTGAGGAGCTGGAGCCGGAGACAGAGTATACCCTGCGACTGAGAGCCGTCAATAGCGATGGCACATCGGACTGGTCTCTGCTCACCCTCCGGACGGCCAAGGACCCGTACGAGAATGCGATCAAGGACATCGTCGCCACCACCTCCGTCCCCAACCAGTCCGGTCAGGGCGTTTCCAAGCTCTTCGACGGAGACAAGTCCACCACCTGGCATACCGAGTGGAGTAAGGAGGCGACCCCCTTTGACCTCACCCTGGACCTCAGAGGGGTCGCCCGGCTTGACTCTATGGAGTACTACCCCCGACCCGATGCGGGCAATGGCACACTCCTCAAGGGGACCATCGCCTACTCTGAGGATCGGAAGAGCTGGTCTGCTGAGCAGCCCTTCAGCTGGAGTCAAGACGGGTCGATGAAGACCTTTACTTTCGCTGAAAAGCCGGAGGCGCGCTACCTCCGCCTCCACATCACTGAGGGAGTTGGTAAATATGGCTCAGGACAGGAGCTGTACGTCTACAAAGTGCCGGGAAGTACCCTGCGACTACAGGGCGATATCAATCGCGATGGAAAGATTGACGAGAACGACTTTACTTCCTATACAAACTATGTAGGTCTGAGGACAAAGGATGCCGACTTTGGCTACATCTCGATAGGGGACATTAATAAGAATGGGCTGATCGACGCCTACGACATCTCCACCGTGGGGACGGTGCTCGACGGTGGGGTCTACCCGTCAAGCAAGGTGGTGAGCGGACGAGTGACCCTCTCAACAGACCGGACCACTTTTACCGAGGGTGAGGAGATCAAGATCCTTGTCACCGGAAACGATCTGAAGCAGGTCAATGCCCTTAGCCTTGCCCTACCCTACGATGCGACCCTTGTCCGCTATGTCGGCATGCGGCTCATCGGGATGAAGGATCTGGTGAACCTCACCTACGATCGACTCCACAGCGATGGGTCCAAGGAGTTCCTCCCCACATTCGTCAATAGAGGAAATAACTTCCTCCTCGAGGATGGTGACCTCTTTGAGATCACCTTCCGCGCACTGAAGTCCGGCAGCTGGACGCCGGAGGCCGTAGACGCACTGCTGGTGGACCGAAACCTCAATAGCATCGATCCACTCTCAAAATAAATAGGAGTGACTGAGGATATACTGCAATACTGCTGGAGCAATCGGCTCTTTGATGACCTCACCGTTCGGGGTCAGCAGGTTGAGGTAGAGAGTGTCGGAGTGCAGAATGGCTCCGATGGGCCTGACTTCACCATGGCACGTATTCGCTTAGGGAGTATCCTATGGGTAGGCAGCGTAGAGCTGCACCTGCGCGCCTCCGACTGGTACGCCCACGGTCACGACTCCGACCCACGCTACACCGACCTCATACTCCACGTTGTCCTGGAGGACGACAGAGAGGTGTATGACCAGAGAGGCGAGAGAGTGCCCTGTGGGGTGCTGCGCCTCAGCAAGGAGTCGGTAGACCGGATGACAGAGCTACAGGTGAGTGGCCGCTCCCTCCGCTGCACACCCGAGATCACCGAGATCAGCATCGATGAGATCAGGAGCTGCTTCCGCCCACTCATCCATGAGCGGATGCACAATAGGGTGGAGCGAATGGCTGCAGGTCCTGTCGATGAGGGCGGGGTCAATGCCTTCCTCTTCCGCTCTATCATGCGCTACCTCGGCTGCCACCGCAACAACGACCCTATGGAGGAGACCGCCCGAAGCATCCCCTACAGAGCCCTCAAGCGCCACGCCTCCGACCCTACGGCCCTGGAGGCGATACTGCTTGGACAAGCGGGGCTTCTCCACACCACCGCCCCACGAGATGAGTACGAGGCGCAGCTGACCGAGGAGTATCTATTCTACCGCTCAGCCTTTGACCTTACACCGATCGGGGAGGGGAAGTTTCGCAAGCTGAGGTTACGCCCTGCCGCCTATCCCGCTCGGATGCTATCCGTGGCGGCTCAGATCTTCCACCACGAGGATGAGCTAATGGGGGCTGTCACCACGAGAGACTGGGAGAGGCTGGACCACCTGCTACGGGTGAAGCCCTCACCCTACTGGCAGTCTCACCTCGACTTCGGTCAGCCGTCAGCTCGCAAGATAGGAGCAATAGGCGACAGCCTGATCCGGATCTTGATGATCAACGCCATCATCCCCACCGTCTATTACTATGCGGAGTGGAGCGGCTCACATGCGGGCAAGGAGGCTGCACTCGACCGACTACGGGAGCTCCCTCCCGAGCGCAATAGCTACATCGATCTCTTCAGCCGGTACGGCATCACGGCGACTAACGCCCTTGATACCCAGTGTATGCTGGAGCTCTACACCAACCACTGCATCCCCTACCACTGCCTCAGCTGCCCGATGGCGATCCGCCTCTTTGAGCTACTCCGCACACTGCCACAGAGCGGTCAGTCTACATAGACCTGATAAGCAAAACGACCCCACCGCATCTGCAGTAGGGTCGTCTCGTCAGTTGTCCTATAAGGACTCGAACCTTAAATTCAAGAGCCAGAATCTTGCGTGTTGCCAATTACACCATAGGACATTGTGTCTCTTTGACGTTGCAAAGGTAAGACTATTTACCGACTTAGCCAATAGCTGTAAGCAAATATTTTCACAATGGTTAGCCACAAGCCTCTCCGCATTGATCGTTATGAACGGGAAGTGAAGAAGTGGGCACCCTACCCTCATGGCAGCGATGACTCAGCCCTTGAGATTGGAGGAGGACAGAGTGAGCGAAAAGTGGTAAATTTGGCGCACCAATTAGGTCTTCGCATTGAGGTTGAGGGCCTATGAATTAGAATGGACTTATCCGCCTCAAGCACGGATACTTGATATACTCATCGTCATGTCACAAGGCTTCAAAAAGTTTATCACCTGGCTCTGGATCATCTTCGCTGCCGGAGTCGTGGCCGTAATACTCCTCTTTTTCCTGATCTCTAAGGGGGTCATCGGCTATATGCCCCCGATTGAGGACCTGCAAAATCCGATCGACCGCTACGCCTCACAGGTGATCAGTCAGGATGG
>ERZ1673752.961-NODE-961-length-44425-cov-27.165585_pt1 | contig 44425 bp, 35 predicted proteins | sample MGYA00580195_ERZ1673752 | MGnify/ENA primary metagenome ERZ1673752 (study PRJEB41218, sample SAMN15661744) | gut metagenome | host: Homo sapiens | place: Canada: London | collected 2015-08-20/2019-03-30 | study: EMG produced TPA metagenomics assembly of...
TTTCCATTTACTTACCCGCAATCCTCTCCCTAATGCCCTTCCCCCTAATAGTTCCCCTCTTTACACGAATACGCCCCAATCTTCGCACCGAAACATCCCCTCTTTACACGGATACTCCCCAATCTTAGCACTGATACTTTCCTTCTTTACACGGATACGCCCCAATCTTCGCATCGAAACATCCCCTTTTTACGCGGGCACTCCCCAATCTTCGCACCGAAACTTCCCCTCTAAGTTGTCCAACAACCGCCCTCCATACACTTATTCCTACCGAAAACCTAACGTGCTTATTTAGAGTAGCCAACCTATTACTCCAAGCTTACACTTGCCTTTCCTCCCCCTTCTTTCGCTCATTGGAACTTATCGGAGCCAATCAGAGCTTATCAGAATCAAGCCGATATCTTCCGATTAGTTCAGATTGATTCCGCTAAACTCCGACTTCCTATGAGCAACATACCCGCGCACCCCCTCACACCCCCTCACACCTCTTCCCGCTACTGTAGCGCACTTTTCGCATAGTCCTACGGAGAAAACGGAGCGGAGGATGGGAGGTGTCGGAGCGTTTGTACGGTACAGTTGGAGAAAAGTCTCTAAACTTTCTGAAGATACTCCATCCTCTTTTTCAGAAAACCCACCCTACAGTTTATATGAATCCTTTAAAGAATTTATCGAGAACCTACGTACAAATGATTGACGTTCTTCAAAGAAATGGTCGAGCGCCTTCGAAATAATGGATAAAGGGACTTTCAGGAAATGAGCGAGAGACTGCAGATAATTCAATGATTTTATAACTCATTGCTATAAATACTAAGCGTATCATTCCATTTTGTTGTGTGTATTCGAAAAAATACTACTTTTGTGTCTGTAAGATATCATATCGGAGAGGGTGTGATAAATTCGGAGGTAACACCGGTTTTCTTTCTTCTCTTGTTTGAGTCCTATAGTTATTGAAATGTTAGTGATTGAAATAAAGAATAGTATCAGTATAGGGGCAGCATTTTTGAGCAATATTAGTGCATTAAACAATAAAGAGAAATCAGATGAAAAGAGTTAGAGTTATTCGAGTTGGTTTTGCTTGGGTAGTTCTTACATCCTTGTTTTCAGTTGCCGTCCGTGCGCAGGGGTTTCACTATGGTCCCATGGTAGAGCTTTCCATAAATAGTTCGGATGTAAGATCAGAACACTTCAGCCGTCCTCAGATTGGCTGTAACATTGGGGGAGTGGTGCGTTATGAGTTTCAAGAGCATCACGGAAATGCGTTTTTTCTCCAAAGCGGATTGAACTTCCAATATTCTGGGCGCGATATGATGTCGCATGAAATAGTCAAAAGAAATATTGCTAAGTTCTTCAATATGCCAATAAAGGGTTTTAGCTATCATACACTTGACTTGGCTATTCCGCTTCAAACCGGAATAAAGATGGATTTGGGCAAAAGAGCCTTATCGCTCAGATTCGGTATCTACGGACGCATAGGGCTTTATTCCCAGGCAACTGTTTCTGCAATAGACACATCGTTTAACCCTTATGGCGTAGGCAGAACCCCCGAGCATCGCTCAGTTTCACGTACTGACGGCTCAAACGAGGATGTAATCTTGTACGGATTTGATCGCTTCGGGTTCGGATTGATGGGTGGCGTAGATATGGAGATTACGCGCAATTGGCTGATAGGGCTAACCTACCAACAGGAAATTACGGAACTCTACAAAACACCTTTTGCGCCATCGTATAACTGCACGATTTATCCAGGGCTTTCATCCTTATCCCTTACATATCTTTTCTAACAAAGAATTACAATATACTTGAATACAGGCACTCCTTAAGCAGGGGTGCCTGTTCTTCATCCGTAAGCTAGGTTTTCGGGACAAAAGAGTAGGAAGAGGGGGACTTTTTGTCCCAAAATAGGAAATGGTACTCTTTTTGCATTAATGGAGTAGAAAGAATAAACCAAGAAATAGAAACAATGGGAACAAAACAAAATAAAGATATGAAGAAAGAGGGGCAAAAGAAGCACGAAATAAAGTCGGAAGAACCCCTACAGCCTGAACAGGATGGGACTACCGATGAGACCTGCTCGGCACGTCTATCCGAATTGGAGGAAGCGCTCGCTACGGCGCGCAAAGAGCATGATGTTCTGGAGGATAAATATCTTCGGCTCGCCGCCGAATACGATAACTATCGCAAGCGGACGCTGAAAGAGAAAAGCGATTTACTATTGCACGGAGGCGAAAAGACCCTCTCGGCTCTGTTGCCCGTAGTAGACGATTTGGAACGAGCTCGGCAACATATCGATACATCCGATAGTATCGAGGCACTCAAGGAGGGGATTGCTCTGATTCAATCCAAGTTTGAAGCGTATCTGAAAGCTCAGGGCGTTGAGCCGATGGACCCTGTAGGCAAGCCGTTCAATATGAGCGAGCAGCAGGCAGTGGCTACCGTGCCGGCAACGGAAGAGTATGCCGCCGGCATTGTGATGGACTGTACCAAGCGCGGCTATAAGTTGCACGATAAAGTGCTTCGCTACGCAGATGTGGTCGTGGCTCAGTAAGAAATTAGGCACGATGCTGCAGGCATTGTGTAAGAACAAAGCAAATGGCTGAAAAAAGAGATTATTACGAAGTTCTGGGGGTAGCGAAGAATGCCACCGAAGAGGAACTGAAAAAGGCGTATCGCAAGCTGGCTCTGAAGTATCACCCGGATAAAAATCCCGGGAATAAGGAGGCGGAGGAACGCTTCAAAGAGGTCAGTGAGGCGTATGCCGTACTGAGCGACAAGGATAAACGTGCCCGCTACGATCAATTCGGGCATGCCGGAATGAGTGGAGCCGGTGGCGGTTTCTCCGGACAAGGAATGACTATGGAGGATATCTTTAGTCAGTTTGGCGATATCTTTGGCGGACATTTTGGCAGTGCGTTCGGCGGTTTTGGCGGCTTTGGCGGTTTCGGTGGGTCACGGCAACAAAAGGCCGTAGTCAAAGGAAGCGATCTGAGGATAAAGCTCAAGCTGACCCTCAAGGAAATTCTTAACGGCGTTGAGAAGCGGCTGAAGGTGCGTAAGGACGTTGTTTGCCACGTGTGTCATGGGGAATGCACCACTTCGGCAGACGGACGCAAAACCTGTAGCCAATGCCACGGTTCAGGTGTAGTGACGGAAGTATCCAATACGTTCTTTGGCGCGATGCGTACCCAAACAACCTGCCCGAGTTGTGGCGGAACCGGTACCATCATAACCCAACCCTGTACGCATTGTCACGGGCGTGGAGTTGAACGCGGCGAAGAGGAAGTTACCTTTAGAGTTCCGCCCGGTGTGGCAAAAGGTATGCATTTAACGCTCGAAGGTAAGGGCAATGCAGCTCCTAAGGGTGGCATTCCGGGCGACTTATACGTCGTTATCGATGAGGAAGAGGACAAAAACCTTATCCGTAACGGAAACGACTTGATATACAACCTGCTGATCCCCATCAGCACTGCCATCGAAGGCGGAGAGGTGGAAATACCAACTATCACCGGACGGGCACGCATAAAGGTAGAACCGGGTACGCAGCCGGGTAAGATACTTCGTCTGCGCAATAAGGGATTGCCCGAAGTAAATACGGGCGGCTCCGTAATGGGCGATCTGCTGGTCAATGTGAACGTGTTCATTCCACGTACCCTCAATGACGAGGAGCGGAAGTTGGTTTCCTCAATAAAGGGAATGCAGGGCTTTAAGCCTACGGAAAGCGATCGTGCCGGCTTAGATCGTAAGTATAGAGATATGCTCCGCTAAGCATCCGTTCGTTTTCATTTGTTACCTTTGCGAGGGATATGAAAGAGCAAGGTTACATTGTGGTAGGTGGTGGCTTAGCAGGGCTCTATACGGCACACATTCTGAGCCGTAAGAGCCAAGTTCTGCTAATGGCACGCGCCGGACTGGAGGAAAGCAATTCCTACTTCGCACAAGGCGGAATGGCTGCCGTTACAGATGCCGAGGATACAACGGCGGATCACTTTAAGGATACGATTGTGGCAGGACGGGGTCTTTGCCGCGAAGATGCTGTCTCTCTGCTCGTGGAGGAGGCACCTAAGCGCATTGATGACCTAATCTCCTTGGGAATGAAGTTTGATGAGGAAAACGGTCACTTGGCTCTTGGCTTGGAAGGCGGGCATCATCATCACCGAATTCTGCATGCAGGCGGCGATGCCACAGGGCGACTTGTAACGCAATTTATGATCTCGCAGGTGCTCCACAACGAGCGTATCACCATATTGGATCATCACTTCCTATCCTCATTAGTGGTAAAAGAGGGGCGTTGTCTTGGTGTAAAGGTGCTGAACGAGCATACTTACAAAGAAGAGTACTATGGAGCTAAAGCGGTTGTACTGGCTACCGGTGGATGCGGCGCGCTCTATATTCCCACAACCAACCCGCCTTTTTCGTTGGGAGACGGTACCTCTGCGGCATTTCGTGCCGGAGCGCGGTTGATGGATCTGGAGTTTATGCAATTCCATCCTACGGCTCTTTACAGCGAAACCGGTAACGCCTTTCTGATTAGCGAGGCGGTTCGGGGCGAAGGTGCCTACCTTTTGAACGAAAAGGGCGAACGTTTTATGAAGGATAAGTATCCGCTTGCCGAACTTTCCCCCCGGGATGAGGTGGCGCGTGCCATCTTTTCCGAAATGCAACGCTCTGAACTTCCCTACGTAACGCTATCCACGGCGCATATCTCCCGTGAGCGTTTGATGAAACGCTTCCCCACTATTGCGGCGCACTGCAAGAAGTTGGGCTTGGACTTTGCCACCGGCATACCGGTAGCTCCTGCCGCTCATTACACGGTAGGCGGAATTGCCACCAATCTGAATGGTGCCACCAACATAGAGGGGCTTTATGCCGTTGGGGAAGCAGCTTCCACCGGCGTGATGGGTGCGAACCGTTTGGCGTCAAATTCGTTGATTGAGTGCATTGTGTTCGGTTATCGCATCGCAAGGCATATTATGGATAATCCGCAAAAGGATACTCCCTGCTGCACCGAATTACCCGATTTAACGCTCCGCACCTTTGATGCGCAACGGGAACTACGCTGGCAAAAGGAAAAAGAGGAACCCGCAATGCGCAAAATTGGTAAGATTTTGATGAAACATTGCGGTATCGTCCGCACGGAAGCTTCTCTCAATAAGGGGCTTCAAAAGCTTGATAAGCTGGAAAAGTCGGTTATCGGAAGCGCTAAAGATGATCATACTCTTTTTGCTCGCGAAGTGCTTTCCGCACGAATCAAGCTGGCGCAAACCATCTTCAAGGCTACTTTGTTGCGCACGGAAAGCCGCGGCGTTCACTACAGAGCGGACTTCCCTGAAACCAACTCTCCCGAAAAGGCTTATCGAACAGAGATAATCGGGGATAATATCAAGCATATACTGATTTCTCAATATAAATAGTTGCTATGGATTGGACGGAAAAAGTACGCAAAACGGTGCAAGCCGCACTCGAAGAAGATCTTGGCGTTGAGGGCGATATATCTTCATCTTCCATTTTTGGTGAGGATGATTTTGCCGAAGCTATCCTTACTGCTAAGGAAAACGGTGTAATAGCCGGCATTGAAGTGGCACGTATGGTGCTTTCCTTTTTCACCGGCAACATTCACTTCACTGCGCACGTTTCGGACGGCGATCGGGTACAAAAGGGCGATACTCTTGTTGTGATTGCCGGACCCGTACGGGTGCTTTTGGCTGCCGAACGTACTATGTTGAACTTTATGCAGCGAATGAGCGGCATTGCCACTATGGCAAATCGGTATCAGGAGGCGTGCCGGGGAACCAAATGTCGCATACTTGATACGCGTAAAACGGCTCCCGGTCTCCGTTTTATCGATAAGTTGGCGGTTCGCGCCGGTGGCGCTTATAATCACCGAATGGGACTTTTCGATATGGTTATGCTGAAGGATAACCACATAAAGGCCGCAGGAGGGATTACCGCTGCCGTGCAAAGTGTTCGAAAAACATTACCTCTTTCCACAAAGATTGAGGTTGAAACAACCAATTTGGCAGAAGTTTCGGAAGCTCTGGAGCAACATGTTGATTTGATTATGCTCGATAATATGAGTAACGAAGCTATGCTTGAAGCCGTCAGGTATATTGGTGGCAGATGTTTGACGGAAGCAAGCGGCAATATGACGCTTGAACGCATATCGTCCGTAGCTGCTTTAGGCGTGGATTACATCAGCGTGGGGGCGTTAACACACTCTGTAAAAGCGCTGGATATCAGTATGAACTTCAAAGAAAATAGAAACAATCATTAGCTATTTGGCGATATGACAAGCAATAAGGAACAACTGTTTGATGAAATAGAGGAGCTGAAGAAAAAGCGCAATGCCGTCATTTTGGCGCATTACTATACGGAGCCCGATTTGCAAAAGGCGTGCGATTTCTTGGGTGATTCGCTACAGCTATCGCAAAAGGCTGCCACTACCGATGCCGATACCATAGTATTTTGTGGTGTTGAGTTTATGGCGGAAACCGCAAAGATAATTTCCCCCTCGAAGAAAGTGCTGATCCCCGTTGAGCATGCCGGCTGCACATTGGCGCAAAGCGTTACAGCGCAAGGCTTGGCTACTTGGAAGAAGTATCATCCCGATGGGCTTGTAGTGAGCTACGTCAATACCGGCGCGGAAGTAAAGGCAGAAACGGATTGGTGCGTAACTAGCAGTAATGCGCTCAAAGTGATAGAACAGTTGCCCCGCGATAAGGAAATTCTTTTTGGCCCCGACCGCAACCTTGGTGCCTATATATCCCTTAAATGCAACCGACCGATGCAGCTTTGGCAGGGAGATTGCTATGTGCATCGCCATATTCTGCCCGAGGTGGTGCTCGATTTTATGGCGCGTTATCCCGAAAGCGATATCCTGATTCATCCCGAGTCAGTAGCTTCTACCGATGAGCGAATACTCTCGAGCGATCGTTGCCATATCGGTTCCACTTCGTTCATCCTCAATTATCCGCAAAAGAGTCAGAAGCGTCAGTTCGTAGTAGCAACCGAAATCGGCATACTGACTGAGATGTACCGCCGGTATCCCGAAGGATATGAGTTCATTCCTATCGTACCGGACCATATTTGTGAGTATATGAAGCTCACAACGTTGGAAAACTTGCGTGATGCGCTTCTGTACGAACGTTACGAAGTGACCGTTCCTGAAGATATCCGTAAGCGTGCCGTGCTCCCCATAGAACGAATGCTAAGCGTTCAATAAGCAGCGTTTCAAGCGGCAAATAACGCAGCGTTTCCGGCAACGGCAACATGATAACGGAGAGAGCTCCTAAAAGCTCTCTCCGTTCTTTTTGTTTGCTGAAACAAATTCTATACTTCTGCCACCGGCAGATAGGGCACATCCCGGCGTATGGATCTTCCCAGTGCGTCCGAATAGTGTCCAATTTTCTCTGATTTCTTCCGATACGTTCCGATTTCGTCGTAGGACGCGAGTCCCTTATGTTCCATACTGACGATAAAATTTCCTCCCTTTTATCTACCAATTATCGTTGTTTTATCGCCGATTAAACGGCAGTAAATAACCGCTAAATCTAATGTAAATGAAATTCCGTGGGTAACGAAATGCCCCGTCCGCTCCGAGCAGCTACCCCATCAACCCCAATCCAGCGCGCCACCCATCTCGAGCAGCCGCCCCACTCATCCCATACTATCGGAGCCGGAGATGGGAGGTGACGGATCGTTTGTATGGTGCGGTCTGAGAAAACTCTATAGAATTTCGGAAAATACTCTATAGACTTTTTCGGAAAACTCTATAGACTTTCTGGAAGAACTCTATAGACTTTCTGGAAGAACTCTATAGACTTTCTGGAAGAACTCTATAGACTTTCCTCGAATACCCTATAGACTTTCCTCGGATACCCTATAGACTTTTCTCCGATACCTCCGCACAAACGCTCGGACAGCATGTGAGCAACGATTTGTTCGTATGGGAGCACCGCTCCGTTCCCATCGTACTATGGCCTCGCCTCCTCGGTAGAAAATGGTGCGAATGTACATGGGGTGCTTGATGAAGGTGCGCAGATTTGGTGCTGTTTTTGCGTGGTTTTGTGGGCGACGGTGTGTACGCGTGGGGCGGTTCCTTTGGTGAAAAGTGGGCAAAAGCAGGGGTGAATGAGTATAAAGGTGCGCTACAGTGGGGGCGAAGGTGCGCTGAGGTAGGCGCTTTGGTGCGGAGGAGTGAGGGGGCAAGTGCGCTGAAGCTGGGGCGAAGGTGCGCTGAGGTGGGCGCTTTGGTGCGGAGGAGTGAGGGGGCAAGTGCGCTGAAGGTGGGGTGAAGGTGCGGTGCGGTGGGGGCAAGGGATGGAAGGATTTGGGCGGTATGTTCCTTATAGGATATTGGAACTTATCGGAATCAATCGGAACTAATCGGAAGGTATCGGATTTTCTCTGAGAAGTTCTGATTGGCTCCGATAAGTTCTGATTGGCTCCGATAAGTTCTGATAAATTCCGATAGGGGAGAGCTTGTCACAAAGGTTTGCAGATGTGCGCTGGTTCCTTCGGTGAAATGGTGCAAAAGTAAGGGAGAATGTGCGCGGCTCTGTAGATGAAATGGGGTGTTTCCGTAGGGAAGGGCGAGCAAAGGTGCATAGGCGTGGGCGGTGCAGGCGCAGGGGTGGGGCGGCTCGTGCGTTGAGTCGGGGCGGAGGGACGGGGGCGGTTAGCGCTCGGCTCCGAATACGAGGTCGATCACAACGATTTCGCTCCGTGTACCCACGCGGATGGCGGGTCCGGCGGCACCTATTCCGCTCGATACGTAGAAGTGAGTGTTACCTATACGCCGATATCCGTAGGCGAGGGGAAAATAAGCTTCCACAATCCACTTAAAGGGCCAAATCTGTCCGTCGTGGGTATGACCGTAAAGGGCGAGATCGACCCATTGCGTGGGCAGTTTGTTCAATTCCTTTGGCTGATGCTCGAAGTGAACGATAGGTAGGGATTTATCAATGTTCGCCATTATGTCTGCCGCCTCTTTGCGGTGTCGCTGCGTAGCATCGTCTCTGCCCACGAGGTAGAAGCAGTTATCGATGAGCTGCGCGGTATCAATGAGAAGATGTGCGTGACAATCCTTGACCCATTGTACCTTTTCGGGCGTATCGGCGCGGTAATCGTGGTTGCCCATTACCATATAGACGCCCAGTGGAATTTCGGACGCAAGGTCGCGCATTAGAGGGATGATATCGCCATCGTATCCGTAACAGCTGAAGTAGTCGAATAGATCGCCTCCCACGAGGAGAATATCGGGTTTTTGCCGGAGAATCTGATCCACATAAGAGCGGATATGACGGGGACGGATCGACTCGCCGATATGCACATCGGAAATGAACGCGATGCGCACGCTATCACGGCAGGCGGGAGTCCGCTTGGTGGTGGAGAGGGATAGGTGCGAGATTTGGGGATGCGCCACGCGCATCATACCGCTCGCCACGATGAGAAGCGAGAAAAGCAACACGGCAGTAAAGGCAATGTAGCGCACTTTTCGCTTGTTCCGCTCGCTGCTTCGGTAAAACCATCGGAAAGTAAATCGATCCAGTAGCGCGAGTAGTTCGCAAAGAATCAATCCCATTACCGCATAAATGGCGGTAAAGTAATAGGTATTGCAGATGTTCAGGATGTGGCGCATGGTAACGCTTCCCAACGATTTGAAGCCGAAAAGCCCAACAAAGTAAAGAGCAAAGAGGGCGGCGATAAGGGAATAGAATGTGTACTTCAGCCAAGGCTTTGGGGCAAGAGCTTTTCCTCCGCGCCAGATAAATAGGGCATCGAAGAGGATGATTGCCCAAAAGGATTCTACAAAAACGGACATAGTTATAAGGTTATTTGGTCTCTGTGGTATGAGGGGGCTGATCGGATGGCTCTTTTTTCCCGTAGCGCTTCCGGAATCGAGGAATAAAGAAGAGAATCATGCCGATAGCGGTTAGCCCGGAAAGCGCATCCGAAAGGGGCATGGCGATCCAAACGCCCTTGATTCCGTAGAAAATGGGAAGGATGAGTAGCCCCGGGAGCAGGTATATAAGTTGTCGCGTGACCGAGATGAACATCGCCTTGCCGCTATGCCCCAATCCTTGAAAGAATTGAACGCTCGTGAGCTGGCAGCCGACTAATGGGAAGCCGAGCAACACGATGCCGATGGCGGTATAAGTAAGATGAGCCAACTCGGGGCCGGGATTGAATATATCTACAAAGATTGAGGGCTTGAGTAGCGCAATCAGCAATCCGAGCACGGCAACGGATACATTGACCAGTAGCGCGCACTTGTATGCCTTTATGGAACGCTCTATTTTACCCGCACCGAGGTTGAAGCCCACAATTGGCTGCATTCCCATCGATACGCCCAACATAAATTGAATGAATAGCTGCGTAATGCCCAATATGATGGCATAGGCAGCCATCGCGCTCACTACTTCCGATTCGGTAGTGCCATATTGTGCAAAAGAGCGATTGATAACCATACTGACAACGGCACCCACAATAGCCATGGCAAAGGGCGCAACGCCGATGGAAATGATCTGCCCGATCATGTGTCGGGAGGGCTTCATTCCGTTCTTCGTAAAGTGAACTATGGAGCGTTTGTCTAAGAAATGGCTCATTACGTAGCAGGCGGCAATCACCATTGCAATGGAAGTAGCCCAAGCGGCACCGGCAATTCCCCAGTCGAAAACGAAGATAAAGATCGCATCCAGCACAACGTTGGTCAAGGCACCGATGAGCATTGAGATCATTGCTTTGGTGGGATAGCCGGAAGCCCGCATCACTGCGTTGAAGCTGAATGATAAATCGGAGAACAGATTGAAGGGAATTACAATATAGAGGTACGTTTTAGCGTAGGGAATAATAGCGTCTCCGGCACCGAAAAGCCTAAGCAGCGGTTCCAAAAAGATTAGTGCAAGCGTGCAAAGCACTACATTGAAAACGAAAGTGAGGATGAGTGCGTTGCCCAATATCTGTTCGGCTTTGTGTAATTCCTTGCGACCCATCAGAATGGAAACGCGAACCGATGCACCGGAACCAATAAGCATTCCAAAAGCGATCAGAAAGAGCAGAATGGGAAAGGTAACGCCTAATCCGGCAATGGCAAGGTCTCCTGCAGCCTGACCAATAAAGATGCGGTCCACTACGTTATAGAGCGCGTTCACCACGGTGCCGATAACGGCAGGCAATGCATACTTGAAAAGCAACGAAGGTATGGCACCGTATTCCAAAGCGTGGAGCCGTTCTACGTCTTTTTTTCGTTGTTCTTCTTCAGTCGTTGCCTTATTCATTTTCTATGGTTTTATGGTTCAGCTTGCCTAATTGCAGTTGGGTAGTGGCGCAAACCCACTTGCAATGCATTTTTGCAACACAAAGGTACCAAAAAGCAGTTATTATCTCCCATTTGTAAGCGGACGCATTGCGTTGATGAAACGAACCTCCTCGTAGCGTTCTAACTCGGTTGCCTTGATGCGTATAGGTGTAAGAATGCCCTGATCTATGAGGAACGCGCGTTGAACCCCTTCGAGCAGAGGCGTATCGGGCGTGTACCAATGCCCTTGGCGCAAGAGAGCCAAATTGCTGAAGCTACTATCGGTAAGGAAGCCTTCGCTATTAACCAGCAGCACTTCGTCCGCTTTGCTACGTGATTTTAGCTCATTGAGTACAGTCCGATCGGTACTTTTATGCCTATACGTATAGCCATCGGGCAGTTGTACCGGCTCAAAGCTGCGAATGGTGCGGTAGCGGTACGCGTCAAAGCCGATATGTTCGATAGCACCTCGGTAGAGGATTCTGCATTTAACTACCTCGTTGCGAAGCGGTTCGGGGCAAAGAACGGATAAATCCGGCAGTTCCGGACAGGGAAAACCTAACTCCTTAGCCGTGCGTGCCATACGTGCTGTGTGATAGGGCATTAGCTGCGGTTTGCCCTCCTTTAGGCAGATACTTTCAATAAACAGTTCTTCCATTATGTAAAAGGTAGGTACACTTTCTCGATTACCTCCCGATATTCGTCTTCCGCACGGCTGTTGATGGTGATGCCACCACCACTGTGATAGAGTAGTGTACCGTCCTCTTTTTGCTCTATAAAGCGGATCATTACCGCTGAATCTAACGAAGTGCCGTCAAAGTACCCGAAAATGCCCGTATAGTAGCCTCGTGGCTCCGTTTCCGCCTCTTCAATCGCCTTCACGGTAGCCTCTTTTGGCGCTCCCGTGATACTGCCCGCCGGAAGCAATTTGCTGATAATCGTGCCTAACGTATCGATGGCGTTTGGAGGAAGTGTAGCGCTGATTAGCGAAGAAACCTGTAACAGACTTCCTTTGAGCGTCTTAATCTCATCGATGTAGCGGAATTGATCTACCCGTACGTTGCGACCTACGCGCGCCAAATCACTTCGCATCAAGTCAACAACGGTATAGTGCTCGGCCGTCTCCTTGGCATCGTTTAGAATGCGCTCGCGAGCATTTGGCAATGTGGCATCAATAGTGCCTTTCATCGGGTTTGTCTCAATTCGGTAAAATCCCTCTTTATCGGGCTTAATCAGTACGAATCGTTCCGGCGAAAAGCAGACAAATTGCCCCGGTACGTAGAGGCGGTACAGCGCATCCGCGCGCTCTGCAATAGACAAAAGGGTGCAGGATGTTTCAATCCGCGTGGCAATAGTCAAGTTGGCAAGAAAGCTGTCCCCATTCGCCAAGGCGCGTCTAATTCGCTCAAATTGTCCTTGGTATGTTTCAAAAGAACGCGGATAAACGCGTAACGAAGCGCTTTTGCACGGCTCGGTAGATAGAGGCATATTCCCGCGTCCCCTAATACTATAGCGGATTTCTGTCTGTTCTTCCGGGTGCGGCACCAGTATGCCCTCTTCTGCTCTGTAATCAACCGCAAACAGAAAGGGGGTACGAGTTTGCCCCAAGCGGTTCATCGCTCGGAATAAATCTTCTGCCGGCATCTGTGCCGGGTTAGTATAATCCTCTCCCATAGCCGTGCAAATGTACTACCTTTGTTGGGACTATGAGACAAATACTGATAGCAGATTGTCACGATTCCTTTGTCTTCAACGTGGTGGAACTACTGCGAGCAATGGATCGGTGTGTCGTAGAGATTGTGTCGGTAGAACAAGCCGGCGCAATTGATCTATCCTCGTACGCCGGAATTGTGCTCTCTCCGGGACCGTCTACGCCTACCCGTACGGAAGGTTTATTGCCCCTCGTGGCGCGTTGTTATACCACGCACTCCGTGCTCGGAATATGCTTGGGGCATCAGGCTCTGGGAGCGTTCTTTGGAGCAGAACCGGTGCGGCTTGAGCATCCTCGGCACGGATATGGCGAACAGCTTATTGATGTAGCTGCAGATGAACTGCTCTTTAGAGCATATCACGGCACAAAAGTGGCGCGCTATCACTCTTGGATTGTGGACGAAGCTACTTTGCCCCAAACGTTGCAAATAACCGCCAGAGCAGCAAGTGACCATACTATTATGGCGCTCCGGCACAAGGATCTGCCGCTTCGTAGCGTCCAGTTTCATCCCGAGAGCTTCCTTTCCGAAGAGGGCTTTGCGATGCTTGCCGCCTGGGTGACTAGCCTGCCTGATAAGTGACCTAATCCCCTGTGACAAAAGGTATATAAGTTTCGAATGAAAGGTATATACCTTCCGATCGAAAGGTATATAAGTATCGTTTGATAGGTATAGATGTTTTGTTCAATGCTGTTGATTCGCTCTTTTCTTATCGGGTAGAATTCTTGCCTAAACATGGAGCGTAATTTGATCCTTAAAGTAGACGAATTGAGCGTATAAATCGAAAATATTATTATCTTTGTTAGAGAAGAGGGAAAATGAATTACATAATGGTATCATTATGAAAAAGAGCTTTGTTGTGGGGGTAGATGTCGGGGGAACCAATACGGTAGTGGGTATTGTGGATGCTCGCGGTACTATCCTCAAATGCGATAAGCTGAAAACGCGCGCCTTTGGGGCCGATGTGGAAGCCTATTTGGATGCTTTGGCGGAACATATACTAAATCTGGTTGAAGCTTGTGGTGTGAAGGGGCAGGTCGGAGGCGTGGGAATCGGTGCGCCTAACGGCAATTACTATACAGGAAAGATTGAATTTGCCGCTAACTTACCGTGGAAGGAATCAATTCCTATCTGTAAAGAGCTCAAAAAGAGGCTCGGAATTCCCGTAACTATGACGAATGATGCCAAAGCAACCGCTATTGGCGAAATGACCTACGGAGCCGCCAAGGGAATGAAAAACTTTATTCTCATTACGCTGGGTACCGGCATTGGTAGTGGTATTGTGATTGATTCCAAAGTGGTGTACGGGCATGACGGATTGGCAGGCGAATTAGGGCACCTTATTATAAGGCGTAACGGGCGCCCGTGCGGATGTGGGCGCAAAGGATGCTTGGAAACGTACTGCTCCGCAAGCGGAATGGCACAAACGGCACGTGAACTTCTGCTCGCGCGACCCGATGAACCCTCACTTTTACGCGATATCCCTACAGATAGTATTACCTCGAAAATAATCTATGATGCTGCTGTACAGGGAGATGCTTTGGCAAAAGAGATCTTTGATACTACAGGGCGTATTTTGGGCGAAGCGTTGGCCGATTTCGTTACCTTTTCGTCTCCTGAAGCCATTATACTCTTTGGCGGGATGACTGCTGCCGGTGAGCTGCTGATGCGCCCCGTGCGAGAGGCTTTCGATGCCAATCTGATGCGCGTTTTCGATAAACCAAAGCTGCTCTTCTCGCTCCTTTCCGATTCCGATGCCGCCATACTGGGAGCCGCCGCCCTCGGATGGGAAGCCGCTTTATAAGATGCTTTTAACCCAAATAACATATAACAGATGATGGAGCCTTTGTTCGCGATACGCTCTTGAAGACGAATAGGTGCCGTTCAGTCAGCCCAAACATAAGTAAAGCCCGATGCTCTCCGCGCGAAAGTATCGGGCTTCCTTTTGCCTAGCTCTCTTGCATCCCCTGTCTTTATCCTGACGTATTTCTCACTCGCTTCTACGAACAAATGGTCGAACATCAACGTACAAACAACCGAGCAGATACGTATTTGCGAGAAGTGTTTCGCGATGAAAAGGGAAGAGTAGAGGGGACGAATAGCCCAAATGGGGCAAAAAGAAAGAGGTGCCCCAAGTGCCCTAAGCCCTGCTTTTTGCCTTGAGCCGGAACTAACCTTGGTTCACCTCCACTGCAGAGATAGCTCTTTTATTGAAATGCAGATACCCTTCCAATTGCCCGCTCACGTATGTATCTTGCGGATCGCCTACAGCTCAACAGGGATGTGGTGATTCAAATCATCAAGAAGTAAAAGGAATATGGCGACAGACAAGGGAAAGAAATGTAAAAGGGAGGGTGTTGAAACCCTCCCAAAGTGTGGGGTGCGCAGCTTGAAGTTATCGCGCCATTTCAGCTTTTCCCACGTCGCAAAGGTAATGCTTTATTGAAAGAAAACAATCATTATAGGGAAAACGTTAGCCATTCCTCTGCTCTGCTTGAAGCAACACCTTCTTTTTGTATGAGTTCATCTCGTGAGGGGGAAAGTATTCGGGGCAGATTTGTGCGGTTGTGTTACGTGAAAGCGTTATCTTTGCACCACGGAGAAGGGTGCGTTCGCGCAATGCGTCTGCTTTGCGTATGTGAATCAGTGCGTAACGCGCCGGTAAGAGCGTAAGCGGAAAAGCAAGAGAAGCAAGGGAAACAGCCGAATGAAACAGGACGAAACGAAGTACATATTTGTAACGGGTGGGGTAGTCTCCTCGTTAGGAAAGGGAATTATAGCCGCCTCGGTAGGCAAGTTGCTCCAGGCACGTGGCTACAAAGTAACGATTCAGAAGTTCGATCCCTATATCAATATCGATCCGGGAACGCTTAATCCGTATGAACACGGCGAATGCTACGTAACGGATGACGGATGCGAAACGGATTTGGACTTGGGTCATTACGAACGTTTCCTCAATGTACAAACGTCGCGGAGCAATAATGTAACCACGGGACGTATCTATCAGACGGTTATTCGCAAGGAACGGCGCGGGGACTATTTGGGCAAAACCGTGCAAGTAATCCCTCATATTACGGACGAAATCAAGCGTTGCGTTAAGCTCTTGGGCGAAAAGGATCGCTACGACTACGTAATAACGGAAATCGGCGGCGTTGTGGGTGATATCGAGGCTCTTCCCTTTATTGAAGCGGTTCGGCAGCTCAAGTGGGAAATGGGCAATCGCTGTATAGTGATCCATCTGACCTACGTTCCGTTTATTCGGGCAGCTAAGGAATATAAGACCAAACCGACGCAACACTCCGTAAAACAACTACAGGAAAGCGGTATCCAACCCGATATATTGGTCCTCCGCACAGAGCATCGCTTGGAAAAAGATCTTTTGGAAAAGGTGGCTCTATTCTGTAATGTGGCTCCCGATGCGGTAATTCAAAGTATCGATATGCCTACGATATACGAAATACCGCCTCTGCTGCTTAGTCAGCATATGGATAGCACGCTACTAAAGAAAACGGGCGTGGAACCGGGGCCCGATCCGGATCTGAAGCCGTGGCGCACCTTTGTGGAACGTATGAAAAAAGCATCCGAAGAGGTGCATATAGCTCTGGTGGGCAAATACGTATCGCTACAGGATGCGTACAAAAGTATCGATGAAGCGTTGTTGCAATCCTCAATTTACAACGACCGCAAACTGAAGTTAACGCTCGTGCAGAGCGAAGGATTTGAGGCAAAAGATGCCGATAGCGTATTGGGGCAATGCGATGGTATCGTAGTGGCTCCCGGCTTCGGCTCGCGAGGCGTTGAGGGAAAACTGACCGCTTTGCGCTATGCACGCGAAAAGGGTATCCCTACGCTCGGTATCTGTTTGGGAATGCAATGCATGGCCATTGAGTTTGCTCGTAATGTTTTGGGCTATAAAGATGCCAATACGGCAGAAATCGATAGCCAAACGGAACATAAAGTAATTGACCTGATGGATGCGCAAAAGAGTGTGACCGATTTGGGCGGCTCGATGCGCTTGGGCGGTTATCCCTGTCAATTGAAGAAAGAATCGAAGTTAGCGGAGGCTTACGGGAAACAACTTATCAGAGAGCGACATCGCCACCGCTACGAGTTCAATAGTGCTTTCTTGGACGAATTCGAGCAACACGGATTCAATGCCGTAGGGGTTAATCCCGATAATGGATTGATTGAAGCGTTGGAATTGCAAGGGCATCCGTGGTATATAGGAGTGCAGTACCATCCGGAGTACAAAAGCACGGTGCTGAACCCGAGTCCGCTCTTTATGAGCTTTGTGCGCGCAGCCATCGCCTATCGGCAAGCTAAGGGAAAGAAATAAGAAGCAAAGAGAATCAAAGCGAAAGAATAAGTGGTGCCGCGGATGCACAATGTCGGCACTTGCAATTAATGATAGCCAATGGATAAGAATACCATTATAGGGATGATCCTAATAGCCGTAGTGATATTCGGCTTTTCGATACTTAATCGTCCCAAACCGCGTAGTAATACGGATCAGCCGCGTACGGAAGTAGTTGCGGAAAAGACGGAGCAGCCTGAAATCGTGACGGATAGTGTGGCGCCAAATGTAGCAAGCGGAGCCCTTTTTGCGAATAATGTCGCTACCGCTTCGCAACAGATTGTTTTGCAAAATGACCGCCTTGCCGTAACGTTTGATACTAAGGGCGGCGTTCCGGTACGTGCTGAGCTGAAGGAATTCAAAACGTATGACAGCAAACCTCTATACCTTTTTGACGGAGATGCGCTACTGAACATTTTTTTCCGTACGGTGGAAGGACGGATTAGTGAATCCAAAGATCTTACGTTTCAGCCGGTTGCGGTGAGCGATTCAACGCTTACGCTCCGATTGTCGGCAGATAGTGCCGCGTACATTGATTTGCGTTATCGGCTCCGCAAGGACGACTATATGCTGGATCTAACGCTTGCAGGTAACCATACGGAACGGATTTTCCCCGGCAATCTGAGCTTTCTGGATTTCGAAATGGCACAGAAGATGCCTCGGCAGGAAAAGTCGTGGCAAAACGAGAATAACTATACCGGCATTTATTACAAATTCTCGGATTCTGATGTGGAACGCTTGCGCGAAACAAAGCAGCAGAGCGACAAATCTGTTGCGGATCGGCTTCATTGGATCGCTTTTAAGGATAAATTCTTTGCTACGGCACTAATCGCGGGCGATGCGGCTCATTACTTTGAGCATAGTGCTTTATCCCAAAAGACGCTTCCCAAGGATGGAATGTACACAAAGGAGGTTTCGTTGGCGAGTAGCTTTCCCTTTACTGCTCGTGAAGGCAGTTTGGCAACCTTTATGCTCTATATGGGGCCGTTGGAACATCATTTGCTAAAAGATTACGATCAAGATGTAAAAGCTGCCGATAAGCTGCATCTGGAACGATTGGTATATGTGGGCGGCAGCCTTTTCCGATGGATAAATCTATACCTAATTATCCCGGTGGTAGACTTCCTGAGCGGATTCGTGAGCAATTGGGGAATTATCATTCTTCTGTTAACGCTGATTATCAAGTTGGCACTTTCTCCGCTTACGTTTAAAAGTTATATGTCTCAGGCCAAAATGAGAGTACTAAAACCTCAGGTTGAGGCAATTAACAAAAAGTACGCGGGCGATGATCAAGCAATGATGCTTAAGCGAAGTAGGGAAACAATGGCTCTATACAAAGCGGCAGGTGCCAATCCGATGAGCGGATGTTTGCCGATGCTGTTTCAGATGCCATTCCTTATCGCTCTGTATATGTTTTTCCCCACAGCCATTGCGCTACGCGGTGAGTCGTTCCTATGGGTCAAGGACTTATCTTCGTATGATGCAATTCTGTCGTGGAATTTCAATATCCCCATTTTAACGGGATTAATGGGTAACCATATCAGTCTGTTCTGTTTGTTATGGGCGGTGACCAATATTCTCTACTCACGCTATACAATGAGTCAGAGTGCAACGGGTCAGAGCAACCAACAAATGAAGATGATGAAGTGGATGCCTTACATAATGTCCATTATGTTCTTTTTCTTCTTCAACAATAACGCCTCAGGGCTTTGCTACTACTATTTCATCTCAACGCTGATTACCATAATCCAATTTGTGGTGAGCCGTATGATGATTAATGAAGAAAAGGTACTGGCCCGAATAGAGGAAAACAAGAAAAAACCGAAGAAAAAGAGCGGATTTGCGGCACGTTTGGAAGAAGCACAACGTAAACAGATGCAACTGATGCGTGAGCAGCAGAAAAAGCAGGGAGGCAGACGATGACCGATATACTTAAGCATGAATGTGGCATAGCCTTAGTAAGGCTACGCAAGCCCCTGCCCTATTATCAGGAAAAATACGGTACCTGGATGTATGGGCTGAATAAACTCTATCTGCTTATGGAAAAGCAGCATAACCGTGGGCAAGAGGGTGCCGGAATGGCAGTAGTCAAATTGAGTGCTCCTCCGGGCGAAGAGTACCTTTTTAGGGAACGAGCTGAAGGTAGTAGTGCAATAAGTGAAATCTTTAGTACCGTACATCACGAAATTGCCAATTATAGTGCCGAACAATTGCACGATGCTCATTTTGCCGAGCAGAGTATTCCCTATGCCGGTGAGTGCTATATGGGTCATTTGCGCTATAGTACTACAGGAAGGAGCGGACTTACTTTTGTTCATCCAATGGTTCGCCGCAGTAACTGGCGCGCAAAGAGCTTAGCTTTGTGCGGTAACTTCAATCTGACGAATGTAGATGCCATTTTTAAGGCAATTACGGATAATGGGCAGCATCCCCGCGTTACGAGCGATACACACATTATGCTGGATCAGATTGGGCATGCATTGGATCGCGAAGTGGAACGTCTATACCGGATAGGCAAAAGTGAGCATAATCTGGACGGAATGGACATAACGCACTTCATTGAAGAGCGTATAGATATTGCCAATGTGTTGAAGCGTTGCGCGCCTCTATGGGATGGAGGGTACGTAATGTGCGGCGAAACAGGCAGTGGCGAGGTTTTTGCATTTAGGGATGCACACGGTATACGTCCCGCCTTTTACTACGCAGATGATGAAATAGTAGTAGTGGCGAGCGAGCGCGCCGTGATACAAACGGTAATGTCGCTCACTTTTGACGAAGTGAACGAACTTAATGCCGGCGAAGCGCTCATCGTGACGCAAAACGGTGAGGTGCATACGGAACGGATTCTCGAAGCAGAGAAAAACGAAGCATGCTCCTTTGAACGTATATACTTCTCTCGTGGTAGTGACAAAGAGATCTATCACGAACGGAAGGCGCTCGGCAGACAATTAGTGCCGGATATACTGAAGAATGTAGATAACGATTTGGAACACACGGTGTTTTCCTTTATTCCCAATACTGCCGAAGTGGCTTATTACGGAATGACGGAAGGATTGCGCGATCATCTGAATAAAGAGAAAGCGAAAGAGATTAGCCGTTTGGATCACCCTTCCGAAGAGGAAATCCTCACAATCCTTTCCAAATCGGTACGCACCGAAAAGGTGGCAATTAAGGATATTAAGCTAAGAACCTTTATAGCAGAAGGAAACAGCCGGAACGATTTAGCGGCGCATGTGTATGATGTTACCTACGGAAGTATTGTGCGCAATGTGGATCGCTTGGTAATTATAGATGATAGCATTGTACGAGGTACTACCCTAAAGCAGAGTATCTTAAGAATGCTCACCCGATTGGGACCCACCAAGATAGTAATTGCGTCCAGTGCGCCGCAGATTCGCTATCCTGATTGCTACGGAATTGATATGCGTCATATGGATGAATTTATCGCTTTTCGCGCCGCTGTGGCTCTGCATCATAGGTTAGGTACCGATTCGCTCATAATGGAGCAATACCGAAAGGCACTTACCTATGCGCAACGACCTAAGTCGGAGCCGGTGCCCAATGTGGTAAAAGCTATATACAAACCTTTCTCGGTAGAAGAAATTACCCGACAAATTGCCGAGATGGTGCGCCCCGAAGAGTGTACTTGCCCCATTTCGATCGTATTCCAGTCTATTGAAGGGCTGAGGGCGGCTATCCCCGAGCATCCGGGTGCATGGTATTTTACCGGTGATTATCCCACGCCGGGCGGATACCATTTGGTAAATGAAGCGTATATTCGCTATGTGGAGGATATCTATATGAATCATCCCAAATAAGAAGAGATTATGAAAAAAGGAGTATTGGTATTGGAGGATGGTACGCGCTTTGAAGGAGTTTCCTTCGGTTCAGAGCGTAACGTAATTGGGGAAGTAGTCTTTAATACGGCTATGAACGGCTACCCGGAGAGTTTGACCGATCCGAGCTATATGAGGCAAATATTGGTGGAAACTTATCCGATGATTGGTAATTACGGGATGCCTCAGGATGCCCGTGATGTAAACGGACTCTCCACGGAATACGAAAGCGACCATATTTGGGTGGAAGGCCTTATTTGTGCCGATTACTCCGAGCATTTTAGTCACTGGGATGCCAAATGTTCGCTTTCCAATAAACTGGTAGCGGAAGGCGTACCTGCCCTGAGCGGTATCGATACAAGAGCTTTAACCAAGCGGCTCCGTGAGCAGGGATCAATGAAAGGTACTATACTTATTGAAGGAGTTTCGGAGCAACCCACTGATCCGCATAGCGAAGAGGATAATTTAGTGGCTCTGGCTTCCATAAAGGAACCTATAACCTATGGTAGTGGGGCAAAACGTATCGCAATGTTGGATTGCGGTACCAAAAACAACATCCTCCGTCAATTGATACGTCCCGAGGTAACTTTGATTCGTTTGCCTTGGGATTACGACCTTACAACGCTCCGTTACGATGCGCTTTTCATTTCCAATGGTCCGGGCAATCCTAAGCAGTGTGGAAAGGCAATTGAGCAGATTCGCACCACCTTTAATGACGAAAAGCCGATCATGGGGCTATGTATGGGTAACCAACTGATGGCTTTGGCTGCAGGTGCCGATATCTATAAGCTGAAGTATGGTCACAGAAGCCATAACCAGCCCGTTATGGAGTGCGCAACGGAACGCTGTTTTATTACAAGTCAGAATCATAGTTATGCGGTCAATAACGATACGTTGCCTGCCGATTGGCAATGCAGCTATATCAATTTGAACGACCATACCAACGAAGGCTTGCAGCATAAGCACAAACCCTTCTTCAGCGTGCAATTCCATCCCGAAGCGTGTGGCGGTCCAACCGATACGCTCTTCCTTTTTGATCAATTCATTGATTTAGTAGTAAATCGTTAAGTAGGCATGAAAGAATCCGGTATCAAAAAGATATTGTTGCTCGGTAGCGGAGCACTGAAAATAGGCGAAGCCGGCGAATTTGACTATTCGGGTAGCCAAGCTCTTAAAGCGGTGCGCGAAGAGGGCATCCGTACAGTGCTAATCAATCCGAACATCGCCACGGTGCAGACCGGCAGCGAAATTGCCGATGAAGTATACTTCCTCCCCGTAACACCCTACTTCGTGGAACGTGTTATCGAAAAGGAACGCCCCGATGCCATCCTGCTCTCTTTTGGCGGACAAACAGCGTTGAATTGCGGTGTGGCGCTGTACCGTAACGGCATTTTGGATAAATATGGCGTAAAGGTGCTCGGTACGCCGGTAGATACGATTATTGCTACTGAAGACCGCGAGTTATTTGTGGATAAACTCAATGAGATTTCCGTAAAGACGATTAGTAGTCGCGCCGTGGAAAGCATTGAGGCGGCGGCTTCTGCTGCCGATGCGCTCGGTTATCCGGTTATTATCCGTGCCGCCTATGCGTTAGGGGGATTGGGAAGCGGTTTTTGCGATAATCGCGAGGAATTGGTGAAGTTGTGCGAAAAGGCATTCTCTTTTTCGCCACAAGTGCTTGTTGAAAAGAGCCTTAAAGGATGGAAGGAAATTGAGTACGAAGTGGTGCGCGACCGATACGATAATTGTATCACGGTCTGCAATATGGAGAACTTCGACCCCTTAGGTATCCACACCGGCGAAAGCATAGTAGTGGCACCCTCCCAAACGCTCTCCAACGATGATTACCATATGCTGCGCGAGCTTTCGATTCGCATCATACGTCATTTGGGTATTATCGGCGAATGTAACGTGCAGTATGCACTTGATCCGGAAAGTAGGGATTATCGTGTAATCGAAGTGAATGCACGTCTTTCGCGTTCTTCGGCGTTGGCATCCAAAGCCACCGGCTATCCGCTGGCATTTGTGGCGGCTAAACTTGGGTTAGGATATGCCCTGCATGAGGTTTCCAATAGTGTAACCGGAACAACTTGCGCCTTTTTTGAACCGGCATTGGACTATTGCGTCTGCAAGATACCGCGTTGGGACTTAGGCAAGTTCCACGGCGTTTCCCGTCTTTTGGGTAGTAGTATGAAGAGCGTAGGCGAGGTGATGGCAATCGGACGCACCTTTGAGGAAGCTATCCAGAAAGGGCTGCGCATGATAGGGCAGGGGATGCACGGCTTTTGCGAAAATAAGGAGCTGGTTATTGACGATATTGATGTCGCATTGCGTGAACCTACCGATAGGCGCATATTTGTGCTCAGTAAGGCGCTCCGTCAGGGTTATACGGTGGATTCCATTCACGAATTGACCAAAATAGACAAGTGGTTCCTCTACCGCCTGAAAGGCATTATTGATACTAGCGAAGCCCTCGCCAAGTACGATGCCGTTGAAAGCGTTCCCGATGAGCTCCTTCTGAAGGCGAAAAAACAAGGATTTAGCGATTTCCAGGTAGCACGCGCCATTATGGGTATGAGCGAAGACGATATGGAGGCTGCCTCTATGGCAATTCGTAAAAATCGTCTCTCCCGCGGAATACGTCCATATGTAAAGCAGATCGATACACTGGCTGCCGAGTTCCCCGCTAAAACGAACTACCTCTACCTCACCTACCACGGCATTGAGGACGATGTGCACTACGAGGCGCACGACCGTTCCGTAATTGTACTGGGAAGCGGTGCCTACCGAATTGGAAGCAGTGTTGAATTCGACTGGTGCGGAGTCAATGCGCTACACACTATACGGCGTGCCGGTTACTCATCCGTGATGATTAACTACAATCCCGAAACGGTGAGTACGGACTACGATATGAGTGATCGCCTTTACTTTGACGAATTGACCTTCGAACGGGTGCTGGATATTATCGAATTGGAACAACCGCACGGCGTTATCGTATCTACCGGCGGACAGATCCCCAACAACCTTGCCGTTCGTTTGGATGCCGCCGGCGTTCCCATCTTGGGCACTTCCGCGCAAAGCATTGATAATGCAGAAGATCGCCACAAATTCTCCGCCACAATGGACGGAATTGGCGTGGATCAACCAGCGTGGCGCGAGCTTACCTCTCTGGAAGATATCGAAGAGTTTGTGGAAGAAGTGGGTTATCCGGTATTGGTACGCCCCAGCTACGTGCTCTCGGGTGCTGCAATGAATGTATGCTCTAATCAGGGCGAATTGGTGCGCTTCCTCAAGCTCGCCGCCAATGTGTCCCAAAAGCATCCCGTTGTAGTGAGCCAATTCATTGAGCATGCCAAGGAAATCGAGATGGATGCCGTTGCCGATAAGGGCGAAATTGTTGCTTATGCCATCAGCGAGCACATTGAGTTTGCCGGCGTGCATTCGGGCGATGCCACCATACAATTCCCGGCACAAAAGCTTTACGTTGAAACGGTTCGTCGCATTAAGCGCATCAGCCGTCAGATTGCGGAGGCTCTTTCCATCAGTGGTCCCTTCAATATTCAGTTTTTGGCACGCGACAATGATATTAAGGTTATTGAATGTAATCTTCGTGCCTCTCGTAGTTTCCCCTTTGTAAGCAAGGTGCTTAATATTAATTTCATTGAGCTCGCAACCCGTATTATGCTCGGTTTGCCTTACGAACGCCCGAACAAGAGTGCATTTGATCTTGATTATGTAGGCATCAAAGCGTCGCAATTCTCCTTTAACCGCCTGCAACAGGCTGACCCGGTTCTCGGGGTCGATATGACCAGTACCGGTGAAGTGGGTTGCCTCGGGGACGATACCGATGAAGCCGTTCTCAAAGCGATGCTTTCCGTTGGTTATACCATTCCCAAGCGAAGCATCCTCATCTCCAGTGGCGGATACCGGCAGAAAGTCGATTTGCTCGAACCTTGTCGTTTGCTTGCCGAACGCGGTTATAAGCTTTACGCCACCGATGGCACGCACAAATTCCTCCAAGATAACGGCATCCCTTCCATTCATGTCTTTTGGCCCGATGAGGAAGGTAATCCGCAAGCCTTGAAGATGCTCCACGAGCGCGAAATAGATATGGTGGTTAATATCAATAAGAACCTCTCCCAAGGGGAACTGACCAACGGCTACCGTCTGCGCCGAACGGCAATTGACCTCAATATTCCGCTGATTACCAATGCACGCCTTGCGGCTGCATTCATCAATGCCTTTACCCACCTCTCGCTTGAGGATATTGGCATCAAGCCACGGAGTGCCTACAAATAACCTATTCCGATTGAAGCAGTTCGCCCTCTCACAGGCGAACTGCGCTCAGCGAATTACTACCGACAGTGTACTCTTGGGTGCGTGGGCGGGTATTCCCGAAGCCGATGGCACGCAAGAAGTTATCGATGCCGGTTGCGGTTGTGGCATTCTGACCTTAATGCTAGCCCAACGCTTTCCTAATACACACTATCGAGCGATCGAAATAGATCCTCCCGCCGCGCAAACAGCTATGGGTAATGTGGATGATTTCCTTCGGGAAAGAGCGCATTGCCGTATTGAAGTTTGTTGCGCAGACTTTATCCGATGGAGCCGAACGAATCTCTCTACCGCTTCCGTTGATCTGATCATCTGCAATCCGCCTTATTTCAAGCCGGCTCTTCCTACCGCAACACGCGAAAAAGCGCTTGCCCGCTATACCGAAACGCTCTCTGCCAAGCAGCTCTTTGCCGTTGCCGCTACAGTGTTGAAAGCTTGCGGTGCGCTCGCTTTGGTAACGCCCTTTGCCGTTAGTAGTGCATTGCGTCGGACAGCCGTCTATTACGGTATGGCGCCTTGGCGCCTGGCTGAGGTGGTTACCGTGAGGGGAAAAGCTCCAAAGCTACTTTTGAGCGAATGGCGATTAGCTACCTCCGTGCACTTACCTATGGAGGAACAGATTGTTGTGCGTGAACCGGATGGCTCTTACAGTGATGCCTACCGACATCTCACCGCGCCCTACCTACTCGATACCGCCAAGTAGTTTTCTAGCTACTTTTGAGCGAATGGCGATTGTCTGCCTCCGTGCACCTACCTATGGAAGAACAGAGCAAGCCACTGTCCCCTCCGCCCCATACCATCAGAGCCGAGGATGGGAGGAAACAAAGCTTTTGTACGGAGAAGTCGGAGCAGAGGGTGGAAGGTAATGAATCGTTTGTCCTATGCGGTCGGAGAGAAGTCTATAGACTTTCGGAAAATACTCTATAGACTTTTTCCCGACACCTCCGTACATCCCCTCGGACAGCATAGGAGCAACGATCCGTTTGTATGGGAGCACCGCTTCGTTCCCATCGTACTACCGCCTCGCCTCCTCGGCAGAAAAGAGTACGAACGTACATGGGTTGCTTGATGAAGTTGTTCAGAATTGGTGCTGTTTGTGCGTGGTTTTATGGGCGATGGTGTGTACTACTGGGGCGGTTCCTTTGGTGAAAAGTGGGCAAAAGCAGGGTGAATGAGTATAAAGGTGCGCTGGAGTTGGGGCGTACGTGCGCTTCGGTGGGGGCTTTGGTGCAGAGGAGTGAGGGTGTAAGTGCGTTAACGCTTGGACGGGTGTGCTCTTTAACGTGGAAATGGGGCGGTGGGTTTGGTGCTATATGTTCGTGAGAAGATATCTGAATCTATCGGAATTAATCAGAACTAATCGGAAGGTATCGGATTTTCTCTGAGAAGTTCTATTTGACTCCGATAAGTACCGACGATCTCTAATAGTGAAGAGTTTGGCACAAATGTTTGCAGACGTGGGCGACTCCTTCGGTGAAAAGGGGTATAAGCAGGTGAAAATGGGGCAAAGGTGCGGTGTGGTGGGGGCAGGGGATGGTTGGGTGCGGGAGGTATGTTCGTTGGAGAGTATTGGAATTTATCGGAATCAATCGGAACTAATAGGAAGGTATCGGATTTTCTCTGAGAAGTTCTGATTGGTTCCGATAAGTTCCGATAAACTCTGACAGGGAAGAGTTTGGCACAAAGGGTTGCAGATGTGTGGCGGCTTGTCAGTAGAAATGCGATAATGAAAAGAAGGGAGAGGGTGCAGTTCAGCAGCGGAGAGGGCGCAGTTCAGCAGCGGAGAGGGCGCAGCTCAGTAACGGAGAGGGCGCAGGTGAGCAGTGGAGAGGGGGGAGTTCAGCAGTGGAGGGCGCCGGTCAGTTGCGCTACAGAGCTTAGGTTCTTGCGCCGAAGGTAGTTGGCGAGTTCATCGGGAAGTTCGGCACAGAGAGATGGATTGACGAAGTTTGCGGTACCAATCTGCACGGCGGATGCACCCGCTAAAAGGAATTCCACTACATCGTTGATACAAGCGATGCCTCCCAAACCCACAACGGGTATCTGTACGGCGTGGGCAACTTGCCATACCATACGCAAGGCAACCGGCTTTACGGCAGGTCCGGATAGTCCGCCGGTAACAGTAGAAAGCAGAGGACGCCACGTTTCGGCATTAATAGCCATTCCCATTAGCGTATTGATGAGCGATAAACTATCGGCTCCGGCCGCTTCGGCAGCACGCGCTGTAGCGGTAATGTCGGTTACGTTTGGTGATAGCTTTACCATAAGATGCTTGCTGTACCGCTTACGTACCGCCGAAACTACCTTTTCAACGCCTTCGCAGGTTACGCCAAATGCCATTCCGCCCTCCTTTACATTGGGGCAGGATATGTTAAGCTCGATTGCGGGAATCGCTTCCAATTCGTCAATTCGTTCTGCCGCTTCGGCATATTCTTCTACATTTGATCCGCTCACGTTGACAATAATGGCGCAGTCGTACCCCTTTATTTCAGGGTAAATATGCGTTACGAAGTAGTCAACCCCCTTGTTCTGCAAGCCAACGGCATTAAGCATTCCGGAGGGCGTTTCCGCCATACGGGGATAGGGGTTTCCCTCGCGAGGATGCAGGGTGGTGCCTTTTGTGACGAATCCGCCTAAGGAGGAGGGGGAAAGGAAGGGAAGGTACTCGGTTCCGTAGCCGAAAGTACCGCTGGCTCCCATTATGGGATTCTTCAGGAGAAGACCCTTTCCTAAATTGACTTGAGTGGTTAATTCCATAGGAGTAAATTGCCGTTAAAGACCGGACCTTCGGTGCAGCAACAGATGTTGCCTCGTGTGGTTGGTTCCACGCAGCAGAGGCAAGCACCGATGCCGCACGCCATTTTGTTTTCTAATGAAGCTTCACAGGGGATTTCTCTATCCTTGGCCCACGCAATTACAGGCTTCATCATGGCAAGCGGTCCGCAGGTATATAGAGCAGAGAAACGCTTTGTCAGTACAGGATGATCGGTAACGCGTCCGGTAATTTCAAAAGAGCCATCATCGGTAGTACAATAAAGATTTCCCAAAGTGGTAAACTGTTCACGAAAAAGAAGTAGTGACTTGGTGCGTGCTCCAAGAAGAATGGTAGGAGTAATTCCCCTCTCTTTGAGTTGTTTTGCCAAAAGAAGTAGGGGAGCGGTGCCCACGCCTCCGCCCACCAGTAGGGGGCGTTCGCCGGAAAAATCGTGCTCTAAGGTGAAGCCTTTACCGAGAGGCGCGATTAGATCGAGTATTGCTCCGGGAGCAAGTTGGCGCCAATAGTGCGAAGCCTTGCCTACTTCCTGAATAACCAAAAAGAGCGTTCCGCTTTCCGGATGGTAATCGGCTATGGAAATGGGGCGCCGAAGCAGTACGCCCGGTGTATGTGCCGCCAACTGAACAAACTGACCGGCTTGTGGCGTAAACGATTCGCATAAGGGAGCGGGGATACGTACCTTTAGAAGATAGTACGCATCGTTTAGTTCTTCCCGACAGAGTAGTTCGGCTTCAATCTTCTGCATAGGTTTCATTCTTGCCGTGCAAAGTTAACCAACTCAATAGTATTGACGTTTATAGAACGTAGAATAATATAAAACCGAGTACTCCGGTTACGCCAATCAGTAGAATGGGATGGATCCACTTCTTAATCATGGCAAGAAAAGTGAAAGCAAAGATGAGAAGGCTTTTATAATCGGGAAAGTTATCGGTTACTACTACCTGATCAAGGGAGAAAGTTCCCGGCTCAGCGGCAATCCAATTGCCAATAAATCCGGCTCTAAGGGAAAGCATTAGTGCGGCAGCAGCAATCAGACCTACAGAAGCGGGGCGAATACCGGTAAAGGCCGCATCCACCCAACGATTGTGACGTACTTTGGCAAAGGCGAGCGCAATGGCAATAACCATAATAAAGGAAGGAATGCATACTGCAACGGTAGCCAATATGGATCCCCACACGCTTCCAGTAACCGAATAACCCACATATGTAGCACTATTGATCCCAATGGGGCCCGGGGTAACTTGACTTACTGCGATAATATCGGTAAACTGTTGTTCAGTGAGCCAAGCGTGTTTGGTCACAATTTCGTTCTGAATGAGCGAGAGCATGGCATATCCGCCTCCAAAACCGAATAGCCCTACTTTGAGGTAGACGAGCAGTAATTGCCAATAGATCATAGCGATTGCTTGCCTCCCGTTCGCTTTTTACTATCGGATTGAACGATGCGTTTCGCTTCAATAGTAGATTTTAGTAGCATGTACCCAATACCGGCAACGCCGGAGATGAGGATAACCCATACCGGCGAGAAGCTAAAATACCATACTGCAATAGCAACCACGATGGGAATAACCAACATATACGTCTTCATCCTCATCGCTTTCCAAATAGTAATTACAGGAATGGCAATCATTGCCACAACGGCAGGACGGATTCCTTTCATTACTGCATCCACAACGGCATTATCTCTAACCGACTCGAAAAATAGAGCGAGTACCAGAATGATAACGAACGATGGTAGGGTTGCGCCAAGTGAAGCGGCCACACCACCCGCGAGCCCTTTCTTGCGAAATCCGATGAAGGTGGACATGTTAACGGCAAATACGCCCGGAAGAGATTGAGCTACTGCAAACAGATCAAGGAACTCCTCTTCGGTAAGCCACTTATTGCGTTCCACAATGTCACGCTGAATAAGTGGCAACATAGCGTGCCCTCCGCCAAAAGTAAAGGAACCAATTCGGGCAAAAGTAAGGAAAAGCCGGAGCAACAGGGGCATATCGCGCTAGAAACGCCCCCGTGCTGAACGCGAGCTTTTATCCTGAGTGCGAGCTTTTCGTTGAGGAACTTGCTTCTTTTTAGCTGCCTGACGTTTAGCCCGTTCCGTTTTTTTTGCCGGTTGGGATGCCTCTTTTTCGGCAGGCTCAACCTTTGATTCACCGTTTTTACCGGATTCTTGCTTTTCCTCAAGGGATGCTTTTCGCCAAAGAGATGCATCAAAGGATGCTAATTCCGCCTCAATCCGAGCTTGTTCGCTTCGAAGCGAATCGGGTGTGGGACAGTACTGTGCCAATGCTTTGCCTAAGCGGTTCTGCGTTTTGTATATATCTCCCTTGTAAAGTCCGCGCCGGAAGTAACTGTCCAAAGATGCTGTATTGGCGTTATTTGTATCGGAAAGCATCACCTCTTCTGTAGCCAGATAGGGCTTGCAATCGCTATATTTGACCCAAAAGAGTGGGTAGCGGAGCATTTCGCCCGGGTTGATATCGTCCAACAGCACGGGGCACAGTGCCAGAACTTTAACATCGATGTTCCCGGCAATGGGATCGAAGTAGTACTCTTCCTTTAGATAGTAGGAACGAACTAAATCACCGGGTATATCCGCCGGAGCTACAGTGATTTTCTCCCCTTGCGCTTCGTATAAAATGCCGAATCTGTCCAAAAAGTCCCGAAACTTTAGTCGATGAGCTTCATCGAACAGTTCTGCTCCATCCACATATTCATAGGCTGGCACTTTATCCTCCTCAATCAAACGGAAAAGTGTATAGAAGAGGTTTTGCCGTCCTTCCGCAGGGCGAGGCGGATAGTATAGCGCTGCGTTTTCTGCCGAATCGAGGTTTACTTCCCGGTAAATGATTCGCTTCCAAGGCGCATTCTCGGTTTCTTGGGTGAGAAGACGGTTAAAGGCTTGCCGTCGAACGGATATACCGCCTTGAGTAGCCGTTTCGTCTGCATTGCGTTCAGATAGCGTCCGGCGCTTTATGATGGGCCTTCGGGGTTGTTGGGTACGTACCGTATCCGCTTCGTTCTGAGCAATTGCCGTACGGGACAATGCCCCCGGAAGCAAAAGAAGCATTGTTCCGAGTAGCGCACCGCAACGCGCAAGGCTCCTTATAGGGTTCTTCATCATTTATCTATTGTGCCTAATTCCGGCATCATCTTACAATTACTTCAATTGTGGGCAACTTGCGCTCTACGCCATCGGGACCTTTCGCCACCACATCACTGATGTAGAAGCGTTTGCCACGGGATAAGTTCCGTATTTTGCTCTTTTGGCGGTCCGAAAAGCGGTTACCCGTTGCCACCTCAGGCATAGCGTTGCCCATCGCATCGAAAAAGGTTAACGAGAAGCGCTGTACCGTGTAGTTGACATCTAATATATCGTCATCAATAGCCGCCTTTATGCCGTCAGCTGCAAGTAAGTCGCGCTTTCCGATAGCACCACCCTTAAACCGTTTTGAATTGCCGTTTGCATCGGCATATTCAATATAGGGAAGTGGGTCAGGAAGTCGGCGTACTCTTAGCTTTGAAGTGGCCACTTGCGTAGCGGAACCGTTTTCGTTTCGTACGGAAACAGTGATTATAGCTACTTCTCCCACTTTGTTGGGGCGGGCAATCCATACATCTCCTTTGCGTGTCAGCGTTCCATTAGACATAGTGGCGGAAATTTGCTGTTGCGCAACGCCCGGCACGGCTATAGAGAGAGGATTGTCAATACCGGCATAGAGTACGTTCATCAGCATGGGAGCCACGGATGCCATCGGTTCTGTAACAATGTACTCGCTTTTGAACGGATGGTGTACTTTACTTCCATTTCCTGCCGTGGTAACGATGTATCCTTCCAATGGGAAAGTTCCACTACGGGGCGTGGAGGCAACGAATAACCCATCATCGGAAGCAGATAAGGTTTTACCGTTTACCACGATATCGGGTACAGCCGTGGAGTCGATACTGCTCATCACGATTCGAGCTCTGTAGGGCGTTCCCTGCATAACGATTCGGCTATCCGGTATTACCTGTGCCTGAATCTTATTAACGCGTAGATCGCCCACATCTATACTTCGAATCAGATGATTGAGTACTTCGCCTTCCACACTGCGAACATCATTTTGCAATTTAGTGAGCATAGTGACTGCCGCTATAGTAGGAACGCTTTCAAAGAGTGAATTCTCCCAGCTTAAGTTACCCTTGGGAGCGGTGGAAAGCGTTTCCATAATCATTTTCTTTTTGCTTTCATCTGTTACGGAAGAAACGCAAAGTGAGCGAAAATGATCCACCTTTTTGCGCAGTTGAACACCTTTGGGGTCGAGTGGGTTTAGCATAATTGCCGAGGGCGCATTCATATCGTCCTTGCGGTCGATATTCTTTACATCGCCTTTCTTACCATCGCTCTTTTGCACGATCAGTACTTTTGCCTCCTCAATAGCACTGTAAAGGCTGTCCGCCACTTCTTGCAGTTCCTTTCCGCTTGCATAGGCTTGTGCAGCCTTGCCGGGGTATAGTTGATAAGCAAGGCTGAGTTCGTTAGCCGATTGGCGATTGCGTTGCATCGTTCCCTCCAGCATTGTGTCCAATCCACGTTCTACCCGGTCGAATCCGGTTAGCACGTCACCGGATACGTTTAGTGCCACCATAGCAATAAACACCAGATACATCAGATTGATCATCTTCTGCCGGTTCCGATTGCCACTTGATCCTACTGCCATTGTTTACGTTTGCGTTATCAGATTTCTATTCCTTTGGGACAAAAGCGCTTGATTATCGTCTTTCGTCACTATCTGCGGAACGCCTTTCGTTTGGCATTTCGGCATAACGGCTCGGAGTAGGGTAGTAAGGATCGCGGTATCCGCCTCGATCGTAGGGCATCGCTCCGGGAACTCCCATATTTACGGTCATAGCTTCCAGCAGACGGGCGTACACTCTGTTCAGCTCGCGCAACTGACGGGCAAGAGCGGCATTTTCCGAGCGGAACGCATCGCTATCTGCAAAGCTATCCGAGAAATTGCGCGCAATATCGTCCAATCGTCGGTTAATCAGCTCAATTGCGCTTACTTGTCCCTCTATATCTTTGAGTTGCGATTCGTACAACGTATTCAAACTGCCGAGATTATGATTCAGTGATTCCATATGCTCCTGATACTGTTGTGCCTGCTTACCAAGCTCTTCGGGGTTCGCTTTGAGCTGTTGCCACTGCGATAGTGTGGAGGCGCTCAGATCGCCTAACTCGGATAGCGTATCGATAGCTTGCGAAAGACGCGTAATGCTGGCACCCAAGCGCTGTACCTCCTCTTCAGGCAATCCGGCCAAACTGACTTGCTGCACGGTAGCCGGCGCAGCAGCACTATATGTATTTGATGCCGCGGGGCGCTCACCATCGTCCGCTTCAGTCGATTTCAGAGCGCGTTCCTCCGCTTCTTTTGCCTTACGACGCAGGTATTCGCGCCGAGCAACCATCTCTTCTTTGTCCATTGGGTTCTTGGAGTCCAATTCGGGGAATACCTGTTCCCACCGGTATTGTTCCTCCGGTTTTTCAAATCCGGAGATGAAAAATACCAAAAACTCCGTAATCATTCCGATGAAAAGCATCTGATCGCCAAACGGCCAGTGCAGTAGTTTGAAGAGCGCACCGATAATTACCACGGCTGCTCCCCAGCTGTAAGCCACGTTCAGCAGGCGGCGTCCCTTTTGGGAAGCCAAAAACATTTCCATCGAGTTTCTATAGGAACGATATCTTTTATGCATCATTTTGGATCGCGTTTTTTACTTCTTTTTCTTCTTTCCCTTGTTCGCCTTTTTAATATCTGCCGGCTTAAAGGAAACGGCACTGCGTACGCAGCGAAAACCTATATAGCTGCGTTGTTTATTTTGTAGCTCCTTGCCGCGGGTTGCCGATTGGATGAATCGTGCCACATCTTTCCACGAACCACCGCGAACTACCTTCTGTTTTAGCGGAAGCGGATCTTGCATATCGGCATCATAGCGTAGTTCCGGGTTGATGTCGTCCGTTTCCTTGTACGCTGAGGCGGAATAGGCGGTTGAAGTCCATTCCGATACGTTACCCGCCATATCGTACAATCCGAAGTCGTTTGGCGGATAGGAGCCGGATTGTGCCGTAATTAGGTATCCGTCAGGCGTATAGTCGCCTTCGCCCGGTTTGAAGTTTCCGTTGTAGCATCCTCCGTCGCGATCCACATCTGCCGCCGTCCACGGGTACTTTCGGTTGCTGTCGCCGGCACGGGCTGCGTATTCCCATTCCGCTTCAGTAGGCAGACGGAACGATTCAATCACTGTTCCCTCCGGAGCGTTTAGTCCTTTTTGGAAGAAACGGGAGCGCCATGCGCAGAACGCTTCTGCCTGTTCCCACGAAACGCCCACTACCGGATAATTATCGTAACCGGGGTGATTGAAGTAAAGGCGCGCATACTGTTCGTTGTGCGCATTCGGAAAATCGTTCACCCAACAGGATTCATCAGGGTAAATTGCTACTATATAGGTATTGAGGAAATCGTATTCTCCACTCAAGCGACGCGTTAACGTTTTGCGAACCACTATCCCCGAGTCGTCCACGTACGCGGTATCCTTGGCGATCATTGGCAGGGATGGGTCGTTTTGAGGATTATAATCTGCCGGATGGGGCATACGCAGGCGAATGAGAGCCGCATCGTACAGAGCAGCCGCATGGTAGTCGTACCGCGTATAGGTATAGAGCATTTGCGCCGGATCGAGCTTCTTTTCGCCCGTAACGGGGTTAGTGTAGTAAACGCTCTTCATAGCAGCGAGCTCTTCGTCAAAAGCTCTGCGTTCGTTTGGTAGCGGGCGTGACCAATCCAAATAGGGATGTTCCAGCGGATCGCCATACCGATCGGTGGTGATTTTGTAATCCGGATTGCCCCCGAAAGCGGGATCTGCCAGGCGTTCCCTTATAATGGAATCGCGAACATAATAGACAAATTGGCGATACTGAGCGTTCGTTATTTCGTGCTGATCCATCCAAAATGCATCTACAGATATAGCTTTTGCATCCCGAGCAAGGCCCCAAACGGAGTCGTTTTCCGTATGTCCCAGCACAATGCTCCCCCGCGGAATGAGCACCATTCCTAAGGGTTGCGGCTCTTGCCAAGCCGAAAGCGGTACTCCCACCAGTTCACCGCCCGTTCCGCCTCTACGTGAGGAGGCGCAACCGGCTGTCAGTAGCGCTAAAGCAACTGTACCGATGATCGGCAACCATACTTTTTTCTTTATCATATTCGCTTCTTTTCCTCGTCTCTTTCCTATAAAAGGCGCGCACTTGTTCGCCTTAATCCTTTCTCCGGCGCGTTTTTGAGCGGCAAAAGGTAGCTTACGGTTACCTCATGACTGCCCCACGTTTGCCGAGCCAATGCGCTAATCGGCATCGTAAAGCCGTACCGGAAGCGCAACTGATCCCATCGGAAGCCTACTGCAAAGCCGGCCGATTCTGCCGGCCGATAGGCAACCGCAGCAATCCATCGCTCGTTATACATCATTTCGACGCACAAATCCACCGAATAGCTCTGCAGGTCGGTGAGTGCCATAACGGACGGATGCCAAGAAAATAACGTTCCTTTCGGATAAATATTGTATCCCGCCGTCAGAGAATATGCCCTTCGCAGACGGTGATAGTACTTCTGTTCGAACGAAACCTTCGGTGAAAGCAGATGTTTGCACGCCATTCCAACGAAAAAGCTCCGCTGTTCGTAGTAGATTCCTGCCCCGGCATCGAATGCGCGCCCCGATACACGGCGTAGCGGAAGCCCGGGGTCGTTCGGTTGTAGTCCGTCTCCGTCCGGAATTTGTATTTTGGTGCCATCAAACGCTACATTGAACAGACCGGCTTCGGCACCTATTCCCATGAAGCCTTTCCCAATTTTTATCCGAAAGGCATACTGACCGCAAAAACTTGTAGAGGTGAAAAGTCCCCGCTTGCTGCCGCTGAACAGTACACCGGCACCGTGCTTGCGTCCCAAAAAGGATACCGGGGCGGAAGCGGATAGCCCGAAGTACGCCGGCGCTCCGGGCATGCCGATCCACTGTTGCCGGTAGAATGCAGTTGCCGAAAATCCGTCCTCCCTGCCCGTGGCTCCGGCATTATAGTATGCCGGTAAGAGCGTTCTGCCGCTTAAAACAACTTCCTCCTGAGCTTTTGCGTGGCACACGGCAAAGAGCAGGCAGATACAAATGAGCCAACCCTGATGCAGCGGTAACGCAAAACCATTCCCTGACGGGTTACGCCCTACTACACTGCTGATACTTATGCCACATACCTTCACGCTATTCTTAACGTGGTAAAGCCCCGTTTAGTATATCGCCGCCATTTGAAGGCGAGGCAGAACCTTGCTGTTGGATCGGGTAAAGTTCGGCTTTAGTTACCTCGATCTTTCCCCATCCTTACCTATAATCCTGTTGCTTCCTTCGAACCTCTTCGCCCCTTTCTTCGTACCTTCTCAACCATTTGTATGCTGTTGTTCGATAAATCCTTTAAATGATTTGTACGAATTGTTTAAAGTACGCGTATAAATCCTTTAAACGATTTATATGAATTCTTTAAATGATTTATCGAGGATGTACGTACAAATGATTGAACTTCTTCCCATAAACGGTTGAGGAATATGGATGAAGCGATCGTTCATCAAGGGAGAATGGAGGCGGAGGCGCTCGGCATCGCGCTGCGCAATATCGTTATCGGGCGCAAGAATATATGATTAGAGCGCATCACCGGCACAAATCGAACAATTCGATTGACCGATGATACGCTCTAACAAGCCACTCAATACGGAGTGACTATAATGTATAAAAGTGTGGGTTAGTAGCGAAGTGCTATCAGCAATTCGCCTTTTTCGTTTTCCTCGAAGAGGAGCTTTTCTTCCTTTGCCAACCAACCGATGGCGGCAAAGAGCTCTTTATCGGTGCGCAACTTGGTTGCCTTTTTCAGCTGTTTTACGTCCAACTTGCCTAAATCGTTCAGTGCGTTCCATACGATTCCGGCATCTTCTCCTATTTTAAGTATGGTATCCATATTTCTTTCTCTGCGTCTATTGGTTTACTTTTCTGGAGGCAAAAGTAGCGAATCTTGCGCTAAATAGTATTGCAGGGAGATGTCAGTTGCGTTAAGAAACCGTTTCAGAAGGTCAATAGCCATAGAGGCAGCATCCGAAAGGAGCGTTTTGGAATCTAATTCGGGCGGAACAAACGAATTGATAAAAAGTAACAGGTTCGCGGTGTTTGGGCGTACTTTGGTGCGTTCCGAGTCGCTGGTTGGGTTCGCAAAGGGGCCCTTTTCGTCGCAGTAGAGGGGTAAATTGGCAACGTTGAGCGCACCGCGTCCAATGCCGGTAAAGGTATCTTCTTCGCGTCCGATGCGTAAAAGAACCTGTTTGCCCACTTCGGGCGCATGAAATAGTCCGACGGAATAGCCGGAAATCAGGGAGAGAAGGTTGCCCAAGTCCACAGCGGCATTGATGTTGTAGAGCCCTTTGCGGGCTATGATACGCCGGCGCAATTGTTCCGCTGCGGGGCGGTACCGGTTGGGGTCCTTGCCTAATTGTCGGTAGGCGGCGCGTGTACCGTTAATGGCTACCTGCTTTTTGATGCTTTCGGGCGTATCGCTGAGGGCGATGCGTGCTGTTTCCCGATCGATTTCACGCTGCAATTCCGGCAGATAAGGCGAGTTGACGATCTTCGCCTCAATCATAGCCATGGCAAAGTGAGGTAGTTTTGCGGCAAAATCGGTATCGATGGTGAGGATATGTTCCGTTGGGTTACTCATCTAAGCCCATATCCTTTAGAATGTCCTCATCCCAAGCGATGTCCATCAGTTCGTCTTCATCCTCGTCGGAAGGAGTACTTTGTTCGCTGCTTTCTTCCGTGGGAAGGCTTTCGGACGGTAAGTCGCGATGCACCATTTCGGTATTGTCGTAGGGCAGTTCGCGCTGCAATTCGTTCCAAAGGAGATCCTTGAGCTGATCAATACCAAACCCGGTTACGGAGGAGATGAAGCAGTGGGGTAGTTCAGAGGGTAGCTCGCTTTCCACCAATCTCATCAGCTCGTTGTCCGCCAAGTCGCATTTGGAAATTGCTAGGATAGCGCGCTTTTGTGCCATGCCGGGGTTGTATTGCACCAATTCATCGTGCAACAAGCGAAATTCATCGCCGATGTGTTCCGTATCGATGGGAATTACGAACAACAACAAGCTGTTGCGCTCGATGTGCCTTAGGAAACGGAGTCCCAACCCACGCCCCTGAGCGGCGCCTTCAATAATGCCGGGGATATCCGCCATTACAAACGAGTGCCCGTTGCGTGCATCTACGATGCCCACGCTGGGTACCAACGTGGTAAAAGGATAATCCGCTATTTTGGGCTTTGCGGCACTGACCACTGATAGCAGGGTTGATTTGCCCGCATTGGGCTTGCCCACCAAGCCCACATCAGCCAATGTTTTAATCTGTAGGAGTAGCTCGCGTTCCTCTGCCTTGCCTCCCGGTTGTGCAAATCGGGGTGCCTGATTGGTGGCACTCTTAAAGTGCGTGTTCCCTTTGCCGCCCTTGCCGCCTTTAAGCAATAGCTTTTCCTCGTTGTGGGCGGTTACTTCCATTAGGAATTCTCCCGTTTGGGCATCGTGAACGGTAGTACCCACCGGCACTTCGATAACCACCCGCTGCCCCGAGGCGCCTGTTTTAAGCGCGCCGGAGCCGGAAGCCCCGTCCGGAGCAAATACGTGTCGGTTATAGCGCAGATGGATCAGCGTGTGGTAATTGCGATTGGCACGCAGAACAATGTCGCCGCCATCACCACCGTCACCGCCATCTGGTCCTCCTTTGGGGATATACTTCTCGCGCCTAAAGTGAGCCGAACCGTTGCCACCTCTACCGCTGCGACAAACGATTTTTACCTGATCGACAAAGTTCCCTTCTGCAGCCATTAAAGTTGGTCAATAACGCTGAAGAGCCGCTCGGTTATCGCTTCCACCTTACCGGTTCCCTGAACCAAGCGGTGCAGCCCTTGTTCACGATAGTAATCGGCTATGGGAGCCGTTTGTGTTCGGTACACGTGCAAACGGTTATTAATGGTATCGATATTATCGTCGCTACGTCCTTCCAATTCTTTCCGGCGGAGCAAACGCTGTACCAGTTCATTCTCCGGCACACTTAACTCCAACAGGGCGTTTATCTTCAGGCCGTGATGGTGCATCATTTTGTCTAAAGCTTCCGCCTGAGCTACCGTTCGGGGGAATCCGTCAAACAGGAATCCCGAAGCAGCACTGTGTTGCTCAATGGCGTGCTCAATAACACCGATGACCACTTCGTCGGGAACTAAGTTCCCTTTGTCCATATAGGTTTGTGCCTTCTTTCCCAAGGGAGTGCCCGACGCAATTTCGTTGCGCAGTATTTCGCCTGTAGAAATGGCGGTAAGCCCGTAGCGTTCCAGTATAAAACGCCCTTGTGTTCCTTTGCCGCTTCCCGGCGGTCCAAAAAGTATCAGATTGATCATGTTGTTATGTTTATTGATTGTTTTCTTTTGTTGGCTCTGCTATTTGATAAATATCTTTCAGCATGCGTCCTCTGCCGTCAAAATCGAGTCCGTAGCCTACGATAAACTTATTTTCAATCTCAATGCCTACGTAATCGCAAGTGACGTCGTTGATCAGTGCTTCCGGCTTAACCAGCATAGCGGCTATGCGTACTTCGGCGGCGCCTTCGTCCAGATATTTTCGCTTCAGGCACGCCATCGTGTAGCCGGTATCCACGAGGTCCTCCATAATGATGACCAATCGATCTTTAACCGGTATGCCGAGCGGCATCACCTCCTTTAGGCATGCGGACGAACTCATCCCCTGATAACTGGAGTAACGGGCAAAGCCGATTACCGCCGTTGAGTCAATTCGCTTCACCAATTCGGCGGCAAACATAAATGCTCCGTTCATCGTGCAAACGAACAGCGGATCCCGTCCTGCCGTATCGCGCTTGATTTCGTCCGCCATACGGCTTATTTGTGCTTCAATCTGCTCCTGGGTGAGGTAGGGAACAAACGTTTTTCCGAAGATTGTTATTTCGTTCATAGGTTCCATCCAAAGTTGGTTATTTATACGAAAGCCATCTGCCAATTTCCTTGAGGGAAGGCTTTTTGCCGTACATCAGTATCCCTACGCGGTAGATGCGCGCGCTGAGCCATACAATGAGCCACGCAGAGGCATACAAAATGAATACGCTGAGCGCCTGCTGCCATATGGGAACCCCGAACGGAATGCGCACCAGCATAACGATGGGCGAGGTAAAAGGTATGTACGAACACCACAAGGCGAGGGGGCCTTCCGGGTTGTTAATGCTACCAAAACCGGCGTAGAATGAAAACATCAACAGCAACATTACCGGCATCATAAACTGTGCGCTGTCCTCATCGCTCGAAACGGAGGCACCCACGGCTGCATACAAAGAGGCATAAAGCAGGTAGCCACCCACAAAATAGAGTACAAACATCAGGATCATTTGAGGGAAGTTGACCGAAGAGAGTACGCGGATGGAATCCTGCATATCGCGGAAGCTATCCGCTCCCATATTAGCAGCCATCCCGGTTACATCCGCTTGGGTCATATTCGCCAAGGAACTTAAATCCACGGCGGAGCCGATCATCACCATCATAAGTATGAAGATGAGCAATGCGCCAAACGCTATCCAAAGGAGCATCTGTACCAATCCTACCAGCCCGATCCCTATTATTTTGCCCGCCATCAGGTCAAACGGTTTCACGCTGGATACCATCACTTCCATAATGCGGTTTTTCTTTTCCTCCAAAACGCCGTTCATTACCGAACCACCGAATGCGGAAATAAAGTAGAAGCTGATGAAGGCGAGTGCCATACCGATAAAGCCCGCCATGGCACCGCTCGAGCGTTGCGTTTCGCCGCTTTCGTTCCATCGGTAGGTAGGTACGGACAAGCGGAAACGGCTGTCCGCTACAATGCGGTCAATATCTTCCGTTTGGTACGCCTTGAGCTTACAGTCCGAAACGTATTGCGATAGCTTCTCATTCACGTAAGTAGTAAGCCCCTCGGGCATCTGCTTAAACGAATAGAGCCCTACCGCCTTAGGGTTAACCGTCAGATCCTCATCAATAACCAATACGCCCGTAAAGCCCTCTTTGTTTTCCGCACCCATTTTGCGTAACTCCTCCGGATCGTTTTCGGTAGCCACAAAGCTGTAGTTACGGTTATCGGGCAGTATATCGGCATAATGATTGCCGGTGCGATCCACAACAGCTATTTTCTCCTTGCCTACGCTATACATACCCAGGATAATGGGCAGCGAGATGAAGGCGATCATTAAGATGGGTACCAACAGAGTAACCACTATGAAGGAGCGCTTCCGTACGCGGGTGTTGAACTCGCGTCCGATAACAATGCCTATTCGGTTTTTGTTTGTCATTCCGCTACCTCCTTTCGTTTCTCTACGGTTGAAATGAATATATCGTTCATCGAGGGTATTTCTTCTTCAAAAAGCAGCACTTCGCACCGCTCGGGCAGTGCTTCAATCAGGTTGCGGTTGGTTTGTCCCGCGCTACGCTCTATGCGGAGGCTCTGCTTGTCTCCTTCAAATTTTTTCTCTCTCACCACAAAGGGCTTCAGCTCTTCCTCGCTCAACGGAACGGGGCTCCGTAGCACCACGTTAATCATTCCTTTACCGAATTGCGCCCGTACATCGGAGACCTTGCCGCTCAGCACCACCTTAGAGTGATTTATGAGTGCTATATCATCGCAGATCTCTTCCACCGACTGCATGTTGTGCGTAGAGAAGATAATGGTGCATCCCTTATCGCGCAACGCAAGAATTTCCCGCTTCAGTAGCTCGGCGTTCACCGGATCGAAGCCACTAAAGGGCTCATCAAATATCATCAGATCCGGTTCGTGGATTACCGTACAAATGAACTGAACCTTCTGCTGCATTCCCTTGCTCAGTTCTTCCACTTTTTTGTTCCACCAATCGGTGATTTCGAACTTTTCGAACCAAGCCTGCAACCGACGGACTGCCGTGGCTTTATCGATGCCCTTCAGGCGCGCTAAATAGATGGCTTGTTCGCCCACCTTCATCTTTCGGTATAAACCGCGTTCCTCCGGCAAATAGCCTATGTGGAGTACGTCCGAAGCGCTGAGAGGCTTCCCGTTCAGATAAACGGCTCCCGTATCCGGAGCCGTGATGCGGTTAATGATACGGATAAGCGTTGTTTTGCCCGCTCCGTTGGGGCCCAACAGCCCGAAAACGGTGCCGCGCCGTACCTGCACGGATACATCGTCCAACGCCAAGTGTTTCGCGTAGCGTTTCACTACGTGCTCGGCTACTAAATAAGCCTCTTCGTTCATCTCTGTTCTTTCGGTCTCTTATCTCAAGCAAAGGTAACAATATTACCACTATTGAGCGGTTCCTCTGCTGTTTTATTTTAGTTACGCTGCAAAGGTAATACATGCGCTCCCCCGCAAATGTATCGAAACGTATTAAACTGTATCAAACTGTATCGAAGTGTATCGTAACGTATCGAAGTGTATTAAACTGTATCAAAGTGTATCGAAAGAAATACGGGTTTATCTGAGTTTATCAGAATTAATCGGAATTGATCCGAGCCAATGGGTTAATCCCGGATCTGCTTCGCTCTCCGATTTACTCCGGAAAGAGGATATAAACGGATTCCTTTGGCTGTTAGGGAATTGTCCCGACAAAGCGAAAAGTAGGAAAAGAAATAAGGGAGCGATGCAAGACGCTCCCTTATTAAGAATAGGTTCCCGTAGAATAGCTATAGTTCTATTCCACTTTATTGATGGCGGCAAGGATTAGTATTTTGCCGCTTTCAGCGTGACGCAGTACCGCAAAGAAAGGTCGGTTGAATTTTACCTCACGGTATTGGATGGGATTATCGTCTCCGGACGCTCCGGGCATAATGATATCCGCTGTAGCGCCCGCTGCTTCAACGCTTTTTTCGTCCCACTTGAGAATGGCTTGGTGCAATATGACTTTCTTAAAGTCAGGTTCCTGCTGAAGGTAGTTGCGGTTGAACATCCGCTCCATACCTATAGCGGGAATACCCATTGACTTTTTGAAGCCGATAGCGCGCATCATTCCCTCTAAATCCACGGTTTCCCCTTGGGTAGAAAGGCGTGGTAAGCGCATTTCTATCGGCTCTTTTTTGCTCGCCTCTGCTAATGCCGTTATTTCGGCATTCGTAAGCGCAAGCGAGGCAAGTGGTGCCTTATTGTCTTTGGGGAGTAATAGAAGCATTTGGTAAGGCGATGTATTTTTGTCCCCCAACCCAGCCTCTACACATTCAAATCGTTCATTAGCCGCGTAACGAAGCAATATATCTTCCGTGACGTGCATCATATCCACCTTATTTTCCTTTCCATCTCCCATACGGAAGGCTTCCCTATTTATCATAGGCACGCCATCGGCTATAGTCCAGATCCACGGTGCCGTGAAGAAGAATGCATTCAGGGTTATGGCGTAAGACATTTCCTCGGAAGCCTTTTCCGGAATCATATTTTGGATGCGTCCGTACGTTTTGCGTTCAATCCACTTATTGAGATATCGGATGGAGCTTGCCTTGCTCAAATCCAACACTGCCGTGGGGGCATCAAAATAGGAATATAAGTTCTGAGGGTAAGTAGGTACCAATTTATCCGCGCAATGAGTGTCCACCCAAAAGCTGTTTGCGGGAAAGTAGCGGCAATTTTTGTCCGCCGTAGCAAGAACGGCATTTATGCGCTTCAGATAGCCGGCAACTTCCTCTGCCTTTGTGCTTTCCGGAAGCCCCATAATGGTGCGGTATTCGGCAAAAGCTTCGTCCGAAAGGGCGAGGGCGTTCATCCCGAGTACAGTTTCTATAGATATGGGTGAAAGAAGCGTATTTCGGTCGTTTCCGCGCTCCTTACAGAGCAGTTCGAATAGCTTTATACCTAATTCGTTTCCGCTCGAAGCAAAGCGGGCATCCGACTCGGGCAACTGCTTGTGCTCTTTATTTTCTATTGTGGGAACCGAGGCTCCTTCATCGGGCAACGACGTTTCCGTGAGAAAACGCACATCCGCCTTTTCCCCCTCTTTTACCTGTTTGTTGCTGTTGCACGAAGCAAA
>ERZ1673752.962-NODE-962-length-44423-cov-6.763095_pt1 | contig 44423 bp, 27 predicted proteins | sample MGYA00580195_ERZ1673752 | MGnify/ENA primary metagenome ERZ1673752 (study PRJEB41218, sample SAMN15661744) | gut metagenome | host: Homo sapiens | place: Canada: London | collected 2015-08-20/2019-03-30 | study: EMG produced TPA metagenomics assembly of...
CAATAGACTAAGGAAAGTCTCTAAAAACTGATGTTTTTAGAGACTACTTTTCAGTACCCACCTTTTAAATCTATTGTTTCGCAAATGTTCAGAGCCACTTATACTGAACATTGAGAAACAACGATGGAGATACTTTGCTTCTGCAAAAAACTTTGCTTCGCAAAGTTACTTCTAAAATGGCGTCAAGCCTTTAATCAGCGTTTCCTAAAGGCATGCGCCGTTTAATCAGTGTTTTATTTTAGAGTTGTAAGTATGGTAACCGCTACTCTCGTTTATCGCCCGTGACAGTATTTATATTTTTTACCGCTGCCGCAGGGACAAGGATCGTTGCGTCCGACTTTTTCAAATGCGCGAACGACCTGCGCTTTATCCGGCTGACTTGCACGAGCAAGCGGAGATGTATTGTCCGCCTGTGATGCCGCAAAACTGTCGGTTTCACGATGCGTCGCAACGCCCATCTGCGTTCTGCTCTGCGCTTCGTGCTCGCTTTCGGTGCTAACTTTGACCAAGGCAACGCGCGATGCAATCGTCATACGGATAGAATCAATCATCGTATCGAAGATATCAAAACCTTCATTTTTGTATTCAATGAGCGGATTTTTTTGTCCATAGGAACGCAAGTATACCGCTTCACGTAAATTTTCAAGCGTTTCCAAATGGTCAAGCCATGCGCGATCGATAATATTAATATATTGAAAACGAATAAAAAAGTTTAAATTCTGTTCACCGGTTATTTTTTCCTTTTCAACAATCTCTTGTTTTATTGCATTGAAAATTGTTTCCGCAATATTCGGTGACTGAGTAAATTTTTCATGATTGTTTTCCGTCAGCGTATATCCGAATTTTGATTTTAAATCACTGCGCAATGTTTCAAGTGCTTCATCAAATTCATTTCGTGCTGCATGCTTTACTTGTTCCACGCTGTCGGTAATAAATTCTTGAATGCTCGTATAACATCGTTCCACCAAATGCTCATCTTCCAAAATTTTATCCCGCTCACCGTAAATAAAATTCCGCTGCTCATTCAAAACGTCGTCGTATTCCAACAAGTGCTTTCGAATATCAAAGTTGCGCTCTTCGACTTTTTTTTGAGCTTTTTCAATCGCGGAGTTGAGCATCGAGTGTGCAATCGGCTCGCCTTTTTCAAGGCCGATTTTACCCATCATTCCTTTAAATCGCTCGCCGCCGAAAAGTCGCATCAAGTCGTCATCCAATGAAATGTAAAACTTTGAACGTCCCGGATCGCCTTGACGCCCCGAACGTCCGCGCAGCTGATTATCGATTCGGCGGCTTTCGTGGCGTTCCGTGCCGATAACGTACAAGCCTCCGACGCTTTTTACGTATTCGTAATCATCAATCCATTTTGCGGTTTCTTCATCAATGAGTTTTTCGAGATAATCGGGGTTCGGCTGATCTCCCGCCCGTTTTTTTGCACGAAATTCGGGGTTGCCGCCGAGCTTAATATCGGTACCGCGTCCCGCCATGTTTGTTGCAATAGTTACCGCGCCTTTCGCACCGGCTTCCGCAATAATCAACGCTTCGCGGGCGTGGTTTTTCGCGTTCAATACTTCGTGGCGAATTCCGCGTTTTGTCAGCATTTTAGAAATAAGTTCCGACTTTTCTATAGAAGCCGTACCGACCAAAACCGGCTGTCCTTTTTCGTGAGCATTTTTTATTTCCGTACACAAGGCTTCCAGTTTTTCTTCTTCCGTTATGTAGACTTCGTCGTCTTCATCTTGTCGGGCAACGGGCAAGTTAGTCGGAATCACCACAACATCCAAGTTATAAATTTTTGCAAACTCCGCCGCTTCCGTGTCGGCTGTTCCCGTCATACCGGAAAGTTTCGTATACATACGGAAAAAATTCTGGAATGTAATCGTCGCGAGCGTTCGGTTTCGCTGTGCAATGCGAATGTGTTCCTTTGCTTCAATTGCCTGATGCAGACCGTCACTGTACCGGCGTCCTTCCAAAATACGACCGGTAAATTCATCAACGATTTGCACTTGTCCGTCTGCAACAACGTAATCAACATCGATATGGAACAACAAATGCGCTTTCATCGCTTGCGTAAAATAATGAATGTACTCAAAGTTTTCTTCGTCAAACAAGCTACCCTTGATGAGATTATGCTTTTGCAAAATTTCTTCAATGTGGAGCATACCTTCATCGGTAAACGAAATGCGTTTATTTTTTTCATCAACTTTGTAGTCGCCTTCGCATTTTTCGCCTTCCGCTTCATTCGGGTACTCACCCTGTTCGTTCTTTTTTACTTCGACGAGGGTTCCCAAAAGTTTATCGACTTCAAAATAATTTTGCGTGTCATCTTCGGCTTGCCCTGAAATAATAAGCGGCGTTCGCGCTTCATCGATTAAAATCGAGTCAATTTCGTCAACAACGGCAAAATGAAATCCCCGTTGTACTTTATCCTGCAAACGAAGCTGCATATTATCACGCAGATAATCAAAACCCAATTCGTTGTTGGTACCGTAGGTTATATCGCACGCATAGGCTTTTTTTCGGTTTTCATTATCCATGTTGGAAAGAACTGCGCCGACCGTCAACCCCAGATAATCATACACCGGACGCATCCATGCCGCGTCGCGCTCGGCGAGGTAATCGTTGACCGTTACGACATGAACGCCCTTACCGGTCAGGCTGTTTAAGTACACGGCGGCAACCGACATCAAGGTTTTACCTTCACCGGTTTTCATTTCGACAATTTTACCGCTATGCAGTACGAGCGCACCCATAATTTGCACATCGTAGGGGCGTTCGCCCAAAACTCGCCGTGCCGCTTCGCGCGCCATCGCAAAAGCTTCCGGAATAAAGTTATCCAAACTTTCGCCTGCCTGATACCGCGTTTTAAATTCTTGCGTTTTATTTTTAAAATCTTCTTCCGTTAAAGATACTGCCCAACGTTCTTTTTCGTTAATTTGCTTTAAAGTAGGTAATAATGCTTTAATATCGCGCTCATGTTGCGAGCCGAATAATAATTTAATAAGTGAAAAACCCATACCCTTTATTATACTAAAATGGTGAAAAAAAAGCAATATTTTAAAATTATTTACCGGTGCAAGGTGCTTGCTCCCGCTTATATTTGATTTTCAGGACGATATACCAGAGAATACTACCGAGCATCATCAGCAAACACAGAATTTGTCCGGTCGAAATATTCAACACCGAAGTAAAACGAAAAATTTCCGTTGAATTAGGCGAAAACCGGTACCCGATATTAGCATCCGGTTGTCTGAAGTACTCAAGAAAAAAGCGAAAAAAACCGTACCCGAATGTATACATAACAGCAAGAAATCCGTTGAACGGTTTTTTCTTTCGCAGCGCCCAAATGATGAGCCACAGGATAACTCCTTCAAAAAAAGCTTCGTAGAGTTGACTTGGATGCCGCGGTAAGTTTACCAACTGCGCACCGGCAGGAATATCGATGCCGCATTTTTGTGCAAATGCAGCAACCCACGGTTCCGCCGCCGAAAAGCGGTCGCTCGCCGGTGCTTGCGGAAAAATCATTCCGATCGGACTGGTCGTAATACGACCATACAGTTCACCGTTGCAAAAATTTCCCCAACGCCCGAAAGTATATCCGAGCGGAATCGAAGCTGCAATCGTATCCAAAAGCGGCAGCATTTCGTGTTTTGTAACGCGGCACCAAATGATTATTCCCAAAAGACCGCCGATAAAACCGCCGTGGTATGACATCCCCGCCCAGCCGGTAAAATGCATATCGCTGTCGAATGGCCAAAATATAAGCCAGGGATGCGTTAAATAAAATAACGTGTCATCATAAATCAAACAGGAAGCAATGCGGGCACCCAGCACCAAGCCGAAAATACCTGCCATAAAAAAACCGGATTGATCATCTTCGGTAAAAGCAACGCCCGATTTAAAATGCAGTTCGCCGTTTTTAACTTGCTTGGAAAAAAGCCAATACGCAACGCCAAATGCAACCAAATACATCAGTGCGTACCATCGCAAAAAGGGAACTCCGGGAATAATTTCCGGATGTAAAAACGACGGATAATTCAAATACAAAAACATGGCAACTCCTTCCAATGGCGTTTATGGTGAACGCATAACGAAAAACATTATAACGGTATTCTCTTTTTTTTCAACGGTGATATTTGAGTAATTTTAAAAATAAAAATTCTCAATAAATATATAGCATTGAACACCTATACTTCAATACCGAAAATAATAATTTTATCCGCATCACTTTTTAAAATGCCCTTAGGAAACGCTGATTAAAGGCTTACCGCCGTTTAACAGCATTTCCTAATTGTTTTTCAATTCTCAATTGAATTAATCAGTACCTCCTTTAGTATACGCAAGTTTTACTAACTTGATAAATTTCAGGTCGGTAAAACTCGCTATTCGCTGTTATCATCTGCTGTCACTCATAAAAAATCCGTTTTCACAATATTTTGACAGCATAATATCACAAGCTTGTTTTTTCTTTCACCAGTAGCTGCGCCAAGCACAAAAGTATTTCAACGTTTTTTGCCATCGATTGTATCGGCACATATTCAAACCGACCGTGAGCGTTTTCATACCCGGCTGAAAGATTCGGAGCCGGAAGTCCGCGCCACGAAAGCGCACTGCCGTCGGTGCCGCCTCGAAACGGTTCGTTTTTCGCTTCAAGCCCGCACATGTTAATTGCCTTGCGGAGATTTTCCACGAGATGCGGAAAACGGTCGGTAACTTCTTTCATGCTGCGGTAAGTTTCTTTGATGGTAAGTTCCAACGTGCCTTCACCGTAGACCCTGTTTATTTTTGCCGCACAGTCGGTGACAAACTTTTCACGGGCTGCAAATTTTTTGCTGTCATGATCACGGATAATAAGCGAAAGCCACGCCTGTTCGATTTCCGCCGAAACGGCAACCATATGATAAAAGCCTTGTCGACCTTCTGTTGTTTGCGGACGTTCGTCCGGTGGAAACAGATTCATAAATTCGGCGGCTATATCAACGGCGTTTTTCATTTTACCTTTTGCCGTTCCCGGATGCACCGAAAACCCGTGAATGACAATATCTGCTTCGGACGCATTAAACGTTTCATCGCAGTAATATCCGAGATAATCTCCGTCAATCGTGTAACAGGTCGGCACCCCGAACCGCTCAAGCGACAGGTCTTTTGCGAGACCGCCTACTTCTTCATCAGGAGTAAACGCAAGGCTGATGAGTCCGTGTTTAATTTCAGGGTGTTTTATCAAGTGTTCGACAAAAGTTATGATAGCAGCAATCGCCGCCTTGTCATCACCTCCGAGAAGGGTTGTTCCGTCCGTCAGCACTAGGTCGTTTCCGATATAGTTTTTGAGGTTGGGAAATTCGGATTCACGCATGACGATACCGAGTTCTTTGTTGAGAACGATGTCCCCGCCCCGATAGTTTTCCAGCAGCCGCGGTTTTACATCGAATCCTTTTGCGTCCGGCGACGTGTCAAGATGTGCGACAAGCCCTAGCGGCGAGCCTTGCCCGTCGGGTAGATTCGAATGCAGCTTTGCATACAGCACACAAGTAGCCTCGTCCAGATACACATCGTCCGCACCGATTTTTATCAACTCGCGTTGCAGCTCCCGCGCCATATCAAACTGGCACGCAGTTGTCGGCACGGTTGTAGAATCCCGCGAAGACTGCGACGGAATGCGGGCATAGCGCATAAGGCGTTCGGCAAGTATGTGATTGTATTCGTTCATGTTTTTTGTCATACCGATAGCCTACACGCTTTTCAGTGTTCTGTCAAGAACAAGTTCGTGCCATCACCCGTAATTTTCTGCAATTATGTATATGCAGTGAACACATCATGAACGGGAATGTATTATAGTAGTTCTCTGATTAAATCGAGCAATGTACTTCAAAACATTACAAGTCAAACAAACTTACTTGCAATGAACGAATCGATTGAAGAGGTTCACGCAGGAGATGCCGACAAAGGTTTTGCTGTTGTTGCCGATGAAATCAGTAAACTCGCTGAAAACATGTTGGAAACTGAACAAATAAACAAATACAAGAATACTGAAATTTAAGCGATATGGTAGTAACGAATCCTGCCCGTTTCGCTTTTGCAAAAAACTTTGCTTTGCAAAGTTGCTGATTAAACGGCGTCAAGCCTTTAATCAGCGTTTTCTTTACACCATTTGTAAAAATGTTTTTTCGTCAATGATGCTCACACCCAATTTTTGCGCTTTGAGATTTTTTGCTGAACCGGAATCCGGCTCATTTGTAACCAAAAACGTCAAATCTTTTACGACGGAAGATTTAACGGCACCGCCTTTTTGTTTTACCAAACTTTCCGCTTGACTCCGCTTCATAGTCGCAAGTTCGCCGGTAAAGCAAAAACTTTTTCCCGAAAGCGGTAAATTATTTTCTCGCGGCTTAATCGTAATCGTTCCGCTTTTGATGAGCTCCTGCATTTCAGCACCGGCGGCTTGCATACCCTGCACCAAGTTATGCGCCATAATTTCCCCGAAGTTCGGAACTTGCGCAAGCTGCTCTTCCGTCGCCGCCAAAATTTTTTCGAGGCTATCATACCCCGCTTCAACCAATTTTCCCGCCATAACTTCACCGATTCCATCAATATCAAACCCCGCGATAAACTGCTCCAGCGTGATTTCGCGTTTTGCATTGATGGAGGCGATGAGTTTTTGTGCGGAAATTTCGCCCATACGTTCAAGCACAGCAAGCTGATCCGCGCGTAGCCGGTAAATATCCGAAACGGAATGAAGCATACTCATTTCAAAAAGACGCGCCAAGATCGTTTTTCCGAACTCCTGAATGTCTAAAATGGCAATCCATTTTTCCAAACGATGGTGAATCAGCTTTTTACAATCAGGATTTGGACAGTACAACCGGCTGCCTTCATTTACCAACGCCGTGTGACAAGCGGAACAGGTATGCGGAAACGGAATATCGTATGCATCCGGCGGATTCGACACGAGGCTTTCAATTTTCGGAATAATCTCTCCGCGCTTGGTAACAATCACTTTGCTGCCTATTTTCAAGTCAAGCGAAGTAATAACGTTCGGGTTTGCCAAACTGGCACGCTTGACGGTCGTTCCCGCAAGTCGCACTGGATCAATAATCGCAATCGGTGTATACGTCGCACCCGACTCACTCCACTCAACTTCACGCACTGTTGATACGGCTTCCTGCAAACTGAACTTAAACGCAATTTGTTTTTCAGGTCGAGGTCGTGAAATATCCGCAATATCGATATCCCTGTTTTTTACCACCAACCCGTCAATATCAAAATCAAGCCCGTCGCGCAGCTGCATAACCGCAGCACGGTATGCAATTACTTCATCGGCGCTTTCACAAATTTTTTGTTCCACCACGGTAAAACCGAGCCGTTTCAGCCACGCAATTTTTTCCAACTCATCGGAAAAAAACTCGTTCGACAAAATTCCGCTCCGTGCATCCGCTTCCGAAAGCGCATCATAACAAATCACCGTTAAATGCTCGCTCCCCGTTCCGTCTTTGCGTTTCATCACACCGTTTGTTGCATTCCGGCAATTCGCTTTATCGGCATAAAACGCTTTGTGAACGCTCCGCTTCATAATCACTTCGCCGCGGATACCGCCTGAAAAATTCACCGCGCCGTTTTTATCCCGCAAGCGCAGCAAAACGCCTTCCATCTTTTTGACATTAGCGGTAATATCATCTCCGATCGTTCCGTTCCCACGCGTTACCGCTTTTACCAATTCACCGCGGCGATACTGCAATTCTAAACTCGCACCGTCCAACTTGTACTGCACGATAAAACGGTGAAACGACATTTTTGCCGCCCACTGTAAAAACTGCTCCGGGTTTGCCGCCTTTTCCTGACTTCCCATCGGAATAATGTGTTCCGCTTTTGCAAACCCCTCTCCCGTATCCACGCCCACCGTTTTAAATAACGCATTTTGCGGATCCAGCTCTTTTAACTCGTCCCACAAAACATCGAAATCTTCGTCGCTGATTTCCGGCTGTTTATTATAGTACAAATCCTGATGGTACTTGATTTCTTTTTCCAGTTTTTGTATCCGTTTTTTCGTTGTATCCGCCATAAAAAAGATTCCTCAAAATTTTATGATTATTTTTTTAATCTTGCTTTTTTACGCAAAAAGGACGCAGCCCGCATTCGGCAAAGCAATGCCGTACCGTCCAATACGCGGGCTGCGAAGCCGTTTTCTCACCGGCGTTTCCCCTACACTTTTCCGTTTTTTACCGGTACGTTCCATGCTTTTTGCCTTTTACAAAAAAAGCCCTCCCCTTAACGAACTGCGTTCCGAATTCCTCAAGCGGGAGAGCTTTATTTTAACCGGTGTAAAAAATGCCGCTATTTTGCAGCTTTACGTCCGGGTGATTTTTTTACCGGTGCCGCCTTTTTTGCAACCGCTTTTTTGAGATTTGGTTTGATTTTTCTGCCTTCTTTATTTGCCTTTTCAATTTCGGCTTGAGCAATCGCAAGCAAAGCGATCGGCACCGAGTATGAAGAACACGAAACATAGTTCAGCCCCGCTTCCATGCAGAACTTGACATTTTCAGGCCGCGCCCCATGCTCACCGCAAAGGCCGCACACCAGCTCAGGCCGCACCAAGCGTCCGCGCTGCAAAGCGATTAAAATCAGCTGGCGAACCGCCGAATCCAACACGGCAAACGGATTTCCATCAATCAAGTCGTACATCGTGTAATCCGGCATAAAACTGTTAAAGTCATCCCGCGAAAGACCCAACGTCGTTTGCGTTAAATCATTCGTGCCGAACGAGAAAAACTGTGCATAGTTTGCAATTTCGTCCGCATTGAGTGCCGCCGACGGCAACTCAATCATAACGCCCATTTTGTAATTAAGCTTTTCCGCTTTGAACTTTTCTCGTATTTCTTCTTCAATTGCGGTCAAACCGACGTATGAGTGCCCTTCAATTTTCTTTCCGAATGCAATTTGCTTAAATTCGCGGAAACTCATAATAAGCGGAATCATAATTTCAGGATGCACTTCAATTTTTTCCTTTTGCAACGAATACGCCGCATCAAAAAGCGCTCGAAGCTGCATCGCATAAATTTCAGGATACGAAATGGCAACGCGGCAGCCGCGGTGTCCGAGCATCGGGTTGATTTCCGACATCATAGCAATTTGCGAAGTGAGCTGCGCTTTATTGACGGTTGTTTTTTTAGTCGTTTTAATATGGTTCACATAATCAGCCATTTCAATTTCGTTATGCGGCAAAAATTCATGGAGTGGCGCATCGAGCAAGCGGATAGTAACTTCTTTTCCCGCCATCGCTTTGAAAATCCCGTAAAAATCATCTCGCTGAAATTTATACAATTTATTTAACGCTTTTTCCCGATCCGCAAGCGATTCGCTTAAAATCATTTCCCGGAAAATATTGATGCGTTCATCTTTAAAAAACATATGCTCCGTTCGACACAAACCGACGCCTTCCGCCCCGAACTCCAAAGCTAAATTCGCATCGCGGGGACTGTCGGCGTTTGCACGAACGTGAAACCCGGAAACGAACGCTTTTGTGAGCGTGATAAAATCCAAAAGCCCTGAAGTTTTCGGATCCGGCTCAATCAGTTTAACTTCACCGAAGTACACAATCGGATCGCCGTAATACGGCACATTTAAGCTAATCAAATCGCCTTCGTTAATGGTAACACCTTCAATCACCGCTTTGTTTTTTAAAATTTTCATATCGGGACGAACCAGCGATATTTTTCCGTATTGGCGGGCAACAACGGATGCGTGAGCGGCGTATCCGCCCTCGTTGGACAAAACACCGGTTGAAACTTCAATCGCTTTAACTTCACCGGCATAGGTCGCAGGCATACACAAAATACAGCGGGTGTCTTTACCCTCCATTTTTGCTTTTTTCTGTGCATCAATCAGAGCATCCGCACTGAAATAAACGCGTCCGACAGCCGCTCCCGGAGCGCCGGCAATACCGCCTTTCGACATTTTCAGCGACTTAACACTCGTTACATCAATCACCGGGTGCAAAATTTCGTTGAGCTGTCCCGGTTTTACGGTCGACACGACATATTCCGCATCCACAACGTTTCGATTGTAGAGATCCAACAGCAAATGCACGAGCGAAATCGTCGACTTCGCTTCAACCGATTTTTGCTCAATCAGCCACAGTTTTCCCGACTCAACGGTAAACCGAATACGGCGAACATCCTTATTGACATCTTCCAACTTCCACGCAATTTCCTGCAATTTCGTTAAATACTTTGAACCGATAGAGTTAATATCTTTTCCGTCAGCACTCACCTCGTCAAACTGCTCAACATAAAACTCGCCCTGTAATTTTTTTTCACCGGTTACGATATTGCGAGTATTGAACACACCGGAATACGAATCCTTACCGTAGTTTCCGTATGCCATCGGCTGAATTAAAATCGCGACATCATCCTCGTTATCTTCTTCCGTGTGCAGTAAATCACTAACAATATTAAGCGACGCATCAAGCTGAGTTTCCGCACTGTCGAAAAACGCTTCCGGCAAATATCCTTCAAACTTGGTCATCACTTCCGCACCGGAAAGTTTCATTTCAGTATCCAAAAGTTTTTGCACCTGAGAAAGAGCTACTTCAGCGGTTTTCAGCTCGGTTGCATTTTCTTTTAACTCAGCCGTTTTTTGCATAACTTGAAAAATACCTTTCAGCATAAAGGCAACTTCGTGTGCGGCAAATTTTTCACCGACTTTCGCTTCAAAACCTGCAAGATTTTTTCTCGTCAAACCGAAGTTATGCAAAGTCGGATACGCGGAAATGCTCAAATTCGGCGAAACGACAATTTTCAGCAACAAAGGATTTTCCGCATCGTCAAATTTCTTATCAACGGTTTTGCCCATTTTATCAAAAAAAGGCTTTAAAATTTCACAAACCTGTTCATCCGCCAATTCTTGCGCAACCGTCGCATCGATAATAATACCCGGCAAAACAGACAAATTAAGTTCGGCAAGTTGATCTACTTCGCGCCCCCGAATACCGAAGTATTGCCGATCTACTTTTGCGTTGATCCGAGTTTCATCACTGAAATAGTAAATATTTTTTGCAATAGACATCTTTTCCTCCTAGAATAAGTTCAAAACGGTATCGGGTGAACCTTTTAAAAATGCACCGAAACTGGGACTCGCACCCTGTGCCAAATATTTTCGCAATTTCGATAAGTCGTTGATTTCATCGGCGGCAACCGAAAACTGAATCATCGTACCGTGTTTTACCTTTCCCCACTTAAAAAGGGTATTAATATCAACAATTCGTTCTCCGTCGTAATACACCATAACTTCCGCATTCGGGTATTTTGCATTATAGGCTCGGATAATCCGTTTCCATGCTTCAACGTTCCCATTGTGGAAAAGCTCGTTCGTAACCAAAACGGATACGAGCGGCGACATGTTTTTTCGACCGACCGGTGCAGTCGCGGCAGGGGTGCTTTCACGGCGCAAATAATCCGGCACTTCATACTGCGGCTCTTCGTACGAAGTCTGTACGGCAGTTCGCGATGAAGTCGGAACACGGCGAGTCGGAGCTTTTCGACCCGTCGGTTTTTGTTCCGCCGTTGCACTCGTTTTCGATGTTTTCGGAGCTTCGACTTTGAAAATAAAATCGCCCGATTTTACGGAAGTTGCTAATTTTGTTTTTTTATTTTCATATATGAGTTTCGTCACTGCATTTGCGATTGCATCCGCTATTTTTTTATCTAATTCATCATCGTCTTTACCGATATAAATATTTAAAAGTTCATTTTTTCTCAAACTATCCAGAACACCGGTGTTTGCCGGGTTTTTAGGGTTAAAAATTAAAAATCCCATATCGGGATGATGATAACCCAGCACGATATCGACACCATGCCATGTTGCAATCTCGGCAATAACATCGTTTGACGACTTGCAAATTGTTTCAAGGTTCACCGAATACGCATGGTAATTTTTTTTATCCAAAAGTACCACCGAAATGATCGGTAAAACTTCATCCGGCACAATTTCCTTTTCAAGAATCATCGTATTAATTGTATCCGCAATATTTTCATTGTCAGCATTTAAAATATCGATAACGGCTTGACAATGACCGACCGCATTATTAAAATCGGCTCTTTTTGAAAATGGCACATAAAAGTGCGTTTTAGTTTCCATATATTCATATTCCCCTTTAAAATAAAACCCCCGAAAATGGTAATCGGGGGTTAAAATTAATTCATAAGTTAGATTTTTCTTCCCTTACGAACTTAAATTTTTGACAAGCCTGAGCTTGATTTTCCGCGTCGACCCGTTTTAGGTGCTGCACCCGCTTTCGTGGTGCGCGGAGCATGTTTCGTAGTCGCTTTTCCAGCCGGTAAGCTCTTAGTCGCTTCAGCTGCTTCTGCTTCAAGCATCGGAGCAGACATCACTTCGCTGAACGAAGCACGACCGGCGGCTTCTCCTGCTTTCGGATCGCCCACACCCTCATCATCAGCACTTCCGAACGACTTTGCAAGGTCGGTACGAACGGTTGAACGTCGGCGCGAGAACGAAGCAAACGCAGCGTCTTCAAAGCCCTTGGAAATACCTGCCAAGAATTCATTAAGGAGGTTTGCCATGCCATCCAAAGTCGCTTTTTTCCGCTTGATTGAAGTAATGTCAATGTCAAGCAAAATACCCGGCTGCACATGGTACGGGTTGATCATGTAATCGAATGTTGTAAATTCGGATTCAAGCTTGTTCAAGCGATTTTCCATAACACGACGTTCGATCGGATATTTGTAATCGTACATTTGTTGCAACTTTTCACGCATGAGGATGAGCCTTTTGCGGAGCTTGTCTTTTTCGTAAATGTATGTGCGATTCATTTTTTCAACTTCGGTTTCACCGACTTTTACAAAGGAAATTTCGTCCCACACTTTTGCAATATCTTCGTATGCCGGCAAGCCGTCTTTTTCTTTGTAGTTTTTGCGGATGTAGTTCTTGTACTTTCCTGCCAAGTCATCGAAATCAGTAATACGAGTACCGAACTTTGACTTGTCATAGATTGAATGAACAACGTCCCAAATGTGTCCAATTTCGGTTTCAAATGAGCGAACCATCACTTCGTATGCTTTTCGCTCTTCAAGGAGCTGCGCACTGTTGATGTAGCGGAGCAAAATTGAAAAGCGTTCATCCGGAAGGTTTGCAACATCGGTATCATCGTACTCGCGAATAATAACTTGGCGAGCATTTTTCATGTTTTCGATGTACTGATAACCCATTTTTGAAGTATCCAAGATTGAGGTGATTGAGTTAATCGCCGTATTAAAACCGCGGCTTCGGATGTTTTCCAAGTCAATAATTTTTTTCAAGTTTTCGCGAATATTCAACTGGTCAAAAGTTTCCGGATCGATTTCAGCTCGCAAGTTGTTGATCCGATCCATAAGTTCCTTTGACAGCGTGCTGTATCGCTTGCTCTCCGGATTATCAACTTCATCATCGGTGAAGTCTTCAACGCGATTCATCTTTTCAAAAATGAGGGAACTTTCGTCAAGTTCATCCAAACCTTTGTCAATTCGTTCATCCTTGAGCTTTTCAATTTCCTTGTCAATTTCCTGGATATAGTGATTCGACAACAGATCTTTGATAATGTACTCAACGGTTGACTGATAGTGGAAAATCGGGCTGATTAACTCGGTGTCCAAAATGTTAATTGACAATTTAACATCGGTAACGGTCTTCGGCTTTGTAAGGTTATCTTTGAAAGCACATTTAACGATTGCATAGGCGTTCTGTCCGCGGACAAAAGCTCCAACGTCGGTTTTTTGACGCAGCAACGAGTTGGTCAACGTTTCCAAGTCGTTTACACCGCGCTGAACGTGACCTTGCAAGTGTCCGTACATGTTGACGATTGACTTTTCAATTTCGCCGGTGTTAAACTTGTCCGCACCGCCGACTTGATCCAAAAGGTTAGCAATTTCTTTCGGAGTGTATCGGTCAACAACTTTCATTTCTTCGCGGTCGATGAAGTTTCGAACCTTTTTCACCATTTCATCTTCAGCGGTTACCATGTAACGGTTGAACATGTTTTGGTAGTTCTGGTTGAAGTAGTTATACAACTTTTCCTTCACGCCGCCCATAACATCCAATCTTTCCAACACATCTTTCGGAAGTTTTGTTGTTAAGTGATGTAACACTTTGTTTGTTTCTTCTTCGATCAACTGATTTACTTCTTTCTGTTGATCTCGGTAATCTTGCGCTAATGAGTTTCGTGAACCGACAGCACTGGGCTTTTCAGGATGGAACACATTAGGACTCTGAGGTAGATCTAAACTTGCCATTTAATTTCTCCTTAATTTAGCAGTTTTATGTAGTTACAAAGCTACACCCTACATTCTACATATTTTTAAAACTTTGTAAAGTCTTTTTTTTCGTTTTTTATAAATTTTATAAAAACTTTACATTATATGGAGCGTTTATTTAAAATCAGCAATTAAACAAACGCGCAGTTCCTAAAAGTTTTTCCGCAATACGTACTTCACGCGGTTTTTGATGAAAGTATTTGAATTTCAGGAACAATGGAGTTCTCGACAATGTTCTTAGTAATCGTAATTTGTTTTTTACCTTTTACGGACGGCGATTTATACATCGGTTCGAGCATCAACTTTTCGATAATTGCCCGTAATCCGCGCGCTCCCGTATTTTGATCAATAGCTTTTTGGGCAATTGCATCAATCGCGTCTGGTTCAAAAATCAAACGCGTTTCATCAAAACTGAATGACTGTTGATATTGTTTGGTAATTGCATTTTTCGGCTCGGTCAAGATACGTTTCAAATCTTCTTTGTTGAGCGGATTTAACGCAACGGTGATCGGCAATCGCCCAATCAATTCCGGTATAATTCCGAACTTAACCAAATCATCAGGGATTAAATCTTTATAAAGTTCCGTCAAGTTTTCTTCATCGTGGGTTTTTATATCCGCAGAAAAACCGACCGGATGTTCACAAACGCGCTGCTTGACGATTTTTTCCAAACCGACAAACGCTCCCGCACAAATAAACAAAATGTTGGAAGTGTCAATTTTATACGTGTCTTGATTCGGATGCTTACGTCCCCCATTTGGCGGAACCGACGCTTCCGTGCCTTCGATGATTTTCAAAAGTGCTTGCTGTACACCTTCACCGGAAACGTCTCGTGTAATTGAAACGTTTTCGCTTTTCCGTGCAATTTTGTCAATTTCATCAATGAATACAATGCCGTGTTCCGCCTTTGCAATATTCCCGTCGGCATTTTGGATAAGTTTGAGCAAAATATTTTCAACATCATCTCCGACATAGCCGGCTTCCGTGACGGTAGTCGCATCGGCAATCGCAAACGGCACATCCAGTTTTTCGGCAAGCGTTTTTGCTAAAAGCGTTTTTCCCGAGCCGGTCGGACCGAGTAAAAGCACATTGGATTTTTCCAAACGGATACTGTCTTCGGCGGATTCTGCAACAGATTGTCCGATTCGTTTATAGTGATTGTACACCGAAACCGACAGAACTTTTTTTGCATAATCCTGTCCGATAACATATTCGTCCAAGTATGCTTTGAGTTCAACCGGCGTCGGTAAATTTTTGAGTTGAAAACCGTTTCCGTGTCGTTCGGCTTTTCGTTTGTCGATATATTTTTGACACAATTCTACACACTGTTCACAAATTGAAACATCCCCGGGACCGGGAACGATAATCGTATCCGGAGATTCCGGACGTCCGCAAAATGAACACATACGGTTATAAAGTGGTTTATATTTAGCCATGCTTTCTCCTCAAAATGAAACTCAAATGGAACACTGTGTTTTGCTTTCGCTATTTTTTTTCGTTATTGCGAAGCATCACTTTATCAATGATGCCGTATTCGCAAGCTTCTGTGGCAGACATAAAATAATCTCGCTCCAAATCACGAGCGACTTCCGCTTCGGCTTTTCCCGTACATGATGCAAAGTATTCAATAATAAGCTTTTTCAACCGTATAATTTCACGCGCCCCGATACTAATGTCAGAAGCTTGCCCTTCAACGCCGCCCCAAGGTTGGTGAATCAGCACGCGGGAAGAAGGAAGTGCAAACCGTTTTCCCTTCGTACCGCCGGCGAGCAAAACCGCCGCCATACTTGCAGCCTGACCGAGACAAATCGTTTGCACATCGGGACGGATGTGTTGCATTGTGTCGTACATCGCAAGTCCCGCGGTCACGGAACCGCCCGGCGAATTAATATACACACTAATATCTTTATCAGGGTTTTGTGACTCCAAAAAAAGGAGCTGGGCTACCATTAAATCGCATGTTGCGTCGTTAATTTCGCCGTCAACAAAAACAATTCTATCCTTCAAAAGGCGTGAAAAAATATCGTAACTGCGCTCTCCGTTTCCCGTTTGCTCAATAACATACGGAACCAACGTGTTCATTTGTTCGTTCATTATTCTTCCTTAAAAACCACGTATTTTTACCGGATACAAAACATTCATCTAACGTACCTGCTGCTGCAGCAACTCACTTGCGGCAATCTTTTCGCCGTCTTCAACCGTGCAAGCCGCCAATATGAGGTCAAACAGTTTCCGCTCTTTGATAATATCGGTTAAATAGTTTTTATACTCATCGCTGCCGTATTTTTCTTTTACATCTTTGAGCTGCATATTGGATGATTCAGCAATGTCGTTGTATTCCGTCTCAAAGTCCGCTTCCGTTACCGTAATTTCCGGTTTTGCTTCCAAAAGAGATTCAATCACAATACGCTTTTTTAATTCTTTTACGGATTCGGGTTTGACCGCTTCCGCAAAACGTTCTTTGTTGTAGCCGTCCTGCTGTTTATTCATCATTGCCGTCAACTGCGCTTCGCTGATTCCCATCTGGCGTGCAACATTCGCCCAGCGCAAATTCACGTCGGCGTTTACCATTGATTCAGGCAAAGCAAAGTCATTCGCTTCCAAAACGCTGTCGAGATAATTGTCAATTTTAATTTGCTGAATTCGAGCATCGACGGCTTTCTTGATTTTTTCCGTTAAATCTTTTTTCAAATCATCGAGGGTTTTAAATTTTTCGTTTACATCCTGCGCGAGGTCGTCATCCAGTTTCGGCATATCGCGGAACTTCAACGCCGTCAACTTTACACGTACCGTCACTTTTTTTCCGGCAAGGCTCGCTACTTCGTAATCTTCAGGGAAATCCTTCGTAATATCTCTTTCCTCGCCTTTTTTCATCCCGATAATATCGTCATCCAGATGGTAGATATTGTATTTGGTACCGACTTCAAATGCAAACTCTTTTCGTTCGGTTTCGGCAATCGGGTTACCGCTTTCATCCAACTCCGCATAATCAACGGTTACAAGATCTCCCTGTTGTACCGTCTCATCGTCTTTTTTGTCAACCACAAATGAGTTGTTGCGCTGAATAACTTTCAGCTCGTTTTCAAGAGCTGCGTCTTCATCGGTTACCACCGGCGCTTTGATCGTAAATCCGTCAATTTTTTTCAAATCGGCTTTCGGAAAAATATCGTAAGAAACCGAAAAGGTAAAATCCTTGTCCGGTTCAAACTCCAAGTCGCCGATCAATTCCGGCTGTTCATAGCCGAGCGGTTTAATATCTTTGTCGTCCGTATCAAAAATTTCAGTTAAGGCTTTTTCAATGAGGTTTGACCCCGCTTCCATTTTTAAAGATTTACCGTATCGTTGCTCCAAAATCGTTGCCGGAACTTTTCCCCGTCGGAAACCCGGAATTTGAGCGTTTTTCACATAGGTTTCAATAACCTTATCGTACGCTTCTTTGGCATCTTGCTTATCAATTGTAACATCTAATTGAATGTTGGAAGACCCGAGGTCTTTAACTTCTTTTTTAATTTCCATAAACCCTCACTTGCTGTCGTTGGACAGAACCCTATAAATTTCAACCGCGTTCGGTACGGCGGCACCGTATGTTGTTTCGGTTATAAAAAAAGCGATTCGACAACAGGTTCGCCGAATCGCTAAAAGCGGGAAACGAGGATTGAACTCGCGACATCCACCTTGGCAAGGTGGCGCTCTACCACTGAGCTATTCCCGCGTGTAAAAGCCCTTTTCCGAGCATGCGAGAGAAGGGACTTGAACCCTTACGCCGAGGCACCAGATCCTAAGTCTGGCGTGTCTGCCAATTCCACCACTCTCGCGCAAAGACTAAAAAGTAGCGGAAAAATATAAAGTATACCCATTATAGGGATATTGTATACTTTTGTCAAGTACTTTTTGAATTTTTTTTTATTTTTATTCATTGGATTTTTGCGGCTTTGCTCTTACCGGTTTCCAAACCGATTGTAGAGTTTTAAAAGGTCCCGCACTGCCGCTTCCCGCTTTTGTAAGGCAGTAAAGTTTTTACGGGTTAAGCGCCACACCCAGTTTCCCATAGTTGCCGGCGTGTTCATACGCGCGAAATTGTCCAACTGCAAAAGATCCTGCGCCGGAATAATTGCTAAAAACGAAATAGCGGAAAACGCAAGCCGCACGAGTTTTTCCGCGAGCGGTTTTACGCCGGCTGCATCCAAATATTTTTTTGCATACGCAACCGCAGACGAATCCTGATCGGCAAACCAACCGACACTCGTTGCATTGTCATGCGTTCCCGTGTACACGACCGAAAAGGAATCGGCGTAATTATGCGGCAGATACGGACTGCGACCTGCATCATCAAAGGCAAACTGCAACACTTTCATGCCGGGGACATTGCAAAAACGCTGCAGATTACGCACTTCATCGGTGATAACGCCCAAATCTTCCACGATAATCGGAAGGCTTGCACGGTGATTTTTCAACGCTGCAAAAAAGTCCGCGCCACCGCCTTTTTCCCAAACACCGTTTCGAGCCGTTTTTTCACGCGCATTAATTTTCCAAAAAGCTTCAAACCCACGAAAATGATCCAATCGCACCGCATCGAACAGCATAAAATTAAAATCAAGACGCTGGATCCAATACGCATAGCCGCTTTGACGGAGCGCATCCCAGTTATAGGTCGGCATGCCCCAGTACTGACCGTCATCACTAAAAGCGTCGGGAGGACAACCGCCGACAAACTGCACGGCGCGATTTTCATCCAACGAAAAAGCATCGGGGTTTGTCCAACAATCGCAGCTGTTGTACGCACTATAAAAAGGAATATCTCCGATGATGCAAACGCCGTTTTCATTTGCATATCGTTTTAAAGCAAAGTATTGCGTAAAAAACAAATATTGTACAAACTTTTGGAAATTAATTTCTTCGGAAAAAGTTTTTTGTAATTCGGCGATGGCGGTTGCATCCCGAAACTTAACGGCGGGTTCTTCATCGTACCAATCGCGATGCCGGTCATTTTTTAAAGCGCAAAATAAAAAATACGCTTCAAGCTGCGGATACAAACCCCCGAACGTTTCCCGCAAATATTTTTCGCAAAAACTCACATCCTGTTTTGTTTTAAATCGTTCAAACGCGAGTCGTAAAATTTTTGTCCGGTTGCGATACAGCAATCCGTAGTCGCACTGATTGTCCGTCGCTCCAAAATCTACTGCGGTTATTTCTTTTTTGCGGAGGAGCTTTTCACGAACCAGCAGCTCCAAATCGATAAAGTACGGATTGCCGGCAAAAGACGAAAAGCTCTGATACGGAGAATCACCGAAGCCGGTCGGTCCCAAGGGCAACACTTGCCAATATGAAAAGCCGCACCGTTTCAAAAAGTCGACAAACTCAAACGCCGATCGTCCGAACGTTCCGATTCCGTATTTTGCGGGAAGCGAACTGACATGCAGCAATACACCGGCACTTCGTGCAAAATTAAACATGACGCCCATTATAATGAAAGAAATCTATTTTACAAGAGCGTAATAAAAATAAACGTTTAACAAATACTTGTTGTAAGATTCCACCGATTGACTGAAACATACCGGTTATGATAAAATAATATCATGAAGTTATTTAAAAATGTTGCAGTATTAATTGACATGAGTCCAAGCGAGCGGCGCGACTCAATCCGATATAATGTACTGGTACCTTGTTATATCTCCGGTATACCGCTGCCCGTTTTTACTATGCGCGACGTAAGCGAAAGCGGATGCCGATTGCACTTGACACTGGATGCAGCGCCGAATACGCTTCGGGAAGGAAATAATTATGTCATCAATGTGCAGCCAACACAATTAACGAATGAAAATCTTAACATCAATAGTTTTAATTTGCAAGTTAATTTAGTTTGGCTGACAAAACATGAACATGAAATCGGATGCGGCTTTCGAATTTTAAAATCCGAATCCAAAGATTTTAATACATGGCTGAATTCCATAGCTTCGCACACAAAAGAAAAAAAATTATTACATAAAAGACTCGTGTAATGCCTTTGAAAACAGCAGCGCTTGAAATGCAGACCAAAAGCTATAGACAGTAATTTCCCTGCAATTGATGACAAACTCATCCCAAATACGGTGAATGGGATATCGACTAAAACTTTATCGACGCTTGACGGGACGCTGATTTGTATTGAAAAAAAAGCGAACTGCCGTTACAATAAGGCTATAATAAATTCGGAGGAATTAATGAAAAAATTAACCGCAGTTTTTTGTAGTATTATTTTTTGCACTCTGTTTATGTTTGCTCAAGAGGACATCAATGACGATACGTTCGATAATTTTGGAGAGTTTAACAACACGGAGCTTAAAGATCAAAATGATAATTTTTCGGTGTTGGTCGGCGGTGAAGTTTATGCCGGCGGTAATTTTTTCCTGAACGATTTTAAAACCTTTCAGGACACGCGGGCATCTTCTCTTTTTTGGGGTAAATTGCATGTTGAAGCCAAAGCTCCGCTGACGCAAGCCTATTTCGGGATCAAACTCAACGATATGGTGCTGCCGTTTAATTTTAAAAACAAACCGGAACTCTATCCATATACGCCGCAAATCCCGCGCTTTATTGATGAAGGATACATAGAAGCAAGTATCGGACCGGTAACTTTCGGCGGCGGCTTGAAAAAAATAACGTGGGGGAAGGCTGATGCGTTCAGCGTGCTTGATGTGATTAACCCGCAGGATCTCAGCACCCCGACGATTTCCGATATGCAAGATTTAAAACTTGCCCGTCCGATGTTGTATATTTCGGGATATTTACCGAAAGAGATGAAACTGGAAGCAGTGTTTTTACCGGTTTTTGAAGGACACACCTTTGCAACTTCCGGCAGGTGGAAACCGATGCAGTTTGAAACAACGGGCGAAGGCATAGCAGCCGATATACAAAAGGACACAAATGTTTTAGCAAAGGTATCTGCGATGGCACAGATTAATCCCGGGGAAGTAACAAAATTTAAAGCAGCATCCGCCCATCTTGCGGAAAACTTTACCGAACCGCTTCCCTTTGACAGCGCAAAACTGAAATATTCGCAAGCCGGAGTGCGCTATACGGTAACCGTAAACGGCTATCACGATTTAGGCTTTCAGTACTATTACGGCTTCCTTCCGAATCCGGCTTTTTCATTTGATACAACTAAAGTAGGCGGAACGACAGCTGAAGCACTACTGAAATCTTTTGCGGGAGCCTTTACCATGGATTATAACCCGTACCACCAAGTCGGCTTTGATTACGCGCTGGCATGGGGACCTTTAAACTTTCGGCTTGAGCTTGCCGGAAACATTACCGAAGACTTGAAAGGTACAAAACCGGATGTCTACAATCCGAGCCTTGCTTGGAATGTCGGCTTGGATTACACTACTCCGATCGGGCTTTCGCTGAATCTTTGTGCGGCTGAAAACATAAAGCTGATGCACAAAAAAATCGGCACTGAATTGTACGATGTGGAAAAAGGTTCAAAAGCGACCGATACAAAAATTATGCTTTTGCTTTCGCAACCGCTTTTACGAGATAGTATTAACATAAAATTACGGACGATTATGGCGTGTGAAACAATCGACTTTATGATGATACCGTCTCTTGATTGGACGTTCGGTACGCTACGGCTTGATGTACAAGCGGGATTTTTCTTCGGTAAAAAAGGCGGAACTTTCACGCAATACAAAGACAACAATTACCTCGGAATGTCCATCAGCTATGCTTTTTAAAGGCATCGTAAAAGGCACTTGAAAAAAGTCACGAACTGCGTATGATTATTGATAAAAACATATTATTTTGGAGGATATATGGTTTTAACGATTTGTATCGTAGGCGTTTTTGTTTTACTTTTGTGGGGACTATGGTTTTTAAAAAAGCAAAATATCAGTTTTAATGTCCGCACCATTTTAGCATTGGTTGTCGGAATCATATTTGGGATCGTGCTGCAGTTTGCCGTAAAAGATAAAACGGTTGTTTCAAAAAGTTTAGCGTGGATTTCGATAATTGGTAGCGGTTATGTGCGGCTGCTATACATGATTGTCTTTCCGTTGATTTTTATTTCGATTGCAAAATCAATTGCAACGCAAAAATCAAACATGGGAAAAGCCGCCGTGCGGATTTTAGCGGTGTTGATGATTACCGTTGCGATTTCCGCATTGCTCAGCGCGTTTATTACGGCAGGGGTCGGTTTAACGGCGGAAGGTCTCCAACAAGGAAGCGCCGAAATTGCACGCGGTACTGCGATGAATGAAAAACTCGCTCAGTTTGAAACCAAGCCGATTCAACAACAGATTATTGAAATTATTCCGACCAATCCGTTTGCGGCTTTAACCGGCGCCGGTTCCAACCCGACGTTATCAACGGTGTTCTTTGCTGCCATGATAGGCTTTTCCGTTTTTTTCCTGAAACGCACAAATGAAAAATCGGCAAACATGATGATTGACATTATCACGGCAACCGCGGATACGGTCATGCGGCTCGTGATGATGATTTTACGACTCACTCCGTACGGCGTTATGGCGTTGATGACTGCAACGGCGGCGACTTCAAATTTCGACGCGGTGGTTCGGCTCGGTCAGTTTATCGCGGTCAGTTATGCGGCGATTATTTTGATGTTTATCGTCCACGGATTGTACCTTTTGATACACGGATTAAATCCGTTTGTGTTTTTTAAAAAGAGCTTTTCAACATTACTTTTTGCGTTTACCTCTCGCTCCAGCGCCGGTACGTTGCCGATGACCATTTCAAACATGGAAAAAAATCTCGGCGTTTCGGAAGGCATAGCAAACTTGGCAGGTTCGCTCGGAATCAGTATCGGACAGAACGGGTGTGCCGGCATCTATCCGGCAATGCTTGCGGTGATGATTGCACCTGTCGTCGGCATCAATCCGTTGGCACCCGCGTTTTTGGTAAAGTTGGTTCTGATTACCGCTTTCAGTTCTTTCGGTATTGTCGGAGTCGGCGGTGGAGCGACCTTTGCCGCTTTGGTGGTGCTTTCAACCTTGGGCTTCCCCGTTGAACTTGCCGGATTGCTAATTGCGATTGAACCGATTATCGATATGGGACGAACCGCGTTGAACGTCAGCGACTCGATGCTTGCCGGTGTGATTGCGGCAAAAAAAGGTCAAGAGTTGGACGAAACGGTTTATTACGCTAAAGAAGTTAATAACCAATAAAAAGCAACTCAAGAAAATAATGAGGGGGCAGCAGAACTGCCCCCGTTATTATAATATAAAACTAAAAGCGCCCTGCTCTCTTCAAAAAGTGAATACACAAATCAGGGAAATCGGTGAATAATCCGGTTGCTCCCGCTTTATGAAACAATGCATCATACAGTTCGTCAACCGTATCAACATACGGCGGGAGATCATCTTTTCTAACCGTATACGGATGACAGTCCATGTTGGCGTTTTTAATTTCTTCCGCAAGAACCGTATATTGGAGCGCATTCTTTTTTGAATTTTTATCATCAATGAGCATATACCACGCCGGTCCGATGCAATCGGCATACTGCGCAATTTCTTTTACGGCGCCGCTTTCGTGCATCCAATCATAGTTGTAATTAACCCATTCACCTTTTTCATTTTTTTCTTCGGTTTCATGCCAATCCGTGTAACCGACCAGCTGAACGAGCTTGATATCCATACCCATCTGCGGCAGCAATTCCGTTTTGATTCGTTTTAATTCATTGTAGTCAAAGGTTTGCAAATACACCAAATCCGTTTTTTTGGTATACCCGTATTTTTTGAGTACTTTCAACGTTGCAACGGTAATATCCTTGCCTTCTTTATGGTGAAACCAAGGAGCTTTAATTTCAGGATAAATTCCAACCTTTTTACCGGTCGATTTTTCCAAGCCCTGAATAAATTCTATTTCTTCTTCAAAAGTGTGCAATTTAAAGGAAGACTTCCATACGGGAAAACGTCCCGGATACACAGCTTTTGCGATGCCATCCTTCATTTCAAAATTTTCCGTCATATTGAGCTGACGAAGCTCGTCAAGCGTAAAATCGATAACATAAAAACGACCGTCTTTGCGCGCTCTTTTAGGAAATTTTAAAGCAACATCCGTTAAATTATCCAAAAAATGATCATGAATAACAATAAGATGATTATCTTTTGACATTGCAAGATCCTGCTCAAGATAATCCGCTCCTTGCGCAAATGCAAGTGCTTTTGATTCAAGTGTGTGCTCAGGTAAATAGCCTGAAGCACCCCGATGAGCAATGACGGTCTTATTCTCTGCATTTCCCATTGCGGAAAGCCCCAAACACATCATCGACAAAAATAAACCTGATGCGATTTTTTTCATCATAATTCTCCTCCGTCTTATACATAAGACATACGACAAGATGTATATCATAAAACAAAAAATTTGTACAGTGGTAGTCGAAAAAAATCATATTTTAAATTTATTAACTTCACTGAGCAATCGTTCAATATTATGTTTGTTTTTTTGCGTGATATTGCTTACTTTCCCTACCGCATGATTTACTTGCCCGGCATCAATCGTCATTTCATTCATGCTGTTCGTGATCTCTTTTGTTAAATTATCTAGGGTGCGCATTTCGTGAGCAATTCCTTTCTGTCCTTTAAGCATTTCGACCGCACCGTTTTTTACTTCAACGGTTACCGTATTGATATTGTTAATTGCTGCCAAAAGCTCACGATTACTTGCTTTCTGATCACGCATTGTTGTCGTTACGGTATCGCTGAATGCTTGTACATTTTCTGCAAGAGTAGAGATTTGATTAAATTGCGTTTCAACAACTTTTGCCGAACTTGACAACATTTCAATTTCCGTTTCCAATTGTTTCAACGTTGCGCTAATCGTTTTTCCCTGAACAGAAGATTCTTCAGCCAATTTTCTAATTTCGTCGGCAACAACGGCGAATCCCTTCCCTGCATCTCCGGCATGAGCCGCTTCAATTGCTGCATTCATTGCAAGAATATTTGTTTGATTCGCAATATTTTGGATAACATTGCTTGCTTCAATTAAACCGCCCGATTCTTCGGAAATTTTTTTGGTCATCTGATACGAAGAATCAAGTGTTTCCTTTCCGCTCACGGTGGCAACAACTAACTGTTCAATCTTTTCATCGTTTTGATCGAGTGCTCGCGTCATCGAATTAATTGTTTCATTCATTTTTTCTACGGCATCGGAAGATTGTGTGACGCTCGCCGCTTGTAATTCAATGCTCTTATTTAATTGCTGTATGGTACGGACGGTTTCTTCCATAGTTGAAGACGTTTCCGTTACACTTGCCGCCTGTGTCATCGCCTGCTGTTTTACGGCATCAATATTCAAGCCGATTTTTTGGATAGACGCAGCCATTTCTTCCATACTGGAATACAACGTTTCTCCGAGTTCATTCATTTCTTCTGAGTGTACAAAAATATTTTTTATTACATTCGCTATTGAAGCAATTGTTCGGTTGAAATAAACGGCAAAATCATTTGTTTCTTTAAATGCACTTTCTTCAATTCGCGCGGTTAAATCGCCTTCACCTTCAGAAATATCCTTAACTACATAAATAATTTTCCCAAAATAACCACCAAGAAATCGTATAAACAGCATGATGATGAGTGCAGTAACAGCAAAAAACAGTAAAAACAAAAATATTTGCGTTGTTAATACTTTACGTATCACCTCGGTTATCCCAACTTCAGGAACACCGATATCAGCAGCTCCGAATATCTCGTTGTTTTTATAAATGGGAATCATAATATCATAAGTCCATATCTTCTGCACGTCTGCATAAAAGCGGCTGTTCTTTTCAATACCCTTTGCGGCGCCCTCTTCAGTGTAGCTGTCATTCTCGTACACTTTGCCAAGTTTTATATGATCACTGTGTGCAATTGCAGTAACATTTTTATCGATAATAACCGCATACGCAATATTTTTCTGTGCGGCCGTTTTATCCACCAATACCTGCAAATCCGTAATCGGATTCTTTGCATTTTCAAGAATATATTCCGCATTCTTTGCAATCTCGCGAGTCAATTCAGTTGATTTTTGAACTATCAGCTGCGTTAGATTTTTACGAAATGAAAAATAAAGCATTATAGTGCTTGCAACAAACAAACACATAATGCAAACCAAAATTCCTATAGAAAGAACCGTCAAAAAACTGCTTTTTTTCCTTTGATTATGAATGGGATCTTTTTCCGAAGTTACATTCACAGTGCTATGATTATCCATATGTATTACCTCATAAACTGCCGTTTTATTTAATTTTGAAACGCCGCGGTTTGATCAAAATTTCCTAAACCAGATTCGCTATAAACAAAATATTTTTAGAGATATATTGTCATCAAATTGTCCGTTTTGTCAAGAGGTTTTTATGTCCTTGACTATTTTATAAAATTTGAGTATTATAAAAATAATTTCAGGGTAAGGTGAAATTCCTTGACCGGTGGTACAGCCCACGAGCGGATAAAAACGTCCGACCGTTATCACGGTGCGATGCGCGTTTTAATTTGCATGATTTGGTGAAACTCCAAAGCCGACGGTATAGTCCGGATAAAAGAAACGAATCCGACATCTCAACAGTGCCGCCCCGCAAAAAGGGTGTTGCCGGCACCGCCCTGAAAAACGGAGCATTTATTTTGGAAAAGGGCGAATTACATCTCACCGATTACGATTATATGCAACTGGCGATTGAGCTTGCAAAAAAAGGCGCGGGGCGTACCGCACCGAACCCGCTCGTGGGAGCGGTTCTCGTCAAGGACGGTCGCATTATTGGACGTGGCTATCACGCCTATTACGGCGGATTACATGCGGAACGGGCAGCATTGCAGGATTGCACAACTGCCGGTGAAAGCCCCGAAGGCGCGGTATTGTATGTAACGCTGGAGCCGTGCTGTCATTACGGACAGCAGCCGCCCTGCACGGAAGCCATTATCAAAGCAAAAATCGTCCGTGTCGTTATCGGAAGTGCTGACCCAAATCCACTGGTAGCAGGAAAAGGGGTTGCACAACTGCGCGCAGTCGGAATCGAAGTAATTGAAGGCTTTTTACAACAAGACTGCGATGCAATCAATCCTATTTTTTTTCATTATATCACAAAAAAAATGCCGTACGTTGCGGTAAAATATGCGATGACCTTGGACGGAAAAATCGCTACGGTAACCGGAGTTTCAAAGTGGATTACCGGTGAAGCAGCCCGAAAACGGGTTCACGAGTTGCGAACGCGATATGCGGCGATTATGGTCGGCGTCGGTACCGTATGTGCGGATAATCCGCTTTTAACCGCCCGCGGCGTGGAAGGAAAAAATCCGGTCCGGATTGTGTGCGATACGTATCTTCGCACGCCGCTTGAAAGCCGCCTTGTACAAACTGCCGGCGAAGTCCGCACTATCATCGCAACGTGTATCACAAGCGGGGATAAATTGAACGAGCTGAACGCCGCCGGCTGTGAAGTGTGGTCATTCCCCGAAACAGACGGCAGGGTGGACATACCGGCGCTAATGAGCAAATTAGCTGCGGGAAAAATTGACAGCATATTTGTCGAAGGCGGCGGCACATTGCTGGAAAGCCTTTTTGCGGAACACCTCGTCCAAAAAGTATACGCGTTTATTGCGCCGAAAATTTTCGGCGGAACGGAGGCAAAAACGCCGGTGGAAGGAAAAGGCATCGCGGATATAACCGAGGCGTGCCTTTTGGAAAATTGCCGAATAGAAAAAATCGGCGCTGATATCCTTTTAGAAGCGGATATTCTTGAGCGGGGAGGCTCGTCATGTTTACCGGAATAATCGAAGAAGTCGGCTCCGTGAAAACGGTGCTGCGGGGAAAAAACTCGGCAAAGCTGGAAATTGCCGCGCAAAAAGTGTTGGAAGGAACGCAACTCGGCGACAGCATTGCGGTGAACGGAGTGTGCCTTACGGTAACGACTCTTTCGACGGCGGGCTTTTCCGCCGATGTGATGTTTGAAACACTGGAGCGCTCAAATCTCGGTTCGCTGGTGCCGGCTTCTCCCGTGAACTTGGAGCGGGCAATGCCGATGAACGGTAGATTCGGCGGACACATTGTTTCCGGGCATATTGACGGAACGGGGAAAATTACCGCGATGATGAAAAACGATATTGCGGTGAAAATTACGATTGAAACCGAGCCGAGCATTACCGGTTTGATTATCGAAAAAGGCTCCGTTGCGATTGACGGCATTAGTTTAACCGTTACGGAAGTTTCAGAAACGGCGTTTTCGATTTCAGCGATTCCGCACACGCTGATTCATACGATTTTGAAAACCAAAAAGATCGGGGATACGGTAAATTTGGAAACGGATGTAATCGGAAAATACGTCAAAAAACTTTTAAAAACGGATTCCGAGTGCATTGAGCGGTATGCGGCAAAAACTGAAAAATCGGTAAGCCGCACCATTACACGAGAATTTTTAGCCGAAAACGGCTTTTAAAAAAATAACTTTACAAAAAAGAGGTTTATATGGACACGATTGAAAAAGCGCTGGAAGACTTACGACAGGGCAAAATTATTTTGGTCACTGACGATGAAGAGCGCGAAAATGAGGGCGATTTTATTTGTGCTGCGGAAGCGGCAACGACCGAAAATGTAAATTTTATGGCAACGTACGGGAAAGGTTTGATTTGCATGCCGATGTCACAGGAATTTGTGGAACGTTTGAAAATTCCGCAAATGGTGAGTTTGAACACGGACAATCACGAAACGGCTTTTACCGTCTCGATTGACCACGTATCGACGACGACAGGAATTTCAGCGGCGGAGCGCGGCGTTACCACGCGGGCAGTTGTTGCGGATGATGCACGGCCGGAAGATTTTCGCCGCCCGGGACATTGTTTTCCGCTTTTGGCACGAAAAAACGGAGTGCTTGAGCGAAACGGACATACGGAAGCAACGGTAGATTTGTGTCGTCTTGCGGGGTTAAAACCCTGCGGACTTTGTTGTGAAATCATGCGCGAAGACGGAACAATGATGCGGACATCGGAGCTGAAAGCGCTTGCCGAGCGCTTTAATTTGACGTTTATCACCATTAAGGATTTGCAGCATTATCGGAAAGTGCATGATCCGCTCGTCGAGCGGGTTACCCGCGTGAAAATGCCGACAAAGTACGGGCTTTTTACCGCCTACGGATATGAGAACAAGCTGAACGGTGAAAGTCATGTTGCCTTGGTAAAAGGCGATATCGGAAACGGCGAAAACATTCTCTGCCGCGTTCATTCGGAATGCTTGACCGGCGATACGTTCGGCTCGCTTCGCTGCGATTGCGGGCAGCAGTTTGCCCGCGCGATGACGCAAATCGAACACGAAGGACGGGGCATTCTCCTGTACATGCGGCAGGAAGGTCGCGGTATCGGTTTAATCAACAAACTGAAAGCCTATGAGCTTCAGGAAAAAGGCATGGACACGGTTGAGGCGAATATCGCGCTGGGTTTCAAGGCTGACTTGCGCGAATACTTTATCGGCGCACAGATTTTGCGCGATATCGGTGTCAAGACGATGCGCCTTTTGACGAACAATCCCGACAAAGTCTACCAGCTGGAAGAATTCGGTTTGAAAATTACCGAGCGGGTGCCGATTCAAGCGGAAGCGACGCCTTACGATTTGAGCTACTTGGTAACAAAACAAAAAAAGATGGGGCATTTATTGAAGTATTGACATTTCATTTTATTCACCGGAGCTAAAAAGCGTAAAACACTCAAGGAGGCACTGATTAATTCTCTATTGAATTAATCAGTGCCTCCCATACGCTCAAATTATAAAAATAAATATAAATAATGGGAATTATCCTCTTGACAAGTCAATTGCTATAGTGTATAGTATAAATATATCGATAATAATATATCGATATATAAGGAGTTTTTATGAAAGCATTTGCTATGCTAAAAATGGGCGAAACGGGTTGGATTGAAAAACCGACGCCTGAATGTGGTCCGATGGATGCAATTTGTAAACCGCTTGCATTGGCACCTTGTACCTCCGATATACATACCGTTTGGGAAGGAGCAATCGGTGATCGACACAATATGATTTTAGGACACGAGGGATGCGGTGAAATCGTGGAAGTGGGCTCGTTAGTCAAAGATTTTAAAGTAGGCGACAAAGTTCTCGTGCCCGCAATTACGCCTGACTGGAACTCGCTCGAAGCACAAGCAGGATATTCGATGCACTCAGGCGGTATGCTTGCAGGATGGAAATTCTCAAACTTTAAAGACGGTGTTTTCGGTGAGTATTTCCATGTAAACGATGCTGACGGTAACCTTGCTTTAATTCCTGAAGGCGTAAAAATTGAGGAAGCTCCAATGCTTTCCGATATGGTGCCAACCGGATTTCACGGTGTCGAACTTGCCGATGTGCAATTCGGTGATTCGGTTTTAGTTATCGGTATCGGTCCTGTCGGCTTGATGTCTGTCGCCGGTGCAAACCTTCGCGGTGCTTCTAAAATTTATGCAGTCGGTACTCGGCCAAACTGTATTGAAGCTGCAAAATTCTACGGCGCTACCGATATTATAAGTTACAAAAGCGGTCCTATCGCAAAACAAGTACTCGATTTAACACACGGAAAAGGTGTTGATAAAGTAGTTATTGCTGGCGGTACCGTTGATACATTCGCTGAAGCAGTTGAATGCTTAAAGCCGGGTGGAAAAATCGGTAATGTAAACTATCTTGGATCAGGAACTACCATTAATATTCCGCGCATTGAGTGGGGCGTCGGTATGGGACATAAACAAATCAATGGCGGTCTTATGCCGGGCGGTCGACTTCGCATGGAAAAACTCAGCAGTCTCGTTTCGGTTGGTAAGCTCGACCTTTCGAAACTGATCACGCACAAATTTAAAGGTTTTGAAAATGTCGAAAAAGCACTCTACTTGATGAAGGATAAACCGGCAGACTTAATCAAGCCTGTTGTAGTGATCTAATTTTTTATTCGGGCGTGGCGGTTTTTGGCTTTGCTAAAAGCCGCCGAACTTTTGAAATCCGGACGTGCATCATTCACGCGGAAAACTACCCGTGCGTTTTCAAAGTTGATTCCGACAATGAACTTAAAATCAACGGAGTCGATACGCCTCGTAATTTTACTAAAAGCATATGAAAGTACTTATCATTTCAGGTTTTTTAGGAGCAGGTAAAACAACCCTCATAAAAAAACTTTCAAAAAAAACCGATATTGATTTTGCCGTTATGGAAAACGAATACGGAGAAGTCGGCATCGATGGACAAGTTTTAAAACAAGATCGCTTAAAAGTTTGGGAACTCACTGAAGGTTGTATATGCTGCTCGCTCAAGTCCGACTTTGCCTCGTCAGTTTTGACCATTGCAAATGCCGTAAATCCTGAATACTTAATCGTAGAACCGAGTGGCGTCGGAATGTTGAGTTCCGTGCTTTTTAATCTCGCAAAAATAGAATATGAACATATCCGACTTTTGCAACCTATAACGGTTATTGATATACATACGATAGCTACTTGCATGCGTGAATTTAGCGAAATTTTTATTGACCAAATAAAATATGCCGACACCATTTTTATTTCAAAAGCCGAAAATATTTCCCATACAAAAATACAAGAAGCAATGAGCCTTATCAAAAGTCTCAATCCTGCAGCGAAGGTTTTACTTACCGGCGCGCTCGAAGAGAAAAATTTTAACGGAAAACAAGTTTTACAAAACTATTACTCTCACCATAAGAGTAGTTCGCTTGCCAACGCTGAAAATTACCCCGACATTGAAAATGTTGCAATAGAAAATTTCCACATACAGACGATTGAAGAGCTCATTGCAAAGATAGTTTTGATTATGAGACAAAATTATGGGGCAGTCTATCGCGGAAAAGGATTTGTTTGTATAAACGGTCAGTGGACAAAATTCGACATCGTCGGCGAAAACTATACAATCGAAACCTGCGAAGAAATGGACGGCGCAAAAGCAGTATTTATCGGACGTGCTTTAAAAAAAGATGCACTTCGGAAATTATGGCAGAACTAATAAACATCATTATAAAGCGACTTGTAAACTATTTTTATACGTCAAATCTTTTTTAATCCGCTAGTTAAATTAACAAAATCTATGTATAATATTCGCGATGGCTGAAATCAATATTTTATTTATCGGGGACGTATGTGCAAACATCGGCGTCAATGCACTACGGTTTATGCTTCCGAAACTGCAAGCGGAATATGACATCGCGTTCACCGTTGTCAATGCGGAAAACGCTTTGGACGGCGAAGGTGTCGACGAAAAAACTGCAAGCATACTTTTTGCGGCAGGAGCCGACGTACTCACCGGCGGCAATCATTCCTTACATGATTTTTCTTTGCGTAAAGATTTTTTACCGATTGCGAATGTTTTACGCCCCGCGAATATTCCTGAAGTCGGTGGAAACGGTGCCGTTATTGTTCACAAAGGCGAGTTTGATTTTTTAGTAGCAAACTTTTTGGGCCGTGAAAATATGCGACCAGCCGATTCACCGTTTACCGCAGCCGATGCGGTGCTGCATAAATTTTCGGAAACGGCGCCATCGTCTCCAATCACTATTGTTGACTTTCACGGAGAGTCGCCGGACGAAAAAGAAGCGTTCGCGTTTTATCTTGACGGGCGGATTTCTCTCGTTGTGGGCACGCACACGCACGTTCAAACTGCCGACGAAAAAATTTTACCGAACGGAACCGGCTATATTACCGATGTCGGCTTTGTCGGTTTACGCTCATCCGTTATCGGTGCCAACCCTGAATTTGTGCTCGATCGACAGCAACGCGGTTTTTCAACTAAGCCGCGCTGGCAAGATTCCGGTGAAGCAATTTTTTGTGCCGTTATTGCCGCAATCGATACGGAAACAAAAAAGACAAAAATGATTCACCGTATTCTACGGTCAGTTTTTATTCCGTGATCCGCTTTGATGTTTTTATACAATAAGAAAATCGGAATCTATTATTTTTAAAAAAGCATCAATCACCATAGGTTTTGCAAAAAGCTTTCCTTGAAACTTTCGACAACCGACTTGGAACAAAAATTTAAACTGCTCCGTTGAATCGACCCCTTCGGCAATCACATCAATATTGATTCGTGATGAAAGTGCAATCAGTAATTTTATAATTCCTTCATCCTTTAAATTGTTTCCGATTTCTGAAACAAATATTTTACTTATTTTTATTTTATCAAAATTGAGTTTATTGAGATAACTCAGTGATGAATAACTGACACCAAAATTTTTTATGCCAATACCTATTCCGAATTGTTGACACTGATTGATGTTCTTGATTGCAAGATCGGGATTCAACATCAGCGTTTCTTCCGTAATTTCAATTTCAATTTTATCGGGTTTTACATTGTATGCATTCAATGTTTCCAGAATATAATCAAAAAATATCGGGCTGAAAAAACTTTGCTCTGATAATGTAATCATTAATTTAAAATCAGTATTCATATTAAAGAAGTTGTTTTCCGACGCTTTTTTTATTGTTGTATTAAGAAGCCATCTATCAAATTTTTTTAGAATACCCGCTTTTCTTGCAATATCCAAAAACATTGTTTCATTTAAAAATCTGTTAAAATCATAATACCAACATATCACCGTTTCAAAGCTACAAATATGTCTCGAGCCGTCATCGTTGATTTGAATTACCGGCTCAACAACAACATTCATCGTACTGTTCAATATTTCGGTTTTCAGCTTTTCGGAAACAAAAAAATCAGTTTCAATTTTATCTTTCAAGCTGGTGTCAAAGTATGAAATACAATTCTTGCCTTTTTCTTTCGCCTGATACATCGCCATATCGGCAAAACGAATGAGCGTTGCCGCATCAATACCGTCATTCGGGAAAACACTCACGCCAATCGATACGGTAATTTTAATTTCAACGTCATCAATAAAAAACGGCTGTGCAAGTACGTGTTGCAAATTCAAACACTCCGTATGAATATCCGATTGCTTATCCAAAATAATAAGAAACTCATCGCCGCTGAATCGGGCTATCGCATTGTCATGTTCAAAAGCGGATGTCATGCGCGTTGCTATCTCAACAATCAACTTATTGACAATCTCATGTCCGAATGAATCATTAAGCATTTTCATATCATCAATGTCGACATAGAGAACATAAAGCATATCTTTTTTACTTATCAATGCATCTAATTTTTGCATGATTGATTTTCGATTATATAATTTTGTCGTATTATCAAAGTTAAGCAAGAAAAAATTATTTTCTTCCTGTTCTATTTTTTCACTAATTAATTTTTTTAACTTTATGTTTTTCTGCTTTATCGCGTGCGTTCGTTTTATTATTTTTGATTCAAGTTTTTTTTTATGACGTGCGACTTTATCTTTTCTTTTTTCAAACGAAGTCACATCCTGCAAATAATAAACCCCGGCGGCAAAAACTCCGTCTGCTGTTCTGATTGGCATACCGGTAAATAAAATATCACATTCCTCGCCATTGATTTTTAATTTAGTTTGTAGTTTAGTTCTCGACTTAAAAATTGTTCCGTCAGAAGAGGGAAAAATAAAATCATGAATTGATAAATTTTTCGGAACGCTCAAAAATTCAGAAAACATATCTTCAAACATTTTATTCCACCATACCGGATGAAGATTAAAATCAACGACGACAACACATTCAGGAATTTTATCTATCATTTTATAGATGAGCAAATTCGGCGATATTTCCAAGATATAAAAAAAACGCTGGCATATGATAATCACAAACGAAAATAAAAAAGTAGTAATGATAGCAAGATCATAATACATTGATACAACTTTAAATGAATAAAGCAATATTAAATTGAGAATATTTATTAAAAATCCGAGTAACAGAACAATTCCTACAAAAAGTGATGACATACGAAGCCGTGTCGGGTTATCTAAATTTTTGTAGCATAAAAATAAATTTCTTATTCCAATAAACATTAACAAGAAAAAGTAAATGCTGAATATGACAAATGATGGGAATCGTATAAGCTCCGGCAAAACTTTAGCCCACGATATTTTATAAATAGGTTTTAATATATCTGTGAATGGATAAAAAAAATAAGTGATTAAAAAAATTATTCCAAGCGATATTCCAAGTATTCGGTAATGCAGAATATCTTTTTTGTTTGTCAGTATACCCGTAAATTCATAAATTCCATAAAAAAGGGATGTTACCAGAATAATATGAACGGTAAACAAAATATTTTTCACATACGAACTATTTACTAAAAGTAATGCAACATAGTTAAATGACATTCCACATGAAATTGCCGCATGAACCGACATCCATAAACTTTTTCTGTTTTTTCGCATCGGCTCAAAAAAGACAAAAGCAAAAACACCGAAAATACAAGCAATGATTAAACCTACAGTAACATCGGTAGTTATATTCATTTATTTATTCTCCATAATGCTTTGCATCATAATATGGCAAAATTTTTTCGTTAAATATATTTTTAAATGGAACCGGCTTATAAAAATAATATCCTTGAATAATAATATTATCATTTTGCTGCAACAAAAAATCAAGTTGCTCTTTATACTCAACACCTTCGACAACAATTTTTAAATTACATACTTTTGCAAACTCCATAACGATATAAAGAATTTGCTCGATGCGTTTATTTTTTCCGATTTCATCAACAAAGCTTTTATCAATTTTCATTTTATCAATAGGTAATGTTTTAATATAATTGAAAGAAGCAAATGCGACACCAAAATCATCAACCGAGATTTTAATTCCCATTTTTTTTAATTCGATACATTTTGCAAGTATGCGCTTATTATACACCAATAATTCGGTTTCGGTAATTTCAAATTCAAGATGTCCGGTATCAACATTGGTTTCTGCAAAAATATCACTCACTGTTTTTATAAAGGCTTCACTGTTTAACTGTTTTGCAGAAAGGTTAACCGAAACCGTAAAATCATGAAAGCCGCTCTGCAGTAAAGTATTTATATCTAAGCAAGCTTGACGTAAAATTGAATAACTCATCGGAACAACACTTCCGGAGCTTTCCGCAACTTCGATAAAATAAAACGGTGAAAGCAAACCGCGTTTCGGATGCTGCCAACGTACTAACGATTCATAACCGATTATTTTTTGCGAACCGTCCCGTTTTACTAAAACTTGCGGTTGATAAAACGGAATAAATTCATTATTATCACATGCATGTTTTATTTCGGCAATGAGTTTAAAACGCTCTGTAATATTCCGCGAGATTTCCGGTGTGAATACAACGTATCTGGTGCCTTCCTGAGTGTTTGCCTGAAGGCTTGCAAGTGAGGCATTATCGATAATTTCTTCCGCCGTCATTCCACGTTCGTATATACAAATACCGATTAAAACACTGATTGAAATTTCAAAATTATTCACTGTTTTAATTTCGGAAATTAAATTAGATAGAACACGGGCAAAAATAATTGCATCATTTACATTGCTAATCGAATTATGCAGCAGCAAAAAATTATCGCCATCGGTACGTGATAAAACAGCATTATCAGCACTGATGAATCTATGAATGGTATCAACAACTTTTATGAGTACAAAATCACCGAACCAGTGTCCCCGTAAATCGTTGATATACTTAAAATCTTTAATATCAATACTGAACACGGAAAAGTTTGTTTCATTATTTGCAATTTTATTTTCAACAGCGTGTAAAAAATAATTACCGTTATATGCTTGTGTCAATGTATCAATTTCCAAAAGATGCAGATATTCATTATGCAAAAAGTTTTTTTGTTTTATTTGTGCTTGCATATATCTATTCTGCTTTACAAACTGTTTGTTTTTATCAAAAACTTTTTCATTAATATTTTTAGTCTCATATCCTAATGCAAGCGCTTTTACAATTAAAGCGGTAAAATCATGGAATATTAACACACTGCCAAGTAAATCACCGTATCGATCCAGTTGAACGGCATATTTCATTTGTAAATACTTTTTTTTACTCGTGCTTATTTGAATTATCTCCGTATGATCGGTAGTCAATTTTTGCATATCAAAGTTAGCGGGTAAGAATACTCTAATATCTTTTTTTATACTGTCATCAACTTCAAATAACTTATTGAAGAACTTGTTCGTATAGATAATTTTAAAATCTGAATCAATGAAAACGACGGCATCTTCTACGGTATTAAAAATTTTCAGTGCAAAAACTTGCGGGAAAATTTTATTTTGTGGAATACGTCCCAGTATTTTTAATATACTTACTATCATCACCCCAAAAACGATCGGTGTAATAGTCGGTACAACATAGCGCTGAAATAGGGGCAAAATTATATCAAATAAAAATATCAGCATATTACAAAGAGTGCATACGGCAACATCGGTTTTTATCTTAACCTTTACCGTTTTTTCCGCAGTCTTCTTTTGCAAAAACAAAGCCTTATAAAAAAGAAAATTCAACTGAATCATATTCATAACCGTTATGATCAAAGCGTAGGGACTGTTATTTGACCATCCATAGATAAATGAATATTCACCATTAGCAAATGACACCGGTTTAAGCGATAAAATCGATGGTGGCTTTACATACATAATCACCGCAATCAATATCATGAGAAACCAAGAGAGGGCATTTACAATAATAGTACGGGGAGCAATCGTTCGTCTTTGAGTTTCCATTACATTCTTTTTTCCGTATTCTTCGCTAAAGCTGAAAACAAGTGCAACTAAAACAGGAAACATTATCATCGATGTCATTGTAGCATACTGTGCAAATTTATACGCAGTGAACATTGTCTCGGATAAATTCATAAATGCATAAAAAAACACCGTCAGAGAATTAATTGCAAGCGTAATTATCGCTAACCAGGTAAAATCGGTATCTTTATAAAAATAACGGCGGTATGATCTTCCCAATATGATGATGATTGAAACAAAATAAAAAAACGGATATATGTATTTGAGAAAAATCATTATAATTCTTTCCCCAACAAAACAGCCGCCACAGAAACAAAACCCAGATCTTCCGTTGAAAAAGATTTTTCCCTTGAGCGCATTGTTAAATAGAACACACCTTTAAGTTTATCGTTATTAATAATCGGGCAAGCCAACACTGATTGCCATGTCGGAAAATTTAATTCACCGGCATTATGAACAATAACTTCATCGGTAAAAAAACCGGTTCCGCTTTCAATTGCTCGTTTTATAAATTTAGTATTAACTTCAACATCGGTAACAACATCGTCCGATCTTACCGTTATCATTTGTTTTATAAATTGCTGCATCATATAATCATCATTCGACAGCTGCGTATAAATCAAACTGACCGTTTCACAGCGTATAAAATATAAAATTTTATTCAAGAATGTCTGTATCATCGCCGTTTTAGACGCGTAATTAGAAGTCATAAATAGCAACTCAAAAATGCAATTTATTTTATCAAAGCTGAGATTTCCGGTATTTGAATACAAGCTGGAAAAAGCCGTTCGATCCATAACAGTATTTTCAAGCTGCGGAAAATACAACGAAGTTTTATTCACGCCCAATCCGCTCGCGTATATCATCGCGGTATGAGCACTGTCAACAATATTGTCGGACGACACGCCTTCATCATTTAAGGATGCAATACCGAATGTTAAAACGATAGGTAATTCAACATCATCAAATTTTAAAAGCGCCGATTGTTCTTTTATTGTTTCAATTTTTTTAATAGCAGTGTTTTTATTTTCATCAAAAAATAAAATTGCAAACTCATCCCTTGTATATCGGCATACCATATCATTTGGCTCAATATTCGCATTGACCATACTGATGATGGATTTTACAATTTTATCTGCCAGCCGTTGACCGAAAAGGTAATCAATCGCTTTGATATTTTCAATTCGAAAATATCCCACACTCATTTCATTATAATCTTGGCTGAAATAGTTAACAGCCGATTTTAATGTTTTTTCAAAATGTCTGATATGAACGGCGCCCGAATCGGAATCCATTATCACAATATTATTCAACTCATAACTTGATAACAGTGAATTTAAAATCGGGATAAGTTTTTTACAATAACCAATTTGACGTTCACTCAAAATCACAATATCTTTTTCTATACAAAACATCAAGGTGTACGTTTTATCGGTTCGGCATTTTTCATCGGCGAGCGGAATCGTAATAAGCTCGAAATTATAAAGGTCTCCGATTTCCCGTATACGCGCAAAACCATTTTCTTTTAATGCTGACGCATAATCGGAAAATTTCAGTATGATTCCATTTGCAGGAAACATGAGACGCTGCGAACCGTCAGAATCGGTGACGACAATATTCACATAATTTGCAAACATTTTTTGTATCAATAAATTTAATACAAGCCGAATATTTGATTCATAATCATCGCAAAAATTTTGTATGGTTTCAAGAAGTGTTTGATATTTCAGTACTTCATCGTTTGCATAAAAAACTTCACCCAGTAAAATTTCCAAAAAGTCACGACTCCTAACCGCAAGATTTAAATCATTTGAATTGAGCAAACGTTTTAAACCGATTTGGCTCACTTTTTCCTGAAAGACACTTTCACAAATTTTTGTTTCGCCTTTCCTTATAAAATTATATACAATCTCAAACGGAACCTTGAACGCGTATAAATTAAAAAAAGTTAAACGCTTTTCATTCGGGATCTGTTCCATAAATTCTATAATAAGTTTTTCGACATTGATAAAAGTAAATGTCCCGTGTGCGTATTTTCGTTTTTTGAAATAATTTAATGCAAGCTGTTGTTTTACCATAATTTCAAGCATCGGCGTTTTTTGCTCTTTTAATTTTGCAAGTGCTTCTGTAATATATATTTCCGCGTTACTTTCATCCAGCACTGTTTTTATTAATTTTATACGAATATCGACGAGCGTATTTTTATCAAAAAGTGTTCCGCAATTTTCAATAACAGATAATGCAAATTCATTGAGTAAATAAAACTGCTGCGAAGCAATACTTATTGATACCAGCCAAATTACTTGAGAAAGGAAATTATATTTTGCGCGAGGCGAAAGCGTTTTAATCGTAGACAATAACGTCTTTTTTAATTTTGCTTGGTGCGATTGTCCCGTTTTCAATACGGTAACAAGCTCCATAATAAAGTTTAATATTTTTTTTTGTTCGACATCCGAGCAACTGTTTCGTGCAAGTTTTAAGTTTTCCAAACATTCGTCATACTCGCCGAAAACTAAATTAATATGTCCGTTCAGAGAATAAAAATTAATATTCGCTTCTTCTTGTAAAACTTCCATTGAATAATTTTTTACGCTGCTTAAAAAATTATTTTTCGTAGTCAATGCTTTTACGTAATTATTGCGTTTAATCAACAATTCATAATTTAAAAGTTGGATATAAAAATGGAGATTCTTCACGGAAAAATTTATTAAAATAAGTTTTTCCGCTGCCAATGTTAAATAGTATTCCGCTAAATCCAACTGTCCCGTTTCAAAATAGAGCATGATTAAATTTGCATAGCAACCTAAAATATTTTGTTCAAAGCCTGCAAGTGTTGCGATTTCAAGCGCCTCAAGGTATGTTTTTTCCGCAAGCTGTGCGTCATTCCGATACAGCAAATAAGTGCTGGCAATATTATTTAAAGAGTTTAGCATGCTTTTAATATCATTATGCTCTTCCGCATTTTTATAACTCAATTTAAAAAACTTATATGCATCCGCATATGAATTATTCAGCAATTCCAAATTACCTGCATATCGATACAATATACTTAATGATTTTTTATCACCGCCATTTTTTTCAATTCGAGAAATTAAACTCAGCAACTTTTTCATTGCAGTTTGACGATTATTTGCAATAATATCTTGCAAGATATATATTCGATCAATGTGATTCATTTCTTCACTATCAAGATGCGAAAACGACTGGATAAGCTCATTTAATTTTTCCGCTTTTTCTTGGAAATTCTTGATATCAACAATCTCATACAATATATCACAATAATGAAAATAATACTTGAGTACAATTTTTTTATTTTGTACTTCATCAATGAATTCTTCCAATTGACCGAATGTCACCAAAGCCAATCCGATTTTTCCCAAACCGCTATACACACTTGCCAATTCAATTCCGATATCAACCTGCGCATCAAGAGCATGATTGTCCAAAATAATCCACGCACGCTCATAGTTTATAATCGCATTGTGATAATCACAACGAAGATTATTTTCACGGGCTTTTGTTATTAATAAATCCAAAACTTCATTTTCAGCGCCGAGATAATCATAATGTATTAAAATTTCATCGTAGAAAATATCATCATTCTCTTCTTTTAAAATTGCCAATGCACGAATATGTAAATCTCTTTTTTCCTCATCGGAAAGTGAATTGTAAAATGTTGTTTGAAGCATTTTTTCATCGATATGATATACACCGGGTTTAATTTCCGATATAAAATTATTTTCGATAAAATCATGAAATATCGAATCAATTTCTTCTTTTGAAACTTCAGGCAATAATTTTTCAGCGAAGGATCGTTTTATATAAAGTTGAAATACTGCAATGCGTTTAATGGATTGAGCGTGTTCAGTAAAATACCGGCTGAACGTACTTTTTGTTAATGAAATAACGGAAGCGGGAATATCAAAAAAGTGTGCAATGTTATAAACTTTCGGATTCATTTCCCAATATCCTTTAAATCTATTTTTCAGCAGTTCACCGTTTTCTAAAAGTTGTTTTATCAATGTTATGATGAAGTATAAATTACCGCCGGTTATTTTATTTATTTCTTTTGCGATTATCACCGGCTCGGTGCGCATCACAAGCATATCTTGAATAAGCAATGCCGTTTCATACTCCGTCAGCGGCTTTAACCGTATTTCTTTGCAATTATGTAATTTGATCATGCCGTCATATGCTGTTTTAAAATAACGTTCCAAGTTGACAAAATCTTTTGAAAATGAAAAGACAAAAAAAGTCCGTTGCATATTTAAACCTTGCGCTATATTTGAAAATATAAATTCAAGGATAAACTTGTCTGCATAATTGAGATTATCCGCAATAATCACTTGCGGTTTTATATAACTTGCTTTTTTTATCACATTATTTATTTTACCTACAACTGAATAAGTACTTTCCGAATAATAATTTTTTTCAGAAGCAAACTCTTTCACCTGTAAGTAGATTGTATTCAAATCGACTTCATTTTTTAATTGAGGATACGTATCTAAAATTTGCGACAATAATTTCAAAAAGAACTGATCCGATTTTTTTTCTACAGAAACGAAATAAGCATCAACGTCTTCGAATTTTAAAAGAAAATTCAGATTATGCAAAAACGGTGTTTTACCGCAACCGAGATTTCCGGTTACTAAAAAAACATTATGGCTATCAGGTAACTGCGGACCGGTAATTTCTTTAATAATTCGCTTAATATGCTTTTCTTGATTGGCGATGCGGGGACGTGTACATACATAACTGTATACATTGTTGGCGTCAACAGAAAAAAAAGAATTTAGTTTTGCATTTATGTCGGAAATAACTTGATAATAAAAATCGTAAATAATGGAACTGTATTTTCCCAAACAAATATTTTCGCACACCGTCAAAATACATTCAAGAATTTTGTTTTCATAATCGGTTAAAAAATGTTCTTTATATGCTTCACGAATCGCTTGTATGTTTTCATAAACGTTGCGACTTTTCATATAACCGTCAAGTAACGATAAAAACAGAACGGCAATATTTTCAAAGCGGTATTCCGCAGAAAAATCTTTTTTATTAATTGCAAGTGTTACTAAATCATTTGCTTTTACGGTAAATGAGTTTTCGTCCGCAATGGCAAAAAAATCATCAATGGAATCGATCGGATGAATATATCCGTTAATGATTCCCATGTTTTCACAACGACATATTTGTATCACCGTATTTAAAATTTCATCCAAATTAAACGGATCAATAAATTCATCAAGCGGTACATATTCTTCATGCAGTTCATATGTGTAGTAGTATACTTTTTCCGTATTACCATCGTTCTCCAATGAGGTAATCCCAAAGTCATAATTTTTGAAAAATAAATCATTTTGCATTACTGCAATATGCTTAAAATGTTTTTTGATAAATTCTTCCGAAAAAACGGACAAGCTTGCAGGACGAACAATCGATAAGCCCAATGCATGATTTTTGTTGTGAAAATCCAACACAACAAAGTTCAGAATATTTTTTACCGTATAATGAATTTCACGAACAATTTTATACTGATTGTTGACAATCTCCATAATTATGTATTATATCAAAGATAAGGCTTTTTTTCTATGCTATTTTTTACATTTGCGGTGTAATAAATACCGGCTCTTATCCTATACATAACAATGCCAACCCTTTTGTTTAATACCGTCAACCCAGTTCTGTGCCGCTTTTTTTGCACCGGTTAAATCATGATCTTCGTAATGTCCGCATTCAACTTCAGTGACAGCGGGGACTTCACCTTGCCAGTCAGCAACTTTTGTAAGCACGTTCAGCAAATGTTGGGCAACAACAGCTTCTTCATAATCGCCAAACAATGTCAAGTAGAAGCCGGTGCGACATCCCATCGGCGAAAAATCAATGACATCGGAAATTTCATCCCGCAGGTATTCCGCAATTAAATGTTCAAGCGTATGAATAGTACCGGTCGTTAAAAACTCTTTATTCGGCTGGGTAAAACGTATATCGAACTTTGAAACAACATCACCATGTTTACCGATTTTTTTACTCACCAACCGCACAAACGGAGCTGTTACTTTTGTATGATCCAAATTAAAACTATCAACATTATACTTTTTTTTATTTGCTTCCATGATTTTATATTTTAATAAGTTTTAATTTTTTATCAAGATGGTTTTATGAAAAAATATTGCAACGCACTCGATGACACAAGTTTCGAACATTTTCCAGCCAATCCAACATCAGCGACAAAGTTTTGTATCCATCTAAAATTACATAACTCTCAAACTGCCGTGTTTATAATGCCTTGACTGGTTATGTTTTGTATCCATCTAAAATTACACAACTCTCAAACTAGGTTTGCAAGTATAACCTCAATGTCTTTGTTTTGTATCCATCTAAAATTACACAACTCTCAAACAGATAATTGTTCGAAAAAGGCTACCGGATCGTTTTGTATCCATCTAAAATTACACAACTCTCAAACAAACTCGTAACAAATACAGGAATAATTGGAATTTTGTATCCATCTAAAATTACACAACTCTCAAACTCATATCCATCACATCCATCTCAG
>ERZ1673752.965-NODE-965-length-44368-cov-45.163812_pt1 | contig 44368 bp, 27 predicted proteins | sample MGYA00580195_ERZ1673752 | MGnify/ENA primary metagenome ERZ1673752 (study PRJEB41218, sample SAMN15661744) | gut metagenome | host: Homo sapiens | place: Canada: London | collected 2015-08-20/2019-03-30 | study: EMG produced TPA metagenomics assembly of...
TTTTTTGTAGAGTTCCAGCTGCATGCCGAGGTCGGATGATTCGTTATAGGCATCCTGCAAGTTCCAAAACGAAGTGCAATAAAAGAGTAGCCCTCGCCGAGAGATGCAGACGTTCTCGAAGCGCAGCGAGAGGTTGTCTGCATCTCTCGGCGAGGAAAAAGAAACAGCCAGCAATACAAATAAAAAAAGGAGACCGCAGTCTCCCAAAGATTAATTAACTTTGTATTGTGAAATATCATCAATTAACCTCGGGGCAAAGGTAGCAAATTTTCGCCTTACTCCAAAAGAAAACACCGGGAAAAGAAATTGCCGGCATCGTCGGCATCAGTCAGTCAACACTCTCACGTGAAATCAGACGCAACAGCACGCCATCGGGAAAGTATATCTGGACAAAGGCGCACGGTATGGCTATGCAGCGCAGGAATAGAACGGTAACGAACGCCAAACTCTCCGACGGATTGGTCTGGAGAATCAAGGAATATATTATCAACGACCAGTGGTCTCCAAGACAAATATCAGGATATCTGCGCAGGAATGAGGGTATAAAGGTGTCCCATCAGTCCATTTATAACATCATCCACAATGACACAACAGGGGAACTTGCCAGGCACACAAGGCATAAGATGAAATACAGGCATCGTCCCAAGGCCAGACATCTTCCAATCAAAGACAGGTTGAGTATCCATGAAAGAAGTAAGGAAGCTGACGGGAAGAGGTTCGGGGATTTTGAGATGGACCTGATCGTAGAGAGAACACAAATAAACTAATCAGACAATATATACCGAAAAAGGATTCGTTTGAACATTATACAGACAAGAGAATTATGTCGATACAAAAGAAATTGAACGAAAGACCGAGGGAAAAATTAAACTTTTCCACACCAAAGTGCGAATTCTTCAAACAAGTTTTGTAATTTTGCACTTGCTGGTTGACTCTGCGAACCTCAATAATGATATGAAGGGGAAGTTATTTAATTCAATATTTGGAATAATATTCTTTTATTTTACATCTTGTAGTTCTGGAATAGCAATTAGGAATCCACAAGACAAGCAATCCTTTCATGCAAGAATTATAGGATTGCTGACAGATGATAGTATTAAATATTGGAACTCTACGGAATATCCATTTTCCATAGAGTTTAATAAAAGAGAGAATCAATTTAGGACATATGATAAAGAAGGAAAGTTGATTATATCATCTCAGCAGGATGCAATGTTCTCTAAAAAGTTCGAGTTGCATAATATGACAATTTCTATTTATTATGTAATCCCAAATGAAAATCACTCTTTATACCTCAAATATGATATAAAGAAAATTTCAAAAGATACTTTATTATTAAATAATGGGATACGAAACTTGATTTTTATTAAAGATGAAAAAAGCCACATTTAGCGCACGCACTTACGAATTTAACGGGGTAATCTGATTATCAATATAATTTTTATTATATCAGGCATAAAGGCTGGGATAAATTCTCTGCCTTTTGCTATATTTGTAGTCCAAAACAATGAAAAATGAATATACGAGAACGCTTCGGAACTTTATGCTCCAAATTGGAAGTGAAAAACTCAAGTTTTCAACACCAAACAAGAGTTTTATAAAAGGATTGACTAATTTTGCACTTGCTGGTTGACTCTGCGGCACGGCGTGTAATTTTTTTTTCATGTTTTTGCGTTTCCTTTTTTGCGGTGTCACTGTTTTTCATTAATTTTGCAAGTTGTAAACAACACTGTGTGTGCGGTAATGTCATGCCGCAGAAAACGACTGGCAATGAAAAAAACTATAATAACTGCATGCGTCCTGCTTTCGGTATTGTCTGCGGCAATGGCACGTCAGACCGGGCATGGCAACATCAATGTGGTTATTCTCGGCGATTCCAACACTTGGATAGGAGGCGACGACTGCGGAAACGAAAGAGGCTGGAACAAGTGGTTCAAAGACTTCTTCAGGCCGGCATCTTGCAGGAGTTACGCCCGCAGCGGGGCGACATGGACGAACACCTTGAGGACAAAGGAGAACACGGCGGAGAACATCGCGGTGCTTGGCGACGACAATGTGATATACAACCAGATAAGGCGGCTGCTGCAAGCGGTGAGCAGAGGCACGCAGCCCACTCCAGACCTTATAATAATAGCCGCCGGGACAAACGACGCTTGGTTTCATGACAAGCGGCCAGGCGTGTTCTCGCCATGCGACGGCAGTGACTTTCAGGTAGACGGCACGCCGATCACCAATCTGCCGCCCGGCAGGATGACGTCGCTCCCGGCCGCGCTGCACCACGGCTGCGGGCTGCTCCGAGAGTCATTCCCCGATGCAAGGATAGTGCTTCTCACACCGCTCCAATGCACCGCGACGAGCCTCGGCAACATCAGGCGCGTGGGCGACATAATGGAGGAATGCGCCATGCAGATGGGCATAAGCGTGATAAGGCAGGACAGGCTTGGCTGCATCGACCGTGAGCGCGAGCTGAAGAAAAAACGCTACACGTCAGACGGCACGCACACAAATGCCGAGGGGGCAAAACGCAATGGCGCCATCATAGCACGGCATATCTCATCATTGCTAAGAAAAGAAACAAAAACCAAAAACAAAAACTGATGGTATTCTCAGACTTATTTTTCATCTTCGCGTTCATTCCTGCGTTCGCACTGCTTTACTTGCTTGCGTCGCTAATCGACAGGAAGTCAAACCTTTCAGGGGAAAAACCATGCAACCGTGTGCGAAACTGGGTGCTGGTGGCGTTCTCGCTGCTCTTCTACGCCTGGGGTGAACCAGTGTATGTGTTCCTCATGCTGTTCAGCGTACTTGTGAACTACATCGCAGGGCGCATCATCGACCGTTCCGTGCAAAGGCGGCGGATGGCACTCGTGATCGGACTGGCATGCAACATTCTCATCCTCGGGATATTCAAGTACCTCGGCTTCCTGGCATCCATACTTTCCGGCATCGGCATCAGCGTGGCAGTGCCTGCGCTCGCACTGCCCATCGGCATCAGTTTCTACACCTTCCAGTCAATAACATACCTCGTTGATGTCTATCGCCGGGAGTCTCCCGCGCAACGCCGCTTCATCGACCTGCTGCTCTACATCTCGATGTTCCCGCAACTCATCGCAGGCCCGATAGTGCGGTATGACACCATTGCCGACGAGATAAGCAACCGCCACGCATCTGCCAGCGACATAGCCGACGGTGTGTTCCGTTTCTTCGTAGGGCTGGGCAAGAAGGTCATCATAGCCAACCAACTGTCGGAGGTGGCAGACCAGTTCCTCGCCGCAGGACTTGCCAACCTGTCAACAACCGGGGCATGGCTGGGCATCACGGCGTTCGCATTGCAGATATATTTCGACTTCTCCGGCTACAGCGACATGGCGATAGGAATCGGAAGATGCCTTGGCTTCCATTTCAAAGAGAACTTCAACCACCCGTACTGCTGCGACTCCATAACCGACTTCTGGCGGCGGTGGCACATCTCGCTGGGCAGTTTCTTCCGCGACTATGTGTATATACCCATGGGCGGCAACCGCAGGCATCAGGCATGGAACATACTCGTGGTGTGGTTTCTCACCGGAATGTGGCACGGCGCAAGCTGGAACTTCATCATCTGGGGACTGTATTTCGGCGTCATCGTGATGGCGGAGAAGTACACGATCCTCAAGATTAAACACCGCATTCCGTCACCGCTGCTGCACATCTACAGCCTTGTTGTCGTCGTGACCGGCTGGGGGATGTTCTACTTCGAGGACTTCGCGCAAATGCAAACCTTCTTCCGCTCTTACATCGGACTTGGCACTGCCTTCACCGACTTTGTGTCGCAGGCCGCCGTAATTGACAAGTTCTGGCTCTTCCTCTTCGCACTCATACTGTGTATGCCAGTGCGAACGCTTGTCGCAGGCGTTTCTGCACGGGTGCTTCGCAACAACAGGTGGCTGCACAACGGGGCAATATTCGCCGGACGCACGGCACTGTCTCTGATAATACTTGCACTCAGCGTAGCACTGCTTGTGGGTGCAACGAACAACGCATTCCTATACACACGATTCTAAAAGACAATTAAAATGAAAAACGACCAAATCTATCTTGGACTGCTCGCCGGAGTGTTTACCGCACTGACCGTGGTGTTCCTGACATTCCCGCGCAGCACATTCTCGGAACTGGAGAAGCGCGAACTTGCAACATTCCCGGCTTTCTCGTGGGACAAACTGAAAAGTGGAAAGTTCACAGCGGAAGTTTCTTCGTGGTTCAGCGACAGCGAGCCGTTCCGCGACAAGTTCATGGCGGTGAGCATGATGTTCGGCAAGGCTATGAAATTAGACATCGGGGGAGACGAGGCCATATCGTTCCACGCCGCAGAGACGGCGGTGAAACCTGCGGCAGGAGATGATGGGATGCCGGACGAGACAACCCCGGGCGACACGGCATACCAGTACCGCAACAATGTGACTGCCAACGAGAACGCAAAGATAGCACATGCAGGCATCGTGGTGGTGGGCAAGCCGCCACGGGCGAGGGCACTGATGGCATACGGCGGAGGGGCTGCGGGAGGAACGGGATACGCCAAGGCTGCCAACCTTTACAAGGAGAAATTCGGCGACAAGGTTAACGTTTACTGCATGGTCATCCCGACGGCAATAGAGTATTACTGCCCCGAGAGGGTGAGAAAGGTAACGAAGCCGCAGCTGCTGACAATCAACAACATAATGCGGCATCTCGCGTCTGGCGTGAAGCCGGTGAACATATACCAGACATTGGGCGAACATGCGGCAGAAGACATCTACCTGCGCACCGACCACCACTGGGCGCCGCTCGGCGCATACTATGCCGCAAGGAAATTCGCCGAGGTGGCGAAGGTGCCGTTCCGCGACCTGCGCAGTTACCGGCGCGGGGTGGTGCGCCGCTTCGTAGGGTCGATGTACAGTTACTCCAAGGACATATCCGTAAAGCAGTCGCCGGAGGATTTCGTCTACTATGTCCCTGTGGGCGTGGAGTACACCACGACATACATCGTGTACAACGTGAACAAGAACTATCAGGTGACTGGCGAGAGAAGCCCGGTCAAAGGACAATATTTCGTTAAATTCAAGGACGGAAGCGGCGGCGCATACTGCACTTTCATGGGGGGTGACTCGAAGATAACCCAAGTGCGAACGTCAACAAAGAACGGGCGTAGGCTCATCGTTCTCAAAGACAGTTTCGGCAATGCCATACCGGGCTACCTGTTCTTCTCGTTCGAGGAAATACACATAATCGACAACCGCTATTTCACGAAAAACATGGTGAAATATGTCAGGGACAACAAGATAACTGACATACTTTTCGCCAACAACATCTTCAGCGCGTACTCATCGAAAATCTGCACCAAATACGCACGTTTCCTTACGCAATAGCAATAAAAGTCTTTTTCATGACATATAACTTAAGCAACCACTATTAAAAAACAGGAAAAAAATGAGACAGACACCTGTATTGCTGCTGACCGGCTACCTCGGCAGCGGAAAAACAACATTGGTGAACCGCATTCTTGGCAACAGGCGAAACATAAAGTTTGCTGTTATCGTTAACGACATCGGCGAGGTGAACATCGATGCCGGACTGATTCAGAAGGGCGGCGTCGTGACAAAGGGCGACGACAGCCTCGTGGCCCTCCAGAACGGCTGCATCTGCTGCACGCTGCAGAACGACCTGCTCGCACAGCTCAACGGCATAACCAAGAGTGGAAAGTTCGACTACATCGTAATCGAGGCAAGCGGAGTGTGCGAGCCGGAGCCAATAGCGCAGGCGATATGCTCGATCCCGCTGATGGGCCCGGGGGCTGCAGCGAGTGACCACCCACGTCTCGACTGCATCGTGACCGTGGTTGACGCGCTGCGCATAAAGAGCGAGTTCGAGTGCGGCGACAGCCTGACGAAAGAGAAACTCGACGAGGAGGACATCGAGAACCTCATCATACAGCAAATCGAGTTCTGCAACATCATCCTGCTAAACAAGGCCTCGGAGGTGAGACCAGAGGAACTCGAACGCGTGAAGCACATCATAAGGACACTGCAGCCGAAGGCTGAAATCATAGAGTGCGACTATGCCGACATTGACCTCGGGCGAATACTGGACACAAGACTGTTCGACTTCGAGCGGGTGGTGACATCGGCAAGATGGATACAGGAGATTGAGCGCCCGGTGACAGAGGAGGAGCAGCACGAGGCGAAGCACCACCGCGATCATCACGCGGAGCACGAGCACCCGCACCTCGATGAAGACGAAGGCGGGCACGGCCACCACCACCACCATCACCACCACGGCGAGGGCGAGGCGGAGGAATATGGCATAAGCACGTTTGTGTATTACCGCCGACAGCCGTTCGACATCAATTTCTTCGACCATTTCGTGGCAAAGAAATGGCCCAGGGAGGTGATACGCACAAAGGGGGTGTGCTATTTCGCGCACAACCGCGACATGTCGTTCATCTTTGAGCAGGCAGGGGTGCAGAAGACGCTGCGCGGAAGCGGAATGTGGTATGCCACGGCAAACGGGGAGGAACTTGAGCAACTGATGAGACAGAACCCGGACATGATGCGCGACTGGGACGACACCTACGGCGACAGGATGATAAAACTGGTGTTCATCGGCCAGCATCTCGACAGGGAAAAAATCACCGCCGAGCTCGACATGTGCCTCGCGCAGTAGCATGTAAACGGCGTTGGCGGGACTCGTTTGCGGCAAAACGGAATGGCAATATGTCACAACCGACCTGCCGCTTGCATGCCAACGGTGGTGCAAACACGCCGAATTTGTATTGCAAACACGCCGAATTTGTATTGCAAACACGCCGAATTTGGTCAGCAAACACGCCGAATTTGCAGTGCAGTCCCGGCTGATTTTAACTATATTTGATACAGGAAAACAATGATACACACGGCAAACGCGGTGATTGATGAGATGAAAGGGATGGCTGACGAGAAACGCCGCCAGACGCTCATGAAGTTCTTCAAGACCGGGAAGGGGGAGTATGGCGAGGGAGACAAGTTCCTCGGTCTGAGGGTGCCGCAGGTGCGCGGCGTGGCAAAGAAACACCATGACATGGAGCGTGGGGAAATATACAGTTTGCTGCAGTCGGATCTGCACGACGCGCGCCTGTGCGCCCTGCTGATACTCGCCGCGCAGTTTGACAGTCTGTGCGGCAGGCGCATGACTGACGACGCAGAGGCAATGGAGAAGCGCGACGACATAGTGAATTTCTATGTCGGAAACGCCGCGAGGGCAAACAACTGGGACCTCGTAGACCTCTCCGCGCCGAAAATACCCGGGCGGTGGCTCGTGCTGCCGTCGCGCCTTACGTCAAGGGAGAAGACAGAGGTCATAGACAGGCTCGCAGACAGCGGCAACCTGTGGAAGGAGCGTATCTCGATGGTTTGCACATGGGAGCCGCTGCGCCATGGCGACCCGAGCCACACGCTGCGCTATGCCGAGCGTCACCTGCACCATCCCCACGACCTTATGCACAAGGCCGTGGGCTGGATGCTGCGCGAGATGGGGAAGCTCGCCGGCATGGAAATCCTCAGGTCGTTCCTCGAGAGCCATGCCGCCACTATGCCGCGCACCACTCTGCGGTATGCAATAGAGCGGATGGACGACGACGAGCGCAGGCGGTGGATGGACGCTGGCAGGCATGGGCAGACGCTGCCGACAAGGCTGCAAACGAATGCCCCGGGCAAATAAATGCGCCGGAAAGTTCCCTGTTTTCAGTAAAAAGGTGTAACTTCGCGGAAAAATATCAAAACAAGACGGAAAAATGACAATATACCCGAAAATGATAATGGATGCCCTGGAGAAGGTGACATACCCAGGGACGAGGAAAAGCCTCGTGGCAAGCGGCATGATTGCCGACCAGCCGGTCGTCGACGGAATGAAGGTCAGGGTGGTGATTGAGTTCCCGCGCGAGACCGACCCGTTCCTGAAGTCAACCGTTAAAGCCGCCGAGGCGGCGATACACTACCATGTGTCGAAGGACGTGGAGGTGGAGATAAAGACAGAGTTCAGGTCGAAGCCGCGCCCCGAGGCAGGCAAGATGCTGCCTGGCGTTAGGAACATCGTGGCGGTGAGCAGCGGCAAGGGCGGCGTGGGCAAAAGCACCGTGTCCGCCAACCTCGCCATTTCGCTGGCACGCATGGGCTACAGGGTTGGGCTGCTCGACGCCGACATCTTCGGGCCGAGCATGCCTAAGATGTTCGACGTTGAGGACGCTCGCCCGTACTCTGTGCATGTTGACGGCCGCGACCTCATCGAGCCGGTGGAGAAATATGGCGTGAAACTGCTGTCAATAGGTTTCTTCGTGAACCCGGAAACGGCGACTCTGTGGCGTGGCAGCATGGCATCGAACGCGCTGAAGCAGTTGATTGCCGATGCCAACTGGGGCGAGCTCGACTACCTGATACTCGACACCCCTCCCGGGACGAGCGACATCCACCTCACGCTGCTTCAGACGCTCGCCATCACGGGGGCGGTGGTCGTGTCCACTCCGCAGCAGGTGGCGCTCGCCGACGCGCGCAAGGGCGTTGACATGTACCGCAACGAGAAGGTGAACGTGCCTATACTCGGACTTGTGGAGAACATGGCATGGTTCACGCCGGAGGAACTGCCCGGCAACAAGTATTACATCTTCGGCAGGGAAGGCTGCCGGCGGCTTGCCGATGAGCTCGGCGTGCCGCTGCTGGCGCAGATACCGCTGGTGCAGGGGATATGCGAGAGCGGCGACGGCGGCCGGCCAGCGGCTCTCTCGGCCGACACGATGACGGGCATCGCGTTCCTCAATCTCGCGCAGGCCGTGTCGAGCGTCGTGAACCGCCGCAACAGGGAGCAGCCGCCCACGAAGGTCGTCTCGGTGAAGCGACGGTAATCGGCGTCATGGCATGAAACAACGTGAGGCTGTGTTTTTTACGACACAGCCTCACGCTTTTTGTCACATTCTATACCACAATGATCAATAGTCTGTGTTCTGCGGGTCGAAGTTTGTCCAGCCGGCGAGCCAGTTGTCGTTGTTCGAGGCGAACGCGCCGATGTAGTCCACTTTCTCGAACCAGCTGGCGAGCAGCTTGTCCGTGAACGATGCCATTCCGAGAAGCGGAGAGCCTGCTGACGGGATGTAGCCCACGCCGGCATATCTTCCGGTGACGAGCCTCAGTTCGCTGATGTTGTTCAGCACCTTGTTGCCCGGCTGTGCCTTGAAGAATGTGCTGCTGTATGACTCCCTGCTGCTGTCGATGACTTTTTTCCCGTGAGCGTCGTAGAGTTCGTCAACATAGTGCTTGTTGGCATCTGAGCCGGTTATTGTCATTCCTGCAAAGATGATGTTCTGCAGTTTCAGTTTGCCGTCCTGTGCATATTTCTGCGTGCCACCCTTCTCGCCGTCAACAATCAGGCCGATGGGATAGCCCACTGCAACAGAGTTGAAGCAGGCGAGATGGCTGCTCCTGCGTATCTGCATCGCACTCTGGAACAGACCCAGCGCCGAGCCGTTCTGCGGGAACACTCCACCGCCGTTGATGAAATCCTTTGTGTTCTGGAAGCCGTCGCGTCCGTTCGGGCCGATGAATGTGACGTTTGAGAAGGTTGCCGACGTGAACGGTTCTGTCAGTGACCCGTCAGCGTCGTTGTCGCTTTCAAATCCGTTTGACTGCGATGCGTCTGCGATGCGCGGGTTGCGTATCGACAAGGCGAACTGCACCTTCCCGCTGTAGCCGTTGTCGGTGTCGAACTCGTCGTCCCATCCGTTGAATGCCACGAGATAGCGGCAGTTAACGTTTCCGCCGAACCACTCGTAGGAGTCGTCGTTGGAGTAGCTCACCTGCAGGTGGTCAACCTGCGTGCCGCTTCCCACGGAGCCGAATGTGATGCCGTTTATCTCCTTGTCTTTCTCGAAGGGGTAGCCTGCGAACTCAACCCTGACGTAGCTCAGCACGCCGCTGTTGTCGTTGGCGTCGCTGCCGCCGTGCTTGGTCCTCGGTCCGCCCTCTATCTGCTGGCTCAGCACGCCCTTGTTGTTCGTTCCGCGTCCGCAGATGATCAGGCCTCCCCAGTCACCTGGCTTGCGGCTGCCCTTTGGCTGTGCCGACGTGAAGACGATTGGCTCGTTCTGCGAGCCCTTTGCGAATATTTTCCCGCCTGGCTCCACGATGAGCGATGCTGCCGTTGCCTTGTCGCCCTTTATCACGGTGCCCTTCTCGATGGTCAGTTCTGCACCGTTGGCGACGTAGATCCATCCCTTCATGGAATATGTTCCCTTCTTGATGGTCTGCTTTCCGGTGAAGACGAACTCCTTGTTGCCGTTTCCGATGCACTTTCCGTTGGCAGCCTCTTTCCCGTCGTCTGTGAACAGCAGATGGTCGCACGTAACGATGCTCCCATCCTTACCCCACTTGTAGCCATCGGGCTGTACGACAACGGGGTCATCATTGTTGTCGCTGCACGATGTCATAGACATTGTCATCACTGCGGCTCCGAAAGCCAGGTAAATAAGATTTCTTGTTTTCATCTTTTTTTGTTTATTGTTAATAAATAAGTAGTTGGTAATCATATCTTGTATGTTGCGGTGAACGATATTGTGCATCCCGGCCTGAATGAGCGTGTCACCTGTTCGATGTCACCTTTTGACGTGTTTTTCTCGAACTGCTTGAACTTTGCCTTCTGTGCGAGGATGTCCTTTGCCGACAGTCTCAGCTCGAGCCGCCCGAACTCTTTCGCCACGTTCATGTCCACCTGGTGCCTTGGCATCTCGTAGCTGTCCGGCACTCTCACCTCCGTCTCGCCGACGCCGACGCTTCTGCCGACACCTGTTATCCTCTTTCCGATGATGTTGTAGAGCAGCGACGCGCTCCATCCCGTTTTCCATGCCGGCATGTGTTTCCCTCCGGCCGTGTCGCTGTTGTAGAAGAGTCCGGCGTTGATGAGATATGGCGACTGTCCCTGCATCGGCCTGTCGTCCTCGTGGCTTCCCGGCTCGAACTTTACGTTTGAGTTTATCCACGATGCGTTGACCGACAGTGAGAAGCCGGGCATGTTTATGAAGTCGAGCTCCTTCCTGATGTCCAGTTCCACCCCGTAGTTGTCAGCCCCCTTTGCGTTCAGGAACGAATACACGAGGTCTGTTCCCCCCGCCACGGTGTATGTCCACTCTATCGGGTCGCGGAAATGCTTGTAGAAAAGCGACAGGCTGATTATCTCCCCTGCGTGCGGATAGAACTCCCATCCAAGGTCGAGGTTGTCGATGTATGCCGGGCGCAGGCTGTGGTTTCCCTGCACGTCGCTTGCAAGGTCGAAGTCGTAGTACACGCTCGACGACAGCTCACGGAACTCGGGGCGGTTTGTAGTGCGGCCGTATGCCAGTCTCAGTTGCTGTTTCTCATCGATGTGGTATGCGATGTTCAGCGACGGGAACAGGTCGTTGTAGTTGTACACCGTTGACGCAGGCGAATATTCCTGGCGCCGTGTGTGCGATGTGAGTTTGGTGTTCGAGTGTTCGAAGCGCACCCCCCCGTATGCCTCCACCTTGCCACCGAGGAACGGCAGGTGGAGTGACAGGAAACCGCTTCCGGCGGTTGACTTTGCCTCATAGTTGTTTCCCCAGTCCACGATTTCGAGCATATATAGTTTGTTCCCGCCGTAGTTCTCTTCCGTGAGCAGTTGCGTCGGCACGTCGAGCGTTCTCAGGTTCTCCGGCAGTTGCCCGTCGGGCCAAGCGTATGTGAAGAAGCGGGTGTTGTATTTCCTGCTCCGGTGCTCCCCGTAGCCTCCTATTTTGAACGACGGGCTCCATTCGCCGAAGTGCAGCTGATGCTCATATTTTGCCGAGCCGGAGAATATGTTCTCGTCAAGTGCCGAGAACTCGCGGTTTATGTCGTTCAGGTTCTCCACCTCGAGGCTTCCGTCCTCCTCGCCATACACGGAATACCTGCGCCTGTCCGGTATGTCGCGGTTGGCGTAGGCGTATCCCACGTTCCACTCCGCCTTGCCGTCATCCGTGATTTTGTCACGCCCGGAAAGCCCGATGCTGTATGTCGTCCTGCTCCTGTAGTAGTATTCCGCCTGCTCTACGTAGTCGCTCTGTGCGTCGAAGCCCTTTCGGTATGTGTATCGGTTCTTGCCCAGCTGGTTGAAAATCTGTTTCAGTTCTATGCGGTGGCTCATGTCTGCCGACAGCCACACCAGCCCGAGCATTCCGCCGATGCGCACGTTGTTGTTGTACTGCCAGTCTGTGGCGTGCCGCAGGTAGTTTGACCTGTCGTTGACCACATCATACGCCCCGAACATGTTGTTCTTCATGTCTGCCAGCGTGCGTTGCGCGTATGTGTAGTTGAGGCTGCCCGTGAGTCCCAGTGTCTGGCGGTTTTTCAGTTGCCACCGCTTTGCCATGCTCGCCGAGAGGCTTATGTCCGCAACTGGCTTGTGCGGGCTTACCGTCCAGTCGTTGTTCAGTCCGTTGCCGAGGATAGAGTAGCCGTTCAGTTCCCTGTTTAGTCCGGTGCTGATCCCGTTGTCGAGTTTACGCAGTCCGTTGTCGAACCCGAGGAAGTCTGTGCCGCTCCCTTTCGCCTGGAAACAGTCCTTCATGTGCGTGCTGGTGTTCATCGTCCCGCCGAGGCTGACGCTCCATGAGTCCCTTGCCGGCACGTCCTTTGTGTTCACTATTATGAACCCTCCTGAGAAATCGGCAGGGTATTCCGGCGCGGCTGTCTTCACCACCTTCATGTTGTCAATCTGCGATGACGGTATGATGTCAAACGAGAATGCCCTCTGGTCAGCCTCGCTCGAAGGCACTGCCGCGCCGTTGAGCCACACGTTGTTGTACCGCTGCGGCAGCCCCCTCACCATGACGAACCTGTCGTCGATGATGCTCACGCCAGGAATGCGGCGTATCACCTCCCCGGCGTCCTTGTCCTGCGTGCGCTTTATCTGCTGCTCTGACACCCCGGTCATGCTCACGTTGGCATACTGTTGCTCCCTGAGGGCTGCCGACTCGGTGTTGTGGCGTGTCTCGCCGACCACGGTCACCTCGCTGATCATGGCGTTGTCGGCATCGAGCGAGAAGTCCTGCGTCAACGTGCCGCTCGTGACGTTTATCTCCTTTGTCACCTCCTTGTAACCTATGTATCTCACGGTCAGCTTGCATTTGCCCTCTGGCAGCGAAATTTCATAATTCCCCTCGAAATCAGTCACCACTCCATTATTCCCTGTTCCTTCCATCACTGTGGCGCCGACGAGTGCGTCACCCGTTCCGCTGTCGCGGACCATCCCTTTGACAACACCCGCACAGGCCGGCGCCTTTGACAGCGCGGCAAGCAACATGGTGACTAACAATCCTTTGATGTTCATATTCTTTTTCCTAATCATTGACTATGACTGTTAATACTACATTATATTATTATATGCGTATCAGTATTTCTGCTTACGCGGTGCAAAAGTAACCATGCCATGTTATTGCCCGGTTACATGGATATTAAAATTCCGTGAACAGTTTGCTAATGCTGTGTTACGATCTTTTTTTGTGCCTGCGGCCATGATGTAACCAACTTCCGGCAGCAGATGGTTGATTTATCGTGTGCATTGTCCGTTTTTTCTATAAAAATATTAATTTTAAGTTACTTAAAGATTTGTAAATGCAGTTTTTGTTGGTCGTGTTGGAAAAAAAAACTAATTTTGCAATGCTGTACAAGTGAAAATGTTTTCAGCGCAAGGAAATAATAACAGGTATATGAATAGAAAGGTTTTCATACCACTGATAGTTGTAATTGTCCTGCTCGTGTGCGGTGTGGCATGGCTCACACTGAACCTCAACAGGCAGAAACAGGCAAACGAGGACATGCAGGAACTGGCGGAGCTCGACAAGAAGGAGATGGAGAACGAGTACCAGCGTTTCGCGGAGCAGTACTCCGAGATGAAGTCGCGTGTCAACAACGATTCCATCATCGCGCAGCTCACGCGGGAACAACTGCGCACACAGCAGTTGCTCAGGGAGCTGCGCTCTGTCAAGGCGAGCGACGCGCGCGAGATAACACGGCTGAAGAAGGAACTGGCGACGTGCCGTGCCGTCATAAGGAGTTATGTGCTCGAGATAGACTCGCTGAACCGCCTAAACAAGAACCTCACCGACGAGAACACGCGCGTGAGGGGACAGTACGAGGAGGCCACGCGCCAGATAGAGGGGCTGAGCGCCGACAAGGAGTCGCTGTCTGAGAAGGTCGCAATAGCATCGCAGCTCGATGCAACGGCAATACAGATGGTGATGCTCGACAAGAAAGGCAGGCAGACCAGTAAGATAAAGAGGGCAAAGCAACTGCGCGTGTCGTTCATCATAGCAAGGAACGTGACCGCGACAAATGGCGTCAGGACGATATATATAAGGATAACCACGCCGGCAGGAACGGTGCTTGGCAACGCCGGGACGTTCCCCTACGAGAACCGGCAGCTGCAATGCTCGATGAAGAGGGGCGTGGAATATTCCGGGAACGAGACGCCGGTGACACTGTACTACAACATCAGCCAGTTCCTCGGCGAAGGAACATACCAGGTCGCAATATTCGCAGACGGGCATCTGATAGGCTCGCGCGGCGTTAAATTTTAGGAATGATACACATTGTTTCTTATATGGAAAGGCTACTATTAACATTCGCCGCTCTCATCGCCATATCGGCGAGCGCCGTGGCGCAGAGGGTACTTTCGCTCGACGACTGCCGCAACATGGCTCTCGACAACAACAAGCAACTCAACGCATCGTGCATAAGGCAGGAGGTGGCTCTCAACACGCGCAAGGCGGCAAGGACGAAGTACCTGCCGAGGCTGAGTGCGCTCGGCGCGTACGATCTGTCGAGCCGCGAGGTGTCACTGCTCAACGACGACCAGAAAACGGCTCTCAACAACCTCGGCACGAACGCCGCAGGCAGAGTGGGCAGCTCGCTCAACGATATGCTGACGGGATTTGCGCAGCAGGGACTCATATCCCCGCAGGTGGCGCAATCACTTGGCGGACTGTTCGCAGACGCAGCAACCCCAATCGCGCAGGCGCTAAACGGGTTGGGGAGCGGCATAAGGCAAGGCCTGCGGACAAACACGCGCAACAAGTTCGCGGCATCAGTCATGGTGACTCAGCCCGTTTACGTGGGAGGCGCAATCACGGCAACCAACCAACTTGCAGACCTCAACGAGCAACTCATGGCGGAACGCCTCGAGCTCTCCAGGCAGACGACGCTTTATGAGATAGACCAGGCTTACTGGCTGGTGGTGTCGGTGAAGCACAAGGAGAGGCTGGCGCGCAAGTACCTCGAACTGGTACGCAAGTTTGACAGCGACGTGCAGAAAATGTTCGATGAGGGCGTGGCAACACGCTCAGACGAACTGCAGGTGAACGTCAAGGTGAACGAGGCGGAGATGCAACTAATGCAGGCAGAGGATGGCGTGGTGCTGTCGAAGATGCTGCTATGCCAGTTGTGTGGAGTAGAATATGCAGATAACATCACTCTCGCAGACGAGGACACGGAGAACCTGTCACTGCCGGCGCTGTATGACGACAACGGACAGTCCTACGACCTACGGCCGGAACTCAACATACTGCGCACGGCAGTGGGCATGGCAAACACGTCAACGAAACTCGCACGCGCGCCGTACCTGCCGCAGGTGGTACTGACAGGAGGGTATATAGCAACAAACCCTAACATGTATAACGGCTTCGAGAGAAAATTCGGAGGGGCGTGGAACGTCGGGGTCGTGGTGCGCATACCGGTGTGGAACTGGAACGAGGGGACATACAAGGTCAGGGCGACGCAGGCCACGGCAAGGATTGCGCAGATGGAACTCGCGGACGCCACCGAGAAGATAGGCCTGCAGGTGAGCCAGTGCCGCTTCAAGGTGAAGGAGGCACGGCGGAGATATGACCTCGCCGTAAAGAACGTGGAAAAGGCGGAGGAGAACCTGCGGTGCGCAAACCTCGGATTCGCCGAGGGAGTGATGCAGACAACCGACGTGATGGCAGCGCAGACGGCATGGCTACAGTCGCAGACACAGAAGGTGGAGGCGGAGATAGAGTCGCGGCTCAGCCAGGTGGCACTGAGAAAGGCGCTCGGAAGACTTTAGGATAGGCGGGGAAAAACAATGGTCTTGACTACCGGAAAAGAACACGGTGATAAAACTGTTGCCCCAACTCCTTAAAAAAAGAATAAACCATTAAACCAAAATATTATGTCAGCAAAGACGCAACATAACAACATCCTGCTTGCCATACTCGGCTTCCTAGTCGTGGTGGCGACAGTGGCAGTCATAGGCCTGTTCGCGTTCGGAAAGAGTGTCGAGGAAATACAGGGCGAGGTGGAAGTCACAGAGTACCGCGTGTCGAGCAAAGTGCCGGGACGCATACTCGAGATACGCGTTAAGGAAGGCGACTACGTCCATGTGGGCGACACGCTCGCCATACTCGATGCTCCCGAGGTGGAGGCAAAGATGACGCAGGCTCAGAGCGTGGAGCGCGCCGCATCGGCAATGAGCGAGATGGCGCAGAACGGTGCGCGCAGGCAACAGATACAGGGCTCATACGAAGTGTGGCAGCAGGCAACGGCAGGACTTGAGATTGCCAGGAAAAGTTACGAGCGCGTGCAGCGGCTATATGACGAAGGAGTGATGACCGCCCAGAAACGCGATGAGGCGCTGGCCCAGTACAAGGCCTACGAGGCGCAGGCCAAGGCCGCCAAGAGCCAGTACGACATGGCTGTCGAGGGAGCGAGAACCGAAGAGAAAAAGGCTGCCGTGGCAAAGGTGGGACAGGCGCAGGGCGCCGTGCAGGAAGTGCGGTCCTACAAGCGCGAACTCGTCCAGGTGGCACAGATGGAAGGCGAGGTGAGCAGCGTGTTCCCAAAGGTGGGCGAGCTCGTAGGCACCGGTTCGCCGATAATGAACATATCGGTGATGAAAGACATGTGGGGAACGTTCAACGTGCGCGAGGACCTGTTGCAGGGAATCAAGATTGGCGAGGTGATAACCGCATACAGCCCGGCATTCGGGAAGGACATAAAACTGAAGGTGTTCTACATAAAAGACCAGGGCGCGTATGCCGTGTGGAAGGCAACGAAAAGCATAGGGCAGTATGACCTCAAGACATTCGAGGTGAAGGCACGCCCGGTCGGCAAAGCCGAAGGGCTGCGGCCTGGGATGTCGCTGATAGTGAAGAGATAGACATGTACGGGAACAGGAATATTTTCATGCGCGTGCTCAGCGTGGCACGCCGGGAGTGTGGCATAATTATGTCAACGCCCATCTATGTGTTCTGCATGTTGATCTTTCCTGTGTTGATGATTGTTTTCTTCACGTCGCTTATGGACGAAGGGGTGCCGCAGAAGATGCCGATAGGCATAGTGGACATTGACAACACATCAACAACGCGCTCAATAGTGCGCCGCCTCGACGCCATGCAGACCAGCAGGGTGGTGGCCCGCTATGCCACGCCTGCGGAGGCGCGCACCGCCATGCAGCGGAACGAGATATACGCATTCCTGTATTTCCCGGAAGGCACCACGGCGGAGATAGTCTCGCAGCGCAAGCCCAAGATATCATTCTATTACAACAGCACAATGATAATGGCTGGCGCGCTGCTGTTCCGCGACATGAAGACCGTCTGCACGCTCGCCTCGGCAGCCGTGGGACGGTCCGCGATGCTCGCCCGGGGATACACCGATGACCAGATAATGGCGTTCCTGCAGCCCATATCCGTCGATTCGCACATGATAGGCAACCCGTGGCTGAACTACAATTTCTACCTCGGCTCATTCATAGTGCCAGGAATACTGCTGCTGTTCATGTTCCTAATCACTGCCTATTCGATAGGCACGGAGTTGAAATTCAACCGCAGCAAAGTGCTCATGCGGCTCTCCGGTAACGACATCCGGGTGGCAATATTTGGCAAGATGCTGCCGCAGACACTGATCTTCCTTGTCATCTTCTACGGCTACTTCATTTACCTTTACGCGTTCCTCGGCTTCCCGCACCAGGGCGGGTGGCTGCCGGTAGCGTTGATAGGTTTTCTTGTGGTCATTGCATCACAGGCGTTTGGCGTGTTCGTCTTCGGCCTTATGCCGTCCCTGCGCCTGTCAATGAGTGTGTGCTCGCTGTGGGCCGTGCTGAGTTTCACCATGTGCGGCGCGGCATTCCCGCTGTTCGCCATGGACCCGATGCTGGAGGGTCTCGGGCAACTCTTCCCGCTAAGGCACTATTTCATGTTCTACCAGATATGCGTCTTCAACGGCTATCCGCTCAGCGATGCTTGGATCAATATCCTCGCACTCGCCATATTCATCTGCCTGCCGGCGTTCACGATGAAAAACCTGCGCCGTGCCATGCTTGAGTTCGTATATATCCCGTGACATGAGTGCCGGTAAACGTGCGGCACCAATGAACGGTGTGCCCAAAACCATTTAATTCAAAAGAATTTCCTCAGAAAATGCTTAAGAATATAAAAGACACATGTTACATCTGGGAAAAGGAGATGCGCTCCGTGATAAGCGACGATGGAGTGCTTATCTTCTTTATCCTCGTCCCGCTGATATATCCGCTTATCTATTCGTGGGCATACAACAACGAGGTTGTCCGCGACGTGCCGGTGGCCGTGGTCGATTACTCAAAAAGCCAGTCATCGCGGCTATTCACCCGTAAGTGTGACGCCGCGCCGGGAGTGAAGGTGGCATACCAATGCACGTCAATCGACGAGGCCAGGCAACTCGTTGGGCATCAGGTGGTGCGCGGCATACTCTATTTCCCTGCGGATTTCGAAAAAAAACTCGGACGCAACGAGCAGGCAAAGGTGAGCGTGTTCTGCGACATGAGCATGATGCTGACCTACAAGGCTATATATTCCACGGTGATTGAGGTGTCGCAGGACATGAATGCCTCAATACAGGTGGCGCGGGCGGGAAGTGCAACCGAACGCGACGATGAGGTGCTCGTGCGCCCGCTCGACTTCGAGGAGGTCGAGATGTTCAACACCACAGGTGGGTACGGCAACTTCATTCTCCCGTGCGTGCTCGTGCTCATCATTCAGCAGACGCTGCTGCTCGGCATCGGACTAAGCGCCGGAACGGCACGCGAGAACAACCGCTATCAGGTCCTCATACCATTGAGCCGGCACTACAACGGCATATTCCGCATAGTGTTCGGCAAGTCGCTGTGCTATTTCATGATATTCGCAGTGATGACGGCATACGACATTCTCGTGGTGCCGCGCCTGTTCGGGTTCACAACAATCGGGCGGCCTGCCGACCTGTTTGCCGTCGCGCTGCCCTATATCCTCGCGTGCATCTTCTTCGGGATGCTCTGCTCTTGTGTCATACGCTACCGCGAGAATGTCATACTGCTCGTGATATTCACATCGCTGCCGTTCCTCTTCCTCGCCGGGATGTCATGGCCAGAGAGCAGCATACCTGCCGCCTGGCGTGGCGTGGCGTACTTGGTGCCGTCAACATTCGGCATACGCGCGTTGGTGAGGATAAACAGCATGGGGGCGACGTTGAGCGATGTGCATTACGAGTATGTGTTGCTGTGGATTCAGGTAGCGGTTTATTTCATAGCGACATGCGCTGTCTATAAATACCAGTTGTATAAGTCGCACCGCCATGCCATCGAGCGTGTCACCGCTGTCAGGAGTGCCGTTGAGCGGCAGAGGAACAAAAAGCGGGGCGATAAGCAATAACACATCGAACTCAAACCAGTCATTGCAACACTTATCTGAATATAACAAAGCAGGCCGGAAATCCCCAGCCTGCCAGATGTGAATTGCGATTTGTTTCGCCTGTCAGTATTCCAATATCAGTGTCTGGCGCGGAGGCAGTCTCATGCCGCTGCGCAGTACAACCGGCATTCCTGTTGTCACGTCCTTTGTCCGCACCACGATTCTGCCTTCACCGTCTGTTGACGCATTGGCGTTGCCAGCGAACAGTTCGGCATAGCGGTCCGTGTCAAACGTCTGCTCGGTGGTCGTTCCGTTTAGTATCACCGCCACTCCGCGTCCGTTGTACTCTCGCGACACGACATATATGCCGTTGTACGGGATGAAGTGCTTCATGCCCCCGCGTGTCACTACATCGTTGCCCCTGCGCCAGTGCAGCAGGCGCGACAGCCAGTTGAACATGGCGTTCTCCTCCGCCGACCGCCCTGCGGCGGTGAAAGCGTTGTGCTTGTCGCCCGGGAAGCCGCCCGGGAAGTCGCAGCGCACGTCTCCGTCGGTAATCTCCTTAGTTCCGCTCATAAGTATTTCAGTGCCGTAGTATATCTGCGGTGTTCGCCTTATGGTGAGCAGCAGGGCAAGAGCCTGTTTCAGCGAGAGCGTGTCGCAGCCGTTGCCGAGGAAGCGGTCGGTGTCGTGGTTGTCGATGAATGCCATCACGTTGTCCGGGTTCTCGTACAGGTAGTCATACAGCAGCGAGTTGTATATGCGGTTAAGCCCTTCCCACCACGCGTCGGTTTCCTCGTCCTTTGCCTTCGAGAAACGGTCGAAGAAAGAGAAGTCCATAACCGTTTTCAGGTGCGAGTTGTCCCTTGCTATGCGGCTGTTGCCCTGCCATGCCGCCGTGTATGCTGCCTCTGTCACCCACGTTTCGCCCACAACGTTGAAGTTGGGGTACTCCTCGTCGATGGCCTCCATCCACCGTGCCATCGCTCCCGCGTCGGCGTATGGGTAGGTGTCCATCCTTATACCGTCGATGCCCACCGTCTCTATCCACCACATACTGTTCTGTATGAGATACTTCATAACGTGCGGGTTGCGCTGGTTCAGGTCGGGCATCGTTGGCACGAACCATCCCTCTGTGGTCTCTTTCTTGTCAATATCGGAGGCATACGGGTCGATCACGGGTGTCAGTTTGTAACTTGTCTGCATGAAGGATGTTCCCTCGGGGTTTGATGTCCCGCCCGATTCCTTCAGCCAGCCGTGCAGGTTGAACCAGTCGGCAGACGGCATGTCTGCCACCCACGGGTGTTCAAACCCGCAGTGGTTGAAAATCATGTCCATCACCACCTTCAGTCCCTTGGCGTGCGCCTCGTCCGTCAGTTGCCTGTACTCACCGTTTGTCCCGAAGCGCGGGTCGACGCGGTAGTAGTCTGTCGTGGCATACCCGTGGTATGTGCTGTAGCCGAGCGCGTTGTCCGGCGAGTTGTTCTCAAGCACCGGGGTAATCCACAGCGCGGTGACGCCGAGCTCGTTGAAATAGTCGAGATGCCTGCGTATGCCCTCCAGGTCGCCGCCGTGGCGCAGCGATGGCGCGCTGCGGTCAACGCGGTATGTGTGCAGTTCGGCTTCCAGCCGCTTCGTGGCTTGTGGCGTGGTGTATTTCCCGCTCGATGCGAAGCGGTCCGGCATGAGCATGTAAAGCACGTCGGCATTGGTGAAACCCTCGCGCCGGCTGCCCTCCATCTCGCGAGCCTTCAGCCGGTAAGAAACGGTCTGCGAGCCTTTTGCCTTGCCGCCCTTGCGTGCCTTGAACTTCAGTTTCATCGTCCCCGGGCGCGCATCCCCGATGTTGAGGTAAACCAGCAGGTAGTTGGGACTGTCGAGGCGCGCCACGCTGTCTATGCGCGCCCCGGCGTAGTCGGTCGTCACGTCGGTCTCGCGTATGCCCTCACCATACACCATCAGTTGCAGCGTTGGGTCTTTCATTCCCACATACCAGTCGGTTGGGTCTATTCTGTCCACCTTGACCGTTGCTGCGTTTGCCATCGAGGCAAATACGGCGAACATCAGTGGCAATATCACTCTTTTCATGTTTCCTGTTTCTATATTGTCCGGTTGCTAATCATGGAATATCATTGCAGACTGCGGCGCGACGATGACCGAGCTGCCCTGTATGTTCCTCAGGCCATCCTCGTCTATGTCCCCGTCTGAGCAAACCACTGTGTATCTGCCGAATGGCACCTCAACCTTCTGCGGATAGCGGTTGGCGTTGAGTATGACATAAATGTTTTTCCACTCGTCTCCACCCGCGTTGTCCACCAGTCGGAATGCCACGAGGCAAGGCTGCGTTGGCAGGAACTGCAGGTGACGGCGCACGAGGTCGGCACGCCCCAGGCGGAACGCGGGGTGGTTCTTGCGCAGCTGTATCAGTTTCCTGTAGTACGAGAACACCTCGGGATGGAGTCTCATGTTGTCCCAGTTGAGCGCGTTCACTTTGTCAGGGCTCTTGTATGAGTTGCGCACGCCTTTCTTGTCGCGAATCATCTCCTCGCCGCACAGTATGAACGGCACCCCCTGCGATGTCAGCACCGCCGTCTGGGCGAGGCACGTCAGATAGATGAGCGGCGAGTCGTTGCCGATGATGAGTTTTCCGCTGGCATCGCGCGTAACGCTCCCCGCAGCCCCCGAGGCTATCAGCCGGTCGATGAGGCACATGTCGTCGTGGCAGCTGACGTATGATATGGCCTGTACTGGCTCGCTTGCCCACGCCCTGTCTGAATAGTTGACGCGCGACATGTCAACCTGCGGGTGGGCTATGCAGCCGGCGATGCCGAACTTCACACTCTCCTCGCTGCCCTCAACGCCGGCGAGGAAAGCACCTTTCGAATCATCGGAGAACGGTCCGCGCAGCGCGTCGCGCAACTCGTCGGAGAAGGCCGCGATGCGTGGCATGCGGGCAATGTTTGCCTTGCTGGCAAGTTGGCTGGCGGGCAGCGCGCACTTGCCTGCGCTCCAGCCCTCGCCGTAGATGAATATAGTGGGGTCAATCTTGTCGACCTCGCGGCGTATCTCGTTCATCGTCTCTATGTCGTGAACGCCCATTAGGTCGAAGCGGAAACCGTCGATGTGGTATTCTTTGATCCAGTATTTCACAGACTCCAGCATGAACCGCCTCATCATGGGCTTCTCCGAGGCCGTCTCGTTGCCGCAGCCCGAGCCGTTGCTTGGCGAGCCATCGGCGTTCATGCGGTAGTAGTAGCCGGGATAGGTGTTGTGGAAATTGCTGTTCTCTATGTCGTAGGTATGGTTGTACACCACGTCGAGTATCACGCGTATGCCGGCCTTGTGCAGTGCCTGCACCATCTGCTTGAACTCCGTGATGCGTGTCTCCGGGGTGTAAGGGTCTGTGCTGTACGAGCCGTCCGGCACGTTGTAGTTCACCGGGTCGTAGCCCCAGTTGTACTGTGGCTGCGCGAGGCGCGTCTCGTCAACAGAGCCGAAGTCGTAGGATGGCAGTATATGCACCGCGTTGATGCCGAGCGACTTCAGGTGGCTTATGGCCTTTGGTTCTGTCAGTGCGAGGTATTTACCCCTGTTGTGCAGGCCCGACGTGGGTGAAATAGAGAAGTCGCGGTGGTGCAGCTCGTAGATGACGAGGTCGGCGGGCGACTTTATCACCGGCCGCCGGTCTCTTTCCCAGCCCTCCGGGTTGGTGGCTCTCATGTCCATCACCACGCCCTCCTTGCCGTTCACTCCCACCGCCTTGGCAAACACCCCCGGCGAAAGCCGTCCGTCAACCATGAACTGGTAGTGGTAGCCGGCAAGGTTCTTGTGCACCGTTGCCGTCCATATCCCGTCCCTGCCGGGCTTCATCTTGGCGAATTTCGCCCTCCTCGCGCCTTTGCCATCGAGCGAAATGCCATACACCACTGCCACCTTTCTTGATTTTTTCGGCGCAAACAACCGGAACGTTGTATGGCTCCTTTTGTATTCAACCTCGTTGAAGTCGAAGTCCTGGGCTGCCGCAGTGGTTGACAGCAGCGTATATAATATTGTAGCAAAAAACAGTCTTTTCATCATGGAATTTCTTTGTTTAACTCATAGTCGGGCTTATCGCGCCATCAGGCTCACTGCGAAGCCGCCGCCCGGCGCCTCGGTGATTTTCAGCACGTCGCCCTTTTTCACGGTCTTTTTCGTTATGACGTATGCCTTGGGGTTATGCTCGTAGTGTGCGCCCCTCGCATCGGCATAGATTGTACATTCATACCTGCGCCCCTCGTCGAGGAAGTCGAGCCGGATGTTGCTCCTGTGCCCGTTCTCGTCGCATTTTCCTCCGACGAACCAGTTGTCAGTTCCCTTGGCCTTGCGCGCCACGGTGATGTAGTCGGCAGGCTCGGCCTCAAGGTATCGCGAGTCGTCCCAGTCGCACGCCACGTCGCGTATGAACTGGAACGCGTCCATATACATGGCGTAGTTCTCGGGCAGGTCGGCGGCCATCTGCAACGGACTGTACATCGTGACATACAGTGCCAGTTGTCCGGCGAGGGTGGTGTGGACGAAGTTGGGGTTGTCGCTCCAGTTCTTCAGTTGTGTCTCGAAAATGCCCGGCGTGTAGTCCATCGGCCCGCCCTGCAGCCGCGTGAACGGCAATATGCAGGTGTGGTCTGGCCGCGACCCTGCGAACGCTTCATATTCCGTTCCGCGCGCGCTCTCGTTGCCCACGAGGTTTGGGTAAGTGCGGCAAAGTCCCGTGGGGCGCGTTGCCTCGTGGGCGTTCACCATGACGCGATGCCTCGCGGCCTCCTTCACGACGTGCAGGTAGTGGTTGTTCATCGACTGCGAGTAGTGGTGGTCGCCGCGCGGTATTATGTCGCCGACGTAACCCGTCTTCACCGCGTCATACCCGTAGCGGTTCATCAGCCCGAACGCTTCGGCGAGATGCCGCTCGTAGTTCTGCGTTGAGGACGATGTCTCGTGGTGCATCATCAGCCGCACGCCCTTCGAGTGGGCATACTCGTTGAGAGCCTTGATGTCGAAGTCGGGATATGGCGTCACGAAGTCGAACACGTCGCGCTTCCACATATTCGCCCAGTCCTCCCATCCGGTGTTCCAGCCCTCCACCAGCACCTGGTCGAGCCCGTTCGCCGCCGCGAAGTCGATATACCGCTTCACGTTCTCCGTGTTTGCGGCATGGCGGCCGTTGGGTCTTGCCTTCGCGTAGTCTGTCTTGCCGAGTTGCACCGAGGGGAAGTCATCGGTGTAGTTCCAGCTGCTCTTTCCCACGATCATCTCCCACCACACCCCGCAGTATTTCGTGGGGTGAATCCATGAGGTGTCGTCAATCGCACACGGTTCGTTGAGGTTCAGTATGAGGTTTGACGAGAGCATGTCGCGCGCGTCGTCGCTCACCATCACCGTCCGCCACGGCGTGCTGCACGGTGTCTGCATAAACCCTTTCAGTCCGGTGGCATCCGGCGTGAGGTGGCTCACGAACGTCATCGGCGCGGGCAGCGGATAGGGCGACGGCTGCGGTGCGGGCGTGTATGCGTTGCTGTGTCCGCGCAGCCCGGTTGACAGATGGCTGGTTTCGGCATCCACGAGTTCCAGGTGCATCGTCGCGTAGTCGGCGCACGCCGCCTCGTGTATGTTTATGTACAGCCCGTCATCCGTTTTCATCTGCAACGAGGTCTGCACTCCCGTCGGCGAGAAGACCGCTATTGACGAGTTGCCCCAGTTCACCGCCTTGTCGAACATTCCGCGTATCTCCGACAGCCTGCTCTCCTGTGTCTCCTGCTCCTGCGTGTCGTAGTCGCCCGGCAGCCACCACGCCTTGTGGTCTCCCGTCATGGCAAACTCGGTGCGCTCTTCTCTTATGATGAAATAGTTGAGGCTGTCCTGCTGCGGGAACTCGTAGCGGAAGCCGATGCCGTCGTCGTAGACGCGGAAGCGGACTATGATGTGCCGCCCCGTTGACTGCTGCGCGAGCGTCACGGCGAGCTCGTTGTAGCGGTTCCTTATCGTTGCCGTCTCTCCACACACTGGCCGCCATGTCTCGTCGACGGCCGATGTCTCGCTGCCGGCGATGCTGAATCCGTCCATCAGGTCGGTCTCCCTCTGTCCCTTCGATGCGTGCTTGTCGCGCGCGAGCTCCAGTCCGAGGTGGCTCGGCCGCACCACCTCCCTGCCCTTGTATGCCAGTTCGTAGGTGGGCCGCGTGCCGTCGACGTGGAACTTCAGCCGCACGTTCCCGTCCGGCGAAGCCACCTCCTGTGCCGCAGCCGTCAACGCGAACAGCGCGCAGGCAAATGATAACAATGTCCTTTTCATACCTTGATATATGTTTAGCGCACTGCCTGTTTCCTTCCGCCCTCCATCACCAAGGCGGCGATGGTGTTGCCGAAGTCGCTGTTCCCGATCATCTCGTCGATTCCGATGTGCATCCTGTAACGCCAGTAGTGCCTCGGGTTGGCGGGCATGTTGATGCGCTCGGCGTTCTGGTCGGCGAGGCGCAGGCTCTCGTCCACGGCGAGCCAGTCCTGAATGGCAATTATGCAGAGCATTGACGACGACGCGAGGTTGAGCGACACGATTTCGCGTGCGAGCCATCCCGGCATGGGGTGTGGCGCAGGCCCGTCATGCCGCAGCACGGAGTTGAAATATTCCTGCGCGCGCCCCTCGTCCTCGTCCCACCATTGCCGCAGTGTGGGCATGTCGTGGCTCGATATGGTGCAGACGGAGCGGTATGGGTTTTCCGCCGGACGGGCGAAGCGGACGCGGTTGTCCTTCGGCATTGACTCCAGCTCGAGCGAGAGTATGCGCAGCTCGTCCATCACCCATGGCACGCAGTCTGGCACCATGCCGAGATCCTCCGCGCACACCAGCATACGTGTCGCCTGCACCAGCAGCGGCAGTTTCTTCATCGCCTCGTGGTACCAGAACTGATTGTTGCGGCGGTAGAAATAGTCGTTGTAGAGTTTGTTGAAGACATATTTGTCGCTGTCGTAGAGCGACTCGTATATGAAGTCGAACTGCACCGATATTCGCGGGTGGAACGTGCCCGGGTTCTTGTGGTCGCGCACGAACAGCACGTCGCTGATTAGCGAGTATAGTCCGTCGCGCACCGACTCCAGTGGCATCGAGAAGCGGTTGCCGCCGCCCTTTGCCTTCTCCGCCCCGTACCATGCCTCCACCTTGCGCTGTGTGGCGTACTCGTCTTTCATTCGGTAGCGGTCGCCGACGGTCTTCTCCAGGAACTCCCGGCGCACCGCGTCGGCATCCTCGTGGAACACGCGGTCGAGCACCCAGTCGGCGATGAACGGCTCTGTGAACAACTGCTCCTGCCACCGCAGCCCGTATGCCTCTATCTCCCCGGGCGTCATCCCGAGCGCGGGGGCGAAATGCCCGGTGAGTCCGTACACTGCGTCGGCCGGGATTTCCCAGATGCGGAAGAAGCCGAGCACATGGTCTATGCGGTAGGCATCGAAATAGTTCGACATGTTGCGGAAGCGGCGCACCCACCACCGGCAGCCGTCGGCGGTCATCTCGTCCCAGTTGTATGTAGGGAATCCCCAGTTCTGCCCGTTCGTGGAGAAGTAGTCCGGCGGCGCGCCCGCCTGTCCGTTGAGGTTGAAATAGCGCGGCTCCTGCCACACGTCGCAGCCGAAGCGGCTCACGCCGATTGGTATGTCGCCCTTGAGCACCACCCCCCTTGAGCGTGCATACTCGTGGGCGCGGCTCATCTGGCGGTGCAGCACGAACTGCACATAGTATGAGTATGCCACCTCGCCGTAGGCCTTGTTGCGCGGGTTGGCGAGAGCCTTGCGGTCGTCCTCGTTCCATGCGTGGTGTCCCTTCCACTGCGAGAAATCGGCGGTGCCGTTCACGTCGCGCAGCAAACAGTACTGCGCATACGGCACGAGCCATTGGCCGGCGGCTTCGAAGAACGCCTTGAACTCCTTTGATGCCAGTGCCTCACGCCCCTCCTGGGCATACAGCAGGCGCAGATATTCCTCCTTGGCGGCGTTCACGCGCTCATAGTCTATCTGCCGCAGGGCGTTGAGTTCCTGCCGCAGCAGCTCGAAGCGGCGCCGTTCCCCGGCATCTGCGAGCGGCGGCAGCTGGCGCAGGTCGGCATATTGCGGGTGCAGCGCGAAGATGCTGATGCACGAATAGGGGTATGAGTCAGTCCATGTCTTGGTGGTCGTGGTGTCATTGATGGGCAGTATTTGCAGCACGCGCTGGCCGGTCCCTGCCACCCAGTCTATCATGCGGCACAGGTCGCCGAAGTCGCCGACGCCGAAACTCCCTTCCGTGCGCAGCGAGAACACCGGCACCAGCGTGCCGGCGCATTTCGCGTTGTATATCGGGAAGAACGCCTGCCCGAGCTCGTAAACCACCACCTCGCCGCGCCCCATCGGCGGCAGCGTCACGATGCGGTTGCCCTGCGTCTCCCACAGGGGCATTATGTCGTGGTTCTCGTCGATGGCCACGAACTTGAACTCGAGCGTGCCGCCCGTCAACTTGGTGGCGTCGATGTCGATGACCCATTCGTTGGCCTGATGCTCCGCCATTGGCCTCGCCTCGCTCAGCCGCCACGCGCCGAGCATGCCCTGCGCGCCCACCACGGCAAGGCGGTGGTTGGAGCGCAGCTGCGGCGCGCGCACCTTCAGGCACACCGTGGCGGCGTAGTCGTTGCGCGCCACATCGTGACGGCGGCGGCGCGAGATGCACTCCGTGAATGCCGAGCTGTACAGGTAACTGTCTTCGGGCATCGCAATCCAGTGGTCGTAGGCGACATACCGCGTGCCTCTCGCGCACGACAGGTCAATCCTGTGAGGTTCCGGCACCCATTCGTGCAGCACCTCGGCGCCGTCGCGCTCAACGCTGTAGTAGTAGCATATCGCCTCGCCCGGCTTGCCGTCGCGGCGCAGGTTGCACGTCCACCGCAGCCCGTCGTCGGTGTTCATTCTGTACTTTGCCGCCGCCACGCCGCTTTTCCCGTCGATGACGTTCAGCACAAGATCCTCGCCGTAACTCGTCTTGTAGTCTATGTTAAACTGTAGATTAATATCCATAATGGTTAGTATTTTGGCGTAAAATTAATAAAAACCAACGTTATACAGGAACATTCGCATACTTTTCAAGGCATATTTGCTGTGCAAACGGTTGCACAACGCGCCGTGTATGCCGTCCGAATTACGGCGCCTGCCATGCTTCTCACCACGCCTCGATGATGTGCCGGCCTCCGTTTAGCACCGAAGCGGAAAGTAAATTCGCCGTATTTACTCATCAAATACGGCGAGTTTACTTTCCAAATACGGCGAGTTTACTCATCAAATACGGCGAATTTGCAACGCTGTTGCATGTCAGCCGCACGCTCATTGCGTGGCTATCGCCACACCGTTCACTATGTAAAGGCCGCGCGGAAGTCCACTGACGGCGTCGCGGAATGATGTCCCGGCGGGCAGGCGGCGCAGCAGGCGGCCGTCTGGGGCTGCCACGGTTACGGCTGAATGGCTGAGACTGCCGTAGGGCAGGGGGGTGTCAACCGATGATGTTGCCGACACGTCGTCGACGAGGTAATGCCCCTGCGCGTCGCGCTCGTTGCGGATGACAAAGAATTTCGTCGCCGTGACGTTCTCCACGTCAACCGACTGCGGCGAGCCGCTGCCGTTGCTGAAGACGAAGTTCACATAGTCGTCGCCGGAGGTCAGCGTGAAGTCCTTGCAGTACCACGTGTGGCCGTCAACCTGCCTCGTCGTTGTTATGCGGTCGCCCGGCCAGGTGGTGTTCTGCGGCTCGTGTCCGAAGTCGCTCCATGTCCAGTAGTTCATGGTCGTCCATCCCGCCACGCCATCGCTGACGCGGCAATACACGGTGATTGTCCTCGGCTCGTTGTCGTCGGGCTTTATCGTGTAGCTGCGCCCGATTATGCCGCTAACCGTTCCTGCTGCGAGCAGTCCCACCGTCAGCGTGCAGTCGCCGTCAATGGCTATCTCCGTTCCGCTAGCCACCTTGCGGCTCGCGGCTGTCGGCATCGTTCCGTCGGTGGTATATACGAGTTGCGCGGCGTCGTCCTCGCTCACTGCCGTTAGCCTCACCCGGAACGCGCCGTCATACACTCCCGAGCTTTTGTCGGCCCATGCCGTTTCAAGTTTCCGGGCGAGGAAATAGCGGTATTTCTGCCCTTCGAGCGCGAGTGTGTATGCGCTGGAAGGCGTGAAGCTGCCTGCCTCATCGCCCACGGCGACGACCAGGCGGCTCTGCCCGTCCGCCTTCACGGCGTTGGCGTGGCAGGCGGCGGTGCTCTTCAGGTTGAGGAATGTGCTCGTGTTGGTTATCCCGGCAGTCTTCCTCGCGTCAACCATCGCCTTTATCTCGCTGCGGTATGCCAGCCAGTGCTTGTAGAACACGCACGGCGTTCCCGGCATGGCGAGCATGTATGCGTTGGCGGCCAGCGTGTCACGCTTTATCGGGTCCTGCTCTGCTCCCGCGCGCCTCTCGGTGTCGTGGTTCTCGACGAATGTCACGGCGTAGCGGCAGTAGGCGGGGTCGTGCATCAGGTTGTTGGTGCTGTTCAGCCGTCTCCAGTCGTTGGTGTTTATCGCGTCGCGCACGTTGTACCTGAACTGGAAGTCGAACGCCGCGCTTTTCCTCGCCGTGGCATCAATCCATTTCTTTATCCTGTCGTTGCCGTCCCAGCATTCTCCCACGGAGAACTCTACCCCTGCGGCGTCGTTGTAGTCGGCGACGTGCGAGCCGCCGAAGCCCTTCACCATGTCGTATCGGAAGCCGGAGTATCCGAGGTCGTCCTTCAGGAATTTGACGTATGCCTTCATTATCCTCTGCACGTTTTCGCTCTTGTGGTCGAGGTCGCGCATTCCGCCCCAGTCCTCGCCCTCGTCGTTGTTGCTGCTCAGCGTCACTCCGTCGATCGCGGCCTGCTCGCGTGTCTTGTATTTCCCGGTCGCCGGGTCGTAGTCGTCGTTGCTCACGATGTCTGTTGTCTGCAACTGGTATGTCGCGCCGTTGTAAGTCTCGGCGGGGAAAGTCCACCACCCGTTGGTGTTGTGGTGGTTTATCACCACGTCGGCTATTGTACCTATGCCTTTGTCCCTGAACGTGCGTATCATTGAGCGCAGTTCCTCCTCGCTGCCGAAGCTGCTGTTCTGGTTGAAATAATAGTACGGGGTGTACCCCATTACGTTATGGGTCTCGAGGCATTTCCCGCTCTGCGGCACCCATACGAGGCTGAATGTTGCGGCGAGGTCGTCTGCCTGCGCCTCCAGTTTAGTCCATTTCGACTGTGAGAACGAGTCCCAGTAGAAGCCCTGCAGCATCACTCCGCCGTAGTTTTCGGGCCAGCCCTGTGCGTTGGCGCCAGGTGGGCAGGCGGCGAGCAAGGCAAGTGAGAGAAAGAAATTTTTTGTGGATAGCATGGTGTTTTTAAGGAGTTATGAAGTTAAGACAAAAATGTTTTGTAAGGAGTTGTGAAGTTGAAAAGTGAAAGGAGGTTGAGGCAACAGTTCCTGTCCGTGACTTTGTGGCATGTTGTTTTTCAACATCCCGTTTGGATAGTACTGTTGTCTCAACCGCTTTACTCCTTTGGCTTCTCAGCTCATTGACAAGGCTCTACTCCCTCACGATGGCGAACCACCCGGTGATGTCGTTGAAGTAGATGTTGTAAGTGCCGGCCTCAACATTTATGTTGTCGCCGCCTGGCTCACCCTTTCCTGTGTATGCCGCATTCGTCACGGTGAGGCTCGCGCCCCAGTTGGTGTCCCAGCTGCCGTTTGCGCGGAACTTCAGCGTGCCGTTTTCGGCGAACTGTGTCTTTACATACCAGTTGTGCGGTGTCACCTGAGTCATGACAAGGTCGGTTGATCCGTTGTTGGCCCAGTTGTTGAAGTCGCCGACGAGGCCTATTGAAGCATATTCCGCAGGCGACTGGTTCTCCAGTTTCGTCCATGTGTACTGCATGGTCTTCAGGTTCATCTCGAACTTCCAGTAGCCTGCCTCTGGTGAGTGTATCGCGCCGCCGTTGGAAATCTCGAGTGGCCCGGACATGCTGGTCGAGCCGTTATTGTCGCTTGAGGTGTTGTAGCACATGTCCCAGTTGCCGATGTTCAGCTCGTCCCAAGCCTTCACGTTGCCGTCGATGTGTCCGTAGTAGTCGAACACGTCTGGCGAGGTCTGGAACATCGCTCCCTCCATTGCCTTTTCTGGGCTCCATCCGGAGAAGTCGCCGAAGAGGTAGATCACTTTCCTTACGGGCGCGGATGTCATGTTGAACATCACCGCTTCCGCATCCACCAGCACCGCTTGTCCGTCCTTGATGGCATTGAGGTAGACCGCTGCCGAGTATTGGTGGGTGCCGATGGCGCTGCCGAACACGCTCACGGCGTAGTCCTGCAGGGCGGCCTTGCTGACCTTGCCGTCGAGGGTGGCGCTGATATTGACACCCTTGCAGTTAATCTCGGTCGTTATCAGCACGATGCGTGCGTTGGCAAGGGTGTAGCCATCGGGCAGGGTCTCGTTGCTAAGTGTGAATACCTGCACCTCATCTTCTGCCGTTGCGAGGTCTATGTCGCCAACGGCTGTAGCCTTGATGCCTGGAAGTGTTATGGCATCTTCACCTGCGTTCGACTGCGGGTTGGCCCAGTCGGTGAAGTCGTCGCTGCAGGCCGTGAACAGCAAGCCTGCGAGCGAGAGCAATAAAAATGATATTTTTTTCATACCTTTGTCATTTGTTGTTGTTGTTTCCTACTTGATGTCGCCTGTGTCGTTGCTGAAGTTGACATACATCTTCTGTCCTGCCGTGACGGCAACGCGCTCCTGGTCGTCGCCGGCGCCACGGTAAACGAGTTTCTTGCCGAACACCATGAATTCCGACTTCCACCAGTCTTGCCCCGGTATCTTGACGTATGCGCGCAGTCCCGATTCGCTGTCGGCGGCGTGCGCGAAGGCTGGTGAAACGAAGTCGCCGTCCTTTGTCGCCGGCACGTCAAACGAGCATCCGTCCTCTTTCTCGTCCCAGTTGCCTGCCGGTGTGACAGGTCCCATGAGCCAAACTTCCGGCTTGTTGAAGTCAACGTTGTAAACCAACTTGTTTCCGGAGATTGACATCGTGACAACCATCAGGTACCAGCCTGGTTTCTCACTGGCGAAGTTGCCGCCCTTGTCAGAGATGTTGGCAGCCAGTTCGCCGCCAATCGTGACTTGTCCGAATCCGATTCCGCCATTGTCCCAGTTCCTCTCGTTGTTGAATTTAATTCCTATGTTGTCAATCCACACCATGCGCCAGAAGATGTTCGGCGCGCTGTGAACGGGGATCATTTCGGGAGCGGTGTCCCACTTCCATTCGTTGAAATTGCCTATCACATAGAGTTTTCCCGGCATTGATACGGGAGGCAGCGCGTATTGCACGAGCACCTGCGGCAGTTCCACCGTGTTGGAAACGATTTCCATGCCGTTTATTGGCTCTCCGTATGCCGTCACCTGCACTGCCTTTGCCCGCAGGTAGACCTTCGTGTTGACGGGGAAGTCATTCTCCGTCTTGCCCGTTTTCTCGATTTTCTTTGTGAGCTCGGCTGCCAGCAGTGCCGCGTCGATGCCGAGCTCCGCGCTCTTCTGCGCAGGAACGACCTCGAATGCGTCGGTCATGTCGGCGTTGATGGAAGCCTCGAGAGAGTAGTCCGTGGCTGCCGGGTAGCCATAGTCGGGCTGCGAGCAGGTCACGTTTATCTTTTCCGAATTTGCCAAGTCGATCACCGAGTTGGCTATTGCCGGTGTGTTGAGTACGAACGCCGTCGGGCTTTGCAGCGTCGGGTTCGAGTCGCGGTCCTCGTCGCACGCCGTGAAAACACATGCGCCCACCACCAGCATCAATATTGACTTTATTGTTTTGTTCATTGTTGTTTTGTTTTATCCGGGCATGGCGTTTCCGTCGTCCGCCCGTTGATGTTTACTTTTCGCCGGCCGTCCGGGAAGGGTGCTTGCGGCATCCCTGCCCGGACATGCGCATGTCATTTATACCCGGGGTTCTGCTTAAGGTTCCCGTTGGCGATGAGGTCTTTCGCCGGTATGGCGAAGATGTTGCGGTAGGCTGCGAAGTCCCTGCCCTCGAAAGAGCCGCCCTTCCACTGCCATTTGTAGCCGTTGTTGCCTCCGAACTTGCCGAAGCGTATGAGCGTCGGGCGGCGTATGCCCTCGAAGTAGAACTCACGGCTCCACTCGTCGAGGATGTCGTTGAGGGTGAACGAGCCGGAGTTGCGCTCCTGTGCGTGTGCACGCTTTCGCAGGTCGTTGATGCACTTCGTTCCCTCGGCGGTGGTGTTGCCCCCGCTCATGCGCGCCGTTGCCTCGGCGTATGCGAGGTATGCCTCTGCCACGCGGAACAGGAAGAAGTCGGTGTCGGCGAATGTCGGGTCCTTGCCTGCGCTGCCGTCGGTCTTGAAGTTGGTGAACTTTGCCACTGCGAAGCCGTCGGTGAAACTCCCGCGGCTGGTGTTGTCGATCTCGCGGTTAACCCCGCAGAACAGCGCGCGGTCGTCTCCCGCCACCTCGGCCGTCTCGTATGACTCCTTGTGGGGTACATCCCCGATGGGGAAGAACTTCCTCACGAGGTCCGGGCGTGCGCGGTTTCCTGACCAGGCCACGTTCACCCCGTTGGTTGCCGCCGGGTCGTTCGGGTTTGCGTGCATGTCGGCGTCAAACGTCGAGGCGATAAGGAACTCGGAGCAACCATACTGAGTAGTGGTTATTCCGTCTGCGAACAACGGCAGCACAGCCTCGTAGGCGGCGTCCGTCTCCCCGTTGTCGCCCATGAAGAGCATCTGGTACGGAGTCCATGCGCCGACGCCCTTGGTGTTGAGGCGGTATGACGAGGTCATCACTTTCTTCGCATATTCGGCGGCTTTCTCCCACTGCGGCGTCCCGGTGTATACCTCTGCGTTGAGGTACAGGCGCATCAGCAGGAACCATGCGGCAGCCTTGTCGGCGCGGCCATAGCCTGCGTCGGTTGATTTCTTTGCCTTCGCGTCAGACATCTGCGGCTCAATCTCGAGCAGTTCCTTCTCGATCCAGTCGTATGCCGCTTTCCTGTCAATCTGCACTGGCTTCTCGATGTCCTTGGCGAACGGGATGTTTCCCCACCCGTCCATCAGCAGGTAATACTGCAGAGCGCGCACGAAGCGTATCTCGGCGGTCATCGTCTGGTCGTAGCCCGAAGCCACCTTGAGGTACTGGTTGCAGTAGCTGATGCCCAGTGAGAGACGCTGGTAGTACATGGCGAGCATCGGGTGCGAAGCGTCATACACGTTGTCTATGAACGTTGCTATGCCATCGTCGCCCCAGCCGCAGATTGCCTCGTCGGTGGTTAGTTCGTTGGAGTTCCACATCTGGCGCACAAGGCCGGTGAAACCTGCGTCGGGATAAATGATGTCTGTTGAGCCGCCGCCTGCGTTCCCCTCCATGGCGAGGTTGGCGTAGCACTTGTTGAACAGGCCCTCCACCTCGTAATTTGTACCCTTGTTAGGGTCTATCACGTTGTCTTCGACATCAAGGTCGCCCACACACGACGATAGGCCAAGGGTGACAGCCAATGCCGCTGCGGACAGAATATATTTGAATGTTCTTTTCATGGCTTTTGTCTTATTTGTTGTTTGTTAGAAATTTATGCTCAGACCAAGTATGAACGAGCGCGGACGCGGATAGACCTTGTCGTCGATGCCGGACCCAATCTCCGGGTCGAGCCCGTCATAGCTTGTCACGGTGAACACGTTAGCAGCTGTGGCATAGACGCGTCCGCTGAGGCCGTTCCATCCTGCCGCCTTGAAAACATTTGTGAAGCTGTAGCCCAGCGTTATGTTGTCGCACTTGAGGAACGAGGCGTTCTTGACGTGCATGTCAGACAGGCGGCTCTGCATCTCGTCGTGCTGCCACTTGTAGTCGAGCACTGCCGTCGGCCTGTTTGCTATGTAAGAGCTCTGCGCCCATACCGCCGACGGGCTGATGTTCATTGCCCCTGCCATAACGTCATCATACACATAGTTGCCGATGCTTGCGCGGAGAGCGAGGCCGAAGTCCCAGTTCCTGTACTCGAGGCGTGAGGACAGTCCCATCGTTACGGGTGCCGCCGGGCTCTTGTAGAGATACTTGTCCTTCTCGTTTATCTCGCCGTCGCCGTTGCGGTCAACGACTGCGCCCTCGATGGGCTTGCCGTCCTTGTCGTACACCTGCTGATACACATAGAACGAGTTGGCGGCATAGCCAGTCTGGTTTGCCTGTACAGTGATGCCCTGTCCCACTTTGCGGTCGGTGACAGCGACGGGATCGCCGGTCGCCGAGACGCCGCTCAGGTCGGTTATCTTGTTCTTGTTGTATGTGAAGTTGTAGCCTATTGTCCAGAACCAGTCCTTTGTCTGCAGCGCCTTCCAGTCCAGTGACACCTCGACGCCCGTGTTGCGCAGCGAGCCGATGTTCTGCACTCCCTCGTTGGTGAAGCCGAACAGTGCGGCGAGCGGGGCGCGGTTGAGCAGGTCGGTGGTGTTGCGCAGATACCAGTCAATGCTACCCGTGAGCCTTTGGTCGAGGATACCCCAGTCGAGCCCGATGTTGTATGTCGTGGTGGTCTCCCACTTCAGCTTGTCGTTGTAGTTGTCCGGGCGGTACAGCGTGCCGTCGCCCAGCAGCGGGTAGAAGCCGTTGGTGCCGGTGTTGCGCGAGTATGTCGGGACCCATCCGTAGTCGTCGATGATGTCGCCGTCCTGCTGTCCCGTCATTCCCCAGCCGAGGCGGAGCTTCAGGTCGGAGAGCCATCCCATCTCGCGGAACTTGTTCTCGTCCTTTATTTTCCACGCGAAGGCGAAAGACGGGAACCATGCCCAGTGTTCCTTGAACTTCGACGAGCCGTCGTCGCGCACCGTCGCCGTGAACATGTAGCGGTTCATCAGTGTGTAGTTGGCACGCCCGAAGAACGACACAAGGTAGTGCTCCGTCTTGAAATTGTACGGAGTGTGCGGACGCGCCGTGCCTGCCAGCGTCGCGTCGTTGTTGGTCATGGGATAATATGATATGTAGTCGTTGTTCTTCTTGCGCCAGTATCTCTGGTACTCATAGCCTGCCATGATGTCGAAGTGCTGCTTTTCGTTGAAGTCCTTGAAATACTGTGCGTATGCGCTCAGCTGGTAGTTGCGTAGCAGTTCGAAGTCGGTCCCGTGGTTGCCGAAATAAATGTTGTCTGCGTATGCCGGCGAGGCGTTCTTGTTCTCGCGCGACCGCAGTATGTCAATTCCGAGCGTCAGGTGCAGGCGCAGGTCCTCGAAGCCGTGCACCTTGTAGTCAACGTCTGCGCTGCCTATGAACTGGCGGTTGTATGCCTTGTCGTCCCAGATGTTGCTGTCGAGCAGTGAAAGCGGGTTTCTTGTCGCGACAAATATTACGGTGTTTGGCCAGCTGGCATCGTTGAGCGCCGAGCCGCCCTGCACCCACTGGTAGTAGCCGCCGAGGTTGCTTAGCGTCTGGCTGCTCACCCCACTGTGGAATGGCGACGTGAACGAGTACGGGTCCTGTGTCGGGTCGAACTTCACGGCAGCCCTCACTGCCTCTGTGTTGGCATAGACCGACTTTGCGAACATGCCCTTTGCGTTGAGGTTGAGCTGCAGGTGGTCGTCGAGCAGCGACGGGTTGAGGTTGACCGATGCGGTGACGCGCTTGTAGTCAGACGTCTTGAGGATGCCCTGCTGGTCGGTGAAACCTGCCGAGATGCGGTACGGCAGATTGTCTCCCACAGAGCCGGACAGCGTAACGTTGTGGTCGTGGCTCACCGCAGTGCGGTAGATGAGGTCCTGCCAGTCGGTGTCCGCCGTGCCGAGATAGCGGTACGGCTCGCTGTCAGTGCCGAAGATGCCGGCAATGAACTCGCGGTACTGTGCCGCGTTCATCACATCGACGGTCTTCTGCTTCATGCTCATCGTTGCGCTTCCCGAGTAAGACACAGACAACTTCTGCCCGCGCCGCCCCTTCTTGGTGGTGATGATGATTACGCCGTTCGAGCCCCGGCTGCCATAGATTGCCGTTGCCGAAGCGTCCTTGAGAATGTTGAACGACTCGATGTCCTGCGGGTTTATCGATGCCAGGAGGTTGCTAACGCCGCCCACGCCCTGGTTGTTCATGGCAATCCCGTCGATGACGACGAGAGGGTCGTTGCTCGCGGTGAGCGAAGAGCCTCCGCGCACGCGTATCTGCGCCCCGCCGCCAGGCGTACCGTCGCTGACGGTTACGTTCACTCCGGCAACCTTGCCGGAGAGCATGTCCTGCGCCGTGACAACCACGCCCTTGTTCTTTCCGTCCGGCCTCAGTGCCGTCACGCTACCCGTGAGGTCGCTTTTCTTCACTGCGCCGTAGCCGATCACAACAACCTCGTTGAGTGCCTGTGCGGCATCCTCCTGCATCGTGACGACCATGTCGGGCGCCGCAGTGACCCTCACGTCCTGGTATCCTATGTAGGAAATCACCAGAGTGGCGCCGGCGGGCGCCTCGATCGAGAAGTTACCGTCGAAGTCGGTAATCGTGCCGCCCGACTGGCCGTCTATGCGGACTGTCGCGCCGATGACCGGTTCGCCGGCAGCATCCTTCACCTGCCCTGACACGGCGTTGCCCTGCGCAAATGCCGCGACAGACAGGAACATCCCTAACAATAGGGAAAGAACCCTCAGTTGGATTCTGAATTTCACCTGCTTCATCATTTACATTGTTTTTTAAAGTTTGTGATTTAAAATAAATTATTTTTATGATTCTGTTGTCTTGTTTTCATCAGGCCGGCAGCGCGTGGGATGCCGATAGTTTGACTTGAGCCCCGTGGCGGGGGAAACTTTCTGTTTGCAAATTTAACTTTAAAAGTGTTACGCAGCATACATTTTGACAATATATTTTGATATTTGCGTATGCAATCGTTTGCGCAAGGCGGTGTTTGCAAAGATATATATTAAAATGTATCGTATATCAAAAAAAATAGATAATTTTGTAGCCGACAAAGCAAGTTTGTGCAAAAGTTACACAAAAAAATGTCGAAGAACACGATGGCGACGAACGGGAACACCACGATTACCATGAAGGACATCGCACGCGAGCTGGGCGTGTCGGTGGCAACGGTGTCGCGCGCGCTGAAAGACAGCCCGCGCATAAGCAGGGAGCAGAAAGAGCGCGTTAGGAAATTCGCGCGCGAGCACAACTTCTACCCCAACGTCATGGCAGAGCAGCTGCGCAACAACCGCGTGCGGCCATCGAACGTCATAGGCGTGATAATGCCGCAGATAGCCCACTACTACTTCTCCACGATACTATCGGGAATCGAGATGCAGGCAAGGATTCGCGGATACAACATCCTCGTGGCGCAGAGCGAGGAACGCTGCGACCTCGAGAAAATAATCTGCGGGCATTTCATCGAGAACCGCGTCTGCGGGGTGATAGTGGCACAGGCGAAGGACACGGCAGAGTACTCCCACTTCGGGAAATTCATCGCAATGGGCATACCAATCGTGTTCTACGACCGCATCTGCACGGGCATCGATGCCAGCCGTGTGGTGGTTGACGACTACATGGGGGCGTTCACCGCCGTGACACACCTCATCGAGACGGGCTGCCGCAGGATAGCGTTCTACGGCGCGCCGATGAAATTGGAGATTTCCAAGAACCGCTACAACGGCTACCGCGACGCGCTGCTGCGCCACGGGCTGCAGCCCGACAACTCGCTGGAGTTCATCTGCGACAACCGCGAGGACGCCGAGGCACTGACACCGGGAGTGCTTGCCAGGCCCGACCGCCCCGACGCCTTCTTCGCAATCAACGACGACACAGCCATCGGTATACTATACACCGCGAAGCGCGCCGGACTACGCGTGCCGGACGACGTGAGCATCTGCGGATTCACAAACGGCGAGCGCGCCACGGCGTGCGACCCGATGCTGACCACCGTGGAGCAGCGCGGGCACATGGTGGGCGAGGAGGCGGTGGACATGCTTGTGGCACACGTCGAGGGACTTGTGCCAAAGGACAAGGTTGAGAAGAAAGTGGTGAGGACGAGGCTCGTGGTGAGGGGAACGACGAGATAGCAGGAAATTACAACAAAACAATAATCGAATGATGGGAAAACCAAATCTAAAATTCTGGCAGTTATGGAACCTCAGCTTCGGGTTCTTCGGTGTGCAGATAGCATACGCACTGCAAAGCGGAAACATATCGCGCATCTTCCGGACACTCGGGGCAGACCCCCACTCGCTAAGCTTCTTCTGGATACTGCCGCCGCTGATGGGCATTCTCGTGCAGCCCGTGGTCGGCACGCTGTCTGACAGGACATGGACGCGCTTCGGGCGCCGCATTCCCTACCTCTTCGTGGGCGCCGCAGTGGCAGTGGCGGTGATGGCACTGCTGCCAAACGCCGGCTCGTTCGGGATGTCCGTAGGCACGGCGCTCATCTTCGGGCTGTTTGCACTGATGCTGCTCGACACAAGTATCAACATGGCCATGCAGCCGTTCAAGATGCTCGTGGGCGACATGGTGAACGAGAGGCAGAAGGCAAAGGCATATTCCATACAGTCTTTCCTGTGCAACGCAGGCTCGGTGGTGGGCTTCGTGTTCCCATACCTGTTCACATGGATCGGCCTGAAGAACGTCGCGCCGGAGGGCGTGGTGCCAGACTCGGTGATATGGTCGTTCTACATAGGCGCGGCGATACTCATACTGTGCGTGATATACACGGTGGTGAAGGTGCGCGAGTGGAACCCGCAGGAATATGCGCAATACAACCCCGCAAGCGGGAAGAGGGAGAGTAGCGCCAACTGGATAACCCTGCTGAAGAATGCCCCCGCCACCTTCTGGCGCGTGGGGCTGGTACAGTTCTTCTGCTGGGCGGCGTTCCTGTATATGTGGACATACGTCGTTGATGCCGTGTCAGAGACGGTGTGGTACACCACCGACCCGAAATCCGAGGCTTACCAGACGGCAGGCAACTGGACCGGAATACTCTACGCCATACAGGCGATGGGGTCGGTCGTATGGGCTGCCGTGCTGCCGCGCTTCAGGAACATGAAGGTGGCATACGCCGCAAGCCTCGTGCTGGGCGGCATAGGCTTCGCGCTCATACCGTTCGTCCACGACCAGTACATGCAGATAGAGCCGTTCCTGCTCATAGGCTGCGCGTGGGCCGCCATGCTCGCCATGCCGTTCACGTTCGTCACCAACGCGCTGCAGGGCTATGGCCACATGGGGGCTTACCTCGGGCTGTTCAACGGCACGATATGCGTACCGCAGATCGTGGCGGCGCTCGCCGGAGGCACGATACTGAGACTCATCGGGTCGTCACTGAGCAGCATGATGATTGTGGCAGGAGCGCTCCTGATAATCGGCGCGCTGTGCGTGGCCACTATAAAGGATAGGAAATAGAAAGTAAACACGGCGGATTTGCCGGGTAAACACGGCGTATTTGCCGATCAAACACGGCGAATTTGCCAGCCAAAACCGCCGTGTTTGTCTTACAGGATACTACGAGATGAAAGAAAATGGAGCCCAAACCACAGACTATGTGATAATACTCGGCGGCGGAAGGGGGCTGCGGATGGGCGGCGACGTGCCGAAACAGTTCCTGCCGGTGGGCGGCGTGCCGGTACTGATGCGCACCATACGCCGGTTCCGCGAGTACAGCGGCGGGCTGAGGATTATCCTCGTGCTGCCTGCCGGCCAGCAGGAATACTGGCGGCGGCTGTGCGCGGAATATGGCTTTGCCGAGAACTACAGGATTGCCGACGGCGGCGAGACGAGGTTTCATTCCGTAAGGAACGGGCTGGCGCTCGTGCCTGACGACGCCAGCGGGGTGGTGGCGGTGCACGACGGCGTGCGGCCGTTCCCGGCCATGGAGGTCATCGCGCGTTGCTTCGAGACGGCGCGGCGACATGGCACGGCAGTGCCGGTGACAGAAGTGATAGAGACGCTGCGGCACGTCAGGGGAGACAACTCGTCGGCAACGGTGCCGAGGGGGGAGTACCGGCTGGTGCAGACACCGCAGGCGTTCGACATACAACTGCACAAGCGTGCCTACCGGCAGCAATACAACGAGGGATTCACCGATGACGCCTCGGTCGTTGAGGCTCTCGGGCAAGGCATAACACTCGTGGACGGAAACCGCGAGAACATAAAGATAACTACACCTTTCGACCTGTGTATGGCCGAGGCAATGGCAGAGGCACAGCAGCGATAGAGAGCGGGGCACACGGCAGAACGCGCATCGCTCGTGAATACCATAAATCTTCAAACTTATCCGATGGCAGACATATTCGCACAAGACGTTATGTATGTTCCGGGCGTGGGACCGCACCGCAAGGAACTGCTGAAGAGGGAACTGGGCATAGAGACGTTCGGCGACTTGCTGGAGTATTACCCCTATAAGTATGTTGACCGCTCGAAGATATACCGCATCTGCGACATGAACGGCGAGATGCCGTTCGTGCAGGTTTGCGGGGAGTTCATCGACTTCGAGGAGTTCGCCATGGGGGCGCGCAGGAAACGCGTCGTGGCAAAATTCACCGACGGCACGGGATATGTTGACATCGTGTGGTTCGCACGCGCACAGCAGTTGACAAAGGGGCTGAAGGTGAACACAAAATACATCGTGTTCGGCAGACCGACGGTATATGGAGGGCACTATCAGTTCGCACACCCGGAGATCGACCTGGCAAAGGACGTGGAACTCTCGGCGATGGGGATGCAGCCATACTACGGCACGACGGATAAGATGAAGAAGGCCGGGCTGACATCGCACGCACTGGAGAAAATAACGAAGAACATGCTCGCGCGCATCACGCAGGAAATTCCCGAGACACTGCCGCCGTTCATCGTCAACAGGCTGCGCCTCGTGTCGCGCGACACGGCACTGCGCCACATACACTATCCGGGAAACGCCGGGGAGATGAGCCATGCGCGGCAGAGGCTGAAGTTCGAGGAACTTTTCTACGTCCAGCTGAACATACTGAGGTATGCCTCTGACCAGCGGCGGAAATACCGGGGATATGTCTTCGCGCAAGTCGGAGCGGCGTTCAACACGTTCTACCATCATCACCTGCCATTCACGCTGACGGGCGCGCAGAAAAGGGTGATACGCGAGATAAGGCAGGACACGCGTTCGGGACGGCAGATGAACCGGCTGCTGCAGGGGGATGTCGGCTCGGGGAAGACACTCGTGGCCCTGATGTCGATGCTCATCGCGATAGACAACGGCTTCCAGGCGTGCATCATGGCACCAACCGAGATACTCGCCGAGCAGCACCTCGCCACCATCAGGGAGTTCCTCGGCGACATGCCGGTGCGCGTGGAACTGCTCACGGGAGTCGTGAAGGGAAAGCGGCGCATGGAGGTCCTCGGCGGGCTGGCGACTGGAGAGGTGCAAATCCTCGTGGGAACACATGCCGTGATAGAGGATGCGGTGCAGTTCTCAAACCTCGGTTTCGTGGTGGTCGACGAGCAACACCGCTTCGGAGTGGAGCAGAGGGCGAAACTGTGGGGGAAGAGCAGCAATCCGCCGCACGTACTGGTGATGACCGCAACGCCGATACCGCGCACGCTGGCAATGACGCTTTACGGCGACCTCGACGTGAGCGTAATCGACGAACTGCCGCCGGGACGAAAGCCGGTGCAGACGGTTCACATGTTTGAGAACCAGACGGCAAGCATTTACAACGGCATACGAATGCAGGTGGCGCGTGGCAGGCAGGTGTATGTCGTGTTCCCGCTGATTAAGGAGAGCGAGAAGATGGACTTGCAGAACCTCGAGGAGGGCTATGCACGACTGTGCGAGGTGTTCGACGACATGAGACTGAGCAAGGTGCACGGAAAGATGAGGCCGGCGGAGAAGGAGGCGGAGATGCAGCGTTTCGTGAACGGGGAAACGCAGGTACTGGTGTCGACGACGGTGATAGAGGTGGGCGTGAACGTGCCTAACGCCTCGGTGATGGTAATTCTCAATGCCGAGCGGTTCGGGCTGTCCCAGCTGCACCAGTTGCGGGGGCGTGTGGGCAGGGGGGCTGACCAGTCGTTCTGCATTCTCGTGACAAAGCGGAATTTGTCCGCCGAGACGAAGAAACGCATCGACATAATGTGTGACACCAACGACGGCTTCCGCATAGCGGAGGCTGACCTGAAACTGCGCGGCCCGGGCGACCTGGAGGGTACGCAGCAGAGCGGAATGGCGTTCGACCTGAAGATTGCAGACATCGCACGCGACGGACAACTCGTGCAACTCGCACGAGACGAGGCGCAGAAGATAATCGGAGGCGACCCGGAATGCGACAAACCGGAGAACCGTATGCTGTGGGAAAGGCTCGACGCTATAAGGAAGACCAACATCAACTGGGGCGCGATAAGTTGAAATCACACCACATGATGAAAATAATATTTTATTTTTGCACCAAAATCTTATCTTTTATGTTTCTGTTGGCATATATATATAATAATGTGTTTTTGAGTGAGTCTCCGTGCTTACTTTAACTTTTGAAAAAAATATTGCTTTTTTTTGAAATTTCCCCCTCAAAAGTTTTGCGGTTCCGCACGAAAGTATTACCTTTGCACTCGCTTTCGGAAAAAAACGGGCTTGCCCGTTGTCCGCAGGCATATTGGAAGGAGTTCTTTGGCAGG
>ERZ1673752.975-NODE-975-length-44125-cov-19.363830_pt1 | contig 44125 bp, 47 predicted proteins | sample MGYA00580195_ERZ1673752 | MGnify/ENA primary metagenome ERZ1673752 (study PRJEB41218, sample SAMN15661744) | gut metagenome | host: Homo sapiens | place: Canada: London | collected 2015-08-20/2019-03-30 | study: EMG produced TPA metagenomics assembly of...
ATAAGGGCCGCAAGAGCAAAAATAAACATCATCTTTTTCATGGTTTCGCCTCCTTTTCGTTAACGTTACTTTTATAAGCAGGTATGTTTACCGGGATGATGAAGGCCGCTATGCCGCGCCTTTGTAGGTCAAACTCATACTTCTTGGCATTTTCAAATTCTGTGAAAGCTCCAAGTTGCACTCTGTAGATCTGCTTATTATTGACAATAGCTTTAACTACCAGGCACTCTGCTCCAAGCACTTTATTCATTGACTTGCGGTATCTATCGGCGTTAGCGTACTCATTAAAAGCTCCCACCTGTACCCGATAAAATGTTTTCTGCTCGTCCGGTGGTGTTGGCTCCGTGATCTGTGCCTGATGGTCACTAGATGCACCCTTGATGTCTTTGAGATATAGGCCTACCTCAGACTTAAAGCTTTCCCACCTGCCCTCTCTGAGTATCCTGTGTGGGCAATATTTACCCGACCAGTCTTGGTGCTTGCGGAGAAGGTCAACGCCTAGTCCTAAAGAGTACAGGACACATGCGGCCGCTTTAGCCCCCATAACCTCTGCCTCTGTGTACAGGCTAGCGTCCTGGCTCAAGTCCCGTGCTATCTCTATACCGATACTCTTGCGGTTACCAGGGCCGCCGTTGTCCCCTGCGTGCCAGCCATTAGTATCAAAAGGTAGAGCCTGATACACCCCATCCTCGCCGCAAGATAAGTGCCAGGATTTTATCCCGTCACAACTGGTAGCAATAGACCGTCTGTTATAGGCATGTAAAGATTTACCGCCCCAAGGAGAGGCGGCGTTATGTATCGTCACATACTCAGGACGCATAGCATAGTGCGTATAGCTCCTGGCTAGCTCTAAGTCCTCTAGCCATGGGATTTTAAGCTTTTGAGCAGCTGTTTTTAGTTTATTGTCCACTTTTTCTGCCTCCTTTCGGCAATAAAAAAGAGCCTTGCGGCTCTTAGAAGTACTTATCCTTGATTTTGATGATTCCTTTTTCATCCATTATCAGGTATGGCCAACGCTCTACCAGGCTTCGAGCAAAATTTTGTGTGCTACCGTGTTTTGCATGGCCAGACCAACTAGCTAATATCTGGTTTGCCGTTTCGGCAGTCATCCTCCCTTCTTTTATTAAAGATGGCATTTTTCTGATCTTGCGTTTAATCTTTTTTTTACTATCATTGCGGAGCAAACGATAATTAGGCTTGATCTTAAACCCAAATGCGTTAACGCCATTCTTGATTGGAAAGATCTGTGTCTTTTTCGTATTGATGCCTAAATGCAAAGAATCTGCAAGGAAAGCTGAACATAGCTTCTTTGCTTCTTGTGCTTCGCCCTTATCTGCTAAGACTATGATGACATCATCCGCATATCGGCAATAATAACGATAGCCTAAGTATCGTTTACAATACTGATCAAGTCGATCGAGATATATATTGCTATACAACTGACTCATCGTGTTACCTAAAGGCACCCCTACCGTGCTTATCTCATCGGCACTATCCGTAATAATATCCATTACTCTAAGCACTTCGGGATCACTTATTTTTGCCCGATACAGTTCCTTCAATATATTACGGTCAATCGTGTAGAAGAACTTTTTGATGTCTAACTTCAAGACGTAAGAACTGTCGCCCCACCTCGCTTTCCCCCTTATCAGGTTTTGCTGCACTTTATCAATCGCTTTATGTGTTCCTCGGCCAGGTAAGCAGCTGTACGATTCCGGTATAAAACTCTTCATAATAAGCGGAGTTAAAACGGAGTGCATAGAGAGCTGGACAATCTTATCTACAAAGTGTGGCGCATGAATTATGCGTTCTTTAGGCTCGTACACCTTGAATTTTATATACCCGGAAAAGGTATAGCTCTTATCATAAAGTTTCCGCTGCAAGCTCAATAGATTTGCTACGTCATTTCTTGCAAAAAGCAACGCCTCAGCTTTGAACTTTTCTTGTCCTGCTGATGCTTTCCTATATGCCATTTCTAAAGTTTTGAAATTGAAAATTTCGTCAAATAAAGCGGGCATATGCGCATCTCCATTGAGCTTGGGCATATGCCCTTTTCGTTTTTACGGCATTGCCGAAAGAATAGAATCCCTTTGATCTACATGTGTAGCCAAGTTACCAAAACCGTAATCTTGATAATCTTGATAGTCGATCAAAGCGGGCCGCCACCCGTTATTGTTGTTGACATTCGAGGCATTATTGTTATTCACGCCCGCGCCGCCAGAATCAACAGACGGACGGCAAAGCCTACGACACTATCCTTTATGGTCTTTTAACGGGAATTTTTAATGTACCCGCTTAAAAGCATATTAATTTTGGTCAAGTCCTCTGTAATGGTCTTATAGAACCCATCAGAAATGTACTTCTGATTCCTAGATAGCCTAACAAGGACTTTGATTGTCTGCAAGTGACCATCTGCATCTTGGGCATATTTTTTACGCAGCGAAGGTACAGAATTAGCCATCTCAATAGAAGCGATTAAACCATAAAAGTGTCTTTTAATTTCTGAGCACAAAGCATATCTCTCACATTTCGGGAAATTTTTCAAAGCGGGATATATGCGATTCAGCAAGACTTCGGCATATCTTGAAATAGCTAACTCTGTAGTTCCTAATTCCATATTGTTCCTTTCAGTAGGGCTTCGCCTTCGCTCAGCCCCAATCAGAGTGTAAAACGCAAAGCGGGCCGCCACCCGTAATAGTTGTAGACATTCGAGGCATTATAGTTATTCACGCCCGCGCCGCCAGTGGAGCCTCTAAGCGCAACACCTTGATCTGTATTGTAGCCGGTGCGGTTACGGCAATAACTCCACACGCCATTACTTCCCGTGGACGAAAAACCCATATCTGCGTCAGATAATTTTGTATTCCAACCTATGCCACTATAACTAGCATTAAGAGGTACAACAAGAGCATCCCACTCTGTTAAATTATCCATTACGCTATTGCTTCCTGGTTCATAATCTTGTTTTGAGCCATCTAGTAAAGATAATCTGTAGTTCCTGCCTGCTATCTTGAGCACTTGTTTTCCGAAAATGGCATTACACTTGCCAAGATCATTCCAGCAAAGACTATATCTTATGGGTTTTTGAGCGATATAAATTATCTCACCATGATAAATAAACTTGTGCCAAACAATATCGTTATTGAGTAAATTCCCGGCTGTAAGTCCTATTTGTGCAGCAAGCGTAGTACCAGTGACTGCTTTTCCTACCTGACTTCCATCTTCAAAATTTCCAAGCTGTTCCGCACTAACAATTCCGAAGTAGCCACAAGATAGATCTCCCGCTTTTAATTCTTTCGGCCCGGGTGAGACACGTCCCAGACTGGCTAAGTCTAAAAACAAAGCAGCATTAATAAGATTTGCATATTCTTCAATCTTATAATTTCCCGGACTTATCCCGCGCTTTAATAGTGCTTCTTTTATAGCCTGCATGGCCTGAGCCGTCCCATTGGTGAGCACCGTCAGCCGAGCCAAATACTCAGAGATGATAGCGTCGCGTGTTTCCGCGTCAGGACTTAATGCCCATGCGCCTGCTGCGCCGTAGACCCCCTCAAGATCATTTCTAAGTCTTTCTAAATCTGTTTTCAGTAAGTTCATAAGTGCTGAATCCCCTCCTTTGCTTGCTGCCTCGTTGATCGCCGCCCACACACTGGACTTATCCATCACGGATGGGGCCTCTGACGCGCTGCCAATCCCGTCGACGGCCACCTTATCCGCCGCGCTCATAAGGCCGGCTTTTGTTGTGGTGGCTACCGTGGTTGTCGTGGCGTTTTTACCTGCCGGGCCTTGAGGGCCTTGAGGGCCAGTCGCTCCCTGAATACCTTGAGGCCCCTGTTCTCCTTTTTCTCCTTGATCGCCTTTGTCTCCTTTTAAACCGGCTTTTTGTTCTGGGGTAAGATCGTCAAAGTTCATTTGCCCGTCTGCGCCTTTTGGCCCTGTTGGTCCAGCAGGTCCCTGCGGCCCTTGCTTACCTTCAACACCCTGTATACCCTGTGGACCTTGTTTGCCCTGCGGGCCTTGTTTGCCCTGTGGTCCTTGTTCTCCTTGTGGCCCCCGATCTCCCTTTTCTCCTTGAGCTTGTTGGCCTGTATCTGTACCTCCGATGTACCACCTGCCGTTTTGTATTGTTGGTGTGATTTCGCTGCGAACAGTTTGTATTTTTTTCTCGATCTGATCAGTGTATGTCTTTGCTTTGTCGGCATTTTGGCTTGTCTCCTGCATGCGGTTCAAAATTTCTGTAAAAACAGTTAATTCATTATCCGATGCAAATGGCTTCAAGGCGTTTTCTTCAATGCCAATATTCAGATCAAAGCTATATCCTATGCTTTTATCTTTAATTAACTGTATTTCAGCTTTCATCCATCCTGCTGCAGTAACTGTCTGTTTAGATACAAGATATTCAAATTTTCCTTTTGCGGCGTCTTTGATGTTGCATTTATTGACGATAATAGTGTTGTCTGGCTTTTTCGCGACGAAGTTAATTGCATAACCTGTAATGTCAAATGCTGCCCCATCCTGAATTATTCTGAAAGGTATGGTTGATCCGTTATCTTCTCCTTGTTTCAAGAAGATTTTCATGCTGCTTTTATTATTAAGGTCAATGATTTGTTCGGGTAATCTTCTTATCATGTCTCTTCCTCCTTACTTATAATGTTTTTACAAGTGTGCCTGAGCTTGGATCACTTGGATTTGTAAAGCGATATATGGCAACTCCATTAGAATTAAAAAAAAGGCCTGTTTTCGAGACCCTATCAATGAGCATTGAGCCATTTCCCATTCTGAATGCATTTATTGATCCAATGTAAGGGCAATCTTCATTGACCCCTATAGAACCTTTCCGGCTTGAGATCGAAACTAATTTGCTTCCATTCAAAAAGGCTCCTCCTTCCATGGAATTAAATGTTAGATCACCTGAACTAAGCTCCATGCTTGTGTTTCGCCTTATTGACATAAGCTTTAATAAGTTCCCCATTGCTAAGATGGTGTTTTCTGTCGTTTCCTCGCCTTCCGTCTTTCTTGCTGTAATGTAAAAACCATCTTCACGCAGATTGCCAAGCAAAGTTCCGTCTTTTACAAAGACAACCCCCGTCCCTGAAGGATGATTGGCCATGGCTATGCTGTGCCACGTTCCGTTATCCAGATAATGGATCTTCATGCCTTGTGTCTCAAAAGGATTGCCGTATTGCGTATAGGGGACAGTTCCCATTTCAACCCATCCATAGGCCGGATTATTGCTCATCCCATTGGCCAGCAGCATGATCTGATCATCAACAATGGATAGTCCGCCAATTTTCACTTCATCTTGGAAAATTTCAAACCCTCCGGAAATGGACATTCTTACTTCGACAATCTTCCCAGCCATTTCTGCTTTGAAACTTAGAACGCCAGCGTCAAGATCGTAATAAGACGTTTGCCCCTGGATCCTCCCGGTGTAGATGACATCCGCAATAATACCCATGGATGTTATTGCCGTTTTCCAATCCCAGGATCCATCTGCCAGCTTTGAGCTGGCAATCCTCAGACCGGCTGCTAGAATCTGCGTTACACCCTCCGGGTTCTGATCTGGCGGCTTGTCATAAGTGAAAATTCCCTTTCCCGGTTCTGCATACACATAACCGTCGGAAGAATTCAGCTCTGTGTTGAATGCCTTCAGGACGTCTTTCATAAATGAGGAGTTGATCTTGCCGTCTTCATCAAAAGCTTTAGCTCTGTCCCAGATTCCGACTTTTGAGGAAAATTCAGAAAGCTTATTCCCTGTGTTGATCATTCTGTCCGAATAGGCATCGACATAGTTTCCGATTATCAGATCATCTTCCTGATTGTCCGGCCTTGTTACCTTAACTGTGATCCTTGCTCTTACCGTGCCGATTTCTTTGTCTACAATGGTTACTTCGTCTCCAAGCTCTACTCCCTCAATCTCAAATCCGTACTTTGCCAGATTGATGATTTTCGCCTCGTAGCTAACCTTTACCGTGGAAAACTCTTTCAGCTTCTTCTGTGTTTCGGCAAGCACTTCCTCCGGGGTTTCAAGGTCACATTCATATTTTCCGAAAATATGCCTTGAAGTCCCATCTGCATTTTTCGGCCCATAGCGTAATCTGGCAGCATCATCTTCAACGTATGCTTTTCCTCCGTTGATGGCGGCAAAGTCAATCCTGCGGGAAAACCCTTCTCCAATCTGGATCCCTTTTCCGTACCCGTAAAGAGCCGTTATGATTTGCTCTTCTGACACCTTCCTTTTGATTTCCTCAATATCCTTGTTCCACTCAAAGCGGCGCCCTCTGTTTTCTCCCCGGCGCTGAAACAAATCTACGAAACGTCCCGTTATTCTGTTGTCCTGGACGGTAATTCTGGTTCTGATCTCTCCGCCCCAGATTTCAATCACTTTGGCAATGGCTTCGTGAACCGAACATCTGTAAAACGTTGTTGACTTTAGTCCAGGTACATCAACGGATCCCACCTTCCATCTTGATGTTTCAAGGGCAATTCCCAACGCTCCTGCTGCCGTCTGATTTGTCGGCCTGCGGTCCTCAATATAATCTCCCGTTGTTTCCGTGATGGAGTTTTCTGCGTAGACACTGACAATGATTCCTTCGTCCGTGTGCATTTTTTCATAACTCTCAATGACAAACTCTTTCCATATTCCCAATTCAGTTTTGAAAAGAACCCTCTTCTTCTTTTCAATTTTGTAAGTATCTTCAACACATTGAAATTCAAAGGTTTCCAGTCCGTTGATCGGCTCGGTGTGTTTATAATCAATCGGTTCAATGGCTCCTTCTCTCTCTTCCGCTCGCGATAATAGAATTACATCCATGTGTCCCTCCATTCCAGCGTTGCCGTCAAACCAGTTGCGTTTATAATATTTTCTCCCGGATGAATTTTGAGCCAGACAGAATCAAAAGTAAGCCCCTTTCTGGCAGTAAGCCCTGTGCAAATTCTGGCTTCACTATCGATTGTTATTTGTTCGTTCATTGCCAAAGCAACAAATCTCATGCTTTCGGCAGTCTTCACATTTTTAATTTCTGCGGAAGCGTTTGTTGTTTCCCCGTGAATATACAAATCAGCATCCTCTGTTCCGGCATTGAAAAGCGTCAGTGTTTCTCCGCTTTTAATTTCTGCACTGTGCTTCTGTCCATACTTCAGCCCGTTAAGATTCACAAAACGCATCGTTATCTCAGCAATGTCAAACTTGCGCTCAATGGCCATGGCTCCGTCCAGAATCGCTTTTTCTGTCAGGATTGAATCTCTCAGAATCAACTCTCTTGGTGTGTCCGTGTAGAGCTTGGAAGCAATCAGTGAAGCCGTTTTCTCTACTTCGTGATACTCAGACCCGAAGGGAAACAGCCGCCCCTTAACTGTGATTGTTTTGGCGTTTCGTTTATTACCCATCATGATCTGCCCATTTCTTCCTGGAATGGACTTAAAGAAAGAGGCAACGTCTATAACGCTGCCTCTTTCAATTTTCTCAATGACCAGGTAATCCGAAACGGCAAAACCGTCAAAGATCATATCTTTACGCGTAATCCGTGGTTTTCTCATCAGAAGCCTCTTTCTTTTCTCAGCACTTTTTGGGCAAGGGCTTCGGCAACCCTATCAATATCATCTTCGCTTCTCACGTAGAATGTGTTGCCGGTAACAAGTACCGTCTGTCCTCCGGGCATTTGCAGTGCTGAACCTCCTGATCTGTTAGCGAATTGGGTGAGTGCGTCCGTGAATATTGACTTCAAATCTTCTAAAGCTCCGACAAATTCAGGCCTTTTTTCACCCACGCCGACAATTGCAGGTGAATTGAAAATACCTCCTTTGTCGTACCACTGAATGCCCAGGCGAGGAATGGATCCTTTTAACAGATCTCCAATTCTCCAGCCCTGTGGAATTATGCCAAAGTGCGGCAGCGGTATGTGCGGCCACTGAAATTTGAAGCTGAAAAAACCTTTAATTCTGTCAACAATACCCTTAATGGTGTTCCTTGCGTTTTCAATAGGTGCTGTCATTGCTCCTTTAATGGCTTGCCACGTATTGGAAGCCGTAGATTTGATTCCGTTCCACGTATTTGCAAGCCAACTTGAAATGGCCTCAATTGGACTCATGACGGCAGTTTTTATTCCGTTCCATACAGATGAGGCCGTTCCTTTCAGACCATTCCAGACCCCTTCAATGGTTCCCTTAATACCGTTCCAGATACCGGACGCCGCACTTTTCAAACCGTTCCAGACGCCCTCAACCGTTCCTCTGATTCCATTCCATACCGTCGTTGCGACCGAAACCAGGGCGTTCCAGACACCGGTAATGACCGATTTAATGCCATTCCAAACAGCTGTTGCTGCTGTTTTTAAACCGTTCCAAACACCTTCAACAATACTTTTTATAGCGTTCCAAATAGCCTCCGCTGCTCCTTTAATGGCATTCCATGTATCTATGACAAATGTTTTAATAGCATCCCATATTGCATTAACCTTATTTCTGAACTCTTCGTTATTTTGATATAGGTTCACCAGCGCAGCGATGACCGCAACAATGATGCCAATAATGCCAAATACAGCGGCATGAGCTGTACCCATAACCGCAATAACTGATTGAATACCTCCAACGACTTTGGGAATAAATGAAATAAACGAACCTACACCTGTCACGATTTTCCCCAAAACTAAAATAAGAGGGCCGGCTGCTGCTGCGACCATCGCGATTTTTATGATCATTTCTTTTTGAGCCGGATCCATTTCCCGTAGACGTTCGCTCCAATCTTTAATTTTTGCAACGATATTCTCAAGGATAGGCAGAGCAACTTCCTGTACACTCGACCATAGCTCGGCACCAATCAATTTGAGATTGTTTAAGGCAAGTTTAAGCTTATCTACTGGATCTAAAGTCGCGTTAAATGTGTCAGACACCGCCGCACCTGCACCGGAGCTTGCGCTCTCAAATGCATCCATGTCGATTGCACCGGATTTTAAAGCTTCAAGCATTATGGGCGCATTTTTAGTTCCGAATATGTCAGTTGCTTTAGCCAGTAATTCTGTTTCAGATGCTCCGTTGTTCATGGCGTCTGACATGTCGGCCATAGCGTCTGATAATGTTCGGCCATCGCTTGCAGCTTTAGTTTGTGCTTTTTGTAGCCCCTTTAATACCACGTCTGCATTTAAGCCGCTTTGCTCTAGTTTCCCAACCATCTGAGCAGCCGTTCCATAATCAATGCCCATGCTTTTCAAAATTGGGGCATTTGCTCTCATTGATTCAAAAATTTTGTCGGTGCTTACGCCTGTGTTTTGAGACGCTACCGTTACATTATCAAGGGCATAAGCAAGGTCATCTCCGGACAATCCGAACATTTCCAGTGATTTTTTTGCTCCTATAACCGATTGTGTTACATCCGCCCCATTGATTTCAGCAAATTTGACCATAGCTGCAGAGGCATCAGAAATGTTGGGAATTGTATCTCCGAATTGTGTGTCGATTTCACCGACGGCATTGGCTACGGCATCTGCAGAAGCAGGTACAGAACTGTAAACGCTGTTGAAGGCATCTTCAAGTACTTTCGCTGCTTCTCCAGTTTTTCCTGTTTTCTTAGTGATTGTATCCAGTCCGTCATCAATTTCTCCCCAGGCCTTTGCACTTGCTGCTCCGACAGCAACAATAGGAGCTGTCAGATACTTGGACATGCCCGTCCCAACCTTTTGCATGCCGTCGCCGACCTTTTTAATTTTTTGTCCAGTCTCATCCCATCCGGCAAACTTGAGGCTGTTGGCTGTTTTGTCGGCATTTTCTTTTAAGCTTTTCAGCTGGTCCTCAGTCTTGATAATTTCCCGGCGCAGAGCATCATATTGCTCTTGTCCGAGTTCTCCATTATCAAGCTGAGCCTTCGCCTGCTTATCCGCTTCTTTCAGCGTAGCAAGTTTTTTCTCCGTCTGAGCCACTTCATCTTTCAGCAGATGGAACTTCTGCCCAAGGAGTTCGGTGTTGCCTGGCTGAAATTTCAGTGAACGCTCCACTTCTTTCAGCTGGCTCTGAGTGTTTTTAAGGTCCTTATTGGTGCTTTGCAGGGCCTTTCCAAGTTTAGTGGTATCTCCATCAATCTCAATGGTGATGCCTGATATTCTGCCAGCCATGACGGTTTTCTCCTTAATGAAAACGCCTCCCCGTCTGGGGAGGCTTGATTTTACGATTTCGCAAATCTGTCAATGTCTTCCTGGGTTGCATCTCTGACCTTCACGGTTTCGCGCTCTTCTGATGCTTCCAGCTGATCATTATTGTACTGAATACAGTAGTCAACCCACATGCCGAGTGTCATTCTCGTCATATCTTCCATATTTAGCCCACGTCTGATGCCTCCTGCGATGATTTGCTCAATGGAGTTTTCTTCATCGGCCCCGCCAGAGCATTCAGGGCCTTGAATTTTTTTGTGCTCATAACCGATTGTGCGATCATTGGAAGCAGCTCTTTTCCAATTTCATCCAGGGGAAATGTTTCAAACCTGTCTAACCACTTATCCGGTTCATCAATGTTTTTATCAGCATTCGCTGCCAGTGCCCAGATGATGCTGAGTATTTCAGTAGCTTCAATTTCATATAGTGGCTCGAATGAATCATCAATGTCCACATCCGTGAGCATTTCAAAGCCAATCCCTTTGCTGTTCTTGCTGTTTCCGTATTTCTCTTTGGCCGATTTCTCCGCTTCGTTAAGACTAATCATGGCCTTAGTAGCGGCTTTAATCATCGGAATTAAAACTGCAAGTGGATCCTTTCCAAATTGAGCCTTATAAATAAATACCCAAGCCAACGAACTGTTAAACTCAACTTCTTTATTTCCAATCGTAATTTTCTTTCTCATATTGCCTCCAAATTAAATAAACAAAAGGGGAAGCGTCTGCTTCCCCTCTTGCGTTTTAGCTTTAAGTCCCCGAAGCTGAAAAAGTTGGCTCATACGGCTTGTTGTACCAATCTTTATAAGCTGTGCTTTCTGGATCTGCTACCACCTTGGTGATATTATTATCCATCCTTCCCATAGCTGTGAGCTTCATGGTTTCTGTTTTTGGCTTATTTGCTTCTGCCTTAGTTTCTCCCTCAATCGGGATTCTACCGGCAGCACATCTGGGGAAAAGGAACTTGCGTGCATGTACGTCTCCTTCCATCTCGAAGGCATAGGCAAATTCTTTGCGCCTATCATCCGTGGCTTCGACCAACACGCCGTTATCGTCAATTCGTTCGCCCATGATTTTAGTTCTGAAATCATCCGGAACAAGCGCCAGTTCCCAGTCACCGGAATATCCAGTACTAGCCTGCGACAGGTAATAGACAATATCATCCGCGTAGAAAGGTTCAGACGATTCTTCCGGTGAGAACGACAAACTCACCGACCCCGGCATCTTAATTGCCTCTCCGTAAGTGATTTTCCCGTCCGGGCCAATTTCACTTATTGGCCAAACAACGCCGTTTTTAAGTCCGAATTTAACTTTGTTTTTATTGCTCATCGTTTTCTCCTTATGTAACTGTAAAAATTGTTACGAACATTTTTTCTGTTTCGATATATTGCAGAGATGACCTTGACCATAAAAAGAGCGAAAGCGTGAAGATATTCTCCACGCTTTTAATCAATTCATAATCAAATTTTTCCAGATACAGCTCGAAAGTGATGGAATTTCCCACGAAATAAACTGAATTGTCCGCAATGAAATTATCGGTTCCGTTATCCATGTAAGCCGCATACGGAAGCTTTTGCTCCTCCTGAAACTTATCATAGGCAACAGGGATGCCCAAAGCTTCAATTTGAGGGATAATCTCAATAAATCTTTCAATCATTGTTCACCCTCCAAGCTGTTTCAACTTCTGCATGATTTTCTCAAACACTGGTGTAATGTGAGACTTTCCAGGTACTCTCCCGGTTCCTCCTGCAATCAGGTGTCCATTCTCAAGCAGGTGTGTTATTTGCGGTTTTGCTTTGTTGTGAATGATTTTTCTGGTAATTCCTTTCCAATTCGACCCTTCCAACTGCTTTGTCCAGCCGTCTGCGTAGTGTCCGCGCCTTCCTCCGGATCCTTTTGATCTTGGCGAAGTCCGCTTTAATTCGCTGATAGCTTCATCCGCTATGGCATCGACCTGCTCGTTAATGGTTTCAACCGCTTGTTCTTCGAGCGTCTTCATAATTTCTTCCGAAAGGTTATCTACGGCTACTTTTGTCATTGTCGCTGCTCCTTTTCGCGGTTAGTATCGTTCTGTCTCCCTTCATGGTGACATCAATGATTTCATATTCAATTTTTCTATATCTGAGCATTTCCTCTCCACTGTACTCAGTGGACATGATCTCAAACACTTTAATCTTTGAATAATCGTCAATTCCCGCCGCGACTTTGGCAGAAAATAAGAGAAAGCGGACATTCGCATAAACCTTTCTGAAAGTCTTTCGTTTCGTCTGGTTTTTCATCCTGTCCGCTTCTATGACAATGCTAATCAGCTCAATGCAGTCGTTCCATCTCATGACCCTTCCTCCGCTTCTGCAAGCTTATAGTCTTCGGATAAGCACAGATGCTGTTTCAGGGCTATGAAGGCTCTTTCAAACCTGTCTGCTTCCGGATTATCAAAACCAAAATGAGCCTTGCAGTAAAGTGTAACTGCTCTCTTGATCAGAGCATCCGGTTCTTCTGAATCTGGCTTTACCTTTTTAATATCAACTCCGGCGATTTTCAAATCGAGTAGAGCAGCATTGATAAGATCAGACAGTTCACCACTTATTCCCGGATCCTCTGACGTGATCCTGTTGGCAACAGTTACATCTTTCAGCAAGGTCATGATTAATCCTCCGGGGTCTGTTTCTTTGGCTTTCTTGTCGTTTTTTCTGTTACCTTTTCAGGGCACTCTGCTTTTTTTAGCTCTAGATCAGTCTCAACTACTTCCGCCTCATTCTTTGAGCTTTCTTTTTCAACGAAGCCCAGACTAATCAATTCATTTGCTCTTTCGTCTTCGGCTTCAAAAATTGATTCTGTTTCGCGTAAGGTCTTTTGCTGCAGATCAAAAAAAGCAATTAATGTCTTAACTGTAATCATGTTTCACCTCTTACGCGGCAGGAGTGATCGTGACTTTTGCGAAAGCTTCAGGATCCAACAGCCCACAATCAAACTTCATGAACCCGTCAAACCACGTCATGCGACCTTTTTCAGGCATGGCAACAACGTTGGCTTCCTCAAACTCGTTCGCCTCGATTTCCTCGGGTGCGCCGATGTACATGATATTGTCTGCCAGTGAAGCTTCTTCCTTGACCATTGCTCCGTGGATGATCCCGCGTACAAGCGGATCCTCATTGGCCATGAAGAACAACTGCTTGTTGCTCGTTTCCCCTTCGCGAATTGTAGCCAGGTAGCTAAAGATGGTTTTCCGATTTGCGTAAATCCGGACATTCCCCCCTGTCACTGCACCAAGATATTTGAGCAATTCATTATCCGTCAATCCTGCTTTGGTGGTAAACTTCTGAGCTGCTTTCATGCCTTTGACTGTATCGTCGAGTACCGTGTAGATGTAGCCATTTGCTGCATGGATCAGTCTCTTGACAATGTGATTCACCAGCCACATTTCAAACGCGTCCAGACTTTGGATCATCATGTTCTGAGAGATTTTTGCGCCCTTCTTGAAGTCAACCCCGACAATGTCAATCTTGTCGAACGTATCTTTTTCTTCGGCGGGAACAGCATCTTCATTCAGCTTGGCCGCATCCCCTTCTTCAATGGCAATGTGCCTTGCCACGGAATACGGCATATTGAAGCGGTTGATATTCAGATCCGAATACAGCGCAGAGCTGGATTTGACCAGTTCAACAATTTTGTTGGCCGTGGCCTTGGGAACCACCGCGGAGCTGTTCTGTGTGGTAAAGGTGAAAGCGCGTTTCTCGCGCTCAGTCAGCTCTCCCAACATGGGGATGATCGTTCCGTCTGCTTGCTGGCGAACAGCGATTTTTTTCAAAAAGGCCGTTCTGTACTCAGGGCTGGAATAGTCGAATGTTTCCTCAGTTTCGCCCTCGTCTTTGCTGAAGGCTCTCACGGTGTTCCCGTTCTGAATAACCTTGTTCATGAGGCTCTTTCTGCTTTCCTCTTTATCAAGGATGGTTTTGCGCTCTTCAATCAGCTCGTCCAGCTCTTTGTCCAGCGCGTCAATGTCCGCGCCTTCAAGCTGAGCTTCTCCGCGGATCTGGGCCATGCGGTCTTCGATTTCTTTCAAACGTTTATTCATGTGTTTCTCCTTTTTCTCCTAAGATTGATTTGATTTTCAAATCAAGGATTCGTTTATTCCGCGCTCTCAACTCCTGAGTGAGCTCCTGGATAACTCCTTCCGAAAAGCCCCGCGCATGTAACTCCGTGTCCTCATTCGCCGGAATGCTCACGGCAGATACATCAAAAATTTTTTTAACACTCAGATGCTCGATCGTCTGCGTGTCTTTATTGAACCTGTATTCTCCAGGTCTAAAGCCCCATGACATCTTTGTGATCATGCCGGTTGAAATATCATCGTATAGTTCTTTTCCCCGCTGAGTTCTGGACAAATCTGCCGCTATGAATATTCCCGTGTCATCGACTTCCACGATGAGACTGCCGTTAGACTTCCTCGCATAGACCGGTCCTTCGTGATCAAACTGCAGGATGATGTCACTCATATCAGTGTTTTGAAATGCTTCGCGATTGAACTTTTCATATATTTTTGTTCCGTCTGGGTATTCAAAAAGGACATACGGTTCAAACTTTGCCGCATATCCTTCAATGTAATAGTCCGATTCAATTCGCTTGTTTTTCGTTACCGGGGCAATCCCTAATACTGTTCTGTACTGTCGGTTATTCTTTGTTCGCTTTTCCATTGTCTCCTCCTGTCATGCTGACTTCTACGGTTTCTACATTGTCTGTCAGCTCGTTGACTACTGCGTACTCTCTGCGGATGAATCTCCTGTCTCCTCCGGGCACGCCCGGCAGGTTAAATATTTCCAATCCCTGGTTATGTGTTAGAAATCCACGGTCAAAGAGTTGTATGACGGTTTGCATTTTCTCCTGTGGACTTAGATATTGCAGCCGGTTTGATTCAAAGAAAACTTCGTTGCCGTAGGAGCGTTCTTTTTCAGTGAAAATCATGGCCGTATGCACAAGGCCTGCTTGCAAGGAAAACGGTTCTATTTTTCCTTCGTAATAGGCATTCCATTCAGCAGAGGTAAAGTTGTTCTGTAAAATTTTCTCATTGGTCCCGAAGTAATTGAAAACATTCTCCCTGATGTTTTTAATCTGGTCAGCATCGATGATGTAAGGCTTTGATTCAATTTGTTTGACCTCTTTATATTTCTGGTCAATCATCATAACCCCGTCATAGTTTTGCTTTAGGTTAGCTTCTGAAAACCGCTTCTTTTCAGCATCAATGTCTTTGTTTTTCAACGTCTGATTCAAAATAGCAATGAATCTTATTGCTGCTCCCTGTTTAATGCCTTCAATGATTCCCTGATTCTGTGTGTTCATCAGTTCCAGTGTCGGCTGCATTGCGCTGTTATTTTCTCCGAAAAAATCATCCTTATATTGAAACTGCGTCATCAGCCCTACGCGCTCAAATTCAATTGCAGCTCTCTGATTCTTCGCGAACTTGTAGACATACCAAAGTTCACCCTTGTATTCTTTCAGTTCGACTGAGGCAGGGAGAGCTGGAAAGAAACCTTTTACCTTTTCATTTTCATCTACAATCGGAAAAATAAAGGCGTTATTGTTGCACATGAGAATCGTTGCCAGTCTGTACAGATATTGCGATGTTACCTGCCAGGAATTAGCACGAAACGGCAAAGACTTTGCAAGATCTGTTCTGGCTTCTCCCTTGACAACCGGCTTGAGCTTCGAGCAGTGCGTAGCAAAAGAATGAATGGCCGCTCTGGTCAGTTCCATCTCATACAGTGACCCTTCAAATGTCTTAAACGCCGGCTTATATCCAGTTAGCGTTTCGTAGTACTGCTGAACCAATTGTTCTTTGTCAGGCTTTTTTGTGCTGCCGAAAATGCTTTGCAGTAATCCCATGCCTATCTCCTTAGTTTTCTATTAGCGCTTGATATTCGTCATGTTTGTTCTGCATGACTGTCCATGCGTCCAGTTGCGCTGCAAATCCGTCAATCCTCATATTCCCTTTTTGCCTTTTTGAAGGCATTAAGTTTCCGTTTCGATCTTCCTCAACTGATACGCATCGCAAATTGAATTTGAATACCGGATTGTTGTTGTATATGACCTGATGAGCTTTGTATTTTTTTATAATCGTAGCCATCGGCATGCCCAGTGTGATAAAGCCTTGTCTCACCGGCTGCATAGCGGATTGACCAAAGATCTGCTTTAACTCATCTTCCAAATAAGCAGCATAAGCCGGGTCATAACCAATCCATGGCAAGTAGATATCAAGCCCTTCTTTGACCTCAAGAAACCACTTTGTAATAAGCTTATAATTGATCTGGTTACCAGGGCTTACTCTAACGAAGCCTTTTTCAATCCACTTATCGTAAGGCACACGGTCGCTCTTCAGATGCTTTTCTACAGTGTCCTCCGGCATCCAAAACATGGGCATTGTAAAAAGCCTGTCATCCTCCGGAAAGGAGAAATTGACAACGGCTGCCGTCAGGTCTCCGCGAACAGATAGGTCAAATCCGGCCACGCCATAGTCTGGCCTTTTGAGTTTTTCGGTTATCTTCTTTCCGTTTTTCTGCGTATGGACCAGGAAGCAGTCTTGTTTGAACTCGAATGTGGTTTCGTTGTTCAGTTCCTCCCAAGAGAAAAGAGCGCTTTGCGCTGTTTCTCGAACGTTGAACTCCTTGCAGATCAAATTCTTTATGAGCTTTTGATCTTGCTTGGCCTTCTGGACTTTGTCTTCCAGATACTCAAGCGATTTTGAGACACCCAGATTGGGATTTGCCTTCACCCACATGTTCGGCTTGTCCCACTCTTCCTTTTTGTCGATCTCATAAATGATGGGCAGAGTGTGAATGTCCTTTACTCCATTCGGATCTTTATATCCGTCCAGTATTAACGTTCCTTCTTCGTAGATTTCATCATAGATGTCATCTCTGATGGTTCCAGCCGTTGAGGTCATCATAATGATGGGCTGTTCCCTTGCCGAAGTGCCGTCCGCGATAATGTCGTACAGCGCCCTTCCGTGTTTCCACTGTTGAAACTCGTCCATGAGCGCAACGGAAATGTTAAGGCCGTCCAACGTGTCAACATTGGATCCCAGAGGCTTGTAAAGTCCGTCAACGTCATCATAGAAAAGTCCGGCAACGGTCGCTCTGATTCTCCTGCGGAGAGCAGGTGATTTGTTGCGCATGCGCTTTGATTCTTCCCAGATGATCTTTGCCTGGTCCCTTTTTGTCGCTACGCTATATATTTCCGGGCCGCCTTCTCCGTCCGCTGTGAGGCCGTACAAGCCCACGCCCGAAGCCATAAAAGATTTTCCGTTTTTCTTACCCACGATTAAAATGATCCGTCTGTATTGCCGGATTCCATTGATATCCGTAAAGCCGAAAGCCGCAGAGAAAAAGGCTTTCTGCCACAATTCAAGCCGAACTCTTTTCCCGGCTAATGCCCCCTTGCTGTGCCGGAGGTATCTCTCGTAAAATTCAATGATGTGCAGCGCTCTGTCTGCGTTATAAATATATTCATCCTCCGGGGAGAACACTTTTTTTGCCAGGTGCTCATAGACCGTTCTAACCTTCTCTCCAACGATGATCTCCCCGCATTGAATCTTTTCGTGATACCTGAGTATTGCGTTGTTATCAGGGGTTTGTGGCTTATTCATCTCTCTTGGCGCGGAAGTCGTCAAAGCCGTCATCCATTTCCGCATTCATCGCGTCTATTGATTTCATCGGCGGCTGAATATCATCCAGCTGTTTGATGATGATTTGATAGTTTTTCAGCAGGGAGTTGTACTGTCTGACAATTGGCCGCTCGCGTTTGTAGGCCGGTGCTCCTCCCTGGCTAAAATCTTCTGTCAGCCCGTTTGTCATAATGTCTTTTTCCATGTCCTCAAGCGTCGGGCGTAAAAAAGCAGCTCGATCAATGAGGCCGTCAAGAATTTCCAGACTATCTTCCGGTAGATTCTTGTATCTCTCCCGAAGTCGTGCATTTTCACGCTTAATCCGTGTATTTATTGATATCTTCGCCATGAAAAAGCCTCCTTTCGGTTCGATATCGATCTGTTTCCCGTGGGTAATCCCATATATAAAAATTCCTACCTTGCGGCAGGAAAAGGGGAGGGGGTCTATGCGTGCGTGCATCTTCTCCGTGAGGCCTGTCAACGGTCTCCATATGGCGAAAACTTACGCTTCTGATGGGGGGAGTAGATTCCCTTCGGAATCAAATTCACATGGAATTTCTGTTCCTTTGTTTAGGCCGTGGCCTTCCAGTTTGTTGTGGCAGTCCAGACAAACCAGCTCAAGCTTTTCATGATTGAGTGCAACGAAAGGATCATTGATATTCTCTTCCGTGAGAATTTCTGTGTGGTGGACAATCGTCCCGATCTTCTCTCCGCAGTGTTGGCAAAGTCCTCCATCAATAGACTGCCGGTAAGATATGAAACTTGCCCGGCAACTTTGCCATGCTGTTGAGTTGTAGAACCGTTTGGAAAATGTTTTGGCCACTTGAGTTTAACTCCTCACTTATATTGTCTCACGGCGGTCAACGTACCATTTGCGACATTATGCTGTCGGTTTATTCTTAATTCCTGAAATACCAAAGAAGAGAATGGATAGCTTCGTGTTCGCTGCCTTTATGTCTCTCTCGATAGTTCGCTTGTTTACCTCAAAAATAAATGCAAGTTCTTCGTTAGTGAAAGGCTTTCCCTTTCCGTCTGCTCCTTCCTTTGGATCAATGTACTTTCTTACGATGACTTCATAAGGTCGCGTTTCTCCTTCCTGCTCACATAGTTCGTGATAGGTCTGTATCGCCCTGTCTATGTGTTCGAGAATGGTCAGCGTTTCTGTCCTGTTTCTGGCAATAGCTTGAACATTTGCAGGTATCTCCTGGCCATTTATGTACCAGTCAATTGAATCGACTGCATTCTCACAAAAAGCTCGTAAGTATCTGTAATACTTCAGGGCAACTTTAACGTTGAACCGTACTTCCTGCTTTGCCATAATCCCTGCCGGAAGATCTCCTGCAATGTTCTTCTTCATACTTTCTCCCTTTTCTCTCTTTCAATTTTCGCAATTCCCTTAAGAATCGGAAACACTTGCTGCGGCACTACTGCATTTCCTAAGCACTTAAGTCTGTCCATCCTGGAGGGAACCCCATCAGCCACTCGACCCACTGCGGGTTCAGTTGCCCAGAAATCCCCGAACGGGCCAGCTCGCCAGGTATGGAATCTATTTTTCTGCTTGACGGGCACAGGCAGCTGTTCTTTGCATCGTTTGCTCTCGGTGTAGGCAGGAGTACGAAATCGTTCAGATCTATTGATCTCTTTTGCGTTCTTCTTCTCTTTGCTCTCGCTGACTGCGGGCCGCTCCCTGTTCTGTAACCCCTGGCTTTTGGGGTCGGATATAATACCGCAGCCGGCAAGCCATTTCTCATATTGTTCGCAATATCGCCGCGTTTCACCGCGTCGTTCGCCCGGGGAGTTGGCCACAATAAATACTCTGTATCTTTGATGCAAGGCACCGACGGAACAAGCTGGAATAAGAAATGATCGTGCGAAATACCCTTGGCTCTCCAAGTCAGATAGCGCTTTGTCGAGGCCCATATTGACGAACCCAGCAACATTTTCTCCAAGCACCCAAGCTGGTCTGATCTCCTGGATAACTCTGAGCATTTCTGGCCAGAGATAACGGTCATCTTTTTCGCCTCTTCGCTTCCCGGCAAAGCTAAACGGCTGACAAGGGAATCCTCCGGAAATAAGGTCAACTGTTTCCATCCCTGTCTTTTCATAAAAGCTCTCCTTTGTCAGTGTGTGAATATCTCGCCATCTGGGTACGTCAGGCCAATGTTTTTCAAGCACCTTTGTCGGGTAATCTGCCCATTCGCACTGGCCAATCGTTTGAAAGCCAGCCCATTCCGCAGCAAGATCAATTCCACCTATACCGGTAAAGAGTGATAAGTGCGTCAAATTGCCCATTACTTAAGGTCTTCCTGCTTGATAAAAACACCATCAACCGTCTTTCCTTTTCGATCTTTTATCTCGTCATAGGCACACCACAGGCAGTCATCAATGTCTCTAATATCCAGCTCGACACAAAGGTTAATCAGCACGACTAAGATGTCCCCCACCGCGTCCTCTTGCTCTATGTAATCGTCGCGCAAAATGGCAGCAGCGAGTTCCCCGACTTCTTCCTGAAGCTTCACGGCCTGCCTGTAAGGGTCTGTTTTATCCAGCCCGCGCGCTTTGCCCCATTCTTTTACTTTTGCGATGAGTTCTTCCATGGTTAGTTCGTTTGACATTCGTTTTTCTCCTTCGTGATTCTCTTATAGCACTAGCTGCATTTGCCGCTTTTCCATTTCAGCAGCAACTGAACGCTCGTTACTATAGGCTATTAAGCTTTGCTGTATATTTTTTGCGAAAACATCATCAAATTTTTTGCAGTATTCTTTTTTTATCTCAAATCCGTAACTCTCACGTCCCAGCTGCTCAGCAGCCAGAAGTGTTATTCCGCTTCCCGCCACTGGGTCTATGACCACATCTCCGGGGTCTGTGAAAATCGTGATGAGTTCCCGCATTAAATAAATGCTCTTTTGCGTCGGGTGTATTTTGGGCGTCTCTGTGTCTCGCTTGTACTCAAAGCAGTTATAGATCATGCGCCCATCGTTTCTAAACTTCGGCAGCTTGTCCCGGTACAGCAAAATAGCGTATTCACAGTTCCCGACAATGCGCATGTTGGCCTTGAGTACCTGCGGGGAATAGTTCTTGCGAAAAATCAAATTGATGTAATTCTGGAAACCGTATTGCCGCCCTAACTCAATCAGCTTAAATTGCTGTTCGTACCCGCAAAAGATAATCATGCATCCAGCGTCATTCGTTTTCTTCGGCTCTTTTTTCAGCATACGGTTAGCAAAGTGCATAAACTCTGTGACGCGGAAGTTTTTGTCAGTATCAAAGAATTGCGTTCCGGCAAGCTCTGATTCTCCTTTCTTGTTATCTCCGTCCACGTACCATTGAGGGTTCGAGCCGTAAGCCTTATTTCCCACGTTATAGGGGATGTCCGCGATAATAAGCTGAGCTTTAGGGATGTTGTATCTCTTAAAGTTTTGAAAATTATCATTGAAGAGTTTCATTTTTTTCTGTGTCCTCTGATAGTATGTCCGCAAACAAGGACAAGCTTTCTATTTCTCCTAATCTTGTTTGAATTTTTCTGTGCTTATTCATGTTTCCTTTCTCCTGAACAACGCACTTATCCCGTTTTCTCCGGTGATTTCATTGCAAGTTTTTTCAAATTTGCTGATACGGTATTCTTGAAATTGCTTCGCGATGTCCTCCGGGTCCATCCTGTAAAACTTTGCTCTTGAATACTTCCAGTCATTGATTGCAACCCTCGGTTGCTGCAAGTTTCTTGATTGCATCCAACGCTTGCCGCTTTTGCGTTCTTTCGTCAGATACCTTGCCAGCCCTGCAAATCCCTCATGATCTGCTTGCAGGCGTGAGCTATTGCACCTTCCTGCTTTCCAGATCTTTTCAACTTCATCCCGCGGCATGTCTCCATTCATGACGATGTGATGATGTACTCTATTTGCTCTTCCATCCGCTCCTTTCCATTCGATGACAGCGATGTACTTCAATTCCGTAAGCTGCTGTTTCTTTCTGTATCTTCGGATTCTTCTTAAAAAATTTCTTATGTCTCTTTCAGCTTTTACTTTTGTGTCCGGTAGATTAGCTTGGGAATAGGTAAGTGTTAAATGTATGTCATTATCCGTGAAGTTGGTGTTGAGCAATCTGGCCAGGTGCTTCTTTCGATTCTTTTCATTGAGATTCTTCTGAGCTAGGCTGGATTCTCTTATCTTCCTTCTTCTGCTCTTGGCTCTTTCCTTGTTGCTGATTTCATAGATTTCTACCTCAAGCATGTCTCCGGAGTAGATCCGCTTTTCTCGTATGGGCATGTTGTGGTCCTTAAACTAATATCCATTACAAGGACAAGATCCCTTTAGGGTGGGATCTGCCCTTGCTGCGCCTGGTGTGCTATAATGGCCACAAGGCTAAGCCTTACAAATTCAAATCAAATGAGAATGGCCTCCACGCAACGGGGGCTATTTCTTTTCTTCTTTCTTATTTAATGGCGGGCACTGATCTGCTCTTATTACCCTTTTAGGTGGTCCCCAATCTTCGCCGCCCCTGCCGTGTCTGGATGTCCGGAAATTAACAATATGGCAGGTACGCGCATCAATGACGCTCGCTCCGATCTCTCTGAGGTAAGCTGTTAACAGTGCCTCAGCCTGCGTATTGCCGTTGCTCGTGATTACAATTTTCTTGCCACTTTCGATGGCACTGATGATGCCCGTGGCCTGCCCGGGATCCGCCAGATGCTCAATCATCTGCTGTTCACTTTTAGTTACTTGTTTTTGCTGCATGGTCTATTTCCTTTCTGTTGATAATGAGTACAAGAGAAAAACAAATGATGGTTACCATGGCCCAGGTCTCAAGGCTCATTGATTCAAACGTGACGGAATCGGCTGTAAGTCCGGGGATAAAAAAAAGAATGGTAGAAATGAGCGTCTTAAAAAATTTTTTATTCTTCATCGTCTGTACCTTCAAATAAAATGATTTTTCCAAGCTCTCTTCTTAAATCCTGTAGCGTTTTTGCTACGGCCAAGTTTTCTTCTGTATAAGGGTCAAGCGCAGCCCATTTCCCGGAGGCACATTCTTTAACTGTAACGTGAAAGTCATCCATGATGGACTGTGCGTCACAGGCGGTTTGCGCCTCTTCTCTTGAATCAAAAATAGCTATTTCTGCATTGTTTTCAGTCAAAAATTTGTATTTGATTTTCCACGGGACAACAAGGTTTATTTGCTTATCTTGCTTGCTGGTAAGTCGGATGCAGGCATATTTCATCTTGATTGATTCCTCCTTCCGTTTTAATGATCTCTATGATTCTGCCGGCCATGATTCTCTTTTAAACTTTGCATGTCGCCGCCTCCTGCTTATTGCTGCCCAGTGTTGGCTTCGTCTCTTGCATATATCGTTCCAGGTATTTCTTTGCTATTTCATGTGCAATCAGGCTGTACAGGGCTTCTTCATTCACCTCCAGACTGATCTGCCGTTCGTTTTTAACTTTCATTTTTCTCCTTCCTTTTGGCGATCCTCCGTCTTAAAGGTTGGCAGTTTTTCCCTTATCTTCTGGCAGGTGCCATTTTTCATCGTCATCCGCATTCCTTATTTCTTCCTCCGGGGATCGTGTATTTCTTTCACGCGGCCGGAGGATCGTCTTCATCTTTTGCTTTTTCCCGTTTATTGATTTGTCCAAGCCCTAATCCGGCATTAAATCCGTCCATCCAATCAGAAAACCGCTCCTGATCTGTGTCGGATAGCTTTGTAAGGGCATCTTTGAATTTTGTGACTTGTTCTTTTTCCTTTTTATCCATCAAGATGCTAGACATTAGTTTTTTCTCCTTTCTGTTGACTATGCAGCTATGATAAGCTTCATAGAAGCTTATGTCAATATATTTTGTTGACTGTGCAGCAAATTTGTTTTATATTTTTTATATCAAGGTTTCTGGAGGGCTTATGAATACACGAATCAAAGAGCTTAGAACGGCCCTTAACTTAACTCAAGAGGATTTTGCTAAGAGGCTTGGAATAAAAAGAAATACTGTTGGGAACTATGAAACTGGTAACAGAAAACCTAGTGAACAAACAATTACTTCCATTTGCAGAGAGTTTTCCGTTAATAAAAATTGGCTGTGCGAAGGCGTCGGTGAAATGTTTCTCTCGGATGACCGTATTTCGCTTGATGAATACGCCCGTATTCATGGCATAACCGAAAGAGAACGCTCACTAATTGAGAAATTTCTCAAAGTTGACCCTTCTAAAAGGTATTACATTATCGAGGCAATCTCTAATTTTTTTGATAAAGAGCGAAGTGAGAAAGATGATATAGAATCCAAGGTTGAGGCTTACAGACAAGAACTTTTAGCTGAAAAGAAAAAGAAGGAAGAATCATCTCTTTCACAGACTACAAAAGAAGCTTAAATCATTAAATATTTCTTAGGGAAAAATGCTTCATACAGAAGTCAAGCCGGTGTGAAGCGTGTTTATTGGAGGTGCGTATGATTTGTAAGAGATGTGGAGCAGAAGTTAATCCGCGAACAGGTATCTGCGATAATTGTGGGGCGCGCTATATGCCTCCTCAAAGGCAGAGGCGACCTCAACAGGTCGAGAGAAGGTCTGCTCCTTATGGGAATGGCCGCCCACCTATGCAGCGTCCACATGATCCTCGTTATGACTATCAGTATAATAGCGCCTATTATCCTGAAGAACAGACTGTTCCGGTCAAGAAAAAGAAAAGCATGTTAAGCTTAGTTGCTTTAATTCTTGGCGTGCTTGCTATCATCATTGAATTCACCGCGGCTTCCGGGTCAATGAATTCGGCAAGCTCAGATGCTGAGCAAGTCGGTGCTGCAATCGGTCTCGCTATTGTGCTTCCATCAGTCATTATGTTGATTATCGCGGTTATTCTGAATCTTATCGGATTCCTTGTTAATAATAAGGTGCTGACTTTGATCTCAGCTATTTTTTACACTCTCGCATTCTTTTTATTTTTCTTATGGGGTTTCGTTGCAATCCCGTCAATGGTGTTGCAGTTTGTGGCCTATGCAAAAATGAAAAAAGCATGATAAAAGCCGCCCCTACGACCCGCAAAGTCCCGGACGGCTTATAAAAAATAGCCGGAAGCTATCTGTCTATTATTATAGCAGATAACCTCCGGGAATGGAGGATATTATGAGAGCCGCAATCTATGGCCGCGTATCTACCGATCGGCAGTCGGAACTGTCTATAGAAGCACAGATTGAATATTGCGAAAATTACTGCCGGAAAAATGGCTGGCAAATCGTCAATCACTACACTGACTTTGGCCTGTCCGGCACAAGCATTGAACGTCGGCCTGGACTGATGCAGATGATTGCTGATGCCAGAGATGGCCAATTCGATATTGTTGTTGCGCACAAAGTAGACAGGGCTTTCAGAAATACCCGTGATTACGAAAACGTAAAATTTGAACTGGAAAAATTCGGCGTTATATTGGCCTTCGCAGAAACCGGCATGAATGATGGAGGTAATGGCGATTTTTTGAACGGGCTCATGGCTCTTATGGCTGCTCAATACTCCAAAAATTTAAGCCGTGAAGTCATGAAGACTGTTAGAAAAAATGTTGAGGCCGGCAACTTTATGGGTGGTTTGCCGCCTCTTGGCTATAAAATTGAAAATAAAAAATTCGTGATCGATGATGAAACGGCCCCATTGATTGACTTTATTTTCACCTCCTATGCCTCCGGGGAATACAGCATGAGAAGTCTGGCTGAGCACATCAATAGTTTAGGCTTTCTTACCTCCAGAGGCAGACCATTTACTATTTCAACCATTCACGGCATATTGAAGAATGAAAAATATAGAGGCGTGTATGTCCACAACTTACACCAATTTAAGAAGTTCGGTAAAAAGATAGGTAAGAAAACACGGAAAGACACTGACGTTATAAGGATGTCTGGTCTTATTCCGAGACTTGTCAGCGATAAAGTTTGGGAGGCTGTGCAAAAGAAAATGGAAAGTAATAAAAGCCAAAAATGTAATATGTCGAGAGCAAAGCGCACTTATCTGCTCTCTGGCCTGTTGAAGTGTTCAGAGTGCGGATCTAACTATGTAGGTTCTGTTTCTAAAAATCAAAAAGGAACTGAGGTGCGTTATTACATCTGCAATGGCAGGAAAAGACGCCTGACTTCTTGCGATAATATGCCGATAAACGCCGACTGGCTCGAAGAACAGGCCCTCAAATGCATCGCCAGGCTTTGTGATGAGATGGACTTGGAAAAGCTGACCAAAGACGCAAATCAGGCTATCAGAGATTTACTGAAAGATCAGAAAGAAGAAATTGACCGGCAAAAAGCTAAAATCGCAAAGATGCACCGCGAAGAAAGTAATATCATCGATGCTATTGCTGCTATGGGCCTAAATGATGCTCTGCAAAAACGCCTTGAAAGTGTTCAGAAGGATATTGCACTTGCAGAAGATAGACTTGAGGCCATTACGCCCAGGATTATTCCTGTCGTTGATACGGCCACAGTCAGTCACATGTTCCAGCTTACCATCAAGGATATTCAGGAAGGCACTGATGAACAAAAAATGCGTGCTATCCAGAGTGTGGTTGATTCTATCAAAATATCTAAAGATAAAGTTTTGATCAAAATAAAAGCCGGCCTGTCTAAGGCCGGCTTCTCCCGCCACGATGAGGTAGCGGATCCTTTGGTTGCGGAGGCAGGATTCGAACCTGCGACCTTCGGGTTATGAGCCCGACAAGCTACCAGCTGCTCCACTCCGCGATATTTGATTTTACATTCGCCCTACCTGGCGGATTCTTGCCAAGGCTTACGGCTCTGTCTTCGAGTCCATCATAGGGTAAAACTGGTGCTCGTGGCCGGACTCGAACCGGCACGAATTTTACTTCGACGGATTTTAAGTCCGTTGCGTCTGCCGATTCCGCCACACGAGCAAGAGGGCTTTCTCGAATGCTGAATGAGTTTATCACAGGGTAAGTGGGTAAGTCAAATTTGACTTGAGGCCGGATCTTTTTACGGGAAGATTTTTTGCTTGCTACGACAGAACTGGGGGATGCAGAGTGTTTTAAGTTTTCGGCGGTTTGCACTTGAATTCAGAGGCCTCTTGATTACAGCAGGACTATGGGCTTTACCTCGTGAGACTGTTCTGGATTTTGTCCGGCGAATTTCACTTTAGCTTAGGGTTTCCTTATTTTGATGAGCAGAAGTTTCCCTGCCTCGAGCGATACCCTTGCTGTTTTATGGGGCAGGACTTCGTTGCTGATGCCGTACTGATACTCGGGTTTTATCTCAGCGTGCTGGAGTGGATATTTGGCGTTTTCTATGGTAATGCCCCTGGCTGTCCCGGATATGTTCAGCAGGGAAAAGAACGCGTAGGAATCGTCGATCATGGCCGGTTTAGTGGCCGTTTTACCGGAAACGATTTCGATCTCGGAATAGTCGTCCAGGATGCGAGCTTTCTTCCCCAGGTCATCGAGATAGAGCAAGAGCGAAAGGTTGCCGAGCGTATGGTCGAGTCTGAGTCCAATGACGCCGATGAGAAGAAAGTCCTGATAGCCTCTTTTCACAGCTTCCTTAACGGCGTAGACAGTATCGGTATCGTCTTTTTCGCAGGGCAGAACGATGGTTTCGACATCGAGATGGGGGTTCTCGTGCGAATCAAAATCTCCCACGATAAGGTCAGGCTTCACCGCGAGCACTTCGAGGTGCTTCAGGCCGCTGTCACAGAAAATGAAAAAATCATCTTCATGCAGGCAGCTATGAATATATTCTACATTATTGATGTCGGCGCCGCCGACAATGACACAGCGTTTCATCTTTTCCCTCGGCTCTTTCAGCGCCAGGCCTCACAGGCGCCTCGTTTGCTGGACTGTCTATCCTGTTCTTTTCCCGCCAGGCTGAGAAAATTGACGAGGCATTCTAAGAATTTTATCAGGCTTTTACCAGAAAAATTCAAGGCATTTTACTCAGCGCTTTCTAAAGGGTTTTCCTGGCATTTCAGCAGGGTTTTGTCAGAAAATTGACGAATGGTGTCACCAGGAGTTTAGTCAGTGGTTTCACCAGGTCTGTCACCGCTTTCGGCAGCAAAAACGGAGTTCAGATCAAAATTATGCATCATAGGACCGGAGCCACGGCCCAGATCCAGCATAGCAGCCAAGGCTCCGGAAAGGTAAGCTTTGGCTCTGCGGACGGATTCGACAAGGCTGAAGCCTTTGGCCAGATTGGCGGCGATGGCACTGGACAGGGTACAGCCCGTGCCGTGGGTATTGGGATTGTCGATGCGCCTTCCCTCCAGCCAGATCATCTCTCCCCCACTGTATAAAAGGTCGCTGGCATCATGAATGCTATGTCCCCCTTTGATGAGGATTGCACAAGACGAGCTTTCGCCAAGCTTTTTCGCGGCGGTCTGCATATCTTCCCGGCTCTCGATATGAAGGCCTGAGAGGGCTTCGGCTTCCGGTATATTAGGCGTGACTATCTGTGCCAGAGGCCAGAGTTTTTCGACAAGCATGCGTACGGCGTCATTTTTGATTAGAACAGAACCGGAGGTTGCCACCATGACGGGGTCGAGGACCACATTCCTGGCCTGGTAAAATTGGAGTCTGTCCGCAATCACTCGAATTAGTTCACAGGAAGAAACCATACCGATCTTTACTGCGTCAGGATAAATATCCTCGAAGACTGCATCCAGCTCTGCTCTTAAAAATTCAGGGCTGGCTTCCTGAATTGCTTTCACGCCGCAGGTGTTTTGAGCCGTGAGAGCGGTAATGACACTCATCGCATATACACCGTTCATGCTCATCGTTTTGAGATCAGCCTGGATACCGGCTCCCCCACTGCAATCACTTCCGGCAATGCTTAAAGCGGTTTTCATCTTGCTGTGTCTCCCTTTCTGTCCTGAGCTTCCTTAACAGAGTGCGAGCGCTCCGGCTCTGGCTTTAAGTTCTTCAGCTGCTTTTCTGGGATCCTCGGCCTTCATGATGGCTGAGACGACACAGATGCCGGCAATAGGAATGCCTGCAAGCACGCCAAGATTATCCTTGTTGAGTCCGCCAATGGCATTAACGGGGATGGGCACTGCGTGACAAATGTCTCGCAGAGTTTCCGTCGAGGTGAAAACGGTCTTAACCTTAGTTGTCGTCGGAAAGATAGCCCCTACACCGAGATAGTCTGCGCCCTGCTCAAAGGCCTCCTTTGCCCAGGGCACGGTTTTTGCGGTCGCGCCGACAATTTTATTCCGCCCCATCAGCTTTCTGGCCAGGGCCACAGGCATATCGCTTGCTCCAACATGGACGCCTTCTGCTTCAATCGCCAGGGCTACATCCACGCGATCGTCGATAATCAAAGGTACATCATAGCGTCGCGCCAGTACGTGGACTTTTTCAGCAAGCTCAAGATATTCCCGCGTCGACTTCTCTTTTTCCCTGAGCTGAAGCAGCGTGACGCCTCCCTGAAGGGCTTGCTCGATACGAAGTAGAAATTCTGCTTCCTCATAAAGCGTGCTGTCGGTAATAAAATATAGTCTTGAATCAAATTCTTTCATGCTCATGTTCTCAAACCGGCCTTCATGTTTAGCTTACACGTAGAATATATGCCCTACACGTAATGACTGCCTTACTCACAGAGATAATGGGTGACCGTGAAGTTCAGGGTGAGGAACGCTATCGTAAAATGGTTATCTTACACGTAAAGATAATCGTTCAGGACAGGCTGTAAACCTTCCTCACGAATATCGTTGTACATGCGGTCAAGACTGCGTCCATCACTGATTTCAAATTGCTCATCACCCTCGTCTGTCTGGCTTGCCTTGCCACTGTATTTACTTTCGTGATCGCCGATACCGGTGGAAACACCTGCCGAAACTTTCGTGGCAGCAATCTTGACGATACCGTTTCTGAACTCGGCACTTTCACGGGAAGAAACCGTAATGCCCACATACGGCAAAAAGATGCGGTAGGCACAGAGAACCTGGCAAAGCTCTTTCTCGTGGACATCCAGAGGATTGATTTTTTCATTATTGATGATCGGCCGCAGGCGAGGACAGGAAAGGGACATTTCCGCGTGGGGATATTTTCTTTGCAGATAATAGACGTGCAGGGCACTCGCTAATGCATCCCTGCGAAAGTCCGCAAGCCCGAGCAGGGCAGAAAAGCCGACCCCGCGCATACCGCCGCGCAGGGCCCGCTCCTGGGCATCGAAGCGGTAAGGCCAGACACGTTTATGACCGAGCAAATGCAGGGTTTCATATTTGTCGCTGTCGTAAGTTTCCTGAAAAATGGTGACATAGTCGGCGCCACACTCGTGCAGAGTGCGATATTCATCGGTATTCAGCGGATATATTTCCAGTCCAACCATACGAAAATATCGGCGGGCGATTTGACAGGCTTCGCCGATGTAAGCGACAGAGCTCTGTGCACGGCTTTCCCCTGTGAGAATCAGTATTTCTTCCATACCGCTTCTGGCGATGATCTGCATTTCTCTTTCGATTTGATCATGTGAAAGCTTCATGCGGCGGATATGGTTGTAGCAGTTAAAGCCACAGTAGATGCAGTAATTCTCACAATAATTGGCAATATACAGAGGCGTAAACAAATACACAGTATTGCCGAAATGCCGGCTTGTTTCCCGGCTCGCGCGCTCTGCCATCGTCTCCAGAAAGGGCGCAGCCGCAGGAGATAGAAGGGCCTTGAAGCCTTCAATTGAACAAGTCCCGGCCTGCAGGGCGGCTTTAACATCAGCCGGAGTATATTTTGCTGGGTCATAAGACTTCATCTGCTCCATAACGTCGGCACAAACGTGGGAGTCAATGACCTCCATGCCCGGCAGATATTCCATATGGCTTTTGCGGGATCCTGGATCATTCTCCAGCTGGTGTTTTCTTGCGAGCGCCTCCGGGGAAAGAAATTCCGAATCGATCAGAAATTGATTTTCCATAGGATCTCCTTAATCTCTGAGAAAGCCGGTCAGCGGATCGGAGGCGGAAGCGCCCCGCGTCAGGACTCTTCCCAGTCCGGAAAGATAGGCTTGCCGACCAGCTTCAATGGCTTTCCTGAAGGCAGAGGCCATGAGCGTAAGGTCTCCCGAGGTCGCAAGGGCCGTGTTAGCCATAATCGCCGCTGCTCCCATCTCCATGGCTTCACAGGCCTGAGATGGCCGGCCAATACCTGCATCCACGATAACCGGCAGATCAATTTCATCAATAAGGATCTGAATAAATTCCTTCGTCGCGAGACCTTTGTTTGAGCCAATGGGAGAAGCCAGGGGCATAACCGCGGCAGCGCCGGCCTGCACCAGATCCCGGGCAGCATTGAGATCGGGATACATGTAAGGCATCACGACGAAGCGTTCCTTCGCCAGAATCTCGGTCGCTTTGATCGTTTCCTGATTGTCGGGGAGCAGATACTTTGAATCCCTCATAATCTCAATTTTCACGAAATCACCACAGCCCAGCTCCCGTGCGAGATGAGCGATGCGCACGGCCTCTTCGGCATTTCTCGCTCCGCTGGTATTGGGGAGCAGCGTAATGCCGTCGGGAATATAATCAAGAATGCTTTCCTGCGCCCGCGTATTGGTGCGGCGAACGGCCAGTGTAATCATTTCCGCGCCTGCATCTTTAATGGCCGCTTCGATCAATTTCAGGGAATACTTGCCGGAGCCGAGAATAAAACGTGAATGAAATTCCCGTCCGCCAAGATATAATGTGTCGTCTTTCATTTTCTGACTTCTTTCTTTCGTTTTCACAGGTCGTTTCCACAGGCTTCTGCAAGAATCCTGAGAATGATATGGGCCTGGTGGGCCGCGCAAAGCATCACCCGAGGGGCAAAAAGACAGCCTTCGTTCTGGACGTCGCTGGCTTCGTCGCCGCATAGATAAAATTTCTCCGTGATTCTTCGGGTCTTAATGTTATTGGCACTGCCTATCCCTGCCATGCCGGAGGCCGCAACCATATATTTTTGGGGCCATCTTTCCAGAACAAAATTAACCAGCATGGCTTTGGCCTCGGGGTCATCGAAAGCTTCGCAGATAATATCCGCTTTATTAAGAAGCTCTTCGGCATTAGTCTCGGTGATCCGGACAGCATGCGTCTCCAGCACGAGGTAAGGCGCAATTTCCAAAAGATTTTCGCGGCAGGCCTCTGTTTTCTTCATGCCAATCTGCGAGGCTTTATATTGCTGCCGGTGAAGGTTGCTCAGAGCCACGCTGTCATCATCAATGAGCAGCAGTTTGCCAACTCCAGCCCGGGCCAGTGCAGTGGCAATATTGGAACCAAGACCGCCGAGACCACAGACGGCAACCGTCGCCGAGGCAAATTTTTTCTGGTATGATTCTCCCTGTCGCTCAGACAAGGCCTGTTTCCAGTCTACCTGGCTTGGAATCAAATGAACCACCTCCCGATATAGGCAAGCGCCCTGCGGCGAGGAACTGCCGCTGAAAGTTGCTTTTCGCCATCCTCAGCCGCCTCCCACAAAACTGACGATCTCGATCTGGTCCCCATCCTGCAGTACAGTTTCGCTGTACTGTGCTTTGGGGATAATTTCGCCATTACGTTCAACGGCAATCTTTTTCGAGTCATAGCTCATCTTGGCCAGATACGCTGCAAGGGTCAGGTTTGCAGCCTCTTTTTCTTCTCCATTGATGGTAAGCATTGATAAATCCCCGCATTAAAAAAGGAAGCCTCTGATTGGAGTGCTTCCCATTGAACATTATCCAGGATGAACCGCTGCAAAAGGGTTCCGGCGTCCCTACGTTGGCATTATCCAAATCAGGTTTTCGGTCGAAGGCAAAACCTTCCTCTCAGCCTGTCAAGCAAGCTCCCGTTCATTTTTCTGTATCTACTATACGCGCCGCAGGCAAAAATGAAAAGAGAAGCCATGTGTTAGAATAAAAGCGTTGTTTTTCTAAATGTGCAAAGAAATAAGCCTTTTGAGGCTTCGAGAGGTTGGGTTGAACATGAGTCATTCGTCAGGAGAGCATCCAGCAAGCCGTCATGCATCGGGACGTGAATCAACGGGTTATTTTTCAGAGAGCAGGACAGCAGGAGACATCCGCGCTGTGAAAAAAGCCTTGCGCGCAAAAATAAAAAAAGAACGTGCCGCTCTGGGCCCTGAGTACCGTCAGGAGGCTTCTCTGCGGATTATCGAACGTCTGAAGGCTGAGCCTGCTTTTCAACGGGCGCGGATCATTTTTGCTTTTATGCCCATGGCAGAAGAGGTTCAGATTCAGGCTCTGTTCAGCGATGCTGCCGCAGCCGGTAAGCGTTTTGCCTTTCCCGTCACTTTTGAGGCCGGCCACATGGAAGCCTTCTCTCCCCGTGATTTGTCACAGTTGAAGGCCGATCGCTATGGCATTTTAGCCCCGGACCCCGATACGGATCTGCTTATTGATCCAGCCGATATCGATCTTGTTCTCTCTCCCCTGCTCGGCTTTGATCGTTCCGGCCACCGGCTGGGCTATGGCGGCGGCTTTTACGATCGATATTTAAAGCGTCTAAAAGCGGGGACCCCGGTTATCGGCCTTGCCTATGCCGTTCAGAAGCAGGAGGAAATTCCCTGCGGGCGCTACGATATGCCCATTGACAGCATCGTGACGGAAAAAGAAAAGCTGGACTTCAGTCCAGAAGCTTAGTTGTTTGTGACGTCATGTCAACATGACTGAAGGCGAGCTGTGATGCAAGCAGTGATATGGGTTGCATCGAAACAAGCAGTTAAATCAAATGCCCTGATAGGCTAAATACCGAAAAATGGCTTAAGGAGAGCACATTGAAGACATTTTTCAGGCAATTCAAATGGTTCTTTGAACACTATAAAAAGCTCTACGCCATCGGCGTCGTCTTTTTGCTCATTAACTATGGCTTGAACATGCTTCCTCCACGCATGGTGGGGCGCGTGAGCGATGCTATTTTAGCCGGTCAGATGAGCCTTGCGCAGCTATGGCGAACGATTGCCCTGATGCTATTGATTATTCTCATCAATTATCTGGCCTGTTACATCTGGGGCTATGTGGTCTACCGTGCCTCAGATGATGCCGCTCTGATCTCGCACCGCGAGATTTTCGCTCGTCTGCTTAAACAATCGCCGCTTTTCTACGCGGCCAACAGCACGGGCAGTATCATGGGCAAAGCCACCAACGATGTCGCGAGCGTGGGGGAGTTTCTCTCCTTCGGCATGATGGCCATTTTTGATTCAAGCGTCTGGCCTTTAGCCCTGCTCTTCTTTATGCTCGCCATTTCCTGGAAACTTACCCTCGGTTCATTTCTGCCGCTGCCCCTGCTGATTTTCTTTTCGCGCCGCATCGGCACGAAACTTTATACTTGCTACGACGAGGCGCAGGCCGCCTTTGACGAGATGAATGAATCCGTTCTTGAAGGCATCGCAGGGATCCGCGTCGTGCGCGCCTACAATCTGGAGGAGAGCGAAAATGAGCGTTTCCGCAGTCGCGCCGATCAGCTCTTTAAAAAGAACATGCGTGCGGTACGCTATTCTCAGATGTACATGCCAATGTCCCGTCTGGTTCCGGCAATTTCACTGGTCATTGCCCTCGCTCTGGGAATCGGTGAAATTCAGGAGGGACGCCTGACAACAGGAGGCCTGATCACATTTAGCTTTTATCTTGAAATGCTGATCTGGCCGATGATGGCCATAGGAGAATCAATCAACACGGGAGAGATGGGTTCTGCTTCCATGCAAAGGATCCAGGAGCTCATGGACCAACCTCTTGCCGTCACAGACTCGCCTGCAGCCATTGCCATGCCGGATGACGCGTCCATCAAGGTGAGCGGCCTCACTTTTTCTTACGGCGGCAAAACAAAACACCCCGCCCTGGAAGATATCCATTTTCAACTGGGCGCTGGACAATCCTTAGGCCTGGTCGGCCCGGTCGGTTCCGGAAAAACCACGCTGCTGCGGCAGTTTCTGCACTTTTATCCGCTCCCCGAAGGGCAAATTGAATTCGGAGGTCAAGATCTTGCCCGCATCCGGCGGGCTGAGCTCCACCAGGCCATCGCCTACGTGCCGCAGAATAGCTTTCTCTTTTCGCGCAGCATTCGTGACAATATTCTCCTCGGCGCAAGCGACGAGGACCTCGCTTCAGGCCGCGCGGAAACCCGGCTTCAGGAAGTCCTTGACATGGCCGATCTGCGCAAGGATCTGCCCCAGCTTCCTAAGGGACTGGACAGCCAGGCCGGAGAAAAAGGCATTGCACTCTCCGGTGGACAGAAGCAGCGCATCTGTATCGCCCGTGCCCTCATGAAGGAAGATTCTCCTCTGCTCATCCTGGATGATTGTCTCTCGGCCGTCGATGCCATGACGGAAAAGCACATTCTGGATGCCCTTAAGCGCGAGCGTCAGGGTAAATCTACTTTGATCGCCGCCCACCGCCTTTCCGCTGTGCGTTCGGCCGATTTGATCCTGGTTTTGCAGGAGGGCCGCATTGTTGACCGTGGCACCCACGCTGAACTCCTTGCTCATGGCGGCTGGTATGCCGAACAGTATAAGCAGCAGGAACTTGAAGAGGGAGGGCAGAAAGATGAGTAAAAAGAAAAAACAAAGCTCTCCTCCTGACGCAGCCTTCCGCCGTAAAAAACTTATGGGCTATTGCTGGAAAGCCCGTGGAAGCTTCCTTCCAGGCCTCTTATTTGAAGGATGCAGCGTTGCCCTGGATTTGTTCGCGCCCTTTCTGGTCGCTGAAATTCTCAACAAACAAATCCAGGAGCTCCATGCGTTCAGCGAGACGGGGCGTTTATTCCGGCTGCTCGCCATCTACCTGCTGGCCATGCTTTTTTCCTCCATTTTTCGCTACACCTCCGGGATTTTTTTGCAGCGCAGCGCCAACGGCATTGCCCGGATGATTCAGCTGGATGTTTTCAGCCACCTGCAGAAGCTGCCGATTGCTTACTTTGACAGCCTTCCGGCAGGCAAAGTGGTCTCGCGGGTCACCAATGACAGCAATGCTGTCAAACTTCTCTTTTCCGCCGTTCTGGTGCGTCTTATATCCGCGGGTATTTATGGCCTTGGCATCTATCTCACGCTCTCCCGGCTCGATTTCAGGCTTTTCCTTCTGGCCCTCCTGCCGCTGCCCTTTCTCTGGCTGATTTTCCGCGATTTTCAGACCAAATCCGCCAAATGGAACTACGCGGCCCGGCGCAGTCTCTCTGAACTCAATGGACAGCTGAACGAGAATATCCAGGGCATGGAGGCCATTCAGAGCCTCGGCCGCGAAAAACGCATCACCGCAGATTTTGAAAAGATTAATCAGGAGAATTACAAGATTAATCTCAAGTTGACGAAGCTTTGGGCTTATAGCGCCTTTAACATGACTTCCGCTTTTGAATATCTGACCATGGCTGCTATTCTCGCTTACTTTGGCTATGGCAGCATCAGTGGCGCCTATATCGTGCCGATCGGCAGTCTCTATTTATTCGTCAACTACATGTCACGCTTCTTTAATCAGGTCAATCAGGCCATGCAGCGTGTCGGCGACCTGGAACGCGCCAGAGGAGCCGCCGATCACATTTTTGAATTGCTGCGCGAGACAGCAGGAGAGGAAACAAGCGGCGAATTAGAGCCGGTTCAGGGCGAAATTGATTTCGAGAATATTCACTTCGCCTATATCGAGGACGAAACCGTGCTTAATGGCGTAAGCTTCCACATCCCGGCCGGCGACAGCGTGGCCTTTGTCGGTCATACCGGTTCGGGCAAAAGCACGATTATGAATTTGCTCATGGGGTTTTACCGGCCAGAAAGCGGAGAGATCCGCCTTGATGGCAAAATGCTTGAGGACTACCCCCTTCTCAGCCTGCGCCGTCAGATGGCCATCGTATTACAGGATCCCTACCTTTTCAGCGGCACCCTCTACAGTAATATCGCCCTCGGTCGTAAAGACATCAGCCTGGATGATGCCGAGAAAGCGCTGCGGGAAGTCGGCGGCGCGCCTCTGCTAGCCCGCCTCAAGGATGGTCTGCTGAGTGAAGTTCGTGAACATGGCAATGGTTATTCGACCGGTGAGCGTCAGCTGATCTCTTTCGCCCGTGCGCTGGCTCAGAATCCGCGTATTCTCGTCCTGGATGAAGCCACCGCTAATATCGACTCGGAAACCGAAGCGCTGATTCAGGAAGGTATTACTCGCCTGGGGCAGGATCGCACGATGCTGCTTATCGCCCACCGCCTGTCCACCATCCAGCACGCCTCTATGATCTATGTCCTCGACCATGGAGAGATCGTCGAGTCGGGTTCACATGAAGAACTCATGGTCCTCGACGGAGTCTATGCCCAGATGGTGCGGGAGCAGTCCCGCAGCTTAAAAGAACAGCCGGCCTGATGAGGCCGGCTTACTTCTGCGTCCGTGTTTCCCTGGTGTGAGGGTCAGCTCAGCTGTTTTTCATAATCACTGTTTCGACCAGCTGGGAGACATCCTCGGCATAGTCGCAGGAAGCTTCCATACGACGGAAAATCTCTGTCCAGGCCAGCACTTTGATCGGATCTTTTTCTTCCATAAAAAGGCGATGAATTGCAGAGAAATAAACGCTGTCCGCCTCCTCTTCCAGGCGGTTGACCTCAACGATCAGTTTCTTCAGATCTTTTGATTTCTTAAAGTGGCGGAATTCACGGATCAGCGCACTGAGCGTCTGGTTTTGCTTCAAAATGATACTGCTGAAAGCCGCAGCCTCCTCACGCAGCTCACGGATGTTAAAAATATGAAAGCGTACCACAACATCTTCAAGCGCATCCACGACGTCGTCAATTTCATCGCCCAGTGCAGCAATGTCTTCACGCTCTATCGGGGGAATAAATTCTTTGGATAGTTTCTCACTCAGATGATGGTGTGCATAATCGGCCTTGTGTTCGATATCATGCATCTCATTAGAGAGCTCTTCCAGCTTCTCCGGATCAAAATGGCGCACGATCTCATCAAGTTTTGTGGCCGCTTCGAGGCAGTAGTCTCCGGCTTCTGCAAGCATGGTAAAGTAATCGTTTTTCTTATTTTTTTTGAAGATGGACTTGAACTCTTTTTTGGCTGATTTCTCTCGTTTTTCCATGGCGACCTTCTCTTTTTTGCTGAGTTTCTCGTTCTTTAGCTTGTCCTTCGAGCTTTGAGCTTCCTGGACACGGCTATCCTTTTCATCTTGATTCGTCATCGTTCTCCCTCAATTCAACATGCTTCATGGGTTCTTAGTATTTAGAAAATGGCTAGAAAACATTTGGCCATGATGTAGCCTATAAGTCCACAGCCCGGGAAAGTTAAAATCCAGGCAAGACTCATGTCACGTACGACCAGCCAGTTGACATTGGAAATACGTTTGGCTGCGCCCACGCCCATAATGGCCGTTGTTTTGGTGTGTGTTGTGCTGACAGGAAGGCCGAAAACAGAGGCAACCAGCAAACTCAGGCCTCCTGCCAGATCTGCCGAAAAGCCTTCGTAAGTCTGCATTTTGACCATATCCATGCCCACGGACTTAATAATCCTCGCACCTCCAATAGAGGTGCCCATGCCCATGACGATGGAACAAAGCAGCATAAGCCAGAGGGGGATCGCATATTCCGTGCTGATCTCAGTTCCACTGGCCGTAAGAGAGAGCCCCAACATAAAGACGCCAATAAATTTCTGCCCATCCTGAGCCCCATGCATAAAAGCCGTGCCGGCTGCAGCCAGGACCTGCAATTTTGCAAAAGCAGATTCCGCCCGGCGACGATTCAGTCTGTGAAAGCAAAACTTTATGCTGGCACAGACGGCATAGCCCAGGCCAAAACCCAGAAAAGAAGAAAGTATCAGGCCATAAATGACTTTTGCCCACTCGCCTGGGTTAATCCCTTCAAAACTGCCATGCAAAGCAATCGCCGCTCCTGACAGACCGGCGATTAAAGCATGTGATTCACTTGTGGGAATACCCAGAACAGAGGCGGCGCTTGCCCAGACCACAATCGCCACCATCGCTGCGCAGAGGGCGAGCAGACTCTCATTTTTTGACCCGCCAAAATCCACCATGCGCATGATGGTCACCGCCACTTTGCGGTTAATACTCGTCATGGCAACGACACCGAGGAAGTTCATCACAGAAGCCATGAGAACAGCTGATTTGATGCCGATACTCCGTGTAGAAACAGCAGTTGCGATCGCATTTGGTGCGTCGGTCCAACCGTTGACCAATATGACACCTAAAGTGAGAAGCGTGGTCAAAGCGAGGGGAAAACTCGCCAGTACAGAACTCACAAAGTCTGTAAATGAGATCGCCATCGTCAACCTCCGCTGCTCCCCCTTTCGCAAACTACGCGAAAGTGTCAGGAGCTATCCAAATAAATCTAACATAATTTACATGGGTCTTACAAGGAGATAATCGGACAGAAATTTTTTCGGAATGTCATTCCTTCTTGCCAGATAGAATAATGTGCAGGACACAGTTGTCTTCGTTTTATTTGGCTTCTCCGAGGCGTGCTGAGCCGCAGTGATCGCATTAAGGCACTGAGCTGCGCAGAGGCGCAACGCCCGCAATGAGGCGTGCCGAACTGCGCGAAGCTTCTCGCCGCTCACGCCAAAGCCGTGAGCCGAGGGCGGCAGAAGGTGTCGCTTTTATTTTGCCAAAATGAATAAAAAACGCCCGCAGCCGTAAGCCGCGGGCGTGAAAAAAGGCGTGAGAAAGGTCTTCTCAGCTGTTCTCTGAAGCCCGCTGAGTTGCCGCGGGGAGATTGCCGCGCATGGCGTCAAAGAGACTCTTATCCCCCATGGAAACATTGACGGAAGAGATAAACTGCTCGTTGGAACGTGTCTGCAGGAGAAGTTTGATGATCGTTTCTGTGACAGCGCTGGTTTCCAATTGGCCAAAAGCCTTGCGAATGGCCCAGACGGCATCCAGTTCCTTGCGATTGAGCAGCAGTTCCTCACGACGGGTGCCGGAGCGGTTGATATCAATGGCCGGAAAGATGCGTTTTTCTGAGAGTTTGCGATCCAGGTAAACTTCCATGTTACCCGTTCCCTTAAACTCTTCAAAAATCACTTCATCCATACGGGAGCCCGTGTCGATCAGCGCTGTAGCAATCACGGTAAGACTGCCGCCGCCTTCGATGTTACGAGCCGCTCCAAAAAAGCGTTTGGGACCATAGAGCGCTCCCGGATCCAAACCGCCGGAGAGGGTACGGCCGGTGGGTGTAATGGTAAGGTTGTAGGCGCGGCCCATGCGCGTAATGGAATCGAGAAGAATGACCACATCTTCCCCTAGCTCCACCAGGCGCTCCGCATGATCGAGCACAAGCTCGGTGATTTTAACATGGTTTTCGGGAGTCTTATCAAAAGTCGAATAGACCACCGCACCGTTGATGGAGCGCTGCATATCTGTCACTTCTTCGGGGCGCTCGTCAATCAGCAGGACGATGAGTTTGACCCCGGGATTATTCGTGGTAATGGCGTTGGCTATCTTCTGCAATAAAATGGTTTTACCGGCTTTAGGCGGCGAAACAATCATGCCGCGCTGACCTTTGCCGATCGGCGCCACCAGATCAATGATGCGGGTGGATAGCTCGCTGCGCTCCGTCTCCAGCACAAAGCGTTCGTCCGGATAGATGGGGGTCAGTCGATCAAAATGAGGACGGCGGATCATTTCCGCCGGCGCCCGCCCATTGACCTCTTTGACATAGTAGAGGGCAGGATAGCGATCCTGTTCGCGCTGTTGACGCGTCGGGCCGCAGACATAATCTCCATTGCGCAGATTAAATTTACGGATGTACTGCGCCGGCAAATAAAGGTCGTTCGGGCCCTGAATAAAATTGTCCAGACGAAGGAAACCATAGCCGTCCGGCATAAGCTCGAGGATACCTCCGCTGATTTCATTGAAGTCCGTTTTGCTATTGTGGCGTGAACCGTTCTTGTCAGCGGAAGCTCTGCCGTTGAGCTCAGATCCGGAAAACTCTTCCGCAAGATCTGCGGGGTATTCTTCCAGCTCTGAAAGAGCCAGATCCCGGCTTTTCACCTGCGTTGTAGTGACGTCATTAATCTGGACCCTGGCAGCCCCATATTCGCTACCATTCCTGCCCTCTCCCCGGGCCTGGAACTCGCGCGTGCGTTTGCCGTTCCCTTCCCTGCGGTCACTGCGGCCGTTCTCTCTTTCCTGGTAAGCTCTTCGTCCTGCTTTGCGAGGAGACTCTGAAGAAGAACTTTTACGTCTTGGCTTTGTTTCGTCCTCTGCACGGGCTGTAGTATGTCCATGATCCGCAGTGGCTATATCTTTCTTTTCGTCCAAAGCCTTTTCTTTCGCTTTTGCCTTGGCCGCAGCTCGATCTTTATGAGATTCCACCGGAGATTTTATCTCTGCTGATCTATTGTTTTTCGCCGCAGATTTCTGCCGCTTATGCTGGATCGTTCTGCCTCGACCTCTTTGCTCGTATATATCAGCTTCAGAGTTCTCACTCAGGCTTTCAGACCCTGATAGCGGCTCACTCTGAAAAACGGTATCGCTCCCCTGCTCTGTCGCTATCTCTGTCACAGGCGCCGGCCCTCTTCCACGACTTGTCGTGTCTTCTGGAGCTATCATGCCTTCTGGATCAGTCTTGTCTTCTGGAGCAGATGTATCTTCATTCAGGTTTGCAGCCCGGCGGCCTTTACGAACCTTAACTTTTTCAGAAGTCGAAAGGGCTTTGCCGGTAGCTTTTTCAACCAGAGCCAGAGCTTTTTCTTTCTCACCGCGCTCAGACAGCTCCAGAAATTCGGCCAGTTCAGCCTTGCTCATTTTGTAGGAATAGGTGGTTTTTAAGAGACCGGAAATACGCGCGATTGCGACCAGATCGGCCTTGGTTTTGTCGGCAAATCGATTTGCTGCCATGAAAATCTCCTCAGGATTTGTGATTTACTTTTCGCTTCATTCGCGAAGTGACGGCCTGTTGAAAGACTTTGAGCCAGCCAGAGCTCAGCTTTCGTCCCATGACAGGCCATTCATACTCCATTGAAGCAACGCTTTGGATTTATTCATCCCGCACCAGGTCAAAGACCAAGCCTTTTGCAGAGAGCCACGCCATTCCAGGCTTCATTAAAGCAGCAGCTTTACTGCTCATGAAAAACAAAATGGAAGCGACAAACATTCATTCAAAGGAAAATACATCGACTGGCAGTGAATATGGTTCTTGGGCTATTGGAACTTCCAGTGAAAAACCATCTTTTGCTCAAGACCGGAAAGGGATTAAAACGCTGTCAGTATACGCAGTTCAACGCTTTGCGTCAAGCGCCGAAACAGCACAGTGAAGCATGATAGAAGTTGCGTCAATTTGAGGGCAGCTGGAAGCTTGAGGAAAGAGCCCGTAGACTTAGACAAAAAGGATTTCCGTATGATCAAGTGATCTTGCTGCAGCTGGGAGCTCTAGAAGTGAAAAGCCCTGCTAGAAAGAGCGGCAAAGTTTCTGGGAGACATTCTCGGAAAAACGCTTAAAGAATGTGTTGTTGATGCGCCTGGGCTGGGATAGTCAAGTTTTTTAGTAAAGCACACGTCCAGATAGCCTGCACCGCCTTCGAATTCTCAGAATTTTGAACAAAATTTCGAGTAATGGATGGTTAGCCACCGCGAACTAAGGCCGAAACTATCCATTACTGTCGAACTTGCACGCCAAAGCATCCACTACTAGGATTCTTGCACGCGGACCCATCCACTAGTCGCTAAGTTGCATAAAAATCAGACAAACCAAAGTAAAACCATCCAATAGCTGCAGCGTTTCACGAAAAAGGAAGCTCATCTAGCAGGAAAAAAGGTGAACCATCCACTAGTTGCTACGTTGCATAAAAAACTGAAAAACCAAAAGTGATTGAGTCATTGAACCTTCTGGAAGAAGACAGCGGAGAAGCGTATAGCAAAGTTTGCAGTGCTGTTGTTACTCCAGTTAAAGCTGCTTGCCCACGCGATTGCCAGTGAATGCTAAAATATAGCTATATTACTAAGTGATCGTGATCAAAGAGTGATCGTAACAGTTAAAAGGAGCAAACGATGAATTTAACAGATTTTAAAAAAGCAGATCAGGAACAAATTGCGAGAGGTCTTTCTACAGCTGAAATTTCAGATCAGGAGGCTGCAGATAAGATTTTAGCCCTCGTACCACAGGAATGGATCAAGAAAATTCCTTTCTTTGTCAGAAAGCATTCCACAACGAAAGCAGTTGAAAAAATAGCGAATGAACATCCGAATCTTTATGAAGCTGCAAAAAGGCCAGGAGACTTACCGGAAAAAGAAGGCAATGAGCTTAAGAAAGTCATCACTGATTTATTCCGTGAGAAAATGGAAAAACATCACATTAAATGAGAAAATACCACCCGTCGATGGCATGTTCCCTGTCTGGATGACCATTGAATATAAAGGTTCACAACTGTGCCCGCTCCCCTTTGCAGGCACAGTTTTGACGTATTTTCGCGGGTTAAACGGAAAAATTGTCTCTTTTCATTTTCCAGACTGATTTACGGGTACATAAACATGGTCAGCATAGAAGTCTTTGCTACCGCGCTAAAAAATTGGGACTGTCTCAGAATAGTGTGCTCCCTGTCAAGAGGACAATTAAAAATGTAAAGATTCACAAATGCCTGTCGTTCTTAACGGCAGGCATTTCTATGCGGCGGTAAAGAGTGCGTTGAATTCGGTAGGAGTCGCGAGTCCAAGTCCTCTTTGAATTCTTCGATTATTGTAATAATCAATGTATTCCCTGATTGACTTGACCAAATCAGTTCTTTTAGTAAAGCGAGCTCTGTAGTACATTTCTCTTTTCAAAATGCCCCAGAATCCCTCCATTGGACCGTTATCTGTACAATGAGCAACACGTGACATACATCAAAGACTTCTACACGTCTGAGCGGTACAAACAAATGCGAAAGGAGAAGAAATGGCAAAACAAGTAACGACGATCCCCGTCAGTATCAAGCCTTTCTCCAAAACGCCGCTTGGCAGCCTATGCCCGCGTCTCAACGGACTCCGATGAGCAGTTTACCAGCTACGAGGCACAGGTAGACTACTACACAAATTACATTAAAGCCAGAAATGACTGGCAATTTGCGGGTGTCTACACCGACGAAGGGATCACCGGTACCAATACCAAAAAGCGAGAGGGCTTCAAACGCATGGTCAAAGACGCCCTTGACGGAAAAATAGACCTTATCGTCACCAAATCGGTCTCGCGTTTTGCCAGAAATACCGTGGACAGCTTAACCACCATCCGAAAGCTTAAAGAGCACGGCACCGAGTGCTTCTTTGAAAAAGAGAATATATGGACCTTTGACTCCAAAGGCGAGCTTTTGATTACCATCATGAGCAGCCTTGCTCAGGAAGAATCCCGCTCGATATCCGAAAACTGCACGTGGGGTCAAAGAAAGCGCTTTGCCGATGGCAAAGTCACCGTCCCTTTCAAACGCTTCTTAGGCTATGACCGCGGAAAGGATGGAAACCT